>Ga0153917_1000280_pt1 | contig 39853 bp, 35 predicted proteins | sample TSFL001MetaG_FD_104695 | JGI IMG/M metagenome (GOLD analysis project Ga0153917, IMG submission 104695) | Attine ant fungus gardens microbial communities from Florida, USA - TSFL001 MetaG | ecosystem: Host-associated > Fungi > Mycelium > Unclassified | place: USA: Florida, Paynes Creek Historic... | reverse complement strand
TCATTTGTTTTGAATAATGATTTATTTATAAATACTTTATTATTTTCAATTCTAAAAGTTGGATCAAAATTTTCTGATGAATCAATAATCTTGAAAAATTTCCAAAGAGCTTTTTTATCTTTTGAATAAATGCAAAGTTCCTTATCAATTTCATCTTTTTTAATATCGTTTGTACTAGATAATAATAGACTACCTTTCAGAAGTTTTAAATTACTGTTAACTTTATCTCCTTTATATTTAATTTCTAAATCTTCAATGTCTTTAGTTATTTCATCATGTAGTTTAATACTTGCATTTTCATAATAGAAAAACTTGGATTTTTTGACATTTATGATGGTGTAAATTGACAAAATTAACGGTACTGCGAAGTAAATAAAGCCGGATATATTTTCAGGTGTAAGTATTTTCTCTAGCATTATAGTTCAGATTACATTCTTATTTTTTGAAGCATATTTGAGATGTCATTATCATAGTCATTTATCCATACAGTTTTAACACCAAGTGATTCAGAATCTTTTTCTTCGTATCTATTATTATATTTAATTAAAAACTCAATTGTTTCATCAAGTAGTAATTTCTTTTTAACTTCTTCATCATAGATTTCGGGATTTTGAGAAAATATTATATTAATTCTGTCAATTAGCCATGCTTTGTCAATTTTCTTTTTAAAAATATAATGATATTTCTTTTGTTTTTTTCGAGAATTTGAAATATCTAGTAGTCTTCTAATATTTGGATCGGATAAAGAAGTACCTATAAATAGACAGACTTTGTCGCGAAATTTATTTATTTGAACAATATTATTCCAACTATATACATTAGAATATTGTTCATGATAAACAAACTCACCCAATGTTATTCTGTTGTCGTCATTTATTCTAATATCTTTTGGTAAAAAACCGTGAACATGAAATATCTTCAAATAACTTTTAGTTGTGTCTATTGATTGACCATATACACTTTGAAAGGGCATATCTATATTTTTGTCTACTAGTAATCTCTCAATAATGTCATCATAATTATATGTGATTATGCTATCAAGATTCGGGCTAGTACCAGGAGCTAAACATAGTTTAATAATTTCATCAACAACTTTAGATTGAGCACTTTCGTCATATGTTTCATACAATGCCTTTTGAACTTCTCGTTCAAATCTATTTTTATCCTTTTGGTCTTTTTCATTATAATATGTTTGTAAATATCTTCCAGCAACTAAAGGACTTGGATTAAATACTTTAGAAAAAAGTTTAGAAATTAGTAAAGCACTGCTAGATTCCTTTTCTATGGTTTTTACTAATAAACGCTGTAAAAGGCTATCCCAAGTAGGAATTTTATAATTAACAGATACTCCAGCTCCTAAAACCAAAACTAAATTTCCTAGTTTATAAGCGTCTTTGAGATGTTTGAGAGCAGTTTCTTCAGTAGAGTTTGAAGATTTAGGTAAAGCATGTGTTAAATTTGAAAAATTTACTTCATAGATATTATTTATAATATCATTGAGGATATCATTATTATAATATTCAGTGAGACTGTTCTTAAAAGAACTACTTATATTTATAAATTTGTCAATGCTCATATATTATTCTGTTCAAGAATTTATTTGAAAATTATTATTTTATAAAAATATGTTAAGAGTTTATTTTGTAAAAATTTTTATAAACGTACATATTTTTTTTAAATGTTAAAATTTATTTTAACAAAAAACCAGATGGAATTTTCATCTGGTTTTACACTTTGTCTAATTCTTCATAGTATTCTTCAAAATTAAATTCGATCTCTAATAGTTCTTTAGGGGTTACTCTTAATGCAATAGCAATTTCTATAAGTGTACTTATTCTAAAATCAATTTTATTGTTAGCGGCATCACTAAGACGTGCAGCAGTAAGGTTGCTTTTGTTTGCTAACGTTGAGTATGCTTGTTCTCCTTTTAGGGATTTAATTTTATCAGCAATTAATTTTTTAATCTCATTTACTTTGTCTTCATCCATAAGCTTCATTTTAACAGCAATTTGCTATAATTATAAAAAATAATCATTACCGAATACGGTAATGATAAAATATTTGTTTATATTTGTTATTCAGTTACATAAGAAGTATGTAATTTGCAATACTTTATATAAAAATATCAAGCTATTGCTTAGAGTCTCGAACTGAAAACTGGTAATTTAAAGCAACGAGATGATAAGTACCTTAGCTCACGACCTAGGCGTGGGCTCACTTATCTGTTGCAAGGTATACCAGTACCCCAGTTCGGATATGTTGAGTACCACGCTTTTTTATGGTGCTCTTTTTCCTAAGCAGTTTCTTTTTGGTTTATGTAGGTGTTATGAGCTCATTTTTTGGTTTGTAGCGTAAGGCTATATTATTTAACCGTTTTGCAGCAGGAAGACCAAAAAAGCGTTGGTTCTTTTGCTAAAAGAACAGGAGATGAGTTGGTCTTTAAATAGAAGTTAAGATCATAAGATGCAGCATACAACTGCAAACAATAACCCCTGACACGTTTATTTTGGTTAAAACCACTTAAACGCATATACTTAATCCTTTATACGGCACACCGTACCGTGCTTCTTAAATACCCTTTGGTACCGCATTTAAACGGTAAGGGTTTCACCCAATGTTTAACGAAAAACCCACGTTGTGTTGCAGGCAGTAAATGCCGTGTAAACGCAGCCTGGGTATTAAAACACGACCAAAATGAAGACGAAGAAACAGCTGGCCCGTTGCCCGGGCATGGCGCGTGGCCTTAAAAGAAGGCTCAACAAGATGATAAAGCACGATATGGTGCTGATGGTGTTTGCATCGCGCGATGCGCTGTTGCAGATACTGTCGGTAACCGTGGTAATGGACAATGAAGAAGATGCCGACTACATCAGCGGCAAGCTGTGGTTTGGGTATGCCGATGAACGCTACAACGTATTCCTGAACATTCTAAAGCACGACCATTTTACGGATTGTAACGAGGCACTGCCCCTGATGTTTCTGTACACGAACTGTTCTAAAAAGCATTTGGTGTATACCCGGACATCCAATTGCTGGGATGACCACTTTAAACCGTATGCAGACCGCTTTAAAGCCGGGCACACCCGGCGCATGCTGCATGCGTTTGAGGACCGGGCCCGCCTTTATGAAAATATTTCTACGCAGTGCCTGCTGCCGCTTTTAAACGGCGAAGAAGCAGATGTTTCGTCTATACTGCATATGATGGCACAACTGCTGAAAGATGCGTTAACGGTGCTGCAAAAGGTGCTGTTCCATTCGTACGATGTGCTGTTTACTGAAAACAGCGACGTGGTGCTGGACTTTGCCTTCCGCTACGGAAGTTTTGCCCAAAGCTTTTTTGCAGAAGAAGAACAACCAACAGTATGCAAACGCCTGCAACGCATTCTAAAAGGCAACCGCGGCCATTATGCAGGCAGCGTCTATGAAGGCGAAGACAGCCTGGAAAAAAGGGCCCAGCGCCTGGAACTTTTTTTACGGATGACGTACAGGGGCATACCCGAGCTGTACGTGCAGCAGCTTAAAAAGGTGCAGCAGCGCCCGTATAAAAAAAGCATAAGCTGCAACAGGCAGGCAACCACCCAACGGAACGATTGTCCTGTTTAAAGCCGGGTAAAATAAAACCGCCGCTCTATGAGCGGCGGTTTTTGGTTGTATGGTATTCTGGAATTATCCCAGTTTGGCAACGATGTTGTTCAGGGTTGCAGACGGACGCATAGCGGCTGAAGTAGCAACGTTATCCGGCTGGTAGTATCCTTTGATATCCTGTGGTTTCCCCTGTGCACCGATGAGCTCTTCGTTGATTTTGGCTTCGTTCTCCGTTAATTCTTTGGCAATAGGAGCGAACAGGGCCGCAAGGTCGGCATCTTTAGACTGCGCAGCCAAAGCTTCAGCCCAGTACATACCCAGGTAAAAGTGTGAACCGCGGTTGTCTATGGTTCCGAGTTTTCTTCCCGGTGATTTGTCGGTAGCAAGGAACTTTTCCGTAGCTGCATCCAACGCTTCTGCAAGGATCATGGCTTTCGGATTGTTCTGCGTTTGCGATAAATGCTCTAACGAGGCACCCAAAGCAAGGAACTCACCCAATGAATCCCAGCGAAGGTATCCTTCTTCAATAAACTGCTCAATGTGTTTAGGGGCAGAACCACCTGCACCCGTTTCGAACAATCCGCCGCCGTTCATCAACGGAACAATGGAAAGCATTTTGGCAGAAGTACCCACTTCCAAAATAGGGAACAAATCGGTAAGGTAGTCACGCAGTACGTTTCCGGTAACCGAAATGGTATCTTGTCCTTTGCGGATGCGGTCTAAAGAGAATTTACATGCATCAACCGGGGCCAGGATGCGGATATCCAATCCTGTCGTATCAAAATCAGCCAGGTATTTGTGTACTTTGGCAATGATTTCGCGGTCGTGGGCACGGTTTTCATCCAACCAGAAAACAGCAGGCGTTTCAGATAAACGCGCACGGTTTACGGCAAGCTTCACCCAGTCCTGGATAGGGGCATCTTTGGTCTGGCACATACGGAAGATGTCTCCCGCAGCTACGTCCTGCGTCATAAAAATGTTTCCTTCCGCATCGGTTACGCGGATGGTTCCTTCGGCATCGGCCTGGAACGTTTTGTCGTGTGAACCGTATTCTTCGGCTTTCTGTGCCATCAGTCCCACGTTTGGTACAGATCCCATGGTTTTAGGATCTAAAGCCCCGTTGGCTTTACAATCGTCGATCACAGCCGTGTAAATCCCGGCGTAGCAACGGTCCGGAATAAGGGCGAAGGTATCCTGTTGTTTCCCTTCCTTGTTCCACATTTGACCAGAAGTACGGATCATGGCGGGCATGGAAGCATCCACAATCACATCAGAAGGTACATGCAGGTTGGTGATTCCTTTGTCGGAATTTACCATAGCCAGTGCAGGCCCGTTGGCAATAGCGGCGTCAATGGCTGCTTTTACGTCGGCTTCCTGTGCATTTCCGGCAATTTTAGTGTATAGTTCACCCAAACCGTTGTTCGGGTTGATATTTAATTGTTGGAAAAGGTCTGCGAATTTAGCAAACACGTCTTTAAAGTATACCTCTACGATGGCTCCGAAGATGATCGGGTCGGATACCTTCATCATCGTAGCTTTGAGGTGAGCAGATAATAAAACACCAGCTGCTTTGGCTTCGGCTACCACATCGGCAACGAACCCTTTAAGCGCTGAAAGGCTCATAACCGATGAATCGATGATTTCACCTGCCTTTAATGCAGAAAGACCTTTTAATTCTTTAACGGAACCGTCTTTTGCTACGAATTCAATTTTAAACTGCGAAGCGTTTTCAACGGTTACCGATTTTTCGGTTGCATAGAAATCACCGTGCGACATGGAAGCCACCTTTGTTTTAGAATCGGCGCTCCACGCACCCATAGAATGCGGGTTGGCTTTGGCGTAGTTTTTAACGGCCTTTGGTGCACGGCGGTCCGAGTTACCTTCGCGCAACACCGGGTTTACGGCAGACCCCAGTACTTTGGCATAAGCCGCCTTAATGGCTTTCTCTGCATCGTTTGCCGGGTCGGCAGGGTAGTTGGGAACGGCGTAACCGTGCGCCTGTAATTCTGCAATAGCTGCAGTAAGCTGCGGTATAGAAGCCGAAATATTCGGTAGTTTGATGATGTTGGCTTCCGGAGTATTAGCAAGTTCTCCAAGCTCTGCCAAAGCATCACCTATTTTTTGATCGTCTTTTAAAAATTCTGGAAAGTTTGCCAAGATCCTTCCCGCCAGTGAAATATCACGCGTTTCCATTTCAATTCCTGCAGGGGCAGTAAAAGCTTTGACAATTGGTAAAAAAGAATAAGTTGCCAGCATAGGCGCCTCATCTGTCAATGTGTAAATAATCTTAGATTTTGACATTATGTTAAGATTTATAAATATCGTTTGTATTCTGTAAAAATAGTAGCACAAATATAGTAATAACCGCCTTAATAACGCAATTTAAAAAGGGTATTGTTTTAAGAATTAGTAATTTGATAATACGCAGAGCCACAATCTTCAAATGTCAAAAAAATGCGCTAAAAAACGGCGGAATAGGCAATTTTATAACGAAGTCGTTGCGGCTGCCCATAAAAAAACCACCCTTAGGGTGGTCGTTTCTACTGAAGTAGTTTTGTTATTTCTTCTCAACAACTTCTCCTTTGATGTTTAACTGTACAGTACCTCCTGTTACGTTGGTAGCATTGGATTCAACTGTAATCGTTTTAGCGATTTTACCAGGATTCATGTTGTATTTAACTTCGATTTTACCGGTTTTTCCCGGCATAATCGGAGCCTCAGGTTTTGAAGGAACTGTACAACCGCAAGAAGATCTTACATTGGTGATCACCAATGGCTCGGTTCCTGTGTTTGTAAATTCAAACGATCTAACCCCGCTGTCAACTCCTCTTACAACAGTACCGTAATCGATGGTATTGTTGGCAGCTTTAAATTCAATTTTTTGTGCGTACGAAGCAGCTCCAACCAAAGTCATCGCTACTATTCCCAAAACTTTTTTCATTGTTTTAATTAATTTAGATAATGTAAATTTAACGAGTTTCTGATTAAATACAAATATTTAAGATTTTTTTTGCATTTATCTGTGAAACAAATTTCAAAATACATGCCAAACTATTATCTTGGATTTTCTTTTAAAAAGATTTGAAGATTATTGTATTTTTGTGACCTGTTACATTTTTTGATTTAAATACCACTATATATGACTATTCCAGCGCAATTTGATGCGAAGCAAGTTGAAACCAAATGGTACGACTATTGGATGAAGAACAATTATTTTCATTCAGAACCTGATCACAGGACGCCTTATACGATCGTTATTCCGCCGCCCAATGTAACCGGAGTGTTGCACATGGGGCATATGCTGAACAATACGATACAGGACGTTCTGGTCCGTCGTGCCCGTTTAAAGGGGTTCAACGCCTGCTGGGTGCCTGGAACGGATCATGCCTCTATTGCTACGGAAGCAAAGGTGGTGGCCAAGCTGAAGGCTGAAGGCATCAACAAGGCCGACCTGTCGCGTGAGGAATTTCTGAAACACGCGTGGGAATGGACCGACAAATACGGCGGCACCATACTGGAACAACTTAAAAAGCTCGGGGCATCATGCGACTGGGATCGTACCAAGTTTACGCTGGATCCCGACATGTACGCTTCGGTCATAAAATCGTTCGTAGACCTTTACAACAAAGGCCTTATTTACCGCGGATACCGCATGGTAAACTGGGATCCGGAGGCTAAGACCACCTTGTCCGATGAAGAGGTGATCTACGAAGAACGCCAGGGCAAGCTGTACCATTTAAGATACCGCATTGACGGTACCGATGAGTACCTGACCATTGCCACCACGCGCCCTGAAACGATATTGGGGGATACTGCCGTGTGCATTAACCCGAACGATGAGCGCTATACCCATTTACGAGGCAAAAAAGCCGTAGTACCGATTGCCAACCGTGTTATCCCGATTATTTTTGATGAGTATGTGGACATGGAATTCGGAACGGGCTGTCTTAAGGTAACGCCGGCACACGACGTAAACGATAAAGAATTGGGAGAACGTCACAACCTGGACATCATAGACATCTTCAACGAAGATGCCACGCTGAACGACCTGGGTATGCACTACAAAGGCAAAGACCGTTTTGTGGTACGCGAAGAAATTTCGAAAGAGCTTGAGGAAATCGGAGCCCTTGAAAAGGTAGAAAACCACCTGAACAACGTGGGAACTTCGGAACGTACGAAAGCCGTAATTGAACCAAGATTGTCCGACCAGTGGTTCCTTAAAATGGACGAACTGGTAAAACCTGCTATAAAGGCGGTACTGGAAACAGAAGAAATAAAGCTGTACCCTAACCGTTTTAACAATACGTACCGTCACTGGATGGAAAACATCCGCGACTGGAACATATCGCGCCAGCTTTGGTGGGGGCACCGCATACCGGCTTATTACTACGGGGAAGGAAAAGAAGATTTCGTGGTAGCGGAAAGCCTGGAACTTGCCGTAGAACAGGCACGCACCAAAACAGGAAACAGCAGCCTTACTACAGAACAGCTGCGCCAGGATGCCGATGCATTGGATACATGGTTCTCTGCCTGGTTATGGCCGATGTCGGTTTTTGACGGCGTGGTGAACCCCGATAACAAGGAGTTTAAGTATTACTATCCAACGAACGACCTGGTAACCGGACCGGATATCCTGTTTTTCTGGGTAGCCCGTATGATTATGGCGGGATATGAGTTTGCCGGTGAAAAACCGTTTACAAACGTATACCTTACAGGTATTGTTCGCGACAACCAGCGCAGAAAGATGTCCAAATCGTTAGGAAACTCTCCGGACCCGTTAGACCTCATTGAAAAATTCGGTGCCGACGGCGTACGTTGCGGCTTGTTGTTATCGGCAGCTGCCGGGAACGACATCCTGTTCGACGAGGAATTATGCAGTCAGGGAAAGGCATTTACGAACAAGGTATGGAACGCGTTCCGCCTGGTAAAAGGATGGGAGGTTTCAGAAACGGCCGAACAACCTGATGCTGCGAAAGCAGCGATTGCCTGGTACGAAGCGAAACTTCAGAAAACCCTTGCCGAAATTGAGGACCATTTTGAAAAATACCGTATTTCGGATGCTTTAATGGCCATTTACAAGCTGGTATGGGACGATTTCTGTTCGTGGTTCCTGGAAATGATAAAGCCGGGCTACCAGCAGCCGATTGATGCGGCAACATATAAGGCAGCCATTGAAATGCTCGAGGCCAACCTGAAACTATTGCACCCGTTTATGCCGTTCCTTACAGAAGAGATCTGGCAGCACATTGCCGAGCGCTCGGAAGAAGAAGCGCTTATTATAAGCAGATGGCCGGAACTTAAAGCATACGATGAAAACCTTGTAAGCGGTTTTGAATTTGCTACGGAGGTGGTTGCGGGTATCCGTACCATACGCAAGGATAAAAATATTTCGTTTAAGGAAACCATAGACCTTAAGGTGGTGAACAACGAAAAGGCGGCAACCTTCTTTGATGCAGTTATCGTTAAGCTCGGAAACGTAGCTTCTCTTGAATACACCGATCAGCAGGTAACGGGTGCGTTGTCGTACCGCGTACGTTCCAATGAATACTTTATCCCGGTTTCAGGATCGGTAAACGTAGAAGAGGAAATAGCGAAGCTTAACGAGGAGCTCAAATACCTGAAAGGTTTCCTGAAATCGGTACAGTCCAAATTATCGAACGAGAAGTTTGTGGCCGGTGCACCGGAACAGGTTATTGCCAACGAACGTAAGAAGGAAGCCGATGCGCTTTCCAAGATTGCTACGATTGAGCAGTCGCTTACAGGTCTTCAATAATTAAAGAATACATTCAATACGATCCCCGGAAGGTTACTTTCCGGGGATTTTTTTTGACTCTGTGAAACGAGATTTGTATCTTAACATAAAAAAGAGTTATGGATTTACATTCAGGGTTGCCGTACTGGATCCTTAAGAATTCGCTTTTCGACTTTTTCAACCCGCTTGAAAAGGATTATAAGATTGAAGTAGCCATCATAGGATCGGGAATCACGGGATCGCTCGTGGCACATGAATTGTGCGAAGCTGGCATTCCATGTGCCGTATTCGACAAACGAACCATTGCAACAGGCAGCAGCGCGGCCAGTACGGCACAGTTGCAATACGAAATCGATACGCCGCTGCACAAGCTTGTGAAGCTCGTAGGCGAGGAACATGCGGTAAAGGCGTTTAAGGACTGCCTGCAATCGATCAGCGACATTGAAACCGTTTTTAAGAAAAGGGGTATTGATGCCGATTTTCAAAGGGTACCCACCGTTTATTATACGACGAATAAGAAAGGCGTTGACTTTTTAAAGAAGGAATACGAGATACGCAAAAAATACGGACTGCCCGTGGAATACCTGGACAAGGCCGAAGTAAAAAAATACCAGGGTATAGAGGCGCTTGCTGCGCTGCGTAATGATACCTCTGCGCAGATGGATGCATACAAAGGGGCCGTAGAGCTGTTGGAATACCATCACGATAAAAAGCAGCTGGACCTTTTTACGCATACGCGTATTGAAAAGGTACAGCAAAAGAATGGGGGGTATGTATTGTTCACAGAAAACGGGTACAAGATCCACTGTAAATACGTGATTGTGGCTTCAGGGTTTGAATCGGGACAGTTCCTGCCTAAGGAGGTGATGAACCTGTTGTCTACCTACGCCATTATTTCAAAGCCCGTACATGCGGGCGGCGTATGGCCGCACCGCAGCCTTATCTGGAATACCGATGAACCGTACCTGTACATGCGTACCACGAAGGACAACCGCATGATCGTAGGCGGAGGTGATGAAGATTTTGAAGACCCCGTGCGGCGCGACGACCTGCTGCGCGATAAGATCCGCTTTCTGGAGCGCAAATTCAAACGGCTGTACCCGGGTATTGACTTTCAGACAGAAATGGCCTGGTGCGGTACGTTCAGTTCTACGGCCGACGGACTGCCGTTTATTGGTCCGTATACGCCTGATGACCGTATGCTGTTCGCATTGGGCTACGGCGGCAACGGCATTACCTTCAGTATGATCGCGGCACAGTTGCTCACAAACATCATATCGGGTAAAAAGGACGACCGCCTGGATGTATATGGATTTCACAGGCAGCAACAAAAAGAATAATTACAGAATAAAAAAAGCTCCCGTTTCGGGAGCTTTTTTTACTATTTGTTCTTTAGGTATTTATCAAGAAACTGTTCCTGTTCCCACAGCAAATGCAGGATGTTTTCCTTGGCAACGTAACTGTGACTTTCCTTTGGAAGGATTACCATACGCACCGGGGCACCCAAACCTTTTAATGCCTGGAAGTAGCGCTCGGTCTGCAATGTAAACGTTCCGGGGTTGTTGTCGGCTTCCCCGTGTACAAGCAGTAAAGGCGTCTTCATTTTATCGGCATTCATAAACGGCGACATGGTGTTGTACACGTTCGGAACTTCCCAGTAGTTGCGTTGCTCGCTCTGGAATCCGAAAGGTGTGAGCGTTCTGTTGTAGGCACCCGAGCGCGCGATACCGCAGGCAAACAGCTTGGTATGCTCTAACAGGTTGGCCGTCATAAAGGCTCCGTACGAGTGGCCGCCGACCCCTACGCGCGTACGGTCTATATAGCCCAGTTTGTCCACCGCGTCAATGGCCGCTTCAGCATTAAGTCCCAGCTGCTCAATGAACGTATCATTGGGCTCCTGGTCGCCTTCCCCGATGATTGGGAAGGCGGCATCGTCCAATACGGCATAGCCCTTGGCTGCCCAGTATACGAACGAACCGTAATAAGGGAACGTGAATTCATTGGGGTTGGCAGATGACTGACCCGCACTGTTTTTGTCCTTGTACTCGGCAGGGTAAGCCCAGATAAGCAACGGCAGTTTTTCAGTCTTGTTCTTACGGTCGTAACCCGCAGGCAGATAAAGCGTGCCCGAAAGTTCCACGCCATCCTTACGTTTATATTTGATGACTTCCTTATGAACATTCTTAATGCTTTCAAACGGATTCTGGTTGAAGGTGATTTGCTTTAACCCTTTTTTGGATTTGATGTTGCGGAAATAGTAGTTCGGATAATCGCTTTTTGACTGGATGTTTACGAGTACTTCCCCTTTTTTGATGTCGATAAGCTCGGAAATGGATTCCATCTTATCGATAAAGTCCGACTGGTACAGGCGTTTCGTTTTAAGCGTTTTCAGATCCAGTTCGTCAATAAACGGGAACTGACCTTCCTTTGTATGTCCTTCTCCTATAAGGAACAGTTTGTTGTCTTCTTTCTGAAGGGTGTATTTACCCAAAGCATTCTTTTTGGTCTGGAAATCACCCGGATCGCTGTAAATATCCTGGTAGTTGCGGTCCCATATGACCTTCAGGGCAGATTTTGCCTTAGGGTTGAACAGGTAGGTTTTAATGTTGCGTGTATCGTACCACTGGTCGTATACGATGGCTGTTTCGTCATCGCCCCATGAAATACCGCCGAAGCGCTGAGGTGTTTTGGTAAGCGGTTCAGGCTGGGACGTAAATGGTGCGGACCAGGTGTAAAGGGCATCACGGAATTCTACAGCTTTTGCAGGATCCCCGCCGTCCAGTGCTTCTACATAAAATAAGGAAGCCGGTTGGTCGCTCCTCCAGCTCATGCTGCGCCTTCCGTCTCGAACGGCCATGAACCCTTTAGGCATAACTTCGTTTAAAGGTACGTCGTTCACCAGCTTTACCTCGTTGCCCTGAGCATCGTATACGATGGTTTTCATAGGGAAACGGTTTAAAGGTACCAGGTATGAAAACGGTTTTTGAATGGTGGTGATTAGGACATAATTACCGTCGGGAGAATACGATTCCCCGGCATAAAGACCTGCCCCTTTGAACAGTTTTTTGTTTCCGTTGAGGTCTATGGTATACAGTTCCGACGTTACAATGGTCTCGAAATTGGCCTCATCGGTTTTGTTCTTTAAAAGATCCTGGTATGTTCTGTTCTGGGAAACAACTCCTTGTTGTGATTCTGAAACAATAGGGCCTGCCGGAATGGCTTTTTCTGCATTGATAAGCGCCTTGCGTTGCGCGGGAATCACCTTGATAAGCAGTTCTTTCCCGTTCTTTAACCAGGTAATGGGATTGCCCAGATTCGCATTGAGTACGGCATCGGTGAGCTTTGTAGCGGTAGCCGACTGCAGATCCAGGATCCACAATTCATTGCCCGTAGCCGTAGTGTTGGTAAAGGCCAGACGGGTTTCATCAGGAGACCAGATCATATTGCTGATCTGCGCATTGGCAGGCAGTCCTTTTACCGCCGTTTCTCCTTTATCGCTTACCTTTTTAACTTTAAGGTTGTTGATGAACGAGGCCGTGCTTGAAATGTTCGTATTGGGGTTGATGCGCAACCCACCCAGGCGAAGTTCATCCTGATTGAGTTCTTCAAGCGTTTTATAGGTATTGCGGTACGAAAGCACCATCCATTCCTTTGAGGAGTTCATGGAAACAGAAGGAGCGCGTTCGTAATCGGCTAACTGTAAAATTTCTTTTGAAGGTTTCTGATAAGAAATATTTTCTTGTGCAATCATAGGCAAACCTGCGAGGATTAAGGCTAAAAGTGAAATTCTTAATTGTTTCATACTTAAAGTGGTTTTTACAAAAATAACGAATTAGGCCGTATATCCTAAGGAATGGGCAAAACTTTACACCTAAACTGTTTGCGGTACCGGGTAAGATATAGTCCGGGTAAAAATGCCGCTGCATTTTTTTCTTAAACGTACAGGGGCAAAGGCTTAAGGGCTGCAGCAGTAAAAATGTTAAATTGAAGACGGACGAATGGCTGTTTAAACTAAAATAATGAGTAAATTTGACCCATTAAAGAGAAGTAATATGTATCATTCCAAAATAACCGGCTTAGGATTTTATGTGCCGGAACATGTAGTCACCAACGACGATTTATCCCGCCTTATGGACACCAACGACGAGTGGATCCAGGAGCGTACCGGTATAAAGGAACGCCGGCATGTGCGTTTGGAAGAGGATACGACTTCGGGTATGGCCCTGAAGGCTTCCCGTATTGCCATTGAGCGTGCGAATATAGACAAAGACGATATCGACTTTATCGTATTTGCAACTCTGAGTCCGGATTTCTATTTTCCTGGACCGGGGGTAACCTTACAGAAAGACCTGGGTATTAAGACCGTTGGGGCGCTGGATGTACGCAACCAGTGTTCGGGCTTTATTTATGCACTTTCGGTTGCCGACCAGTTTATTAAAACAGGTATGTATAAAAACATCCTCGTGGTAGGATCGGAAATCCATTCAAAGGGACTCGACATGACCACGCGAGGACGCGGGGTATCGGTTATTTTCGGCGATGGGGCAGGTGCAGCGGTACTGAGCCGTACCGAAGACTTGAACAAAGGAATCCTGTCTACGCATCTGCATTCGCAGGGGGAACATGCCGAAGAACTGGCGTTGATTGCACCGGGGATGGGGAAACGCTGGGTAACGGACATTATAGCCGACAACAACCCTGATGACGAATCATACTACCCGCACATGAACGGGCAGTTCGTTTTTAAAAATGCCGTAGTGCGCTTTTCGGAGGTAATTAACGAAGGACTTGATGCAAACGGTCTTCAGGTTTCAGATATCAACATGCTTATTCCGCACCAGGCCAATTTAAGGATCTCGCAGTTCATACAGCAGAAGTTCGGACTTACCGACGACCAGGTGCACAACAACATCATGAAATACGGAAATACCACGGCGGCATCGGTGCCCATTGCCTTAACGGAAGCCTGGGAACAAGGGAAGATAAAAGAAGGAGACCTTGTGGTCCTGGCTGCATTCGGAAGCGGTTTTACATGGGCTAGTGCTATAATTCGTTGGTAAAAAAGTTGTGGTTTAGAATTGTTCTTAGTAAATTGTGACGTATAAAAAAATAGAAATGAAAGGGCAAAAAGTAGAAAATTCAGGACAGGCGAGGTTGTTCAAAAATCCTTTTTTGGAGATGCTCACCAAAGGCCATCCTGCTTTAAGTTGGGGCATACACGTACCCATTTTGATTTACAGTTTTTATTACGGGTATACCCATTATGACATGTCGTTTTTACAGATGCTCGGAATTTCCGTATTTGCCTTATTCTTCTGGACGTTTTTTGAATACCTGGCGCACCGCTATGTGTTCCACCTCATAAGCGAACAGGAAAGGCTTCAGAAGTTTGCCTACATTATGCATGGGAACCACCACCATTACCCGAAAGACAGAAGCAGGCTGTTTATGCCGCCCGTGCCAAGCCTTATCATTGCGGCAGCCCTGTTCGGCATACAGTATCTGGTGATGCGTCAGTATGCGTTTGCCTTTTATCCGGGCTTTATACTTGGCTGGCTTATGTATGCGTCTATGCATTACCTTATTCATGCCATTGAGCCTCCGTTTAAGTTTTTACAGCCGTTATGGCGCAACCACCACCTGCACCATTACCGCAACGAAAACCTGGGCTTCGGGGTAAGCAACACCTTCTGGGATAAGGTATTCGGAACGATGTTCGACTTTAAGAAGGACCGTATCGACCGTAAAAAATCACAGGAACTTATGTTCGATAAAAAACAAAAAAGCGAAGCCGTTTAGGTTTCGCTTTTTTTATTCGAGATTCCGTGAAATATTTTCATCAAGTTGCTGTATCGCTTTTAGAACGCCTTCGTACCGTAACAGTTTGAATTTACGGTGAAATTCTATCTGCCACAGGTAGCTCAGGATTTCCTTTGTCTGGTTTTCCGTAAGTGCCGTCGGGGCTAACTTTTGCAGACGCCCTTGCGCATCAAATTCCATATATGGAAAAAGCAGGTTGTTAATGGGCCTGTAAAAGTTTTTAAACTCCTGCATTTCCTCTGCGTCGTTTTCAAGCGTTTCGAGTATCTTGTAGTGATAGTCATACAACGTGATGATTTCAGAACGCAGCGAATCGTTGGTGATGATCTTTAAATTCGTAGCCTTTAATGATTCATACCCCGATTTGTTGATGATGGGCGCATAATTCCGGAAGAGGATGCTGTAGTATATGGCAATGGAATCCTGCGGAACCTCTTCCTTATTAAGCCAGCTGCGCATAACGGCTGCAGATCTCAGGCTCATTTTGTTCCCGTTTACGTTGTTCGAAAAATCTTCTAAATCCTTCCTTATGCCGTTGCGTATTTCGGTCAGCAGCTTGTCTTCTGAAAGCTTCTCCCCACGACTGTTGCTCCATTCGGTCATGGCGAACGCCAGGATAACGCTGATGAAGATGAGGATGAATTCGGAGGTGTACTTTTTAATGTTGTCGGTAAACTTAGACATCCTTTTCAAAATACAGGTGGATGTAGATGGCCAGTCCGAAATTGGTGGAATCGGTTGAAACGAGACGGTATCCTTTAGCGGCATATTCGTTTAACTTTACCTGGATTTCTTCTTTAGATTTTTTGGCGATGTGCTCGGAATCAAGCGTTACCTTAGAGTAAAAGATAAGCGATTCTACTTTGTAGTCTTTCATGGTTAAGTTTTTTTTTCAAATATAAAAAAAGCGTTTCAAGTGAAACGCTTTTTATTCTAGAAAAATCCTCCGGATTTCTGTGCTTCGTTGCTGTCGCGGTACTTACGCTGTAAAGCTCTGTTTTTCCCGGTTCCGAACATGTACTGGAATCCAACGAAAAGCGACTGGCTTTCCCAGGTGAATTCTCCTGTCTGGCGGTAAGGGGCATCGCCTTCAAAGCTGGCTTTCATGGTGTTGAACACGTCGTTAAAGCGTAAACTTAAGTTGGCGTTGTTATTCCAGAAGCTGTAACGAACGCCGGCATCTACCTTGTACATAGCGTTCATTTGGCCGTTGATGTCCTTGGCGTTTCCGCGGTAGAACCCGAAAAGGGACGCACGCAGGTTGTTCGTAATTTTGAAGTTGTTGTTTAAACGGGCATTGAATACACCGTTGTCAATTTCACGCTGCTGTAATTCTCCTTGGTTGGTATCAGGGTTCAGAACAGTAACAATACCTCTCTGGTTCCGGAAATAGTACTCCACGCTTGGTTGCGCATCCCACCATTTGGTAAGCTTGTAGTTGGCTGATAATTCAGCACCGTAGGCTGTTGAACGGTCAAAGTTACCGAAACTCATGACCATTTTACGCTCTGCAATGGCGTCGTCCGATGTGGTATCAAGGTAGAACGTACGTTCTATAGGGTCGTTTACGATGCGGTAGTAGGTTCCCAAAGTGGCGCTTCCCTTAACCCCGAAAACTTTGGTATAGTTGAATTCGATGGAATTGGTAAACTGCGGTTTCAGTTCCGGGTTACCTATCTGGATGACGCGCGGCGTACTGTAATCACGTATAGGGCGTGTTTGCCATACATTCGGACGGTCTACGCGGCGGCTTGCGCTGATTTGAAGGAAATCAGTCTGAGTCGGGGTATAGCTTAAGAATGCCGACGGGTATACGGTTAGGTAATCGTCCTTAAAGTCGGCCGGTTCTTGACCAATCACGTAATGTGCATTTACGTTGTATTTCTCAAGGCGTGCACCTACCTGGTAACCCCATTTGTCGAATTTTGAACCAAAGGTTGCATAAGCCGAAGCAATGTCTACGTCGTATTCAAAATCGGTCTGGTTCGCGATGACGTTAGTGGTACGGTAGGTATTGTCGATTCCGGTTGTGCGGTATTCGGCGCCCACTTCCAGTTTGGTTTTTTCGTTGAAAGGGTGTACGTAATCCAGGTTGGCCTGAACGGCATTAACCGTATTGTCACTTCTGTCGTTGTATTTTGTGGAAGAATTTCCGGCAATACCGAAATTACCGGCCTGTGCATCACTGGTACGGTTATAGTTTACTTCCAGATCCAGCGTTTGGCCCGGTTTGGCAAACAATTTCTTATAAGCCGCGTTATAGATCTGCGATTTGTTCGATCCGTCGTACTGGTCGGTTTGCAGGAATAGCGGGGTGTTGGGACCTGTAATGCTGTTGGCTACGGTTCCTATACCGTCGGAATACGTTTGGTTGGTATAGAATGAGAACGTGTTTTTATCGTTAGCGTAGATGTCGAACCCTGCTTTAAACGTATGCGTTTTGTTGTTGTTTACGATATCGAATATCTGTGCCGACATATCGTCAAGTTGGGTCATGACCCCGTCGTTGAAGGTTTTCTGATCGGAGTAGCTGTAATTTCCGAAAAAGTTGACTTTCCCCCTGCGGTAGTTAAGGTCCACCGTTTGATTGAACTTCGGAACCTTTGCAAAGGTAATGTTGCCGTTATAGCTTCCGTTGAAACCGTTTTGCATGTTTTTCTTAAGGACAAAGTTGATCATACCCGACATACCTTCCGGATTGTATTTGGCAGAAGGGTTCGTAATAAGCTCAATCTTGTCGATGGAGTTGGACGGGATCTGTTTTAACAATGTTTTAGGATCCAGGTGCGTGGGTTTTCCGTCGATAAGTACGCGCACGTTCTGGTTTCCGCGCATCGAAATGTTTCCGTCCTGATCTACGTTGACGGAAGGGATGTTGTTCATAATGTCCGATGCGGAAGCACCCGCAGTGGAAAGGTCTTTCCCTACGCGGATAACCTTACGGTCCACAAGCTGCTCCATGGTGCTGCGCTCTGCATTTATGACAACAGCATCCAGTACTTCCTCGTCTGCTTCCAACAGGATGGTTCCGAGATCGATGTTTTTGTCCGTTGAAAGGTTGACGGTATTTTTATAGGTTTTAAACCCGATATACTCAACTGAAACTTCTACTTCCTGGTTAGGGAGGTTGGAAATGGTAAACGACCCGTCCTCATCGGATAAATCGCCTGAAATGATTTCTCCGTTGGCCGAAATGGCAACCGAAGCGAACCCAACTGCATTTTTGGTATTCTTCTCAATGATCTTTCCTTTAATCGTTCCGTTGCCCTGAACCGGCTGTTGTGCCATGGCTGCAGCGGAGAGTGCCAGAAATAAGGATAAGGTAAAATACTTGTTTTTCATATCTGTTTTGCTTTAAAAGATACTTTGTATAGCATATTAGTTTTAAACAATACCCCATTCAAAGTTTTTATTTATAGGATTAGTATATCTGCACATGGAAATGTTACAGCATTTCGAAAAAAAAATATAAAAAAAACAAACCACCCCGGACGGTAAAGGAAAACCTGTATAAAAATGTTATCTTTGCTGCTTTAATAAAAACAGATTATGATGTCTTTAAATGAAACTTTAACGCCGTACATTCAGCAAGCAGTTCAACAATTATTCGGTTTTACCATCGACAGGGTGGAATTTCAGGCTACGCGTAAGGATTTTGAAGGCGATATCACAATGATGGTGTTTCCGCTGGTAAAACAGCTGAAGGGAAACCCTGCGGAAATTGCAAACAAGATAGGGCAGTACCTTGTGGAACAGGTGGGTATGGTTTCTAAATTCAACGTGGTACAGGGATTCCTGAACATTGTGATAGACGATGCCTACTATATTGACTTTTTTAAGAAAGCGTTTCCTGAAGCAAAATTCGGATATGATACACACAAGGAAGGAAGCAAGGCCGTAATGGTGGAGTATGCATCCCCCAATACGAACAAACCTTTGCACCTGGGGCACGTACGTAACGTGCTTTTAGGCTATTCTGTTGCACAGATTCTGCAGGCTGCAGGGAAGAAGGTATATAAAACGCAGGTCATCAACGACCGCGGAATTCACATATGCAAGTCCATGTTGGCCTGGGAAAAGTTTGGCGAAGGCCAGACGCCGGAATCAACCGGGTTGAAAGGCGACAAGCTCGTAGGGAATTTTTATGTTGAATTCGACAAAGCTTATAAAAAGGAAGTAAGTCATTTGATGGAGCAGGGAGCTACCGAGGAGGAAGCTAAGAAACAAGCTCCATTAATGCTCGAAGCGCAGGAAATGTTGCGTAAATGGGAGGCTGGTGATGAAACGGTAGTTTCCTTATGGAACAAGATGAATGCCTGGGTTTACAAAGGATTTGAAAAAACCTATGAACAGATAGGGGTTGATTTTGACTGTAATTATTACGAAAGCAATACGTACCTTTTGGGGAAAGACGTTGTAGAAGACGGATTGGCCAAAGGAATTTTTTATAAAAAGGAAGACGGATCGGTATGGATCGACCTTACGGATGAAGGACTTGATGAAAAGCTTGTACTGCGTTCAGACGGGACTTCGGTTTACATAACGCAGGATATTGGAACGGCCATACAGCGTGTAAAGGATTTTCCGGATGTGGGAGGTATGGTCTATACCGTAGGAAACGAACAGGACTACCACTTTAAGGTACTGTTCCTTATCCTTAAAAAGCTTGGGTTTGACTGGGCAGAGCATTTGTACCACCTGTCATATGGAATGGTTGATTTGCCAAGCGGGAAAATGAAATCACGCGAAGGAACTGTTGTAGATGCCGACGACCTTATGGCCGATATGACGACAACCGCACGTGAAATTTCGGAGGAACTGGGGAAACTCGACGGACTTTCTGAAGATGAAAAAGCAAACCTGTACCATGTAATTGGTTTGGGAGCGCTGAAATACTACATACTTAAAGTAGATCCTAAAAAACGTATCCTGTTCGATCCGAAGGAATCCGTGGATTTCAACGGAAACACAGGACCTTTTATACAGTATACCTATGCACGTATACAGTCGATCCTGAGAAAGGCAGATTTTGACTTTTCAAAGGAAACGGCGGTAACGCAGCTGCATGAAAAGGAAAAGACATTGTTAAAAACCTTAGCACAGTTTCCGGAGGTGATTCAGCAGGCGGCCAAAACATACAGCCCGGCTCTTGTAGCGAATTATACCTATGATCTTGTGAAAGAATACAATTCCTTTTACCAGACGGTTTCCATCCTTGGGGAAACAGACGAGGCTAAAAAGGTTTTCCGTGTACAGCTTTCGGATAAAGTGGCACAGACCATTAAAAACGCATTTGCGCTGCTGGGTATCGACGTACCGGGCAGAATGTAACATATTCAATGGAAAGCCTTTCGTAAGAAGGGCTTTTTTTATGTACCGCACCCATTAAAACGATGGCTGTGACGATTTTACAGCAGCACGTATTTATGTGTTTGAAACTTACATAAAGTTGTATTATATTTGTAGCTTAGAATAACAGGAAAAATATGTTTGATAATTTAAGTGATAAATTAGACAAAGCCTTTCATATATTAAAAGGTCATGGGAAGATTACAGAAGTCAACGTTGCCGAAACGCTGAAGGAGGTACGCCGTGCATTATTGGATGCCGACGTTAACTTTAAGATTGCCAAGGATTTTACGAACAAGGTAAAGGAAAAGGCAATAGGACAGGACGTACTGACGACGTTACAACCAGGGCAGCTCATGGTGAAAATCGTTAAGGACGAACTGATCGAGCTCATGGGCGGTGACGCAGTAGGAGTAAATCTTTCCGGAACTCCGACCGTTATTCTGATGTCGGGCTTACAGGGATCGGGAAAAACGACCTTCTCTGGAAAACTCGCAAACTTCCTTAAAACGAAGAAAAACAAGAAACCTTTATTGGTTGCGTGTGATATCTACCGTCCCGCGGCGATTAACCAGCTACATGTAGTAGGGGATCAGATCGGGGTTGAGGTATACTCGGAACCTGAAAATAAAAATGCCGTTTCTATCGCTACCAATGCCATAGAGCATGCGAAGCAGAACGGATTCAACGTGGTAATCGTCGATACGGCAGGTCGTCTTGCAATCGATGAGGAAATGATGAACGAGATTGCAAACGTACATGCAGCCATAAAGCCGAATGAAACCTTGTTCGTTGTGGATTCCATGACAGGGCAGGATGCCGTGAATACGGCAAAAGCCTTTAACGACCGCCTGAACTTTGACGGGGTGGTTTTAACGAAGCTGGATGGTGATACGAGAGGTGGAGCAGCCATATCGATCAAATCCATCGTAAACAAACCGATCAAGTTCATAGGTACGGGGGAAAAAATGGATGCCATTGACGTGTTTTATCCGGACCGTATGGCCGACCGTATCCTGGGGATGGGAGACGTAATTTCCCTGGTGGAACGTGCTCAGGCCCAGTACGATGAGGAAGAAGCGCGCAAGCTTCAGAAGAAGATTGCGAAAAATGAATTCGGTTTTGATGATTTCCTGAGCCAGATACAGCAGGTGAAGAAGATGGGGTCTATGAAGGACCTGGTAGGGATGATACCTGGTGTAGGGAAAGCCATGAAGGATATTGAAATTGAAGATGATGCCTTTAAACACATTGAAGCCATCATTCACTCCATGACGCCGGGTGAGCGTAAAAAGCCGGCCCTTCTTGATGCAAAACGCAAACAGCGTATCGCAAAAGGATCGGGAACGGATATACAACAGGTAAACCAGCTGCTGAAACAGTTTGACCAGATGAGCAAGATGATGAAGATGATGCAGGGTGCACAGGGTAAGAACCTTATGCGCATGATGGGTCAGATGAAAGGCATGGGAATGGGCTAAAAAAATCAGAAATACAAAGGATTAAATTTCATATGGAATTTAATCCTTACTCTTTTAAAATAACTACAAATAAACTGCAATGCAATTATTAGACGGTAAGAAAGTATCGGAAGAAATTAAGAATGAAATCGCTGCTGAGGTAACGAAAATGAAGGAACGTGGGGAAAAAGTACCTCATTTGGCAGCTGTGCTTGTCGGAAGCAACGGGGCAAGCCTTACCTATGTGGGAAGCAAAGTGAAAACATGTGAAAAGATCGGTTTTGATTCTACATTGGTTTCCCTTCCCGAAGATACTACGGAAGAAGCCTTACTGGCAAAAATCAACGAGTTGAACAACAATGCCGACATTGACGGATTCATTGTTCAGCTTCCGTTACCAAAACACATCAACGAACAGAAGGTACTCAACGCAGTAGACCCTGATAAGGATGTGGACGGTTTCCACCCGGAGAATTTCGGACGTATGGCGCTGGAACTTGAATCATTCATTCCTGCAACCCCTTTTGGAATTCTGCAGCTGCTGGAACGCAATAACATTGAAACAAAAGGAAAGAACGTAGTGGTGATCGGTCGTTCCAATATTGTTGGAAAACCCATGAGCCTTTTAATGAGCCGCAAAGCATACCCGGGGAATGCTACGGTTACGCTGACACATTCTGCCACGCAGAATATTGAAGAGTTTACACGTGAAGCCGATATCGTGATCACGGCACTTGGTGTTCCGGAATTCCTTAAAGCCGGTATGGTAAAAGACGGGGCCGTAATCGTTGACGTGGGTATTACCCGCGTAGCTGATGAATCAAATGCTAAAGGATATGTAATTAAAGGGGATGTTGCTTTTGACGAAGTAGCGGAAAAAGCTTCCTGGATTACACCTGTTCCGGGAGGAGTAGGGCCTATGACGATTGCGATGCTTATGAAGAATACGCTTATTGCAAGAGAGCGCAGATCGAAGAAATAAATATGAAACATACAAAAAGCCGTTCCTTTTGGAGCGGTTTTTTTATGTGCTATTTCTTCGGATACTGGTACTGGTATTTGTGGGAAGTGTTTTTTGTGCGTATTTTTAAGGCTTATTATATTTATTATGTATCAGGAAACGATCGGGGAGCAGCAACTGCTCCTGCAGAAATTGTTCAGACGTAAAAACCTGTTAAGCTGGTTAAGGTTGTTACTATTGCTTGCCTCTGTCTATTTCTTCTACCTTATGATGTACCAGAAGCAGGAAACACTTGGAATAGCGGCCTGCCTGCTCTTCGTACTGTTCCTTTTCACTGTTAACCTTCATGTAAAGGTACAGGCAAGAATACGGTATCATGAAACGCTGAAGCAGATCAATGAAAGGGAAATGTCCTTCCTTAAAGGGGAGTACAGATTTGATGCAGGATCGGAGTTTCTTAATCCGCACCACGCCTTTTCGTATGACCTGGATTTGTTTGGTGCAAATTCCATCTTTCAGTTCGTTAACAGAACCGGTACCTGGTTGGGAAAACGCAAACTGGCTTCGGATCTGCAGGAAATACCACAACCCGAAACTGTATTAAAACGGCAGGAAGCTATTGCAGAGCTTGCAGCTGCAACGGTTTTCAGACAACATTTCCAAACGTTGGCCCATTTGGCCGATACCACGGAAAAGGAAGACATGGCCATTAAAAGGTGGGCCGAATCGGAACTGGAAGAACCTTCTGTAATCTTCCGTATTTCTGCAGTCATATTTCCTATACTGTTCTTACTGTCGCTGTGCGCGATGATTTTTGACCTTCATGTGCTTTCGGGAAAACTGACAGCTTTTTTCTTCTCTGTAAACCTGTTGTGTTTCGGTATGTTCAGCAAAAACGTGATGAGGGAGATTGGAAAAGGGGATAAGATAGGCAACAGCCTGCAGCAGTATGCTGGTATGATCCGTGCTTTTGAACAGACTTCTTTTACATCGGCTCTGCTGCAAAACCTTCAGGCCAGGCTTAAATCTGAAACAGGAAGTGCCCATACTGCGCTGGAAGAACTTTCCAGCCATTTCGAAAAGCTCAATACCGTTGCCAACATATTCGTACTTGTGCTGTTCAACGGCACTTTTCAGTATCATTTCTGGATACACGGAAAACTGCTGCAATGGAAAAAGAAATACCGCCAAAATCTTTGGCACTGGATTTCGGCCATAGGTGAGCTGGAAGCTTTGAACAGCATGGCTAATTTTGCCTATAACAATCCCTCTTACCGTTACCCGCAACTTTCGAACCAGCAGCACATTTCCTTCACGGATCTGGGACATCCTTTGATCTCTGCCCAAAAAAGGGTGCGCAATTCCATTGATTTCTCAGATAAACGGTTCGTTATACTTACAGGAAGCAACATGAGCGGGAAAAGTACTTTTCTGCGCACGGTGGGGATTAATATGGTGTTGAGCTATTGTGGTGCTCCTATTGACTGCTCGGATGCCTATGTTTACCCGTTGCCGCTCATGGTTTCCATGAGGCTTACCGATTCGCTGTCCGACAGTGAATCCTTCTTCTACGCGGAAGTGAAACGACTTAAGGAAATTGTTTCGGAAGCGGAAAAGCAGCCTGTTTTTGTACTGCTTGATGAAATTTTAAAGGGAACCAATTCGGATGATAAAAAAACCGGTACTGTAGGGGTTATCGAAAAACTGCATAAGCTCGGCGTAACGGGTATGATCGCCACTCATGACCTGGAAGTATGCAGAACGGCGGAAGAACATCGTGAAAGCATGACGAACAAACGCTTTGAAGTGGAAATATCAGGAGATGAACTGCATTTTGATTATAAGCTAAAAGAAGGGGTTTGTGAAAATAAAAATGCTACATTTATTATGAAAAAAATGGGCATCATTTAATGATTATATTTAATTTCCGTAAAATCTGAACCATGAAAAGAACCGTATGTTATCTGGTTTTGCTGCTTGCATTCAGTTCTTGCGCTTCTAAGAAAACGCAGGCATTACGCGACAACATTTTAACGTTGAAAGACAGTTATTGCAAAGCACCGTTCAAATACAATTACGACACCAGAATACCTTCATACAACGCAGATTCCATCCTTTTGGCGAATAAGGGGCTTTCGGCTGATTTTTCCGCCCAGAGCATACTGGTGCTCAACGCGCTGGGAACGGCTGAAGAAGTGAAGGAGCTCATACGGCTTAAAAAGGATTCTGCTGTTGAATCGCGCCTGCAGATGCTGCACTTAAGATCGGTCATTGACAGCAAGATTACCATTGCCATGACGGAACTGGATGCTGTGGCAGCGGAATTCGACTGTGAGGGGGAACGCGTAGGGCAGATGGCTAATTTTGTCGACGACCTGAATACAAGGAGGCTGAACCGTATGGTGATTTATTCCATTGTTTTGGGTGCTGCTGCTTCCACAACGAGTGCCATCGTTAGGAAGGAAGGGGTGAGTAAATCGGTAGATATCGGAGCCGGTATACTTGGAGCCGGATTGGGATTTATGATGCTGAACCCGAAAGGTAAAAAGGTTGAGTTCATCCACCAGCGCAACCTTTTGCGTGACATCTGGAAAGAAAAACTGGAATCTGATAATTTTCCCCCCTTCGTATGGTATATGTATACTGAGAAAAGGTTTTCCAACAACCCTGAAGGACTGTCCATTATACAGAACATAAAGAAAAGATGGCTGCAGTACAATTTTGGCAATGACCGGAAGGAAGCGGACGAATCAGTACTGTTCAACGACGGCGGTATCTATTACGCAGAGCAGCTGCACAACCGGACTTCTATGCTGAACCAGATGCAGTCGGCAACACGTACTATTAATCAGAACATCAATTATTTGCTTCTTGACCTGGATAAATTAATGCTGTAATGGATTTTAACTATACTGTTTATAAAAAGAAAAACCTTGTTCCCAGCATATGGGACGGTGGAAAAACATACGAATACAGGATCTTCCCTGAAACATCGGACTACGCTGATAAGGATTTCCTTTTCCGTATAAGTTCTGCTTCTATAGAAAAGGTTCCTTCAGGGTTTACCAGATTTCCGGGTTACACGCGGTTTCTCGTAATGCTGGATAACAACCTGGAACTTGTACGGAACGGCATAAAGGAACATTATACCCCACAGGATGTATTCGTATTCGATTCCGACGACGAAATCGTATCAAACAGTCTGGGAAACGATTTTAACCTTATGGTACGCCATGATATAACGGATGTTCAGGTACAGCTTTCAGAAGGGAATGTAAATACGGACAGCGCTTGTGTGTTTTTCTTTAGCCGTACGAAAACCTGTGTGGATTGCGGCGATTTTAAGCTGGAACTGGAACCTTACGATTTGGCGGTAATTGAAAATCCGAGGAACGTTAATTTAATGTTCTTTACTGATGAAATAATTATTACCGGAAGTTTTTATTGTGATTTATTTTAAATAATTACTATCTTTAAAACAAAAACAATGGGAAAATTCGTTATTATTAAGAGAAAAAATGATGAGTTTCAATTTAACTTGAAAGCATCAAACGGACAGATCATTTTAGGAAGTGAAGGTTACACTACCAAAGCAGCCTGTTTAAACGGGGTTGCATCAGTTAAGAAGAACAGCCAGGATGAAAAGCATTTTGATGTTCTGGAAGCGAAGAACGGGAAGCATTATTTCAATCTGAAGGCAACGAACGGCCAGGTAATCGGAACCAGCCAGATGTATGAATCTACGGCAGGGTGTCGTAAGGGCATGGAATCCGTTATGAAGAACGCTTCCGATGCTGAAATTATGGAAGAACTTTAATGTTGGTACCGTCATTTTTATAACGTATACAAAAAGTGCATCTTTACAGAATGCACTTTTTTATTGGAGTAACGTGAAAGTTTGAATCAATAAAATGCCATCTAGAAAGCAGCCTGTAAGGTTGCTTTCTGCTTTACTTTTCAGATAGTTTTTGCCTGCGTATCTTACTGGTTTTGCAGGTACTGTGTGAAAAATTTGTATAAGGGTTATTGTTCATACTTTTTAAAGATGGTTGTGGCAATATGCCCTCCGAAACCGAACGTGTTGCTCATTGCGTAATGCAATGGCTTGTGGAGGGCTTTGTGAAGGGTAAAATCGAATACATCCTTAAAACTGGGTTCAAGGTCTATAGAATTGATCGTGGGAGGCAGGATATCCGTCTGTACGGCTTTGATACACGCAATAGCTTCTACTGCTCCCGCTGCCCCGAGCAAATGGCCGGTCATGGATTTGGTGGCGCTGATGTTGAGACTGCTCTTTTTCCCGAATACGCGTTCAATGGCTTTTAATTCACTGACATCGCCCTGAGGGGTAGAAGTAGCATGCGCATTGAGGTAACCGATTTCGGTAGCGGAAATGTCGGCATCTTCCAGGGCTGCAAGCATACCTAAGTAAGCGCCTTCTCCTTCGGGATGCGTGCCGGTAAGATGGTAAGCATCTGCAGCCATACCGCCTCCAACGATTTCGGCAATGATGGGGGCGTTGCGCTTTATTGCATGATCGTAGCTTTCGAGGATAAGAGCTCCTGCACCTTCGCCCATAACAAAACCATCCCTGTTGATATCGAAAGGCCGTGATGCAGTTTCCGGATGAGCGTTCAGCGTTGACAAGGCCTTCGAAGCATTAAAGCCTCCTACGGAACTTTCGGTTATGGGAGCTTCAGATCCTCCGGTGATGATCATATCGGCTTTTCCCCAACGGATGTAGTTGAAGGCATCGATGATGGAAGTATTGGATGTGGCACAAGCCGAAACCGTTGCGTAATTGATTCCTCTTAATCCGTATTTTATAGAAATGACCCCGGGTGCAATATCCACGATCATTTTAGGAATAAAGAACGGGCTGAAACGGGGCGTACCGTCTCCTAATGCATACTCCTTCACCTGCTGTTCGAACGTTCCGATTCCACCGTTGCCCGATCCCCATATAACGCCGATGCGGTTGCGGTTCAAACGTTCAAAGTTGATATTGCTCTGCTTTATGGCTTCTTCAACTGCTATAAGCGAATATTGTGTGAAAAGATCGTACTTACGTGCTTCTGCCTTGTCGATGAAGTCGAGCGGATCAAAACTTTTGAGTTCACATGCAAACTTTGTTTTGAACTTAGTCGTATCAAATCTTGTAATGGCGGCTGCGCCGCTTACCCCTGTTGTAAGGGACTGCCAGAAAATGTCGGCGTTGTTTCCTATCGGGGTGAGGGCTCCAAGCCCTGTTATGACTACTCTGTTCATGATTTCCGGTTGTTTTTAAAATCCTCAATAATTAATAATAGAATAAATACCACGACCAAACAGGCAATTTCTGCGTAAAGGGCCGTGTGGAACGCGCTGAACACGCTTTGTCCATGGTGTATCAGGGTAAAAAACAGTCCCCCGACAAGGCAGATACCTATAGAGGATGCTGTTTGCTGCAAGGTGTTGTACATACCCGATGCGATGCCCACATATTGCTGCGGAACATTTTTCAATGTAAGGTTGATAAGGGAAGGAAGTACAAGACCTCCTGCAAATCCCGTCAGTGAAAGAAGGACGATTAAGGTAACTTTTCCTGTTTCGGAAGTAAAGAAGTTTAACTGTAACAAATAACAGATGATGAGGAGTACTGCTCCTGCCTGAATCGTCTTTTTTCCGTATGTATTCACGAGCCTTATGGAAAGGAAGGAAGAGATCGTGAAAGATAGTCCGAACACAACAAAATAAAGGCCGGTTGAATAAGAACTTATCTTCAGACCGTTCTGCATATAAAGTGTCGATATGAGCAGGAACGATGTATGCACCATAAAGTAGAAGGCTACCAGTATAACGCCTATAGTAAAGTCTTTTATGCTGAAGAGCCTTAAATCCATGAGGGGATGTTTCTGATGTACCAGTTTTCTTTTCTGATCCCGAATGAAGAGTATGGTGAGTAAAAAGGATAAAAACAGCAGCAAAATACTCCATAAAGGAAACCCTTTCTCCCTTCCTTCCGTTAGGGAGTAGATAAAGGTACCCAGCGCAAAAGTTAACAGGACAACTCCTGAATAGTCGAATTTATCTCCCGGATTCGGGTGAGTGGGCGAAAGATATTTGTTTGCGGCGAACAGTGCGGCAATACCGATGGGCAGATTTATGAAAAAGATAAACCGCCAGCCGTCAAATAAGATATGAAGACCGGAAAGATAGCCACCTAAAAACTGCCCGAGTATGGAGGCGATACCCAGTGTAATCCCGATATATCCGATCGCTTTGGTTCGTTCTTTTGGTTCGGGGAACAGGATCTGTACATAGGCCAGCGCCTGCGGCATCATGAAGGCACCGCTGACTCCCTGCATAAAACGGGCCGCAATGAGCATTCCTGCACTGGTTGCCAACCCGCAAAGGCAAGAGGTGACTACGAAAAAAAACATACCCCACAGAAATACCTTTTTTCTTCCAAAGAGATCTCCGGCCCTGCTGCCAGTGATCTGGAAGCTCGCAAACCCCAGAAGGTAATAGACAATAATAAGTTCCATCTGGCCATCGCTGGATTGCAGTCCCTGTTTTATGGATGGCACCGCTATGTTTACGATGAAAACATCAATTACAGTAAGCAAAGGAGCAGTAAGAAGTATAAAGTGCTGCAGCCATTTGTTGGATTGTTGTTCCATATGAGTTATGAAAGGATTATTATTCTTCTGGATTCATTACCTTCAATGCTTCAGAAGGTGATGCAAGGAAAAGCCGGTAGATGTCTTCTGTTTTTCCTACGTGTATTTCAAAATCATCCTGTTCAAAGCCTGAAAAGAACTGTTGGGCTACTTCGGTTGGTGAAATACCGTTATGGCCCCCGATCGGAGCGGAAAATTCAGTATTGACGAGTGGCGGCATAAGTTCAAAAACCTTTATGGGGGAGGAAGTCCTGTTTAACGCAATCCGCAAAGACTGCGTATAGGAATGCAAGGCGGCCTTACTGGCTGAATAGGTAGCCAGCGTGCCCGGAACCAACGCAACTACTGATGAAACATTCACTATAGCGGCTTCCTTGTGATTTTGAAGCAGTGGTAATAATTGTTCGTTAAGGCTGATGACGGAAATATAGTTGGTCCGTATTTCATCGAGTGCCTTCGTATGAGCAGAGGCATGTTCGTCCGAAAGCTTGTAGACATGAGCCGCGCCGGCATTGTTGATAACGATATTGACATCCGGGTGGTTTGCTTTTAGTTCTTCAATGAGCAACTGAACATCTGCTTCATTTGCCACGTCGCATTGGATTCCGGTTGCTCCGGGTAGCAGCTCTAGTGCTTTATCCAGCCGTTCCTTATTTCTTCCGGTAATGATGACCTTGTTTTGCTGTGCGGAGAAGATTTTGGCTATTTCAAGACCGATTCCTGCCGAACCGCCCGATATAAGGACGGTATTGTTTTTCGTATTCATAATTCTTATTTTGTGGGATTAATTAAAATTCTAATATCATACATGTAGATGTGGCATATGCGTACAATGTGCCATCGGCATTTTTAAGATAGGCTTCCGCCAGCGCTGTACTTTTCCCCAGATGAATAAGGCGTCCTTCTGCATACATCTCTCCTGATTTCATTGTCACAGCCTTGATAAAGTTTACCTTAAGTTCTAAAGTGGTATAAGCTTTATTTTTGGGTAGCATTGAATGAACGGCGCACCCTGTTACCGTATCCATCAATGTGGAGATAACGCCGCCGTGTACACTGCCGATAGGATTGTAATGGAATTCCGCCGGGGTGAATTTAAAAAGGATGTTTCCTTCTTCAACAGCTACGGGCTGGAAATCCAGGGTTTGTGCAACCGGGGGAGCAGGAATTTCTCCTTTTAAGATACCTGTCAGGAAGTCTATACCTTTAAGATGTCGGGCGGTAATTGCGGTATCTTCCGGATTATCCCAGTCGTAGGCTCTTGTTCTTTTTGTTGTCTTCATAATAAAAAATATTTATATACCGATCGGTATATTTTTAATTAAAAAAAATTAAAGGGAGAGTTCCCTGTCAATCAACAATTTCATTCTATCTGCTGTAATTTTAAAATACGTTCCATCGTTCATGGTTTTTACCAACAGGATTGTTCCTTCCATCAGGCTGAAAATGATAGCTGCATATTCATTCGCATCAAGGCAGGGTTTAAATTCGCCGTTTGCTTGTCCCTGCTCAATGGTTTTCTGAATTAAGGAAAGGATACGTTTCATGCTGTTGCGAACTGCATCTTTCATAAAGAACAGGTGATCGTCGGCCTCAATGGCCGCATTCATTATAGGGCAGCCTCCTTTTGAAAGGACAAACTGCATGTTTTGAACATAGTAACCGGTATAGGCAAGTAATGCTTCCGATGCTGAAGGTGCTGCCTGCATCTTTGCGGCGAATGACTCAATAACCAGTGAACTGCTGAATTCATAAGCTGCAACAGCCAGTTCATTCTTATCAGAAAAATTACCATAAATAGCGCCCTTCGTCAGCTTCGAAGCTTCCTGAATATCCGTTAGAGAAGTGCCGGCATACCCTTTAATATTGAAAACCGGTGCTGATTTTTCAATGATGAACTGCCTTGTTTGTTCTGCTTTCGACATAACTAATCTGATGAAGCTAAATACTAAAACAAAGATAATAAAAAAAAATATACCGTTAGGTATAAATTGTTTATTGTTTTTATCATAAGCGTTGTTTTTAAAAAATTGCTTTTTTTATTTTGTTAATTAAAAAATTCAAATAACTTTGTAATTCAAAGTAAATAACAAATGGATACGAAAGCATCACAGGATCTGGCACATATTAAGGAAATGATGGAACGCTCATCGCGGTTCATTTCACTGAGCGGTTTATCGGGAGTAGGTGCCGGCATTGCCGGAGCGGCGGCTGGTATTACTGCTATGTGCCTCGTTAATGAGAGTACGGGTGGAAATACTATTGCGCTTATGGGAGGTGCACGTGAAGGCCTCATCAGATCTCTTGTAATACTTGGGATAGTTACGTTGCTGGTGGCCGTTTTCTTCGGTTGTTTTTTTACCATGCGGAAAAGCAGGAGGCTGGGACTGAATGTATGGACCTCTTCTACAAAGCAGATCCTTATAAATCTGGCCTTACCATTAGTTGCAGGTGGAATTTTTGTCTTAGCGCTGCTTTATCATGAACTATTCGGGCTTGTAGCAGGAGCTACGCTGATATTTTATGGTTTGGCGCTAATAAATGCCGGAAAATATACGTATTCCGATATAAAATACCTGGGCATGTTGGAGATTTTGCTGGGATGTATTTCATTGTTCTGGCTTGGAAAAGGCTTGTTGCTGTGGACGATTGGATTTGGATTGCTTCATATAGTGTACGGGATTATTTTGTATAAAAAATACCGGTAGATGAGTATAATAAGTGGCTTAAATAAGGAGTTTGAAAGCAGGGTGCGCCTGGGAATGATGTCTGTTCTTATGGTGAATGACTGGGTAGATTTCAGTGAAATGAAAAATCTTTTGCAGGTAACCGACGGAAACCTTGCCAGCCATGCAGCCGGACTTGAAAAGAAACTTTATATAGAGGTAAAGAAGGAATTTATAGGTAAAAAGCCAAGGACCTCCTATAAGATAACAGCAACGGGTAAGAAAGCCTTTCAGGAACATCTTGCTTTTCTTGAAAAAATAATGAGACCGTAACGTCTTATTTTTTTAATTATAAACTTTGAAAAACAAAGTACTTTTAATTTATAAATTATGAAAAAACAGTTTTTAATTTTTCTCAGTGCCGCTGTATTTACGGTACTGTTTTACAACGAAGAAATAGGGGTGAACCTTTCTATTTTTGCTCTGGTTCTGCTGCTGGTACAGCTTGCCATGGTTCCGTCATTGGTCCGGGATAAAAGAGCATGGCTCCTGGCTTCCTGTGTACTGCTTTCAAGCGTGTCCCATGCCTGGCTGCTTTCGTTCGCAAGCGTTGTTTCGGTTGTTGTGTCTTCGTTCGTTTTCCGTTATTATGTGGTAGATCCCAAATTAAGGCTTGCAACACAGGCACTCGTATATGTTACCAACTGGCCCGCTTTCATTATTCAGGTATTTCAGATTGAATTGTGGTTTGAATTTGATAAGAACGGTTCAAAACAAACGTTGACAAAAGTTTTCTCCTATGTCCTGATTCCCTTCTTTATACTTTCCGTTTTCTTCGCTGTATATGTCTCCTCCAGTGAATGGCTTTCCGGATGGTACAACCGGTATGAATGGGATTTCAACATGCTCATGATCGTAGTATTTGTATTTGGTTTTTATATAAGCTTCGTGTTTTGGACGGGTAAGGTTTACAACATTTTTAAGGTTTTGGACCGGACACTCTTATGGAATTTTTCAAAACAACAGCAGGAAAGTACAAAGCCAACGATAGAGGGAATACCATTGGAATTTGAATTAAGAAGTGGTGTCATTACAATGGTATGCCTTGATGTAATGCTTCTTTTTTTCATTGTTGTTTTTAATCTGGAAAATGCCAATCAATCCATTCTTCATGTTTCAGAATACAGTAACCGTACGCATGATCAGATTTACCTTATCATTGGTTCTATATTTTTGGCAATGCTTGTGATACTGTTCTTCTTTAAAGGTGCCTTGAACTTTATAAAGAATAACGGGAAATTGTTGTTCTTTGCCAAAATATGGCTTGTACTCAACGGAATTCTCATTGTTTCTGCCATTTATCAGAATACGCTGTACGTGCAGGAACTGGGACTAACCTATAAACGGCTTGGAGTATATCTGTTTTTGACACTTTGTGCCATTGGCCTGTGTTATTCTTACCTTAAGATCAATTTTAAGCGTAAGAATTTTTATCTAATTGACCGGACGTCCTGGATAGTGTATTTTACTTTGATTCTTTGTCCGTTAATGAACTGGTCATCTGTTATTACCACGTACAATCTGAAACAGGAGAAAGCAGACCTGTATTATCTGCAGCATCACCTTAGCGGTAATGAACGGGTACTTCTGAAGTATTATAAGCAGCGAAACCTGCCCGTACCCGAAGAGGTTGAAGAACGTATAGCCTATCACAAAAGCTTACCGTTTTTATCTTCACAATTTTATTACAAAACTATTGAACAATAAAAAAATCCGGGTAAATCCCGGATTTTATCTGTTTCTTGGATTCCTGCGTTCGTTTTTCAACGGTCGCGGAGCCGTAAACTTTTTATTGAAGTCCTTGCGGTCTTTTGTGGGTAAGGGCGTCTTATTAACGGTACTCTTAGGGGCTTTAGGCAGACTTCCTTCTTCTGTTTTGGTACTTTCGCCTATGAGTCGGTTAAGTTCGGTCATTTCAGCTTTTGTAATTTCTCGGTATTTACCAACAGGTACATCCAGGGAAATATTCATGATGCGGATGCGTTTAAGGGCTACAACGGTATAATCGAAGTATTCGCACATCCTGCGGATCTGCCTGTTAAGGCCCTGTGTAAGAAAAATACGGAACGTTGTGTTGCTGATGCGCTCAACGCGACATTCCTTTGTAACCGTATCTAAAATAGGAACCCCGCTCCCCATCCGTGTAATAAAACGGTCCGTTATGGTTTTATCTACGGTAACAATGTATTCTTTTTCATGGTTGTTACGTGCTCTTAGGATCTTATTAACAATATCCCCGTCATTGGTCATGATGATGAGGCCTTCAGAATCTTTATCCAGACGGCCTACAGGAAAAATACGTTGAGGATAGTTTACAAAATCCACAATGTTTCCTGCAACGGACTGGTTGGTGGTACATTCAATTCCCACAGGTTTGTTCACAGCCAGATAAATTTTGTCGTCTTCCTTTTCCTGAATGCGTTTTCCGTTGACGCGCACTTCATCATTCGGAAAAACCTTGGTGCCCAGTTCGGGCAGCTGTCCGTTGATGGTGATCCGACCTTGTTCCAACAGTTTGTCAGCTTCACGTCTTGAGCAGTAACCTACTTCGGATAAAAATTTATTAATGCGTACTCCTTGTTCTTCCATGTTGCAAAATTACGACTTAAAGGCGTTGTTTTCTAAAAAATAAACGATTTGTTCATTTACCGTCTCATCATACAGGCTGTGACCGAGGTTATGGGTGGTAAAGATCGGGATTTCAGGATGTCGTTCCTTAATTTCCAGCGCATCGGTATAAGGTACGATTTTATCGTTTTCGTCGTGGATAATGCCAATGGGTACCTGTATATGGCTGATGAACAGGCTGCTGTTGAATGTTGCCGGATCAATGGAAAACCTCTTGGGAAACTCTTTAAGGAACCCTCTATACGATTTTTCGGAGAGCGATATAAGTTTTTTATAATTCTCCGTAATCCGTAAAAAACGGTTTGGAGCTCCGAGAGTCATGATTTTTTTTACGTGCTCCGGCTGGTGTTTCGACATATAATAAAACAGCGTCATACCGCCAAGACTGTGACCAATTATAAATTCAGGCTTGAAGTGGTTGCTTACTACGTTCACAAATTCACTGTACAGCACGGCATTGAGTTCTTTTCCCGTACTCAGTCCCTGCCCAGGTGCATCCAGGGCAATGATGTGATACTGGTGTTTTTTAAGGTAGTGAATCACCCCTTGCCACCGGTTGGCGTTGCTTTCCCAGCCGTGTATAAGCAGCACTGTTTCCTTATCGCCTTTCCATTCATAGGTTTGTATGATATGGTTTTCAAAATGTAATTTATGCATGGAAGCAGATCCCAGAAAAGTAGGAAGGGTTTTCAATAAACCGTCGCGGGGTGAGGAAAAAAGCGTGTAAGCTGTTTCAGAAGCAAATCTTGCATTGAGGTAATGCATGGAATTGATGTATGCTCCAAACCCTTTCGTTAATAACTGATATTTAATTTTTTTCCAAAAGCTCATAAAAAAAGCCCCTAATTAATTAGAGGCTTAAATTTATTTTAAATTTTCGAAAATTGCATTAATTTTCTCTCTTTCTTCATATGCAAGAGCAGCATCAACCAGAATACGACCACTGTGCTCGTCGGTCATGATCTTTTTACGTGCGGCAATTTCAACCTGTACCTGTGGAGGAATCGTAAAGAATGATCCAGCAGAAGCACCACGTTCAATGGAAACTACAGCCAAACGGTTTTTTACACCATTTCTGATTCTGTGGTAGGCATTTAACAAGCGGTCTTCAATCAGGGAAGCACATTCTTCCGATTTTGCAATAAGTGCCTTTTCTTCGCGCTCTGTTTCAGTAAGAATACTGTTCAGCTCATTCTCCTTGTGCATTAAATGGTCTTTTTTACTATCTAATTTTTCGGATGTCTGCGCAATGATATTTTTCTTATGTTCAACAGCTGCCTTGAATTCTCTGATGTGTTTCTCAGCCAGTTCTATTTCCAGGGTCTGAAATTCGATCTCTTTGGTTAAAGTGTTGAATTCTCTGTTGTTACGAACGTCCTTTTGTTGTTCAGTATATTTCTTAATAGCGACTTTATGCGATTCGATATCGTTCTTTTTTGCTTTTATTTGTTCTTCAACAGTTTGTACTTCATTCGTAAGTTTTTCCAAACGTGTTGAAAGTCCAGCAACTTCGTCTTTTAAATCTTCCACTTCAAGGGGTAGTTCCCCTCTCATATTTCTGATTTCATCAATTCTTGAATCAATTAATTGTAAGTCGTATAACGCTCTTAATTTCTCTTCAACAGTTTCTGCTTTCTTTGCCATAGTTATAGGTAGTTAACTGGATTTGTTTTAATGTCAGATAAAATAATTGCAAAAGTAGGAATTTTTTTCAATAGATAATCAAAAATATAATTTTTTACGTAGCGTTCACTTTCAAAATGTCCCACGTCTGCTAAAACGATCTGGTTTTCGGCCTGGAAATAATCGTGGTATTTTAAATCGGCGGTGATGAGCAGGTCTGCTTTCTGCGCTTTGGCAGCATTTATTGCAAAACTTCCCGAGCCTCCGAGTACGGCGACCTTTTGTATTTTTTTACCTATGAGGTTGGAATAGCGTATACCATCTGCCCCAATGGCATCTTTTACGAAATGAAGAAATTGGAGTTCATCTACAGGTTCAGCGAGTTCGCCGATCATTCCCATACCGATGTTCTGATGTTCGTTCTCCAGTTTATTTATTTCATACGCTACTTCTTCGTAGGGATGTGAAGTAAACAAAGCCTGCAGTATTGCTCCCTGAAGATATTTCTCAAAAGTCACCTCTAATTTGGTTTCTTCTATCTCGGTGAAGGTATTGCGCTTTCCGATTACAGGATTGCTTTCTTCATTGCCGGTAAAAGATCCGGTACCCGAGCTTGTAAAGCTGCAGTCGTAATAATTTCCAATGGCGCCGGCACCTGCTTTAAAGAGGGCCTGTTGTACGTTTGATGCATCGCTTTTAGGGATATAGGTTGACAGTTTATAGATGAATTCCTTTTTAGGGATCAAAATGCGTGTATGCTGCAATCCTAAAGCATTGCATAATATTTTGTTCACCCCTTCTTTATGATTGTCCAAACCTGTATGTACAGCGTATAAAGCAACATCATTTTTTATGGCTTTAACCACGGCTTTTTCCACATAGTTCTTCCCCGTAATCTTTTTTATTCCGGAGAACAGTATCGGGTGGAAACATACAACGAGGTTACATCCTTTAAGGATGGCTTCGTCTACAACCTGTTCCAGGGCATCATGACAAACAAGAATGCCTGTGATGCTGCTGTCGGGATCTCCCACGAGCAGCCCTACATTATCAAAATCTTCGGCATAGGCCGTCGGGGCCATATCTTCTAATATCTGGATGATTTTACGTAATTGCACAATATTGTTTTTTAGAATATCTTCCAAAGATAAAAATAATGGTTATTTTCGTTGCTATAAATAAGCGAATATCAGATTAACAGACGGAATGCGTCATGTTATATCAATGAATTCGTTGCAAACGTTTTATTTTAAACAGATCAAATGAAGTTGTTGAGAAGATTGCTTTTTCCTTTCTCCCTCATCTACTGGGCGGTTACCGCTATGAGAAATTACCTGTATGATAAAGGATGGAAAAAATCCACCTCTTTCCCTATACCGGTCATCGCAGTAGGAAACCTGTCTGTGGGAGGAACAGGTAAAACCCCTATGGTAGAATACCTTATAAGGTTATTTTCTCATCGTTACACCATTGCCACGCTGAGCCGGGGTTACAAAAGGAAAAGCAAGGGGTTTATTCTGGCCGGTGCAGGTACTACTGTTGAACAGATTGGTGATGAGCCTTTTCAGTACCATTCCAAATACCAAAATGTATATGTTGCTGTTGATGCGAACCGTGTGGAAGGAGTGCAAAGGTTATTGGCGGAAGCGGACGATCTGCAGATGGTTATCCTGGATGATGCCTTTCAGCACCGTAAAATAAAGGCGGGCTTTTATGTATTGCTTACCGCATATGAAGATCCTTTTTATAAAGATCTCTTGTTGCCCGCGGGAAACCTAAGGGAAGGCACTTCCGGGGTTCAGCGGGCGGATATTGTGATCGTAACCAAATGCCCTTCAGATCTTTCGGAAGAATCGAAGACAGAAATAATGAACTGTATTGATAAACCGGCCGATCGTATTTTCTTTTCTTCCATTGCGTATGCCCCTTTTGTAAGGAACAATGAAAAAAGGCTTTCGGTTGAAGAATTCGGAACACATTTTATTGCCGTTGCAGGAATTGCCAAACCGCACTATTTTTATAGGCATCTTAATTGTAAAACGGAAGATACGCTGACGTTTCCCGATCATCACCGTTTTTCGGAAGCAGATGTTGAGCATATACGTAAAAAAGCTGCGGGAAGAAAGATCATCACTACGGAAAAGGACTATATGCGTTTGCAGCATGCCCTGCCAGATGATGTACTGTACTATTTGCCTATTGAAATGAAAATTCTGGACCGCGAGAAGGAACTTAAGGAGTTTTTAAACCGATATACAACCCCTTTGATTAATAATTAGAAGATGAAAAGATATTTATTATTTGTACTTACTTTAGCTTTGTTAAGCTGCGACAATGAAATTGACGATAAGGTAAATGATTATAGAAACAAACCAAAGTCGGAATCCCTTAAAGGCTTCTGGCAGCTTAAAGGACTGTATAAGAAGGAAGCAACAAGCCCAGAAGAACCTATTTACATTACTAATGGAGGACTTGCTAAAATTGCTGAGGGAGAAATGCTTCATTTGGATAATGAATATATGAGATTCTTAAATAAGGACGACGAAGGTACATTTTACAGTTCTTCGGATCGCAGGTTTTACTGGTTTAATGAGAACAATTTTATCAGGTCGATGTATCAGTTTGATTATGGTAAAGGAATAGAGGAGATCGCGGAATTCCAGTTGCCTTACCGGTTTGGTGAAAATCAGGACACTTTGATTGTGCAAAGCAACCGGAAAATCCTGTATTTGCTCAGAACGGAAAATGTGAATTATACCGAGATATAACTTAAAAATCAGCAAACCGGCTTATGCCGGTTTTTTTTTTGGTTTTTGGACTGAAGTATAGAGAAAACAGTAGAATTTCATAACCTCTCCTTTTTAGGGGTAAATCTTTAAATGATTGATAATTAATTGGTAGTGTGTTTATATTTTATATCTTTAATATGTTATAAAGCTAAAAAATGTTTAAACATGATAAAAAAACTACTGTTTCTTTTTGCATTTTTTTTCTCTTTTCCGGTTATGGCCCAGCCTATTTCCAACTATAAGCATTTCAGCGGTCGGTATGATTTTACAATGATCGGGAATACGCTGAATAGTGCGCCCAACGGAACAGGATCTCCGTGTACTGTTCTTACCCAGTCCAGTGCCGTATTAAATCTGCTTCCCACACAAACGGTGGAAGCGGCTTATTTATACTGGTCGGGATCGGGGAGCCTGCAGCAGGCAGATCTAAACGTTAAACTCAATGGTACAGCTATAACGTCACAAAGAACATTTACAGCAGCACCATCAGGCGGCCTG
>Ga0153917_1000279_pt1 | contig 39895 bp, 35 predicted proteins | sample TSFL001MetaG_FD_104695 | JGI IMG/M metagenome (GOLD analysis project Ga0153917, IMG submission 104695) | Attine ant fungus gardens microbial communities from Florida, USA - TSFL001 MetaG | ecosystem: Host-associated > Fungi > Mycelium > Unclassified | place: USA: Florida, Paynes Creek Historic... | reverse complement strand
CGCGAGGCCGGAACGCTGCTCCTCATCGACGAGACGCACACCATCTCCACCGGGCTCGGCGGCTATAGCCGCGTGCATAGCCTCGAACCTGACCTGATGGTCATGGGCAAGCCCATCGGCGGCGGCGTTCCCGTCAGCGTCTGGGGCATGACCGAGGCGATCTCCGACAGGCTGCACGTTATCCGCCGCGAGCAGAGCGGCCACGGCCATTCCGGCATCGGCACCACGCTTTCCGGCAGCGCCCTTCAGCTCGCCTGCCTGCGCGCCTGCCTCGAACATGTCATGACGGAAGATGCCTACCGCATCATGCAGGCCCGCGCCGACCGCATCGAGGCCGGTTTCAAGGCCGCGATTGCCGGTGCCGGCCTCGGTTGGACGGTTTCGCGCGTCGGTGCGCGGCTCGAGGTCGTCTTCTCGCCCGTTGCGGTGCGCAACGCTGCCGAGGCCCGCGCCGCCGCTTCCGACTCGATCGAGGCCGCGCTGCATCTTGCGATGCTCAATCTCGGCTACCTGCTGACGCCGTTCCACAACATGGTGCTCGTCAGCCCCGCCCTTTCGGAGCAGCAGGCGGACGGTCTGGTCGAGGCCTTCGCGACCGTTCTCGGCCGCCTTGCCGAGCGGAGGGCCGCCGCGTGAGCCGCGACCTCGCCGCCCGCCCGCCGGAAGCCGCGGATATCGCCGAAGCCGAGGCCTTCCTCGCCGCCCATCCGGAGATCACCGCCTTCGATCTGGTGCTGATCGACCTCAACGGCATTGCCCGCGGCAAGATCGTAAGGCGGCACGAGCTGCTGCCGATCTTCCGCTCCGGCCGGCACCTGCCCGGCTCGATCCTCGGCCTCGATGTCACGGGCGAGGATGTCGAGGAAACCGGCCTCGTCTGGTCGGACGGCGATGCGGACCGGCGTGCCTGGCCGGTCGCGGGCTCGCTCGTGCCCCTGCCCTGGACCTCCCCGCCGCGCGGCGAAGTGCGCCTCGCCCTCTTCGAGCTGGACGGAAGCCCGATGGCGGCCGACCCGCGCCATGCGCTCGCCCGTCAGGTGAAGCTGCTCGAAGACGATGGCTTCCATCCCGTGCTCGCCTATGAGCTGGAATTCTACCTGCTCGACCGGCAGCGGACGGCCGACGGCGATTTCCAGCCGCTCCGCCTGCCCCTTTCCGGGGAGCGGCCGGAGGGCATCCAGGTCTATGGCGTCACCGAGCTCGACCGTCTGGAACCCTTCATCGATGCGGTCTATCGCGGCGCGGAAGCGCAGGGCCTGCCCGTCGAGACCATGATCTCGGAATATGCGCAGGGCCAGTTCGAGCTGACGCTGCGCCATGGCAGTGCGCTGCGCGCCGCTGACGACCTCGCCATGCTGAAGCGTCTCCTGCGCGGCCTTGCCGTGCGTCATGGCATGATGGCCTGCTTCATGGCCAAGCCCTTTGCCGGCCGCGCCGGCTCGGGCATGCACGTCCATGCGAGCCTTGCGGATGCAGGAGGCAATAACCTCTTCGCCGACCGGAGCGAGGCGCTTTCGCCCCTCCTGAAGCAGGCCGTCGCGGGGCTTCTGGAGACGATGCACGAATCCATGCTCGTCTTCGCGCCGCACCTCAATTCCTGGCGGCGCTTCTCCGCCCAGAGCTATGCGCCGACGACGCCGACATGGGGCACCAACAACCGCAGCGTCGCCGTCCGCATTCCCGCAGGCGCGCCCGCCGGCCGCCATCTCGAACAGCGCGCCGCGGGCATCGATTCCAATCCCTATCTCGTCGGCGCGACGGTGCTCGCCGGTATGCGCAGGGGCATCCTCGCAAAGGCCGATCCCGGCCCCGAAACCACCGCCTATGCAGAAGCGGGAGGCGACGAGCTGCCGCCCGACTGGCGCAGCGCCATCGAGACAGCCACCCGCTCGGCCTTCCTCAGGGAAGCGCTCGGCGAGCGGCTGCACCACGTCTTCCTCGCCCTCAAGCGCGCCGAATACCGCCGCTTCGCGGCGGAGATCACCGCGCTCGAACGCACGCTCTACGGCGAGGTCGTCTGACCATGAAAACCTTCTATACCGCCGACCACCACCTGCATCACAGCGGCATGGAACTGTCCTTCGGCCGCATCGTGGAAACCTTCGAGAAGCCCGAGCGCGCCGAAATCGTGCTTCGGCGCGTCAGGGAGGTCGGGCTCGGCCCGGTTCTGGAGCCAGCCGCCTACGACCGGCCGGCCATCGAGCGCATCCATACGCCGGATTATCTTGATTTCCTGCAGAACGTCTTTGCCGAATGGCGGGCGGCGGGCCGCGACGGCGAGGTCTGGCCCTATAGCTGGCGCCATCGCTCCATGCCGATGATCGACGCTCCGCCGTCGGGCCTCGATGCCCGACTTTCCTACTATTCCTTCGACATGGCCGGCTCGATCACCGAGACGACCTGGCAGGCGGCGAAGCGCGCCGCCGATACGGCGCTCGCCGGGGCCGATGCCGTGCTTGCCGGCGAGCGGACCGCCTTTTCGCTCTGCCGTCCGCCCGGCCATCATGCGGGCCGGGATTTCTTCGGCGGCTATTGCTACCTCAACAATGCCGCCATCGCCGCCCAGCGCTTCCTCGACAACGGCCATGCCCGCGTCGCGATCTTCGATGTCGATTACCATCATGGCAACGGCACGCAGGAAATCTTCTACGACCGCGACGACGTGTTGCTCGCGAGCCTGCACGGCGATCCGGATTTCGAATTCCCCTTCCACCTCGGCTACGCCCGCGAGCGCGGCGCGGGAAAGGGCGAAGGCCATAACCTAAACTATCCCCTGCCCGCCGGCACGGCCTGGCCGGAATGGCTGGCCGCCTTCGAGGACGCGCATGCAAGGATCCGCGCCTACGCCCCGACCGCTCTCGTCATCTCGCTCGGCGTCGATACGTTCAAGGAAGACCCGATCTCACAGTTCAGGCTGGAGAGTAAGCACTTCTCCGCCATCGGCCGCCGCATCGCCGATTTCGGCCTGCCGACCCTCTTCGTGATGGAAGGCGGCTATGCGGTGGAGGCACTGGGCGTGAACGCGGTGAACGTGCTGCAGGGCTTCGAGGGTGTGTAAGGCGCCTCATACCTCCCTGAGCAGGTTCTCCCGCGAGAGGTTCCTGATATCGCGTTCGCCGCAGAGGGCCATCGTGACGTCGAGTTCCTTGTGGATGATCTCCAGCGCCCGGCGCACGCCGGCCTTGCCGCCGGCGCCGAGGCCGTAGAGGAAGGGGCGGCCGATATAGGTGCCCCTGGCACCATAGCAGACGGCCTTGAGGACATCCTGACCCGAGCGGATGCCGCCGTCGAGATGGACTTCCATCTTGTCGCCGACGGCATCGACGATGCGCGGCAGCATGCTGATCGAGGAAGCCGCGCCGTCGAGCTGGCGGCCACCATGGTTGGAGACGATGATCGCATCCGCGCCGCTGCCGAGCGACATGCGGGCATCCTCCTCGTCAAGGATGCCCTTGAGGATGAGCTTGCCGCCCCAGCGCTCGCGGATCCATTCGATGTCCTTCCACGAAAGCCGCGGATCGAACTGTTCCGTGGTCCAGGAGGAGAGCGAGGAAAGGTCCGTGACACCCTTAGCGTGGCCGAGGATGTTGCCGAAGGTGCGGCGCTTCGTGCCGAGCATGTCGAAGCACCAGAAGGGCCGCGTCGCCATCTGCCACAGATGCTTCGGCGTGAAGCGCGGCGGGGCGGAAAGGCCGTTGCGTACATCCTTGTGGCGCTGGCCGAGAATCTGGAGATCGAGCGTCAGCACGAGGGCCGAGCAGCCTGCCGCCTTTGCACGGTCGATGAGATTGTGGACGAAATCCTTGTCCTGCATCACGTAGAGCTGGAACCAGAAGGGCTTCGTGGTGACGGAGCGCACGTCCTCGATCGAGCAGATGCTCATGGTGGAGAGCGTGAAGGGAACGCCGAATTCCTCGGCGGCCTGGGCGGCGAGCATCTCGCCATCGGCATGCTGCATGCCGGTCAGGCCGGTCGGCGCGAGGGCGACGGGCATGGAGACCTTCTCGCCGATCATCTCGCTTGCCAGCGAGCGATTGCTCATGTCGACCAGCACGCGCTGGCGCAGCTTCACCTTGTGGAAGTCGTCCTCGTTGGCGCGGTAGGTGCCCTCCGTCCAGGCTCCGGAATCGGCATAGTCGAAGAACATCTTCGGCACGCGGCGGCGCGCCCGTTCCTTGAGGTCTGCGATCGTCAGGGCCTGTTCCACGCTCATATCGTCCTCGCTCGAGCTTGCGGTCCGCAATCTTTTACGGGCAGGCACTGCGGCTCGCAATGGCTTCGTGCGGGTTTGCCGTGCAAAGAAAAAACCCTCCCGGCCGGAACCGGGAGGGTGGAAAGACAGGCCGACGGCGGCTTACTTCGCGGCGTAGAACTTCGCCATGTCGGGAAGGCGCTTGACGCGAATGCTGGAAGCCTTGCCGGCGGTGCGGAAGGCCTCGAAGCGCTCCTTGCAGACCTCCGTCATGCGGGCGGTCGCCGGCTTCAGATAGGTGCGCGGATCGAAATTGTCCGGCTTTTCCTTGAAGTTCTTGCGGATCGTGCCGGTCATGGCGAGGCGCAGGTCCGTGTCGATATTGACCTTGCGCACGCCGAGCGGGATCGCCTTCTGGATTTCCGCGACGGGCACGCCCCAGGTCTGCTTCATCTCGCCGCCATAGGCGGTGAAGAGGTCCTGCAGGTCCTGCGGAACCGAGGACGAGCCGTGCATGACGAGATGGGTGTTCGGCAGCTTCGCGTGGATCTTGGCGATCGTCTCGATGGAGAGGATGTCGCCGTCCGGCGCGCGGGTGAACTTGTAAGCGCCGTGGCTGGTGCCGATGGCGACGGCGAGCGCGTCGACGCCGGTCCTGGAAACGAAGTCGAGCGCCTGGTCCGGGTCGGTCAGCAGTTCCTCGCGGGAAAGCTTGCCCTCGAAGCCGTGGCCGTCCTCCTTGTCGCCGGCGCCCGTTTCAAGGTTGCCGAGACATCCAAGCTCGCCCTCGACCGAAACGCCGGCCGCATGGGCGATCTTCACGACTTCCGCCGTGACGTCGATATTGTATTCGTAGCTGGCGACGGTCTTGCCGTCGGCGAGCAGCGAGCCGTCCATCATGACGGAGGTGAAGCCGTTGGTGATGGCCGAGATGCAGGTCGACGGCTGGTCGCCGTGGTCGAGATGCAGGCAGACCGGGATATGCGGATATTCCTCGGCGGCGCCGAGGATAAGGTGACGCAGGAAGGCATCGCCGGCATAGGCGCGCGCACCGCGGCTTGCCTGCAGGATCACCGGGGAGTCTGTGGCATCCGCCGCGCGCATGACCGCCTGGATATACTCCAGGTTGTTGACGTTGAATGCGGGCAGTGCGTAGTCGTTCTCCGCTGCGTGATCGAGCAGTTGCCGCATGGTGATCAATGCCATTCCTGTCCTCCTTGGATGCAGATTTCGTCGGTCGGGCGGCACTATTCACAGATCGTCCGCCATATGCAACAGGCCCCGCGGACCCCGTCATGGGCCAAATCGATTAAATGCGATGGCGGAATAAGATTTCCCGTGGACACGGTAAAAATCCGGCCCGCGTAAGCGGACCGGACCCGGAAAATCCATCCATTTCAAATAAGTAGGACAATTGCCCGGCAGCCGGGCAATCGCCACATGGCGGAAAGTTATTCGTCGTCGCCGCTTTCCGGCTGCTGGAAGCCATTACGCTCGCCGGTGACGATCTCGCGCTTGCCGACATGGTTGGCCGGGCCGACGAGGCCTTCCTTCTCCATGCGCTCGACGAGGGACGCGGCACGGTTGTAGCCGACGGCAAGACGGCGCTGGATGTAGGAGGTCGAGCACTTGCGGTCGCGCATGACGACCTTGACGGCCTTCTCGTAGAGGTCGTCGCCGTCCTCGGCCGCGATGTCGCCCTTGTCGAAGACGGCGCCGCCGGCAGCCGGCTTCTCGTCCTCTTCTTCCTCTTCGTCCGCCGTCACCGTCTCCAGATATTCCGGACGGCCCTGGGCCTTCAGGTGCAGCACGACCTTCTCGACCTCCTCGTCGGAGACGAAGGGACCGTGGACGCGGGAAATGCGCCCGCCGCCGGCCATGTGCAGCATGTCGCCCTGGCCGAGAAGCTGTTCGGCCCCCTGTTCGCCGAGGATGGTACGGCTGTCGATCTTCGACGTCACCTGGAAGGAGATGCGCGTCGGGAAGTTCGCCTTGATCGTACCGGTGATGACATCGACCGAGGGACGCTGCGTCGCCATGATCAGGTGGATGCCGGCGGCGCGCGCCATCTGGGCGAGCCGCTGGATCGCGCCTTCGATCTCCTTGCCGGCGACCATCATCAGGTCGGCCATCTCGTCGACGATGACGACGATATAGGGCATCGGCTCGAGCGAGAGTTCCTGGTCCTCGTTGATCGCCTCGCCGGTTCCCTTGTCGAAGCCGGTCTGGACGCTGATCGTGATCGTCTCGCCCTTGTCGCGGGCGGCGGCGACGCGGTTGTTGTAGCCGTCGATATTGCGCACGCCGAGGCGCGACATCTTGCGATAACGGTCCTCCATCTCGCGCACCGCCCATTTCAGCGCCATGACCGCCTTCTTGGGATCGGTGACGACGGGGGTCAGGAGGTGCGGAATGCCGTCATAGATCGACAGTTCCAGCATCTTCGGGTCGACCATGATCAGGCGGCATTCTTCCGGGCGGAACCGGTAGAGCAGCGAGAGGATCATCGTGTTGATGGCGACCGACTTGCCCGAGCCGGTGGTACCGGCGACGAGCAGGTGCGGCATCTTCGCAAGCTCGGCGATGACGGGCTCGCCGCCGATGGTCTTGCCGAGGCAGATCGGCAGCTTGAAGCCGGTCTTGGCGAAGTCCGCGGAATCGATCATCTCGCGGAAATAGACGGTCTCGCGGGTGGCGTTCGGCAATTCGATGCCGATGACGTTGCGGCCGGGCACCACGGCGACACGCGCCGAAAGCGCCGACATGGAACGGGCGATGTCGTCGGCAAGGCCGATGACGCGCGAGGACTTGACGCCCGGGGCCGGTTCGAATTCGTAGAGCGTGACGACCGGGCCGGGGCGGACATGGATGATCTCGCCGCGCACGCCGAAGTCTTCCAGCACGCTTTCGAGAAGGCCGGCATTCTGCTCCAGCTGCTCCTGCGTCAGCACGAAGCCGACGGTGCGCGGCGGTTCCTGCAGGAGGTCGCGCGGCGGGTATTCATAGGTATCGGCGGTCGGCGTCGCGAGGGTGACCTGGAACGGCCGAGCGCGCGAAAGCACCGACGAGGGCGTTTCGCGGACCGGCTCGACGACCGCGGCGGGCGTAACGGCCACGGGAGCCGGCCTTGCCTCGACGGGGGCCGGAACGGCTTCCACCGTCTCGATGACCGGCGCGGCTTCGGCGACCACCGGCTCGGCTTTGATTTCGGGAACGGCAACGGTTTCGACGGTCACCTGACGCGTCACGGCCGACCGGCAATCGACGACGCGGTAGAGGGAGGCGACGGAGACCGGCTCCTCACGCGGCGTTTCGACCGGGCGAGCCGGCATCGTGGCGACAGGTGCCGGCGTCGGCAACGTCATGCGCACGACGGACACCGCCGGACGCGCCGGGGCGATAGCGACGCTCTCCTCGGGAACCATGGTCTCCCAGAAGGCATGGTCGGAAAGATGGGCGAAACGGCTGATCGCCTCCTGCACGCTCGCCTTCGCGGCCGGCCGGGCGGACGTGAATGCGGGGGCCTGTGCCGGCACGGCGGGCTTGAAGACGACGGCGGCATCGGCCGGAACCGCATTCTGGCGGGCTGCGACGACGGCCTGCACGAACTGCGGAACGGGATCGGCCGCGGCGGCGGTTGCCGGGGCCTGCTGCTCCTCGAAGCGGCGGCGGCGTTCTTCCAGCGCTTCGCGCAGGCGCAGCAGGAGCTCGGCCTGCGTCAGCTGCGGCTGGGGCTGCGGAGCCAGAGCGGCTTCGGGCTGCGCGTTCTGGGACTGAGAAACCGGGAACTGGGGAACTGGGGACTGCTGCACCTGGGACGTCTCTGCTTGCATTTCTGTGGGAACCGGCTGGACGGGCTCTTCGATGATCGGCTCGGCCTTGGTGACCTCCTCGGCGGCCGCCTCCTCGATCCGGGCGGCGACCTTGTCGGGCGTGCGCGTGAAGCGGACATTCGGCGCCAGATAGAAGTGGCTCTCCCATGTCCCGTCGGCATATTGGCCGGGATCGTAGCTGCGCAGGGCCGGCGAGCGGAAGCGCGGCCGGTAGTGGTCGTCGTTGGCGACCGGTTCGCTTTCGCCGTGCCACGCCTCCTCTTCTGGAGGCGTCTCGGTCACGGCGTTGTTTTCATATGGATAATGTGACGACGCATCGTCGTTTTCCCCTTCGGTCTCGAGGACGGGATAGAAGTTTGTTCTGGAAATACGCATGAACCTGAAATCTCGACGATCATTGCCGATGGGGATGCGTAGATGGTTAGGAAATGAAGGTTAACAATGTCTTTGGAGAGCGGCAAAATCTGTTTGCATTCCCGCGCCGAGGCACCTTCCGCCATCGCTCCGGAGGGCCGAAAGCCCCCGCGTCCGGTCGCTATGGGCGTTTACGCCGGCCGGAAAAATTTCTCCGGCCTACACGACGATATGGGACGCGGCTCGGATCACTCCCCGGCAGCGGGCTGGCCTTCGGCTGCCTCCGGCTCGCCCGGCGCCTCGGGGGGCACGTCCGGATTGCCCTCCGCCCGGTCGCGGTGGAGCGCCGCGCGGGCGAGCAGCATCAGCGTGACCGGTGTCGTGACCGTGACGAAGATGCCGATGAGGATCTCGTGCACGACGGGGCGTGTCGCCAGCACCGTGAAGAAGATCATCGAGGCCATGACGATGCCGCCCGTACCCCAGCTCGTGCCGAGGGTCGGCGCATGGATGCGCTCGTAGAACGTCTTGAGGCGCAGGAAGCCGATCGTGCCGATCAGCGCCAGCCCCGAGCCGATGACGAGGAAGAGGGAAACGAGAAGCGCCGCCCAGTCCGGCAGGTCGCCCGCATGCTCGATGGTGCTCATTCGATCACCTCCCCGCGCATCAGGAACTTGGCGAGCGCGACCGTCGCGACGAAGCCGAGCATGCCGATGACCAGCGAGGCCTCGAAATAGATGACCTTGCCGGTGCGCATGCCGAATACCATCAGGAGCAGCATGGAATTGACATAGAGCGTGTCGAGCGCCAGCACGCGGTCCTGCGCGCGCGGGCCGCGGGACATGCGCAGCGCCGCCAGCGCCATGGCGAGCGCCAGGCAGATCTGCGCGAAGGTGACGGACCAGGAGAGGATCGTTTGGCTCATGCGAAAATCTCCAGCAGCAAGGCCTCGTAGCGGCCCTTGATCAGGGCCTGCCATTCCGCCTCGTCGACGAGGTCGAGCACATGGATCAGCACCGTCCGGTTCAGCGAGTTGTATTCGAGCCAGGCCGTGCCCGGCGTGCTCGTCACCACCACGGCGAGCACGGCAAGCGCCGTCGGATTTTCCAGCTCGAGCGGCACGGTGATGAAGCCGGCCTTGTGATGCGGCTTCCTGCCGCTGACGAGGATCGAGGCGACGGCGATGTTCGAGCGCACGATATCGTAGAGCACGATGCCGATCAGCTTGGGCAGCAGGTACCATTTCGGCAGGCGCGGCTTGACGGGGCGCAGCGCCGCCATGCCCCAGGAGGCGAAGACCGAGACGATGCAGCCGAGGATGAGGTGGCCGAGCGTGAAGCCGTTGAGGGCCAGCCACATTACGACGAGCGAGGCGGAAAGGAGCGGATAGGGCAGCATGTCAGATCCCTCCCCCGCCGTCCGGCCCGCCCGGTTCGGCAATCCCGGCGCGGCGGGCATTGATCACCGCGTCGATATAGGTGGCGGGCTGCTGCAGGTTGCGGACGGTCTCCTCCATGTAGCTCATGGCCGGGCCGGCCTTGACGGTGAGCGCCAATGTGAGCGCGATCAGCAGCATGACTGGCGCCATCTCCATGACGAGCACGCGCGGTACGGTGCCTTCCATCGATGCCCAGAAAGTGCGGATGCCGGCGCGGGTCATGGAGATCAGCGCGGCAAGGCCGGAAAGGATCAGCAGGCCGACGATCCACCACACCGAGGCGGGGATCGGCCCCTCCTCCGCGACATTCGTGCCGATCATACCGGTCAGCATGGCGAACTTCGCCACGAAGCCGGACAGCGGCGGCAGGCCGGACAGGAGGATGCCGCAGGCGGCAAAGCAGATGCCGAGCACCGCGATGGTCCCCGGCATGGTGACGCCGACCTCGACCTCCTGATCCTCCTCATCCGCATCGCCATAGGCTTCCATCGTGACGGCGAGAACCGAGGCGCCCGCGTCCTGGCCGCGCTCGACGAGCTCGATGAGCAGGAAGAAGGCGCCGATCGTCAGCGTCGAACTGACCATGTAGAACAGCGCGCCGGCCGTCACCACGCCGTTGTTGAGGCCGAGCACCGCCAGCAGCGTGCCCGAGGAGACGAGCACGGAATAGCTCGCCAGCCGCCCCAGCGCCTGCGAGGCGAGAACGCCGATGGTGCCGAAGGCGATGGTGGCCATACCGCCATAGAGCAGCACGTTGAGGCCGAGCCCTGCGGACGCCCCCTGCCCGAAGACGAGCAGCGACAGGCGCAGGATGACATAGATGCCGACCTTGCTCATGATGGCGAAGATACCGGCGACCGGGGCCGTGGCGGCGCTGTAGGCGCCCGGCAGCCAGAAGTTCAACGGCCACATGCCGGCCTTGATGAGGAAGACGACGCCGAGGATGGCGGCGCCCGCCTCCAGCAGCATGCGCCGCTCGCCCTCGATCTCGCCGATGCGAACGGCAAGGTCGGCCATGTTGAGCGTTCCCGCCGAGCCGTAGATGGCGCTGACGCCGATGAGGAAGCAGAGCGCGGCGGCGAGATTGACGGCGATATAGTGCATGCCCGCCTTGACGCGCATGGAGCCGGAGCCGTGCATCAGGAGGCCGTAGGACGCGGCGAGCATGACCTCGAAAAAGACGAAGAGGTTGAAGAGGTCGCCCGTCAGGAACGCGCCGTTCAGCCCCATCAGCAGGAACTGGAACAGCGAGTGGAAATGCGCGCCCGCCGTATGCCAGCGCGCAAGCGCATAGACGAGCGTCGGGATCGCGAGGATCGAGGCCAGGACGAGCATCAGGGCGGAAAGCCGGTCGGCGACGAGCACGATGCCGAAGGGCGCCGGCCAGTTGCCGAGGAGATAGACGCCCTCGAAACTGTCCGCGCCGCTGCCATTGCCCGCAAGCCGGAAGAGGCTGAAGGCGACGGCGGCGAGCGCAAGGCACGAGACGACGCTGATCATCGCCTTCACGACACGCTCGCGCTCGTCGAAGAAGAGCAGGAGCGCGCCCGCGACGAGCGGGATGAGGATCGGCGCGATGATGAGGTGTTGCTGCCAGCCGCTCATTTCGGCTGCTCCCTGCCGTCGACATGGTCCGTGCCGGTGAGGCCCCGGGCCGCGAGCAGCACGACGAGGAAGAGCGCCGTGGTGGCGAAGCCGATGACGATGGCGGTCAAAACGAGCGCATGCGGCACGGGGTCCGTCATCGTCGAGATCGGCACGCCTTCCTCCAGCAGCGGGGCCGCATTGGACTTCACGCCGCCGACGCCGAAGATGAAGAGATTGACCGCATAGGACAGCAGCGAGAGGCCGATGATGACCTGATAGGTGCGCGGGCGCAGGATGAGCCAGACGCCCGAGCCCGTCATGATGCCGATACCGAGGGAAAGGATGAGTTCCATCAGGCGTCCTCCGCCTTGGGGGCTTCGAGACTGCGGACCCGATGCGTTCGTATGGACTGGTGGGCGAGCGCTATGAGGATCAGCACCGTCGCGCCCACGACGAGGGAGAAGACGCCGAGATCGAACAGCAGGGCGCTGGCGGCCGGCACCTTGCCGATGAACGGCACCTCCATGTATTGCGAATGGGTGGTCAGGAACGGATAGCCGAAGAGCCAGGAGCCGAGCCCGGTCGCGGCGGCGATCACCAGGCCAAAGCCCATCCAGCGCAGCGGCAGGATGCGCAGCCGGTCCTCTGCCCAGCGCACGCCGCCGGCGAGATATTGCAGGAGGAAAGCGATGGCCATCGTCACGCCGCCCGCGAAGCCGCCGCCCGGCAGGTCATGCCCGCGCAGGAAGAGGTAGATCGCGAAGGTGATGATGACCGGGAACATCCACTGCATGATCACCGAAGGCACCAAAAGGTAGTCCCGCACCGTGTCGCCGGCCGAGCGCTCGGGGCGCTCGGCGTCGAAAGCCGCCTGGATGCGCTGCTGCTCGGGCTTTTCCACGCTGTCGGGCGCGGGACGGAAGCGGCGCAGCAGCGCGAAGACCGTCAGCGCCACGATGGCCAGCACCGCGATCTCGCCCATCGTGTCGAAGCCGCGGAAGTCGACGAGGATGACGTTGACGACATTGCGTCCGCCGCCTTCCGTATAGGCCTTTTCGAGGAAATAGCTGGCGATCGCGTCGGGAACCGGCTGCTTCATGATGGCATAGGAGAAGAGGAACATGCCGAAGCCGCAGGAAATGGCGAGCACGAAGTCGCGGAAGCGGCGGCTGCGCGCGGCGAGCGAGACGGCATTGTCGATCTTTTCCCAGCGCTTGGGCAGCCAGCGCAGGCCGAGCAGCAGGAGGACCGTCGTGACGATCTCCACGACGAGCTGGGTGATGGCAAGGTCGGGCGCCGAAAGCCACACGAAGGTGATGCAGGTGGTGATGCCCGCCCCGCCGAGAAGAACGAGCGCCGCGAGGCGATGATGTTTCGCCTGATAGGCCGCGCCGAGCGCGCAGAAGGCGCCGATGCACCAGACCGCCGCGAAGATGGGGTCGGCATCCCCGAAGACCGGGGCCTTGGGCGAAAAGCCCGCCAGGTAGAGCGGAACGACGCCGGCGAGCAGACCGGCCGCGGCGACGAGGCGAAGCTGCGGCTGGAGGTTGCGCGTGCCGAGATGGCTTTCGAGGTAGCGTGCCCATTTCCACGAGACCGTGACCAGCACGCGCTCGAAGATGCGCTGGCCGCCAAGGTGCCGGAAGAGCGGCGGGCCGTCGTCGCATCTGGCGAGATAATCCTTCAGCACCGCATAGAGCGCCGCGCCGCCGACCAGCGCGATCAGGCTCATGATGAGCGGCGTGTTGATGCCGTGCCAGATGGCGAGGCTGTATTCCGGCGTACGATCGCCGAGGACGGACACCACCGCGGAATGCAGGAACGGCCCGATCGACAGGCTCGGGATGATGCCGACGACGAGGCAGGCGAGCACGAGGAACTCGATGGGGAAGCGCATCCAGTGCGGCGGCTCGTGTGGCTTCGGCTTCGGCAGGTCCGTCGGCGCGGGGCCGAAGAAGACCATGTGGATGAAGCGGATCGAATAGGCGACGGAGAAGGCGCCGGCGAGCGTGGCGACATAGGGCAGGATGCGGTCGAGCACGGAATCGGCATGGGTCTCCACCGCCTCGGCGAAGAACATCTCCTTCGAGAGGAAGCCGTTGAGCAGCGGGACGCCCGCCATCGCCGCGCTCGCCACCATGGCGAGCGTCCCGGTTATCGGCAGGTATCTGAAGAGGCCGCTCAATCGCCGCATGTCGCGCGTTCCGGTCTCGTGGTCGATGATGCCCGCGGCCATGAAGAGCGAGGCCTTGAAGGTGGCGTGGTTCATCATGTGGAAGATCGCCGCGACGGCCGCGACCGGGCTGCCGAGGCTGAGCAGCGTGGTGATGAGGCCGAGATGGCTGATCGTCGAATAGGCGAGCAGGCCCTTGAGGTCCTGCTGGAACATCGCGAAATAGGCGCCGAGAAGCAGCGTGCTGATGCCGGCGATGCCGACCAGCATGAACCATTCATAGGTGCCGGAAAGCGCGGGCCACAGCCGCACCAGCAGGAAGACGCCCGCCTTCACCATGGTCGCCGAGTGAAGATAGGCCGAGACCGGCGTCGGCGCGGCCATGGCGTTCGGCAGCCAGAAATGGAACGGCACCTGCGCGCTCTTGGTCAGCGCGCCGATCAGGATCAACAGCAGCGCGGTGAGATAGAGCGGGTGGGCCTTGATCTTGTCGCCCGCCGCCAGCACCGCGTCGAGATCGTAGCTCCCGACGATATGGCCGAGCACCAGCAGCCCGGCGAGCAGGCAGAAGCCGCCGATGCCGGTGATCGTCAGCGCCATGCGCGCGCCGTCGCGGGCGGCGGCATTGTGGTGCCAGTAGCTGATCAGGAGGAAGGAGAAGATGCTCGTCAGTTCCCAGAACACCGAGAGCAGGATGATATTGCCCGACACGACGATGCCGAGCATCGAGCCCATGAAGGCGAGGAGGAAGGAGAAGAAGCGCGGAACGGGGTCTTCTTCCGACATGTAATAGCGCGCATAGAGCACGACGAGGCAGCCGATGCCGGTGATGAGCATGGCAAAAAGCCAGGCGAAGCCGTCCATGCGCAGGGTGACGTTCAGGCCGAGCTGGGGAAGCCATTCGAGGTCGAGCCGCACCTTTCCGCCGTTGCGCACCGCGGGGTAGAGCATCGCGGTCATGACGAAGCCCGCAAGGGTCACGGCGCCCGACATGCGGGCCGCCAGCACGCGGGAATCCGTCCGCAGCAGAATGGTCGCGGCAAGGCTTCCCAGGAAGGGAAGGCAGACCAGCAGGACCAGTATGGTTTCACCTGTCATCGTTTGATCGATCGCTTTCGAACGTCAGAGCTTCTCTCGGCCGCGGACCGGCCGCATCGGGAAGACCGCGCGATCGAGGGTCGATCAGGCGGCCGTCAGGCGAATTCCGTCGGAGGGGCACGAGCCCCTCGCGCTTCAAGACCGCCATTGCGCGGCCGGAACGGCGCAAGCACGGCTAGCACGGCGCGGGGGCCGGCAAACCGGTGCGCCGTTTCTGCGGGAATGCAGGCGTGGTCGAGGCCGGCGCCGTCGAACGACACGATCTTGCCGGCGACCGCACGCTTGCGGCAGTCTTTCTCGACAGGAACGGATGACTGGCCCACAGTCTTCAGCGTGCCGGTGCGAAACAGTATCGAGGCGGCGCTGGCGGCAGGCGGAATCGAAAGGGCGGACACCAGCAGCAGAAGACAGGTTAGCGCGGTGCAGAGAAGGCGGAAAGCCCGACTGAATGGTCGATGCTGTTGCCCTGTTGCTGCCAAACGCCTTGCCTCTCGATATCGCCGTCCGTCTTGAAGATTCCTTCATCCGGACAATACGTTGGCGGGATTGACGCTGTCCACCCGAAAGCGTGAAACTTTTCCAAAATTGTGCCGATTTTCTGCGTCGGTTGGATGATTTTTCTCTCTGCGACACAATGGCTGGCCCGCGGCGCGGCCTTCGGCTTGAAGGCACGCCTCTTTGGGCGCATCCTGTTTTTGCGAATCGCATGAGGCAGACCTGCTCCGCACGAGCTCTTCGCCCGGAGACATGGCGCGCCGAATATCCGGGCCTGCCGGACCATCCCGGCCGCCCGGCGAGTACCGTGCCGGGCTCCTGCCGGCGCGGCGTCAGTTCACTCTTGAAGGGGATCAGCGATGACGGATGCGCGAAGGGAATGGATCAGCAAACGGGCCTACTCCATCTGGGAAGAGACCGGCCGGCCGCATGGGCATGACGGGGAGCACTGGGCACAAGCCGTGCGCGAACGCGAGGAATTCGAACGCCTGGCACCGGAGGCAAGGTCCCCGACCGCGAAGAAACCGCTGATCGAAATCTCGGCGAAGGCGAAGAAAACCGAGACCGCCAAGCCGAAGAAGAAGGCGGATTCCACCGCAGAAAAGCCGGCCTCCGCCAAGCCGGCAAAGGCAAAGGCGCTCAAGACGGCGGCGAACAGCAAGCCGATATGAACCCGGCCGCGGCACTTGGCCTCTTGGAGGCGGGCGCAAAGCACTCTATCTGAGCGGCAAGACGTTCTTTCATGAGGTGCCCGTGCGCTCGCTCTATATGGCCGCCGGCCTGCTGATGACGGCGCTCGGCATTATCGGCGCCTTCCTGCCGCTGTTGCCGACGACGCCCTTCCTGCTGGTCGCCGTCTGGTGCTTCTCGCGCTCCTCGCCGCGCCTCGAGCAATGGCTGCTCGACCACCCCACGCTCGGCCCGCCCTTGACGAACTGGCGGCGGGAGGGCGCAATCGCGGGCCGCGCCAAGGCCATTGCCATCTGTCTCATCGTCGCAAGCTACGGCTTCTTCTGGTATCGCACGGACCCCTCGCCCGTGCTCGCGGTCAGCGTCGGGCTCATCCTCTCGGCAAGCGCGCTCTTCATTCTCACCCGTCCCCTTCCGAAGAAGGGCTGAGGGCATGACGGAGAAGGACGACGCGCCCGTCATCGTCTGGTTCCGCAAGGACCTGCGCACCGATGACAATGCCGCCCTCTCGGCCGCGGCCGAAACGGGCCGTCCCGTGATCGCGCTCTATATCCGCGAGCCTGCGGAACTTGGGACGGGGCCGCTCGGTGCGGCGCAGGCCTGGTGGCTTCACCATGCGCTGGCCTCCCTTGCCGCGACGCTGGAGGAACTCGGCTCGCCGCTCGTCCTCCGCAGCGGCGATGCACATGCGGTGCTCGACCACGTCATCGCAGAGACGGGAGCGGACACTGTCCATTGGAGCCGCCGGCACGATCCGGCGGGCATCGCCGTGGATACGCCCATCAAGGCGGCCCTGAAGGCGCGCGGCCTTGCCGTCAGGAGCTTTGCGGGCCAGTTGCTGCACGATCCGACGCGCCTCATGACAGGCGAGAAGAAGCCATACCGCGTCTACACCCCCTTCTGGAAGGCGCTGGAGCGCGAGGGTGAGCCGCACGAGCCCGTCGACGCACCGGAAAGGCTCCACGCTCCGAAGCGGCTCCCGCAATCCGAAGCCCTGGACGACTGGGCGCTACTGCCCGCAAAGCCGGACTGGGCCGCCGCCTTCGGCGAGGTCTGGACGCCCGGCGAGAAGGCGGCGCGCAAGCGGCTCGACACTTTCGTCGACGGCCCGATCGAGGACTACAAGACCGACCGGGACCGCCCCGCCATCGACGCGACATCCCTGCTGTCGCCGCATCTCGCATCGGGCGAAATCTCCCCTGCCCGCATCTGGCACGCGACACGCGGCCTCGGAGCGCCGCGGGAGGATGTGATCCATTTCCGCAAGGAGCTCACCTGGCGGGAGTTCTGCCATCACTTGCATTTCCATTTCCCGGCCCTTGCGGAAAGGAACTGGAACGATCGCTTCGACGATTTTCCGTGGGAGGGGAGCGACGGGGACTTCGATCTCTGGACGAAGGGCATGACGGGCTATCCCATCGTCGACGCTGGCATGCGGCAGCTCTGGCGGCACGGCTGGATGCACAACCGTGTGCGCATGATCACCGCCTCCTTCCTCATCAAGCATCTCATGATCGACTGGCGGCGCGGCGAGAAATGGTTCCGCGACACGCTGGTGGATGCCGATGCCGCATCGAACCCGGCGAACTGGCAATGGGTGGCGGGCTCCGGCGCGGACGCCTCACCCTTCTTCCGCATCTTCAACCCGATCCTGCAGGGCGAGAAGTTCGATCCGGACGGCACCTATGTCCGCACCTTCGTGCCGGAGATGCGGAAACTGGACTCCGCCTGGATTCACAAGCCCTTCGATGCGCCGGAAAGCGTGCTCGCCGAGGCGGGCGTGGAACTCGGAAGGACCTATCCCAAGCCCATCGTCGACCATGCAAGCGCGCGCCAGCGGGCGCTCGCCGCCTACAAGACGCTGAAAAGCGATTGACCTAGTCGCGGCCGTCGAGCACCGACGCGATGAAGGAGACGAAGGCCTCCCCCGCCGCCGCCAACGGCCCGCTATTGTCGATCACGACCGTATCGGCCGCCACCACGATCTCCGGCGCGGCCCGCTCCAGCCGCCTCGCGACCGCTTCGGCGCTTTCCCGCCCGCGGGCGGCGAGCCTTGCGGCAAGAACGTCCGGCCGCGCCGTGATCAGCACGACCTTCAGGCGCGGATAGGCATCGGCGAAGGCCGGCAGCGCGGAGCGGCTACCATTGGCGACCAGCGTCACGCCGCTTGCAAGCTGCGCATGCGTTTCGCCGGGAATGCCGTAGGAGAGGCCGTGCGCGTCCCACGAGACCGCGAAGTCGCCCTCGGCCTCAAGGCGGCGGAAACTGTCGGCGTCGATGGCCTGATGCGCCTCGCCGCCGGCATCCGCCGGGCGGGTGATCGCCCGCCGCACGAAACCGAGGCGGGCCTCGCCGGCAAAATGGCGCGCGGCGTAGGCCATGACGCTGTCCTTGCCGGCCCCGCTCGGACCGACGACGACGACCATGGCGCCGGCTGCAGCCGTCACGCTCATGCCACCCGCCTGCCCTGGCGCCATACCGAGCGGACGACGGGAACGCCGGACGGCCGGCGGACGCGCACGATGTCGGCGCGAAGGCCCTCCGCGATGGCTCCGCGGTCGTCGAGGCCGACGGTGCGGGCCGGCGTCGTCGAGACCATGGCGATCGCCTTCGGCAGGTCCATGCCCTCGTCGGCGAGGATGAAGGGCGCGTGCATCAGGCTGAAGGGCACGTAATCCGAGGAGAGCACGTCGAGCACGCCGAGGCCGGCAAGGTCGCGGGCGGCGATATTGCCGGAATGCGACCTGCCGCGCACGACGTTGGGCGCGCCCATCAGGACGCTCATGCCCGCCCCGTGCGAGGCTTTCGCCGCCGCGATGCTGGTCGGGAATTCGGCAAGGCGGATGCCGTAGCCGATGGCCTCCTCGACATGGTCCAGCGTCGCGTCGTCATGGCTGGCGATGGAGATGCCGCGCGCGGCGCAGGAAGCGGCGATGGCGTCGCGGTGCGGCTTGGCATAGCGGGCGGAAAGGTCCCGCTGGCGCTTGCAGAAGGCGTCGAATTCCTCGTCCGTGAGGCCGCGCTTCTTCTTGTGGTAGAGGATGTACTGGTCCAGCGTCTGGAACTGCCGCTGGCCGGGCGCGTGATCCATCAGCGAGACGAGGCGCACGAGCGGGTCGTTCTCGAATTCCTCGTAATGGTCGAGCACATTGTCGGTCGAGACCTCGCAGCGCAGGTGGATGAGGTGTTCGGCGCGCAGGCGGTCCTCGTTCTGCGCCCCGGCGATCGCATCGGCCATGGCGCGCATCTCGCCCTTCTCGAAGCCGCTCTCCCCGTCCGATCCCATGCGCAGACAGTCGAAGACCGTGGTGATGCCGGAGGTGACGACCTGGGCATCATGCGACTGGATCGCGGCCGTCTTCTCCCAGCGCACGCCGGGACGCGGCGAGTAATGGGCTTCGAGGTGGTCGGTATGGAGCTCGACGAGGCCGGGAAGAAGGTAGTCCCCTTCCATGTCCTCGCCGGCGGCGGAGGGACCTTCGGAAATGTCGGCGACGAGGCCGTCCCGCAGTACCAGCGTGCCGTCGAGGATCCGGTCCTCCAGCACGATGCGGGCATTGGAAAGAACGGTTTCGCGGGTCATGTCATGCGGTCTTTCTGCTGACGGCTCCACCGAGCGGGAAGAGCGAATGGACGGTGAAATCGGCGCCGCGCGCGGCCTCCCGGAAGAGCGCGAGGCCGCTGACCGGCAACGGACGGCCGTGGAATTCGGCGAAATGATCGAGCAGCACGCTTGCGACGGCCTCGCGGCGCTCGGCCGGAACGCGCCCCGTCAGCGTCATGTGGAAGCGGAACTCGTCGAAGACGTAGGGATAGCCCCACTGGACGAGGTTCTGGCGCTCGGCGGCATTCAGCTCGTCGGGCTTGCGGCGGGCGATGTCGGCGGAGGTGAGCGGCGCACGGAACCGCTCGAAGCGCCGCACCACCTCGCCGGCAAAAGCTTGCAGTTTATCGCAATGATCGCCGGGCACCAGCGCGAAGAAGGAGCCGAGCCGGCCGACGACGACTTCGGGAATATCGAAGGGATCGGCTTCGGAAACGAAACGGCCGATCTCAGCCACGAGCTCGGCCTCGCTGCGGCCCTCGGCCAGCGTGAAGGGCGCCTTCAGCGTCGCGTGAAAGCCGTAGCGCCGCGGATCGGCGGTCAAGCCCGCGAGAGAAGCCGCATCGAAACCAGCCGCCGCCGGCTGATCGAGCGCCGAGCCGGTAAAGGCATTGCGCCCGAGCCAGCGCTGGGCGGCAAGGGTGAGCGGGTCGCTTGCAGGGGGCGTGAAGTAGAGGGCGTAACGCAAGGGCTCGTTCCTGTAATGCTCGTTCGGCGCCGCCCGGAGACGGTTCCGAATCTGAAAGGTCATCCGTGGCAGCATCATGCCGCCACGCATTCAATGCGCCGGCGTGCCGTCAGTCGGTGGCGCAAGACATTCGAAATGCCGCCGAGGAGCCGGGACTCGAAGCACCGTGGAGTAACCGTCTCCCTGTTCGCATGGGTGCGCACCGGTCCAAAGTTTGAGTCCTGCCCCGATGATCGTTGCAGAACGGGCATTCGATTCCCAGCAATAATGTGTCCGGGAGACAACGAAGGACATGATCCGATCGGCACAATAGCGTCGCATGGCGACGGGCGCAGCACTGCGGTGGAAGCAATATGGCCATCGCCTGCCCGGATCGAAAGGCCGTCATTCCGCGCCCATACGACCGCATCCGGCTTGCCTTCGAAGGCAGACACATCGCTTTCCGCAACTATCCGCGGCTCGTTTTAAGCGGCCGGAATGACGTGGGTGTGACGGGGAGTCATCGCGGGGGCGAAGAGGGATGAACGGCAATCGGCATGGTGCATTGGCGGTGGATCGATGTTCGTGTGAGCCTTGCGACGAGTACCGACAGCCTGGGCGACACCGGCCCTCGGATCATATGCATCAGATCGCCTCGCGCACGCGCCTCGCCCAACCCTGTCCGGTTGAAGCAAGGCGAAAGGCGAAGTCGGGTAGCGATGCGTCAGTTGGCCGTACCGTCCGGCGTCACGCTCTGGCTGTCGCCGCCGGTGCTGGATTGCGGAGTGGGGTCACGGTCCGTCGGCGCGGCCTGGCCGTTGCCGGTGCTGTTGTCCGTCGTTCCGCCGGCCGGCGTCGGCGTCTGGTTGCGATCGGTCGTCGAGGAGGTTTGCGACGCGTCGTTCGGCGCGGCGGGATCGGTCTTCTGGCCCCAGAACTCGACCGCGCCCCAGACGAGGAAAACGAGCACGAGGCTGATGCCGAGCACCTTCAGCACGGGCCAGCCGGGGCCGCCCTGCCGGACCTCCCGCGCGGCGTATTCCTTGCGCTCGGGGTCGTGGGTGCGGGTCAGCGGATCGCCGCGCTCGTCCTGCTGGTGGGTCATGGCTTGCACTCCCTGATCGTTCGGTCGGGGAGGAAACTGGCCGTGGAGCAGAAAAGTTCCCGTTTTCAGGCCTCCGCCGGGCCGTCCAGCCCCAGGCCTTCGAGCAGCCGGCGCTGGCGCAGAAGGAGCTGGGCGAGCGCGGCAACGTCACCCTTGGCCGGCTGGTGCGTCGTGCCTTCGGCCACCGCTTCCACGATGGCCTCCAGGGTATCGGTGATCTCGCGGGAGACATCGTGCAGTTCGACAAAGCGCGGATCGCTCGCCGCGGCGGTCAGCGTCGCCGCCGTGACCCGGCCTATGCCCTGCGGCACCTTCGCTCCGGCATCGACATAGCCATCCGGCAGGTCGCCCTTGAGATTGCATATCCGCCGGTAGCGGATGGCATCGATAATCTGGTCGACCGCCTGGCAGGCGCCGGCGACGCGGGAGGGATGGTCGGTATCGGCCGCGGCATGCGGCAGGAGTTCCAGCTTGCCGGGATGACGCTCGGCAAGCTTCAGATAGGGTAGCATCGGCCCGCTGAGCGCGCCGCTCGTCGCATTCCGGAAGAGGTCCGCATCGATGGCGGCGTAGCGTATCTGCCCTGCGGCCAGCGCCCGGTCGAGTGCCGCCGTATCCACCACCTCGCCGCGGTCATAGTTGACGAGCACGGCGCCGCGGTTCATCGCCGAGAGCACGGTCTCGCCGATCAAGCCGGCATTGGCGTAAAGGCGTGTCTCCTCGTCGAGCCTCCCGAGGCCGACATGGACGGAGAGCACGTCCGCGCCCTTCGCCGCCGCGACGGGCGCCTCGGCATAATCGAAGCCCTCCGCCTCGATCCATTGCCGGTGCCTGGGGCGGGCATGGACGACCACATGCATGCCGAAGGCGCGGGCGAGCTTCGCCACCTCGCGGCCGATATTGCCGTAGCCGAGCACCGCCATCCGCTGCCCCTCCAGCTTGGCGGTGGGATAGGACTTGAGGTCGCGGCCGGTATCGAAATCGCCGGCGGCAACGCGTTGGTGCAGAAGCTCCACCGGCAGGTCCGGCGTCACCTTGAGGATCGCCTTCATCACCATCTGCGCCGTGGCGCGGCTGTTGATGCCGGGCGTGTTCATCAGGGCGGCCGTGCCGCCCTCGCCATTGCCGCCGCCCCAGGAGGCAGAGCCCATATTGCCCGTGCCCGCGCCGATGCGCACGCCGCCGAGCGCAAAGACCGCCTGCCGCGGAATGAAGGTCGCCGCCGCGATCAGCGCGTCATAGCGGCCGTCCGCGGTCTGGGCGATGATCTCGGCCTCGCCGCTGAGGTCGGGCTGGTAGAAGAAGTGGATGCCGGGTGGCAATTCCTCACGCCGGTAGGCGGCTTCGTGGAACGCGCCGCCCTTCGCCTCGATATGGGCGCGGACCTCGCCCGGATCGGGCTTGCCTTCCGCATCGAAGCGCAAGCCGATCAGGTCGGCGATCAGAACCTTGTAGGCGCGCCGCGGATCGTCCAACCGTCCTTCGTCCGCAAAAGCTGCTTGCTGATCCTGCATGGCGCCCCTCCCTGCCCTTTCCGCCTTCGTAGGCGAGATTTCGAAGGGGGGCAAGCCGCCGGGCGGCAGGGCGAAAGCACCGTGGACGGCCAGAACCGCCCTATTGCCCGGCCGTCATACGACGGTCATAAAGACCGGCGGAAAAGGATTTCTCATGACGCCTCGCGCCTTCACCACCATCGAAAACGAATGGATCACGCTCGCCGACGGCACGCGGCTCGCCGCGCGCATCTGGATGCCGGAGGGCGCGCAGGCCGATCCCGTTCCCGCCGTCTTCGAGTTCCTGCCCTATCGCAAGGGCGACGGAACCAGCCCACGCGACGAATCGACCTATCCCGTCTTCGCCGCGGCCGGCATTGCGGGCGTGCGCGTCGATATCCGCGGCTCGGGCGAATCCGGCGGCGTCATCGACGGCGAATATACGCCGCTGGAGCTTGCCAATGCCTGCGAGCTGATCGCCTGGATCGCCGAGCAGCCCTGGTCGAACGGTTCCGTCGGCATGATGGGCATCTCCTGGGGCGGCTTCAACTGCATGCAGGTCGCGGCCTTGAAGCCGCCGGCATTGAAGGCGGTCATCTCCATCGCCTCCACCGTCGACCGTTACAACGACGACATCCATTACAAGAACGGCACGCATCTTTCCGCCCAGCTTTCCTGGGCCGCGACCATGCTGGCCTACCAGTCGCGCTCGCCCGATCCCGAGATCGTCGGCGCGCGCTGGCGGGACATGTGGATGGAGCGGCTGGAGAACGAGCCTTTCTTCCTGGAGGAATGGTTGCAACACCAGCGCCGCGACGCCTTCTGGGAGCACGGCTCCATCTGCGAGGACTTCGCCGGCTTTCCCGTTCCCGCCCTCGTCATCGCCGGCTGGGCGGACGGCTACCGCAGCACGCCGCTGAAGGCGGTCGAGGGGATCGGCGGGAAGGCCAAGGCGCTGATCGGCCCGTGGGTCCACAAATATCCGCACTTCGCCTGGCCGAAGCCTCGCATGGATTTCCACGCCGAGGCCATCGCGTGGTGGAACCGCTGGCTGCGCGGCGAGGAGAACGGCGCGGAAGACGCACCGCAGGTGCGCGCCTATATCCAGGACGCTCCCCGCCCGGCGCTGCGCCGCGATTTCGATCCCGGCTTCTGGATCGCCAAGGATCGCTGGGAGGCGCCGGACATGGCAGCCTTCCATGTCGACCGACACGGCGCGCTCATACCCGGCCAGCCGGTTGCCGACGCCCCGGCCGACGACCGCTTCCTGAAATCGCCGCTCGACACCGGCATCATGGCCGGCGAGTGGTTCACGCTGAAGCCCGATGCCGAAATGGCGCTCGACCAGCGCCTCGACGATGCGTGCTCCCTCGTCGTCGAGACTGCGCCGCTTGCCGAGGCGCAGGATTTCCTCGGCCAGCCGGTGCTGGAGCTGGAGGTGGCGACGCAGGTCGAGGTTGCCAATCTCTGCGCCCGCCTCGTCGATATCCACCCCGACGGGACGGCGACGCGCGTCACCTTTGGCGTCATCAACCTTGCCCATCGCAACGGCAATGCGGAACCCTATGCCATGCCCAAGGGCAGGAAGGTGCGCATCCGCCTCGTGCTCGACGCGATGGGCTACCGCTTCCGCGCGGGGCACCGCATCCGCCTGTCGCTCTCAACCTCCTACTGGCCGATGGTCCTGCCGCCGCCGGTCGATGCCGGCGTGACGCTCGACCTTGCCTCGCTCGGCCTTGCCCTGCCAAAGCTCGGCGAGCACCGGGTCGTTTCCCTTCCCGAGCCGGAAAATCCTAATCCCCTGCCGGCCTATATCGAACTCTCCCCGCCGGAGACCGCGCGGGGCGTCGAGCGGGACCTGACGAACGGCCTCACGGAATATTCGATCTACGAGGATACCGGCCTCTACGAGCATCCCGGCACGGGACTGGCGACGCGCCAGGTGCGCGACGAGTTGTGGTCGATTGCCGGGAACGATCCGCTCTCGATGACCGGGACCGCGGTCTGGACCTGCGACATGCAGCGTCCCGGCTGGTTCGTGCGCACCGTCTCGACCGCCACCATCGCCTGCACCGCGCGCGACTGGGTGATCTCGGCCCATGTCCGCGCCTTCGAGGGCGAGGCGCAGATCTTCGAGAAGTCATTCGGAACGGCGATCCCGCGTGACTTCATGTGATGCTTTAACCGATCAGTGGAAGTCGCGGGATTTGACGCGGATCGTTTCCCGGCGATCTGCCTCCTCCAGCTTCTGATCGATGCCGCGGCGGCCGACGGTGGAAAAGTCGGCGGACAGGTCGATGAGCTGCTGCGCGACGATGTGCACCACTTCGCCCTCCCGCTGGACATAGCCCCTGACGCCGATCATCGGCGCGCCCATCACGATGGGCCTGTAGGCGAGGAAAATCTTGCGCCAGACGACGAGGTTGGCGATGCCCGTCTCGTCCTCGATGGTCACGAAGATGACGCCCTTGGCCGAGCCCGGCCGCTGCCGCACCAGCACGATGCCGGCGGTCTCGACCTTCTGGCGGTCCTTGAGATTCACCGCCTGCGCGCAGGTGAGGAAACGGCGGCGCGAGAGGTTTTCGCGCAGGAAGCTCACCGGATGGGCGCGGAGCGTCAGGCCGACATGGCCGTAATCCTGCACGACCTCTCCTCCCGCCGCCATCGGGCGGAGCGCCACGGCCGGCTCCTCGATCTCGGCAACGAGCGCCGCCTCGCGCTCGGCCGCCGCGGTGAAGAGCGGCAGCGGCTCGTCCCTGAGACTGCGAATCGCCCAGAGCGCTTCGCGGCGCGCAAGGCCGAGTGACGGCCGGAAGGCATCCGCCTCGGCAAGTCGGACCAGCACATCGGTGGCAAGCCCCGCGCGGCGCCAGAAATCGTCGATCGAGGCGAAGGGCTCGTCCTGCCGGCCGTTGATCAGGTCGCCCGCCTCAGTGTTCTTCAGTCCCTTGACCATCCGCAGCCCGAGACGCACGGCAAAGCGGCCCGCCTCCTCCGTCGGCTCCAGCGTGCAGTCCCACCGGCTTTCATTGATGCAGACCGGCCGTACCTCCACCCCATGGTCGCGCGCATCGCGCACGATCTGCGCGGGCGCATAGAACCCCATCGGCTGGGAATTGAGCAGCGCCGCGCAGAAGACATCCGGATGATGGCATTTCACCCAGGCGGAGGCATAGGCGACGATGGCGAAGCTGTAGGCATGGCTTTCCGGGAAGCCATAAGAGCCGAAGCCTTCGAGCTGGCGGCACATGCGCTCGGCGAATTCGCGCGTGTAATCGTTCCTGACCATGCCCGTGATCAGTTCCTCGCGGAATTTATCCACGCCGCCCGTCTGCTTGAACGTGGCCATCGCCCGGCGCAACTGGTCGGCACGGCCTGGCTCGAAGCCGGCGCATTCGATGGCGACCTGCATGGCCTGCTCCTGAAAAAGGGGCACGCCGAGCGTTCGCTTCAGGACCCTTTCGAAAGCCGGCTGAGGATATTCGACCTCTTCCAACCCCTGCCGCCGGCGCAGATAGGGATGCACCATGTCGCCCTGGATCGGCCCCGGCCGCACGATGGCCACCTGAATGACGATATCGTATAATTCCTTCGGCCGGAGGCGCGGCAGCATGGACATCTGCGCCCGGCTTTCGATCTGGAAAGTGCCGATCGTGTCGGCCTTCGAGATCATCTCATAGGTCGCCGCATCCCCTTGCGGGATGGTCTTGAGGTCATGGTTCTCGCCCTTGTGCTCCTTCAGGAAGTCGAAGGCGCGGCGCATGCAGGTGAGCATGCCGAGCGCCAGTACGTCGACCTTCATGAAGTTCAGATATTCTATATCGTCCTTGTCCCATTCGATCACCTGCCGGTCGTCCATCGCCGCCGGCTCGATGGGCACGAGATCGTCCAGCCGGTCGCGCGTCAGAACGAAGCCGCCCGGATGCTGCGAGAGGTGACGGGGCCGGTCGATCAGTTGCCGGGCGAGCTCGAACAGCAGCTTCATGCGGCGGTCGTCCACATTGAGGCCGGCCGAACCCGCATGGGTTTGCGGAATGTCGTTGGACCAACCCCAGACCTGCGAGGACAGCGATTTCAGCACATCCTCGGGCAGGCCCAGCGCTCGCCCCACATCGCGCATGGCCGCCCGCGAGCGATAGCGGATGACGGTGGCGCAGAGGGCGGAACGGTCCGTTCCATAGGTCTCGTAGATCCACTGGATCACCTCCTCCCGGCGCTCGTGCTCGAAGTCCACGTCGATGTCGGGCGGCTCGCCGCGCTGCTCGGAAACGAACCGCTCGAAGAGCAAGCCGTTCACCGTCGGCTCGATGGAGGTGATGCCGAGAACGAAGCAGACGGCGCTGTTGGCCGCCGAGCCGCGCCCCTGGCAGAGGATGCCGATCGAGCGGGCATGCCGGACAATGGCATTCACCGTAAGGAAATAGGGCGCATAGTTCATCTTCTGGATCAAGCCGAGCTCCTTCAGAAGTTTTTTATGAACTATTTCCGGTATCTTATTGTGATAAAAGGAATTCGCACCTTCCCACGTGTATTTCTCCAGCGCCTCCTGCGACGTGAGGTCCGCATATTCCTTCTCGTCGGGATATTGGTATTGCAGTTCGTCCAGCGAGAAGCGGCAGCGCTCCACGATCTCCAGCGAGCGCCGAAGCGCCTCCGGGTAGCGGGCGAAGAGGCGGTGCATTTCCTGCGGTGGCTTCAGGTAGCGGTCGGCATGGCGCTCGCGCAGGAAGCCGGCATTGTCGATGACGACGTTGTGGCGGATGCAGGTCATGATGTCCTGCAGCATGCGACGGCCTGGCTCGTGATAGAGCACGTCGTTGGTGACGACGGTGGGCACGCGGTACCGCGCGGCGAGGTTGGACAATTCGAAGAGGCGGAGCTGGTCGTTCGGTCGGCGGCGCAGCGTCAGGGCGAGATAGCAGCGGTCGCGGAAGGTCTCGGCAAGACGGCGCAGCTGGAAGGCGGCGGTCTCGTCCGCCTCGTCCGGCACCAGCACGGCAAGAAGCCCTTCGTTCCATTCCACGACATCGGCCCAGTCGATATGGCACTTGCCCTTGCCCGCCCGCTTCTTGCCGAGGGTGAGCAGGCGGCAGAGACGGGCATAGGCATCGCGGTCGGTGGGATAGACCAGCAAGGACATGCCGTCGGCAAGGTCCAGCCGGCAGCCGACGACGAGGCGCACCCGAGGCATGTCCGGTGGCAGCTCCTTCGCCGCCCTGTGGGCCTGCACGACGCCGGCAAGGCTGTTGCGGTCCACCACGGCGAGGGCATCGATGCCGAGGGCGCTCGCCTGCGCGAACAATTCCGCCGCGCTGCTCGCCCCGCGCAGGAACGAGAAATGGGAGGTGACCTGAAGCTCGGCGTAGCGCGGTTTCATGCGAAGATCCCGTGCAGGAACCAGCGGCCTGCGCCATTCGCAGCCTCGGCCTCGTCGCTCGAGCGGAAGAGCCAGAAGCGCTCGCCGGCCTCGTCCTCCACCTGGAAATAATCGCGCACGGCGGCAAGCTCGGCGTCGCGCTTCCACCATTCGCCGAAGATGCGCTCCGGCCCGTCGGCGCGCTTCACGCGCCGGCGCATGCCGCGCCAGGTGAAGAAGGCGGGCGGGTGGTCGGGCAGGAGCGCCACGACCTCGACAGGCTCCGGCCGTGCCAGGAGACGGGCGGGGCGCGGCCAGTCCCCCTGCCATGTGGCCCCGCTGTCGGGAGAAAGCGGGGCGATGCGCTGGACGGAGCGTTCCGGCACGTCGCTTTCGACCGGCGCGATGCGGTAGAGGCGGCGTGCGCCGATGCGGTTGGCGATCACGTCGACGAGCCCGGCAAGGTCCGCCCTCTCCTCCTCTACCAGAGAGGAAACGGCCTGTTGCAGGACGAGCGGTTCGGCGAGCGTGGCGGTCAGGTCCATGATCTCGATGCCGAAGCCCGGATCGATCGTCTCGATCCGGTCGCAGAGGAGCCGGACGAGCCGCTTCTCCTCCCGCACCGCCCGGGCCGTGCCGACGCGGATCGCCTGAAGGGAAGCATCGACGCGGTGGAAGACGAGGTCGAGCCGCCGCGCGCCGAGCCCGCGCTTTTCCAGCGCAAGGCAGAGATCCTGCACGAGGGCGGCCGTATAGCGCGCGATGGTCTCCGGCGCGCCGATCGGCTCGCCGAAGACCTTGCGGACGGTCACGAGCTCGGGATCGCGCAGCGGATCGACAGGCTCCGAGACGATGCCCTGCAGCTGGTCGAGCCGGCGGCCGAGGAGCGCCCCGAAACGCAGGACGAGCGGCGCGCGCGGCACGGCCAGCACATCGCCGATGCCGGCAAAGCCGAGAACATGCAGGCCCGCCACCGTTTCCGGCGGAATGCGCAGGCCCTGGAGCGGCAGAGGGGACACGGCCTCGCTCGCCGCGCCGGGTGGCACGACGCGAACCGGATCGGCCAGAAAGCGCGCCACGGCATGGGCCGCGCCCCAGCTGTCGGCCACCGCGGCGCGGGCGGCGATGCCGGAGGCGGCAAGGCGGTTGACGAGTCCCGTCAGCATGCGCTCCTCACCGCCATGCAGGTGGTCGGCGCCGGTCGTGTCGATGACGAGGCCATCCGGCCGATCCGGCGCGACGATGGGCGCGTAGTGCTGCAAGGCCCAGAGGGAAAGGCGGGCGAGCGCCGCGGCATCGGCCGCGGGATCGGCCGGCATGGTCAGGATGTCGGGCAGCAGGGCATGCGCCTTGGTCAGCGGCATGCCGACGCGCAGGCCCGCCTGTTCCGCCGGGCGGCTCACCGCCGTCACGATGCGGCGCGGGCCATCCCGCCCGACGAGAACGAGCCGCCGGTCAGGCGGAGGCGCCGAGGCGCCAAGCGCCCGTCTCAGGCGATCGATCGGCCAGCCGGGAAGAAAAAGCGATACGACCCTCGGCATCGGATGCCTCCACTTCGAACTTCGCCGCCTCGCCGGCCCGGCAACGGGCCAGCTCCAGCAGCCATCGGGCCCGACCGATGCCGGGCACGGCAAGCGGCACGGACGGCCGCATGGAAACCCGCCAGCGCGTCACGGCGGCGGAAGGCAGCGCGAAAGCATCGGCTCCCCTTCCCTGCCGGAAGCGGCGCAGGGCGATGCCGAGCGTGCCGCCGGCTTCCGCCGCAAGCTGCAGGCGGCGCGAGGCGGTCATCGACAGGCGCGCGACTTCCGCCACCACCGCGCCGAGCCCGCCATGGCGCAGCCCCTCCTCGAAACAGAGGAGCAGGCTCTTCTCGTCGCCGGCCTCCACATAGAGGACGCGGCCGGGGGCAAGCCCCGCCTGCGCCAGCGCCGGGGCGAAGAGATCCGGCCGCGTCAGGCACCAGAGCACCTGGCCTTTCGTGCGCGCGGCGATACCGGCGGCAAAGAGCATGGCGGCCGCCCCTTCCACGGCGTCGTTGCCGCCGCCACAGACCTCGTGCAGGCTGGCGAGCGCCAGCCCGCCGCCGGGCAGCCGGTCGTCGATCTCCGGCACGCCGAACGGCAGAACCGCCCGGTCGCGCAAGGCACGGCCGTCGAACTGCCGGATGCGGTCGCGCAGGTCTGCGACAACGGCATGGACGGAGGCGGACATGGCTTTTCGGCTCCTGCTGACGGATAATTGTTCTCTATTTGTTCTCAATTTCCAAAAGAGTCAATCGGTCTTGCCGGTCGGCGAGATCACAGATTGAATCATCGGCGGGAACCAACTGGCACGGCGGAAGTTTCTCCTCCCGCCATTTCCACCAATGCAGGAGACATGCCCATGGCTGACGAAAAGAGCACCGGCAAGCGCACGCTCGGCGTCGTTGAAGGTCGCGACACCATTTCGGAGGAAGCGAAGACCGCCGCCGCGGAGGCCGCGGTCAGCGAGCAGATCGAGGCGCTGAAGGCGGAGATCAGCCGGCTGAAGGAATCCGCGGGCCTGATCGCCGAAGGCACGGGCCAGCTTGCGGTCGCCAAGGCGGAATCGCTGCGCGAGGACCTGCGCCAGACCATTCAGGCCAATCCGATCGCCGCCCTCGCCGGCGCCGCCCTCATCGGCTATCTCTGCGGCCTGCGCCACCGGTAGGCGATCTTTCCCGATGCCATGAAAAAAAGCCCGGCAATGCCGGGCTTTCTTATACGTTCAGAACCAGCGCTGGCGGCGCGGCGGTTCGCTTTCGAGGGATCCGAGCAGATAGCCGAGCACGATGCCGGCCAACCCCGCACCCAGCACGAGCGTGGAAAGGGCGGCGGGATGCTCCCGCGCGGTCTGCGCGACGGCCGCGCCCTCGTTGCGCACGTATTTCGTCGCGGAGCGGACGGCGGGACGGGCTGCCTCCATGGCGCTGCCGGCGCGCTCGCGCACGGTTTCATAGGCCTCGGCACTCCGCTCGCCGAGATCCTTCTGAAGCTGGGCGATCTCGTCACGCAGGGCGGAAATCTGGGATTGGACGTCGTTGCTTGCCATTGCGGTCTCCTTGTCAGCAATCCAGACCGAACGAATGGCACGCGGCTTGGTTCCCAGCCGCAAGGAGAATTGCGCTCAGCCCGCCTGACGCCGCCCGTCGCGGCGGATCTGCGACGGCGTGTCGCCGAAGGCGGCGCGGAAGCGCCGGGTGAAGTGCGACAGGCTCTCGAAACCGGTCTCCAGCGCGATCTCGATCAGCGGCTTGTTGGTGCGCACCACCATGGTGAAGGCGGCCGCCATGCGGATCTTCATGTAGATCGCGCTCGGCGAGGCGCCCATGTCGCTCTCGAACAGCCGCTCGAGCTGGCGGCGCGAGACATTCGTCATCGTGGCGATGCTGTCGATGGACAGGAGGTCCTCGGTGTGCTGCTCCATCATCATGATGGCGAGATGCACGCGCCGGTCGCGCGCCTCCAGGCCCAGCGGATTGCGCGGCTGGATGTCCGTGGCGTCGCGCCGGTGGCGGATCTGCAGGATCTCCAGCGCATTGCGCTCGGCCGCCTCGCCGACATGATGGCGCACGAGCGTTGCCGCAAGATCCGCGACGCTGCTGCCGCCGGCGCAGGTCGCCACCTTGCCGTCGAAGCGGAAGATCTGCTCCGACGTCGCATCGATATCGGGATAGCGGGCGCGGAAATCGCGGTGGTGGAGCCAGCTCACGCAGGCCGTATGCCCCTTGAGCAGGCCCGCCTCGGCAAGGATGAAGCTGCCCGTACAGAGCCCGATCAGGCCGACGCCGGCATTGACCGCCTTGCGCAGATAGGTCGTCGCATAGCTGTCGATCGGCTCCTCCACGCTGAGGAGGCCGCCGACGACGGCAATGTAGTCAAAACAGGACGGGTCGGCGAAGGGCGCAGTCGGCGCGACCTGGATGCCGCTCGAGGAGGAAATGAAATTGCGCGTGCTGCTGAGCACTTCCCAGTCGCAGTTGACACGGCGGGAGCGGTCCTCGCTGTCGCTGGCAAGCCGCAGCGTGTCGACGAACAAGGCAAAGGCAGAGAGCGTGAAGCTCTTAGACAGGATGAAGCCGACGCGCAGCGCCTTAGGGGCCGACGCGGCATTCATCTCCTTCGACGTCCGAACCTCAACCGCCATCCAGTCCTCCCAAACCGTTTCGCCGGAGAATATCGTCACCGGCAAGGCCCTCGCAAGAGCCATAGCAGATTTCCCGGGCCCTCTCCATTCCCTGCCTTCGCTTTGTGGAAGGATCAGGGCCGGCGGGCGCCCCGCACGGCCAGCGACACGGCATAGAGCGAGGTAGTGGCGGTGATGAAGAGGCGGTGGCCGCCCCGCCCGCCGAAGCAGATGTTGGACACGGTCTCCGGCACGAGGATCCTGCCGAGGCGCTGGCCGTCCGGCGCGATGCAGTGCACGCCGTCGCCGGCGGAGGACCAGAGATTGCCGTTCTCGTCCACGCGCATGCCATCCGCGCAGCCGGGCGAGATGGTGTGGAAGACCTCGCCGCCCGTCAGGCTCCAGTTGCCGGCGACATCGAAGGCGCGGATATGGCGCGGATCGTCCGTGTGAATACGCCCGGTATCGGCGACATAGAGGCGCCTTTCATCCGGGCTGAAGGCGAGGCCGTTCGGGCAATTGAAATCGGTGAGCATCGCCCGAACATGGCCGGAATGCGGATCGACACGGTAGACGTGGCAGGCAAGCTCCTGCTCGCTGCGCGTGCCCTCGTAATCGGAAGCAATGCCGTAATGCGGATCGGTGAACCAGATCGCCCCGTCCGAGGTCACGACCACGTCGTTCGGCGAATTCAGCGGCTTGCCCTCATAGCTGTCGGCGACCACGGTGATCGCGCCGTCGTGCTCGGTGCGGGTCACGCGGCGAGTGCCGTGCTCGCAGGTCACGAGCCGGCCTTCCCGATCACGCGTGTTGCCATTGGAGAAATTCGACGGCTCGCGGAACGTCGTGATGCCGAGCGCCGGGCTCCAGCGCAGCATGCGGTTATTGGGAATGTCCGAGAACAGCAGGCAATCGTGATCGCCGAACCAGACGGGACCCTCCGTCCAGTCGAACCCTCCGGCAAGCTTCTTCAGCGGGGCATTGCCCAGCACGAAACTCGAAAACACTGCCTCTTCCGCCTCGAAAAACGACATCCATCCCTCCTCTGCCATGAGGAAGCTTTCTAACGGCTATGGCGGCGCCCGCCTAGCCTGCAGTCAGGAAGCCGTCCCGCTGCCGCCGTCGAGCGCCCGCTCCATCCACGCTTCGAGCGCGCCGCGGATCGCCTCTTCCGCCGGCCGTTCGCGCGTGAAAGCCCACCAGATATGCGCGCCCTGCCAGACGCTCGCCATTTGCCAGCCGAGACGTTTGCCTTCCTCCACCTCGACTGAAAGGCGGCGGCCAAGAGCGGCCGCGATCCGGTGCCCCCAAACCGCGCCGCGGCTGCGAAGCACGGGATTGCGGACATCTTCCCGCAACAGGAGCAGCCCGTCGGTGGCTGCTTCTTCCGCGCTCGCGGCAGGCATCAGGCGCATGAGGAGGGCGACCGCACCCGCGGGCGTCGGCGGCGTCTCCCTGTCCGCCGCTTCGGTTTCCTCGTCCAGCCGGTCCCAGGCACGCAATAGCGTCGCCTCAAGCAAGGCTTCGCGGTCGCCGTAGCGCTGCACGAGCGTTGCCGGCGAAAGGCCGCACGCCTTCGCCGCGCGGGCGAAGGTGAGGCCGGCCGGTCCCGTCTCCCGCAAGGTTTCGAGAATCGTGTCGAGCACCGCTTCGTCGGGAATTGTCTTGTGTCTTGCCATGGTTATATATAAATGTTCGTTTATTTATTAATCAAGAGGATTTCCAATGGCCCGTATTCTCGGATACATCGCCGCAAGCCTCGACGGCATGATCGCCACGGCTGACGACAGTCTCGACTGGCTGTTCGAATATGATGGAATGGATCTCGGCGAACACGACTACCGCACCTTCATCAAGCGCATCCACACGGTGGTGATGGGGCGTGGCACCTACGATTTCATCGCAAGGGACCCTTCCCCCTGGGCCTATGGAGACCAGCGGACCTTCGTCGTCACATCCGCGCCCATCGACAATCCGAAAGGTCCTCTGGAAATCCGCAGCGACATCGACGCACTGATTGCCGAGCTGCGCGCGCTCGACGATGGCGATGTCTGGATGCTCGGCGGCGGGCAGTTGCAGATGGCCTTTCTGGAACGGGGCGCACTGGACGAGATCGAGATCTATGTCATCCCGGAAATGCTCGGCGGCGGCCGGCCGCTCTTTCCACCGACCGGCTTTCGCGCCAGCCCCGAGCTGATCGGCGTACAGGCGCTGGACCGGGGCTGCGTGCGCCTGCACTACCGCTTTTCTCAGCCGGCATAATGCGCGGCGACGGCCGCCGCTGCCGCCGCGATATCCGCCGGAAGACCGAGATTGCGGAGGGCGATACCATAGGCCGCGACATTGCCGAGCACGGCCTCGAAGTGAGCGCGCTGGCCGGTATGGTTGAGCCGCACGAGATTTTCCGCGCCCGGGCCGACGCCCGGCGACATGTCTGTTTCGAGATGTGCCGCGGCGGCGAGGAAAGCGTCCATCCCGACGCCATCGGGCAGCCTTGCCGTCGTGACGAGATGGGAGGCGCGGCCGGCCGGGGCCGAGGGCGCCGCGCCGAGCGCGACAAGCCCGTCGCGCGCCGCCTTCGCCGCCCGGGCATGGCGGGCGAGGACGGCATCGGGGCCTTCCGCCTCGAAACGGTCGAGCGCCGCCTCCAGCGCGAAGAATTCCAGCGAGGCCGAGGTGCCGGGCAGCGCACCGCGCCCGGCATCGAGCCAGGCCTTGCGGTCGAGCAGCGACAGCGTCGATTCCCTTGAGGCCCCTTCGGCCATCACCAGCCGCCACGCGGCGGGGCTGACCGAAACCGCCGAGACGCCCGCCGGCCCCGCCAGCGATTTCTGCGGACCGATCACCGCGATGTCGACGCCGAGCGCATCGACGTCCAGCGCATGGCCGCCGACCGAGGCGACGGCATCCACCACCGTCACGATGCCGCGGACGCGGGCGGCCGCGACGATCTCCTCCAGCGGGTTGAGCACGCCATTGGCCGATTCCGCATGGCAGAAGATGACCACCTTCGTATCCGGATGGGCGTCGAAGGCCGCCGTCACGGTTTCCGCATCGATGGGCCGGGCGGGCTCGGCCATAAGCGTCACGACCTCCGCGCCGCGCCGCCGCAGCCAGCCGCCGAACCATGCACCGAAGGGGCTGGTGACGATATTGATCGCCTTCAGGCCCGGCCGGGCGAGGCTTGCCGTCACCGCCTCCAGCGCCACCACGGCTTCGGTCTGGAAGAGCAGGATATCGTTGCGCGTCTTCAATATCCGGCCGAGCCGGTCGGCGACGAGGCCGAAGCGTTCGGGCGGGAAGACGGGGGCGTCGTTCAGGGCATTCCAGCGGTCAAACGGCATTTCGGTCTTCCTGTCCGATGAGGCGCGGCACGGCGCCGACGAGCGCGCGGGCGGCGGGCGATTTCGGATTGCCGATCACCTCGGCCGCCGGGCCGCTCTCCACGATCCGGCCGGCATCCATGATGGCGATGCGATGGGAAACGGCGGCGAGCACCGCAAGGTCATGCGAGACGAAGAGATAGGCGATGCCGCGCTCTTCCTGCAGGGCGACGAGGAGTTCGAGCACCTTTTCGCGCAGCGAGACGTCGAGGGCCGAGACCGCCTCGTCGAGCACGATCAGGGCCGGCCGCGAGGCGATGGCGCGGGCGATGGCGATGCGCTGGCGCTGGCCGCCCGAGACGTCGCGGATCGAGCGGGCGGCATAGGCGGCCGGCAGGCCGACGCGGTCGAGCAGCATTGCCACTTCCCGCCCCCGCTCGGCCTTCGGCACGATATCGTGGATGCGCAGCGGATCCTCGATCACCGAACCCACCGTGGCGCGCGGGTTGAAGGCGCCGAGCACGTCCTGGAAGACCATCTGCATCCCGGCCCGCCGCCGGCGCAGTTCGCCGCCGGACAGTGCCAGCCAGTCCTCGCCGCCGAAGTGGACCGTGCCGGCATCGGCCGGAACGAGGCGGGTAAGGACGCGCGCCAGCGTCGATTTCCCGCTTCCCGATGCGCCGGCAAGGCCGAGCGTCTCACCGGCCGAAAGGGTCAGCGAGACGCCGTCGAGCGCCGTCACGACCCGGCCGCCGGAAGCGTAGCGCTTGTCGAGGTTCTTCACGTCGAGCAAGGTCATCGGCCCGCCTCGCGGATCAGCGGCGGTGTTGCGAGATCACGGTGGCTGGCGATCAGGGCGGCGGTGTAGGCGGCTTGCGGCTTCGCGAGAACCGTGCCCGTCGCGCCCGTCTCGACCAGCATGCCGTCGCGGAAGATCGCCACGCGGTCGGCGAAGCCGGAGGCGAGCGCGATGTCGTGGGTGACGAAGACCAGCGTCATGCCGCCCTCGCGCACGAGTTCGTCGAGCAGCGTGACGATCTCCGCCTGCACCACCATGTCGAGCGCGCTGGTCGGCTCGTCGGCGATCAGGAGGCCCGGCCTTGCCGCAAGGGCCGCAGCAATCGCCACGCGCTGGCGCTGGCCGCCGGAAAGCTGGTGCGGGAAGGCGTGCAGCGCCTTTGCGGGATCGGGGATATGCACCCGCTCCAGCATTTCCAGCGCGCGGGCCTCCCCTTGCCTGCGGGAAAGGCCGAGATGCCGGCGCGCGCCTTCGGCGACCTGTTCGCCGACGGTCAGCACCGGGTTGAGGCTGGCGGACGGGTCCTGGAAGACGAAGCCGATATCGCGGCCGGCGCGCGGCTGGCCCGTCGACCAGCGGAGGCTCCCGGCAACAGCTGCCCCATCCGGCAGCAGGCCGGCCAGCGCCCGCGCGAAGGTGCTCTTGCCCGATCCGCTTTCGCCGATGATTGCCAGTCGCTCGCCGCCGAGGATATCGAGGTCGATGCCCTTCAGGGCGGGCATGGTCTCGCCGCGATAGGTGACGGCGAGTTGCCGTATCTCGCACAGCGCCGTCATGCCGCCCCTCCCCGGCTGGAGAGCGCCTTGCCCAATCCTTCGCTGAAGAGATAGACCGCAACGACCGTCACGACCAGCGCGAGACCGGGGAAGACGGAGAGGAAGGGCGAGGAGCGCAGGACGTTGCGCCCCTCGGCGATCAAAGACCCCCAAGTGACGATGTTCGGGTCGCCGAGGCCGAGGAAGGAGAGCGCGGCTTCCGTCAGGATCGCCGCGGCGACGATGATGGCCGCAAGCGCCAGCACGGGCGGCAGGACGTTCGGCAGGATTTCCCGGAAGGCGATCTCCACCGGATGCATGCCGACGACGCGCGCCGAGGCGACATAGTCGCGCTCGCGCACGGACAGCACCTGCGCCCGCGTCAGCCGCGCCGGATCGGCCCAGGCGCCGAGCGCGATGGCGAGCACCACGACCGGCACGGATGCGCCGATCACACTGACGAAGGCGAGCGCCAGCAGGAAGCTCGGCACGATCTGGAAGGCGTCGACCACGCGCATCAGCGCCTCGTCGACGATCCCGCCGGCAAAGCCCGCCGCAAGGCCGACGCAAAGGCCGATGGCAAGCGCCGCACACGCCGCCGCGAGCCCGACGAGGAGCGAGGTGCGCGCGCCATGCACGATCCCCGCCAGCACGTCGCGCCCCAGCCGGTCCGTACCGAGCGGAAAGGCGGGATCGGTAAAGGGCGCGGTCAGCGCGCGGCCGGCGATGCGCAGCGGATCGCCGGGGGCAAGCACCGGCGCGAACAGCGCGACGAGGGCGAGCACAGCGAGAAGGCCGAGCCCGATGGCGCCCTCCGGCGTGCGCAGCAGTTTCCGCAGCAGCCTCATGCGCCGCGCTCCGAGGCCCCGACGCGCGGGTCGAGCGCGGCATAGACGATGTCGATTGCGAGATTGACGAGAATGACCAGCACCGCGCTTACGACGATGATGCCGGTGAGCAGCGCCGTATCGCGCCCGCTCACCGCCTCCTGCGCGAGCCGCCCGAAGCCGGGAATGGCGAAGATGCTCTCGATGACGACGCTGCCGCCGAGCATCGCGGCCGATTGCAGGCCGAGCATGGTGACGAGCGGCAGCAGTGCATTGCGCGCCACATGCCGGAGCACGATCCGCGCCCGCGACAGGCCCTTCGATTGTGCGAAGAGCACGAAATCCAGCTCCCACACCTCCGCCATCCCCGCCCGCATGACGCGCAGGAAGAGTGCCATGTAGACCAGCGTCAGCGTCGCCACCGGCAGGGCCAGGTGGGCGGCGATGTCGGCGGCGCGGGAAAGGCCCGTCCGTCCCGAAGCGATGGTCTCGATGCCCGATGTCGGCAGCCAGCGCAATTGCACGGCGAAGACGATGCTGAGGACGAGGCCGAGCCAGAAGCTGGGAATGGCGTAGAGGACGAGCGAAACAGTCGAGAGCACCCGGTCGCGGCCGCTGCCCGGCCTCGCGCCCGCGACGATGCCGAGTGCCGAGCCGATGGCGAAGGACAGCGCCGTGGCGCTGCCCATCAGGAGCAGCGTGTTGGGCAGGCGCTCGAGGATGAGGTCGCGCACCGGCCGGTCGAAGGCGACGGACCAGCCGAGATCGAGCCTTGCCAGCGAGGAGAGGTAGAGCCAGAGTCGCGCCGCCATAGACTGGTCGAGGCCGTAGGAGGCCCGCAGCGACTGCGCGATGGCCGCATCCCCGCCGCCGATGGAGAGGAGATAGGCGTCCACGGCATCGCCCGCCGCCGCCTCCAGCAGCAGGAATGTCAGGACGACGACGATCAGCAGCACGGGAATGCTGCCGACCGCGCGGCGTCTCAGCAATCGAAGGGCTCGGTTCACGCTGCGCCAGACCTTGCGATGTTTTCGGCCGACCCTATCACGACTGGAGCGCGGTATCTGCCCAGTTGGAGACCGCCCAGCGCGGATTGCTGGCGACGTTCAGCACCGTGTCGCGCGCGACCGTGATGAAGCCCCATTCGGCGACGTTGATCAGCGGTAGGTCGGAGACGACGAGCTTCTGGAACTGCCGGTAGAGCTCCGTGCGCGCAGCGGTGTCGATGGTCTCCGCCGCCTTGGCGATGACGGCGTCGAGCTCCGCATTGGCATAGCCGCCCTGGTTGGAGAAGCCGACGCCGGCGGGAATGCCGGATTGCACGAGGATGGTGGTCGAGATCGCCGGATCGCCGCGGAAGACCGGCGGGGCGACGGCGAGGTCGAAATCGTGGTCGGTATAGACCGCCTGCTGGTGCGCGGCGGCATCGGCATTGACCAGCGCCGCGTCGATACCGATTTCGGCGAGCGCCTGGCGCAGGTAATCGCCGAACTGGCGCGTCTCGTTGAAATAGGGCGCGGGGCGCAGCTTCAGCGAGAAGCGCTTGCCGTCCGCGCCTTTCGCATAGCCGGCCTCGTCGAGCAGCGCATTGGCCCTGGCGACGTCGAAATCGTAGGCCGGCACGTCGGCATCGTAGAATTGCGGCGCGTTCTTCGGCACGGGGCCGGTGGAGGCCGCGGCATAGCCGAGGAAGATCGTGTCGACCACGAATTTCTTGTCGATGGCGTGAGCGATGGCCTGGCGCACCTTGAGGTCGGCCAGCTCCTTGCGGCGGTGGTTGATCTCCACCACGAGCTGGTAGGTCAGCGCCTCGTAGCCCTTGGTGATGACCTTGATGCCCGGCACCTTGGAGATGCGATCGAGATCGGTGAGCGGCACCGCAGAGAAGGCGGCGAGCTGGATCTCCTCAGCCTCCAGCGCCGCGCCCGCGCCGGCACGGTCCGGCAGCACGCGGAAGATG
>Ga0153917_1000276_pt1 | contig 40738 bp, 43 predicted proteins | sample TSFL001MetaG_FD_104695 | JGI IMG/M metagenome (GOLD analysis project Ga0153917, IMG submission 104695) | Attine ant fungus gardens microbial communities from Florida, USA - TSFL001 MetaG | ecosystem: Host-associated > Fungi > Mycelium > Unclassified | place: USA: Florida, Paynes Creek Historic... | reverse complement strand
CGGAAAGATACCAGAGCACCGGGCGCGGTTCGTGGATCGCCTGCGGCGGCACGAAGACCGCGAAGGTCATCTCGCCTTTGCAGGCTTCCGAATCATGGGTGAAGACACCCTGCATGCCGCCGAAGGCGGTGTTCTGGGAAAGCACTTTCATGAAAACTCCGATCGATTTCAGGATGCGAGCGCCACGGCCGCATTGACGGCGGCGGCGACCAGCACCGTGTTGAAGAAGAAGGAAACGACGGCATGCAGCAGGTTGACCTTGCGCATCGCCGTGGAGGTGATCGCGGTATCCGAGGTCTGCGCCGTCATGCCGATGACGAAAGCGAAATAGAGGAAATCATAGGCGCCGGGCTCGCTGTCGCCGGGAAAATCGAGGCCGCGCCCGGTCTCCCCGCCCGTCTTGGCACTGCCCGGCCGCCAGTACACATGGGCGTAATGAAGGGCAGCCATGGTATGGATGGTGAGCCAGCCGAGCGCGACCGAGGCGAAGGCCAGCGCCAGCTCGGTGCCGGTGGCCGGCTTGCGGTTGAGGACGACGAAGAGCGAGCCGATCGAGACGGCGACCGTGGCGAAGGTCACGGCGAAGATGATGGCGACCGGCTCGTCGGCATCCGTCGCATAGTGCTCGAGATAGCGCGCCGTCAGGCGCGGCAGGCGCCAGGCCGTGAGCAGGAGATAGCAGAGGAAGAAGCACGTCGCCGCGGCGGCGATGGCGAAATCCGGCTTCAGCCAGAGGGCCGCCGCAAGGCCGAGCGCGGCAGCGCCGATGCCGGCATAGAAGGGCACGTGACGGCCATAGACCTTGGGTCCGGGTTTTGCCGTCATGATGGCGACCCCGTGCGCGCGTTCTTCGCCCGACGGCAGAGACGGTCGAGCGTTTCGAGGAAGGCGGAGCGGTCGCGCGGCGAAAAGGCGGCGTTGTAGCCCTTGCTCTCGCCGGTCTCGCGAAGATGCGCACCGAGATCACGCATCGCGCTCGCCATGCCTATATTCGATTTGTCGAAGAGCCGACCGGTTGGGCCGGTGACATGCGCGCCCTTGGCGACGGTGCGCCCCGCCAGCGGCACGTCGGCCGTGATGACGATATCGCCTTCCTGCACATTCTCCGCGATCCAGTCGTCCGCCGCGTCGAAGGCGCCCGAAACGATGACGTTGCGCACCATCGGATCGCGCGACGGCCGCAGCCCGGAATTGGCGACGAAGGTCACCGGCAGCCCATGCCGCTCCGCTACCTTGAGAATCTCAGGCTTCACCGGGCAGGCATCCGCATCGACATAGATGGTGGGCAGATCCTCGCTCATGCGATCGTTCTTTCCTTGGACACGGGGCTCCGCCGTCGGTCAGGCGCGTTGCGCAACGCCTGCACCGGCCCGGCGCATGTCGATATGCGGGATGCCGTCCTCGACATATTCCTCCGATGTCGGAGAAAAGCCGAGGGAACGGTAGAACTGCTGCAGATAGCTCTGCGCGGACAGCTCGATCGGCGTGCCGGGGAAATGGGCCTCGCAGGCGCGGATCGCTTCCTGCATGAGGGCCTCGCCGAGCCTTTTGCCGCGATGGTCCGGCGAAACGAGGACGCGGCCGATGCGCGGCGCGCCGTTCTCGGGACGCCAGATCCGGGCATAGGCGGCGGTTTCACCGTCGATCAGCAGGCGAAGATGGAGGGCGTCCGCGTCCTTGCCGTCCAGCTCCGGATAGGGGCAGGCCTGCTCGACGACGAAGACGTCGACGCGCAGTTTCAGCAGGGCATAAAGCTCGGCGGCGGAGAACGTTTCCATTCTCCGCACGTCGACGCTATAGGCGGCTGCCGGCATCAGTATACCACGACGCCGCGGATGGACTCGCCGGAATGCATCAGCTCGAAGCCCTTGTTGATGTCTTCCAGCGGCATGGTGTGGGTGATCATCGGGTCGATCTGGATCTTGCCGTCCATGTACCAGTCGACGATCTTCGGCACGTCCGTGCGACCGCGCGCACCGCCGAAGGCCGTGCCCATCCACTGGCGGCCGGTGACGAGCTGGAACGGACGGGTGGAGATTTCCTGCCCCGCCCCGGCAACGCCGATGATGACCGACTTGCCCCAGCCGCGATGGGCCGATTCCAGCGCCTGACGCATCACCTTCGTGTTGCCCGTGCAGTCGAACGTGTAGTCCGCGCCGCCGATCAGGTCGCCGTTGCGCTTCGTCATGTTGACGAGATAGGGCACGATGTCCTCGCCGACTTCCTTCGGATTGACGAAGTGCGTCATGCCGAATTTCTCGCCCCATTCCTTGCGGTCCGGATTGATGTCGACGCCGATGATCATGTCCGCGCCGGCAAGGCGCAGGCCCTGCAGCACGTTGAGGCCGATGCCGCCGAGGCCGAAGACCACGGCCGTCGAGCCGATTTCCACCTTGGCCGTGTTGATGACCGCGCCGATGCCGGTGGTCACGCCGCAGCCGATGTAGCAGATCTTGTCGAAGGGCGCGTCCGGATTGACCTTGGCGACGGCGATTTCTGGCAGGACCGTGTAGTTCGCGAAAGTCGAGCAGCCCATATAGTGGTGGATCTTGTCCTTGCCGATGGAGAAGCGGGACGTGCCGTCCGGCATCAGGCCCTGGCCCTGCGTCGAACGGATAGCGGTGCACAGGTTCGTCTTGCGGGAGAGACAGGAATAGCACTCGCGGCATTCCGGCGTGTAAAGCGGAATGACATGGTCGCCCTTCTTGACCGAGGTGACGCCCGGGCCGACATCGACGACGATACCCGCACCCTCATGGCCGAGGATCGCGGGGAAGAGACCTTCCGGGTCGGCGCCCGACAGCGTGAAATCGTCGGTATGGCAGATGCCCGTCGCCTTCACCTCGATAAGCACTTCGCCGGCGCGCGGGCCCTCGAGCTGCACGGTCATGATTTCAAGCGGTTTTCCGGCCTGAACGGCAACGGCGGCGCGTACGTCCATGTTCGTCTCCCTTATGCGGATTCTGTGTCGGGCCGACCATTGCAGAGCCGGTCCGGCGTCTCAAGTGCGGCGAATGTAAAAAAGTCAGCCTTGATCTTTTTTGATCAATCTTGCGACCTCGGTTTCGAGCGCGGCGAGGGCCTTGCCCGTTCTGTCGAAAAGCTGACGCACCTCGCCGAGCTGGTGCATGAGCTGTTCGACGGGATTATCGTCCATGGGGACGGCCGGCGCCGTACCGACACCGGCGACGAGCCAGGCGGGGGAGACGGCAAGCAGGCCGGCCAGCATGGAAAGCGCCCGGCTGTCCGGCTCCGACCGGTCGCGCTCCCAGCCGGTGACCGTCTCTTCCGGCAGGCCGAGCCGCGCCGCGATGATCTCGATGGAAAGGCCGAGCGCATCGCGCGCTCGCCAGAGGCGCCCGCCGAGCGTATCGCTGTCGTTGCGGACGAGAGGGAAGGGGATCGTATTGTTTTCGCCGGGAAAGGTCATCACGGCCTCCATTGTCTCGCCCGTGAGCTTACAGGCAAGAGGGGATGGCCCTCTACCTCAATTGCGCCGCTTTGCGCCGCCCGCGCGAAGAGAGATTTCCGCATTGCCAGCCGGCCGAAAACCGCTATGCAGAGGCGAGCAAGGGAGATGCGCATGAACGCCACAGCCGGCAGCACCACCGATCAAGAGGGCGGCAGCACCATGCAGGGCGTCGTGCTGATGGCCGTTGCCATGCTGATGCTGCCGTGCATGGACGCCATCGCCAAATACATGGCGACCTTTGCCGGCATGTCGCCGGGGCAGGTGACGTTCTACCGCTTCTTCTTCCAGGTCGTCTGCACGATCCCGCTGATCTTCACCGCGCAGGGCAGCGCGATGTTGCGGCCGAAGCGCCCGTGGCTGAACCTCCTGCGCGGCGCGATCCACGGCGCAGCGAGCCTGTTCTTCTTCGCGGCGGTCAAATACATGCCGTTGGCAGACGTCTTCGCCATCTATTTCGTCGAGCCCTTCATCCTGACGGCGATGTCGGCCGCGTTCCTCGGCGAGCGGGTGGGCTGGCGGCGGTGGCTCGCCATCATCGTCGGCTTCGGCGGCGCGCTGATCGTCATCCAGCCGAGCTTCATTCTCTTCGGCTGGACGGCGCTGCTGCCGGTTGCCTGCGCCTTCCTCTATTCCGTCTACCTCTTCATGAACCGCGCCATCGGCAATGCCGATTCTCCCGTCACCATGCAGACGATCGCCGGCTTTGGCGGCATGGTGTTCATGGGGGCGGCGGTGTTCGCCGGCGATATGGCCGGCATTGCCGATTTCGCGCCCTCGCTGCCGCAGTCGCTCTTCACCCTCGTGCTGCTCCTCATCCTCGGCGCGCTGTCCGGCTATGCGCATATCCTGGTGGTGCGCGCCTTCCGCATGGCGCCGCTCTCGCTGCTGGCGCCGTTCCAGTATTTCGAGATCATTTCGGCGACCATTCTCGGCTATGCGATCTTCGGGAATTTCCCGACGCCGTCCAAATGGCTCGGCATCGGCATCATCGTCGCCTCGGGCCTCTTCATCATCTGGCGCGAGCACAAGAACCGCAAGGCGAACGCCGACATCGCCTTCGACTAAAGTGCGCTCCATCCTGCCGTTGTACGGGCGTGCCGTTTATGGCTAAAACTCCGATGCAGACTGCCGGGAGGAAAGCATGTTCAAGAAGATCCTGATTGCCAATCGCGGCGAGATCGCCTGCCGCGTGATCAAGACGGCACGCAGGATGGGCATCGCCACCGTCGCCGTCTATTCCGATGCGGACGGGGACGCGCTGCATGTCGAGATGGCCGACGAGGCCGTGCATATCGGCCCGGCTCCTGCTGCGGAAAGCTACCTCGTCGCCGAGAAGATCATCGCCGCCTGCAAGGAGACGGGCGCCGAGGCCGTGCATCCGGGCTATGGGTTCCTCTCCGAGCGGGCGAGCTTCTGCGAGGCGCTGGAGGCCGAGGGCATCGTCTTCATCGGCCCCAAGCCGAAGGCGATCCGCGCCATGGGCGACAAGATCGAATCGAAGAAATTCGCCAATGCGGCCAAGGTCTCGACCGTTCCGGGTTTCCTCGGCGTCATCGAGGATGCGGGCCATGCCGAGCGTATCGCCGGCGAGATCGGCTATCCGGTGATGATCAAGGCCTCGGCCGGCGGCGGCGGCAAGGGCATGCGCATCGCCTGGAGCGAGGCGGAGGTGCGCGACGGTTTCGAGCGGGCCCGCTCGGAGGCGAAGAGCTCCTTCGGCGACGACCGCGTCTTCATCGAGAAATACATCGTCGATCCGCGCCATATCGAGATCCAGGTTCTCGCCGACGCCCATGGCAACGCGCTCTATCTCGGCGAGCGCGAATGCTCGATCCAGCGGCGGAACCAGAAGGTCGTGGAAGAGGCGCCGTCGCCCTTCCTCGACGAGGCGACGCGGCGCGCCATGGGCGAGCAGTCCGTGGCGCTCGCAAAGGCGGTGGACTACCAGAGCGCCGGCACGGTGGAATTCATCGTCGACCGCGAGCGCAACTTCTATTTCCTCGAAATGAACACCCGCCTGCAGGTCGAGCATCCCGTGACGGAGCTGGTGACCGGCATCGACCTCGTAGAGCAGATGATCCGCGTCGCGGCCGGCGAAGAGCTGGCGCTGGCGCAGGCCGATATAAAGCTGAACGGCTGGGCCGTCGAAAGCCGTCTTTACGCCGAGGATCCCTATCGCAACTTCCTGCCGTCCATCGGCCGGCTGACGCGCTACCGCCCGCCGGCGGAGGGCCGGAGCGGCGATACGGTCGTGCGCAACGATACCGGCGTCTATGAGGGCGCCGAGATTTCCATGTATTACGACCCCATGGTCGCCAAGCTCTGCACCTTCGCGCCGACGCGCCTTCAGGCCATCGATGCGATGAGCGATGCGCTGGACGGTTTCGTGGTCGACGGCATCGAGCACAATGTCCCGTTCCTCGCCGCGCTGATGCGCCATCCGCGCTGGCGGGAAGGGCGGCTGTCCACCGGCTTCATCGCCGAGGAATATCCCGAAGGCTTCGCCCCCATGGAGCCGACGGCCGAGGAGGCCGGCATTCTGGCGCGGATCGCGCTTTCCGCCCATCTCGTCGATGCCGAGCGACGGTCGCACCATCTCGACCGGCTCCGCCCGGCCACCGTGCAGAACAAGGACTGGGTGGTGAAGATCGGCGATGCCTATCATGCACTCACGGCGGACGACGCCGTGCGGAGCGACTGGCTGTCGGGCGAGGCGGTCTGGCGCGGCGCGGTCGACGGACGCGGCGTGACGGCGCAGCTTCGCCCGTTCCTCAATGGCATGCGCATCGACTGGCAGGGGCTTTCCGTGCGCACGCGCGTCTTCACGCCGCGGCTGGCCGAACTCGACGCGCTGATGCCGGTCAAGCTGCCGCCGGACACGTCGAAGATGCTGCTCTGCCCGATGCCGGGCCTCGTCGTCTCGATCGCCGTCAGCGAGGGGCAGGAGGTCAAGGCGGGCGAGACGCTGGCCGTGGTCGAGGCCATGAAGATGGAAAACGTGCTGCGCGCCGAGCGCGACCTGACGGTCGGTTCGATTAAGGCGAAGCCCGGCGAGAGCCTCGCCGTCGACGCCGTGATCATGGAATTCGCCTGAGGCCGGGACCGGTCAGGCCTGCGGAAGGCTTTCGGACGGACAGTCCGCCTCGTTGGCGGTGGGGCCGAAGACGCGCTCGAAGGAATCGCGGATGCGGACATCCACATCGCTCATCATCACCGGCAGGCCGAGATCCACGAGGCTCGTGACCCCGTAGCCGCGGATGCCGCAGGGCACGATGCCGGAAAAATGCTCAAGGTCCGGATCGACGTTGAGCGAGAAGCCGTGGAAGCTCACCCAGCGGCGCAGGCGGATGCCGATGGCGGCGATCTTGTCCTCGGCGGGCGAGCCGTCCGGCAGCGGCGGACGCTCCGGCCGGCGCACCCAGACGCCGACGCGATCCTCGCGCCGCTCGCCGCGGATATTCATGGAATCGAGCGCATCGATCACCACCGCCTCCAGCGCCGCCACGAAGGCGCGCACGTCCTGCCGGCGGCGCTTCAGGTCGAGCATCACATAGACGACCCGCTGGCCGGGGCCGTGATAGGTATATTCGCCGCCGCGGCCCGTGGAAAACACCGGGAACCGGTCCGGCGCCACGAGGTCGTCCGCAACGGCGCTGGTGCCGGCGGTATAGAGCGGCGGGTGCTCGACAAGCCAGACGAGCTCGTCCGCCTCGCCGCGGGCGATGGCCGCAGCCTCGTTTTCCATGGTCTCGACGGCGACGTCATAGGGAACGAGATCCCGCGCGATGCGCCAGCGCACCGGCGGTGAGCCGGGGAGCGCGAGAAGGGAGATGGAAATGTCCTGACGCTGCATGATGGCCGTCCTTTTGCGTTCCGTTGTGCCAGATATAGGGGCGATCATGCAAGGATTTCAGGGGTTTCCGGGCTTTCCCACAGGTCGTGTTGAAATTGTTTCGCTTTCCGTCATTTTTCTTGTCGCGCGGCCTTGTGCACCCCAAATCCTTTTGCTACATGCACCCCCGTCGCCGCAAGACGACACCTACCACGATGCGGTCGTGGCGGAATTGGTAGACGCGCAGCGTTGAGGTCGCTGTGGGGCAACCCGTGGAAGTTCGAGTCTTCTCGACCGCACCAAAAGAACCCGGCCTAGTGCCGGGTTTTTTGTTTTTGCGGTGCCTGAAGACGGCCGGGGAGGTTTGGGGAATGCGCTTTCTTGTCCTTTGCCCGCTGCTTCTGCTGGCCTCCTGCATGCCGCACATTCCCGAGCATGTTCTCGATGCCGAATGGTGCCGGAACATGGAGGCGGCGAAGGCCGATGCCGACGAGCGGGGACGGCGAAACCTCTCGACCGCCATGAAGAAGCATCATTGCGAGGCAAAGCTTGCGGCCGCCGCGCGCGGCGACTGACCGCGGAAGCATTTTTCCAAAAAGAAACCCGCCTTTCGGCGGGCCCCTTGTCCAAGCCGCTTGCGGTCAGTTCATCGACGACCACTGCTGGCGGACTTCGTCGGCATCCTTGTTCAGGTGAACATGGGCGTCGACATGGTCCACCCAGTCGAGCGGAATGAGGTGGTGCTGACCATCGCTGGAATCGCTCTTGGTGAGCTTGATGCGGCTGTCGCCTTCCATGTGGTCGACCGTGCCGACATGGCGGCCGTCGGCTGCCTTGACTTCCATATGTTCGCGAATCTGGGTTGCTGCGACCATCGGGTTTCTCCTTTCGGGTTGGGGTGCTTCCTCAACGCCGAAGGCCGCGGCTGGTTCCCTATTCGCCTGCCTTGCGGAATTTCTTGACGATCCGCTCCCGCTTGAGGCGCGACAGGCGGTCGATCCAGAAAATGCCGTCGAACTGGTCGATCTCGTGCTGGAGACAGACGGCGAGAAGGCCGTCGGCTTCCTCCGAATGCGTCTTTCCCGCGAGATCCTGGTAGGTGAAGCGGATGCGGGCAGGGCGCTCCACCTCGTCCGTGACGCCCGGCATCGAGACGCTGCCTTCCGCATGGCGCTGCAGTTCGGGCGAGAACCACGTCACGGCCGGGTTCACATAGACGCGCTGCGAGGCGGGGCCGTCCAGCTCGATGACCGTCAGCCGCTCGAGGATGCCGACATGCGCCGCCGTGATGCCGATGCCGGGTGCCGCGCGCATCGTCGCCGCCAGATCGGCCGCGCATTCGGCAAGGCGCGCGTCGAAGGCTTCGACCGGCTTGCAGGGAAGGCGCAGCCGCGGATCGGGAAAGCGCAGGATGGGAAGGATCGCCATGGACGGCTCCGGCTGGTGGATCGGACAGGCTTTCCTAGCGCGTTTGCAGCGGGCGGAAAACGCCGCCGGGCCAAATCGTTCGATTTGCGTGAAATTGCAACAGGTTGCGAATTTTTCGCATCGACCCCGCTTTTGCCGCCCCTCGGCGATGGACCGGCCGCGCGCTTTGGGCTAGCAGAAAACAGGCAAGGCCCTGAAAGACGGCGTCTTGCGAGGAACCCTGCAAGCAATCCCTGTCGTTATCCGCCCGCGCCGCGTGCCGGGCCTGACGAGCCCGATACAAGGAGCGGCCCGATGGAAGACACCGGCGACGACGACCGTATCCATGAGGGCCAGGCAGAGCACAGTACCTTCGATGGTGAGGACATCTATGCCGAGGACGGCTCCGTCCGCTCGGATTTCCTCATGCATGTCGGCGCGGCCATCGCCGACCGCGATCTTCTGTTCCTGCGCCGCCATGTCGCGCGGCTGCACGAATCGGAAATGGGCGACCTTCTGGAGGCGATCCAGCCGGAGCAGCGCCGCCAGCTCGTCTCGCTGCTCGGCGCCGACTTCGACCTTGCCGCGCTGACGGAAGTCGACGAGGCGATCCGCCTCGACATCGTCGAGCATCTGCCGAACGAGCAGATCGCCGCCGCCCTCGGCGAGATGGATTCGGACGACGCCGTCTACATCCTGGAAGACCTCGACCAGGAGGACCAGGACGAGATCCTCGCCAAGCTGCCGTTCACCGAACGGATTCGCCTGCGCCGCTCTCTGGACTATCCGGAAAGCACGGCCGGCCGACGCATGCAGACCGAATTCGTCGCCGTGCCGCCCTTCTGGACGGTCGGGCAGACGATCGACTACCTGCGCGAGGATGCCGACCTGCCGGAAAGCTTCTCGCAGATATTCGTCATCGACCCGACCTTCCGCCTTCTCGGCGCCATCGATCTCGACCGCATCCTGCGCATGCCGCGCGGCACGAAGATCGAAGCCATCATGCGGGAAACGAACCATCCGATCCCGGCGGAGATGGACCAGGAAGAGGCGGCCCAGCTCTTCGAGCAATACGACCTTCTCTCCGCCGCCGTCGTCGACGAGAACGGCCGGCTCGTCGGCGTGCTCACCATCGACGACGTGGTCGACGTCATCCAGGAAGAAGCGGAGGAGGACTTGATGCGCCTCGGCGGCGTCGGCGACGAAGAGCTCTCCGACACCACCATCGAGACGGTTCGCTCGCGCGCGCCGTGGCTGCTCGTCAATCTCCTGACCGCCTTCCTTGCCGCTTCCGTGATCTCGCTGTTCGAGGGGACGATCGAGGAGATCGTGGCGCTTGCCGTGCTGATGCCGATCGTCGCCGGCATGGGCGGCAATGCGGGCTCGCAGACCATGACCGTGACCGTGCGGGCGCTCGCCACCCGCAATCTCGACATTCACAACGCCTGGCGCGTCGTGCGCCGCGAAGCCGGCGTCGGCCTGCTGCATGGCGTCGCCTTCGGCGTGATGATCGGCCTCGTCGCCGGGGTCTGGTTCCACGACGCCAATATCGGCGGCGTGATCGCCGCGGCCATGCTGATCAACATGACGGCGGCGGCGCTCGCCGGCATCGCCATTCCGCTCTTCCTCGACCGGGCAGGGGCCGACCCGGCGGTGTCGTCGGCCGTCTTCGTCACGGCCGTCACCGACATCGTCGGCTTCCTCGCGTTTCTCGGCCTTGCGACCTGGTGGTTCGCCATCCGCTAGGGAAAAATTGACTTATACGTAAAAGTCAATAGAATGCGCCGGTAGAAGAGATCGGAGCAGGCGTGGACAAGTTTTATAGCATAACCGAGCTGACGCGCGAATTCGGGGTTTCCACCCGCACCCTGCGCTTCTACGAGGACGAGGGGCTGATCAACCCCGAGCGCCGGGGCCGCACGCGTCTTTTCCGCCCCGCGGACCGCCGCCTCATCCAGGAAATCCTGCGCGGGCGCCGCATCGGCTTCACCATCGCGGAAATCCGCGACATCATCCGCGTCTACAAGGACCCGCCGGGCGAAGTCGGCCAGCTCGAGATGCTGATGAACAAGGTCAACGAGAAGCGCGACGAGTTGCGCCAGAAGCGCCGCGACATCGAGGAGACGCTGGCCGAACTCGACAATGTCGAGGAAGCCTGTCTCACACGCCTTGCCGAGATCGGCGTTGGCACCTGACGGGCCGGCCGCTCAGATCCAGCGCGCCGTGCCGTTGCAATAGCGTTCGAAATCGATGCCGAAGCGCGAGAGGAGATGCAGCTCCTCCCGGCGGATTGCGACGAGGCTCGTCACGGCCGCGGCGACGATGGCCGTGACGATGCACCACGGATTGAGCAGGGCGAGGCCGATTCCGGCGGTCGTCAGCGTATAGCCGAGATAGATGGGATTGCGCGTGAAGCGATAGGGCCCGGACGTGACCAGATAGGTCGAGCAGCGGTTCGGCAGGATGGTCGTGTGGCAGTCGAGCAGCGTGCGCATCGCCCACACGTCCAGCACCACGGCCGCCACCACGAACAGGCCGCCGCCCACCCACGCGTACCACATGTTCGTCTCCGCGACCTCCAGCGGAAAATACGCCTGGAGCAGGAAGGCCGCCGCTATGGCCGCGCCGTAGATCAGCGGCGGCCAGGGAAAGGCGAGTGGCTTCATGCGATAGGCGTTCATGATCCTACTCCTGGGGCTCGCTCCTCGCGTCGGCATCCGCCGTGCATTGCGAGGAGATCGTTGCAATGCGTTGGTCCGTAATATCGATTGCGCCGCGGTTCAGGTCGGCGAAGAGGTTCTCGCCCATCAGCCTGTCCAGCGTGCAGCCGCAGAAGCTCTGGCAGAAGCCGGCGTCGCGCTTGTTGATGCAGGCGCGCATGCAGCTCTTCGTGTAGCTGACGGTCGGGTCGGCCGCGGGAGCAGGCATGACCAGCGAGAAGCCGTAGACCAGCGCGATCAGCACCGGCTGATGGATAAGGTAGATGGCGAGACTGTGGCGGCCGGCCTGCTCCAGCAGGGTTTTCCACCGGCTTCTGGACGCATTGCCGAAACCGGCCAGCCGCTCGGGCAGCGCGCTTGCGACGAAGAGCCGGGCGGCCGCGATGCCGAGCAGCACAGGGGCGAGCCAGGGCAGCAGCGGCACATAGTCGTTGGAGCGCGGCGGCGTGACGGAAAGGCCGACCCACCAGAGCGCCGGATGATCGAAGATGGGCGCACGAAGATAAAGCGGTGCGGCGGCGACGGCAGCGGCGGCCAGCAGGGTCACGGCGACCGGCAGGCGCAGGAAGAGAAGCCCTATCAGGCTTGCCGCCGCGATGGCGTGCAGGATGCCGAAGAAGATGAAGGTCTGCGGGAAGGCGAACCAGGTGGCGACCGTGATCGCCGCCGCCGCCAGCACGATCTTGCCGAGCCGCATGAAGTAAGGCTTCGGCCGGAAGCCGCGCTGGTGGCCGAGGACGAGGCTGAAGCCGACGAGGAAGAGGAAGCTGCCGGCGATCAGCCGCGCATAGAGACGCCAGCCGCCGGTTGTGGCCGTTTCCGGCTCGATATAGCCGAAGAAGCCGAGGTCCCAGGTGAAATGGTAGCTCGCCATGGCGATCAGCGCGACGCCGCGGGCCTGGTCGATGAGCGGAATGCGCGGCAGGCGGCGCGTGGCGCCGCCGTCTCCTTCCACATTGCCGTCAATCACCGTCGTCGTCATGGTTCGGGGTCGCTGCATTGCTTTGGTCCATGGGAATATGCCACGCCAAGCTTGCGCCGGGCGGATGGCCGAAAGGAGGCCGGGGAAGGGATCAGTCGAGGCTTTCGAGCACGCCAAGGCGTGCCTCGGAGTAGAACTGCCGGCGGACGAGCACGACGATGATGCCCATCGTCGTCAGGATGAAGAGATAGGGGCTGACGAACCAGCCGAGATAGCCGATCGACAGGAAGATCGCCCGCAGCCCCTTGTTGAAGTGCTTGGCGGCCAGGATGTTCATGCGGATGACCTTGTCGGCGGCGAGGTCGGCGCCGGCCGGATCCTTGTGGATGTCGCCGCTCATCGGCATCGCGCCGAGCAGGATGGTGCAGTAGTTGAAGAGGCGATAGGACCAGCCGAACTTGAAGAAGGCATAGCCGAAGATGATGGCAAGCCCGCCGACCTTCATCTCGAAGCCGGAGCGGCTGCCACGGAACACCTCCGGCAGGTCGTTGAAGAGGCTGAAAACCTTGTCCGTCGCCCCGAGCAGCGCGAAGCAACTGCCGAGCGCCAGAAGCGAGGTGGAGGCGAAGAAGGCCGTGCCGTTCTGCAGCCCGGCCATGATCTGCGTGTCGATCATGCGCAGGTCGCGGTGCATGGCGTTGCGGATCCAGATCGCGCGCTGCGAGCTCATCGCCCGCGTCAGGCTCACGCGGTCGAACAGCTTCGCCCGGTCGGTAAGCCAGGAATACCCGACCCACAGGACGATGAAGACGGCAAGGGCGGCGATATCCGGACTGGTCATGCCTGGGTTTGTGCCACGGATTCGGCATTTTGCAAGGGGTTGGCGCCGCCGTCCGAAGCCCGTTCAGACTTGCGGCGGAAAGGCGGCGACAAGCGCGCCGGGCTTGCCGCCCGCAACTGTCTGATTTTGCGACATGTCATGCGCGCCGTGCAGGTCACCCATGAAGCATTCGCCTTGGTTTCGCCATTTTTCGCGATTGCGGTTTCATGAATTCTTCATTAAACAGGGCCCATGCAGCGCCGATCACGGCTGCTGCGCCGGCATGTTCCATCGGGGAAATCATGGAAAGCACAGTTCAGAAATCCTGCTGGGGCGTGACCGCCCGGGCAGTTCTCGGTTTTGGCGCGGTTCTGGTCATCGCCTATCTTTTCGGCGGCATCTGAAAATACCCGGCCACAGCCCTTACATTAACAGCGCGTTCCCTCGGGACGCGCTGTTTTTGTTTCCCGCCATGTCGCGTTGGTAAAACCCGATGTCGGGAGATCGCCATGGGCGCGGTCCGTGATAACGTAGCTTTGCGGATCAAAGCATGCAGCCTGCCGCGGCAAGGAGAAGTCCGGGAATGTTTCTTTCGGTTTTTGATGTCTTCAAGATCGGTATCGGTCCGTCGAGCTCGCACACGATGGGGCCGATGTCGGCGGCGAACCGTTTTCTCGACCTGATCCTGTCGAATGACTGGCCGCGCCCCGCCGGCGCGCATGTCGCCGCCATCCGCATGAGCCTGCACGGTTCGCTCGCCTATACCGGCGTCGGCCACGGTTCGGACCGCGCGGTGATCCTCGGCCTGATGGGCGAGCGGCCCGATTCCGTCGATCCCGACCGGATGGATGCGATCGTCGAGGAAGTCGAGCGCACCGGGCGCATCACGCCGCCCGGCCATCCCGGCTATGCCTTCCAGCCGAAGAACGATCTGATCTTCGACAAGAAGAACCCGCTGCCCGGCCATGCCAACGGCATGACCTTCTCCGCCTATGACCGCGACGACCGGCTGCTCCTGAAACGCATCTACTATTCCGTCGGCGGCGGTTTCGTCGTCACCGATACCGAGCTCGAACAGATGCGCACCGCCAAGGCGCGCTCCAGCGACAGGAAGGTGCCGTTCCCCTTCGCCTCGGCGAAGCAGATGCTGGAAATGGCCGAGCGCTCCGGCATGACGATCGCGCAGATGAAGCGCGCGAACGAGGAAGCCACCATGTCGCGCGAGGAGCTCAATGCCGGCCTCGACCGCATCTGGGAGGCGATGAAGAGCTGCATCGACCGCGGCCTCAAGAACGAGGGCATCATGCCGGGCGGGCTGAAGGTCCGCCGCCGCGCCCGCTCGATCCATGACAAGCTGCAGGAGGAGTGGCGCTCCAACAAGGCCAACCCGCTGCTCGCCAACGACTGGCTCTCGGTCTACGCCATGGCCGTCAACGAGGAGAATGCCGCGGGCGGCCGCGTCGTCACCTCGCCGACCAACGGCGCTGCCGGCGTCGTGCCCGCCACGATCCGCTACTACCTGCATTTCCATGAGGACGCCGACCAGGACGGCATCCGCGACTACCTGCTGACGGCGGCCGCCGTCGGCGGCATCATCAAGCACAATGCCTCGATCTCCGGCGCCGAAGTCGGCTGTCAGGGTGAAGTCGGCTCTGCTTCCGCCATGGCCGCCGCCGGTCTTGCCGCCGTGATGGGCGGCACGCCCGAGCAGGTGGAGAATGCCGCCGAAATCGCGCTGGAGCACCATCTCGGCATGACCTGCGATCCTATTGCCGGTCTCGTCCAGGTGCCCTGCATCGAGCGCAATGCGCTCGGCGCGGTCAAGGCGGTGACGGCGGCATCGCTCGCCATCAAGGGCGACGGCCAGCATTTCGTGCCGCTCGACGCCTGCATCGAGACGATGCGCCAGACCGGCGTCGACATGAACGAGAAGTACAAGGAAACCTCCACCGGCGGCCTCGCCGTCAACGTGGTGGAGTGCTGAGCGAAGGCCCTTGCCTGTGGAGTGCGACACGGCGGCCCCTTGACCGGGCCGTCGCAAGGGCGTTCAAAGGGGCATGGCCCTTCATCTCATCAAACTCTGTGTCGGCGCGGACTCGATCGAGGACCTGCGCGAATGGGTGTCCGAACGTTCGCTGATCGCGATGGCGGCGGGCATGGAGCCCCATTCCAGCCATATCACCCGCATGATCCCCAAGCGTGACCGGGAACTGCTCGACGGCGGTTCGCTCTACTGGGTGATCAAGGGACAGGTGCAGGCGCGCCAGCAATTGCTGGACATCAAGACCTTTACGGATGTCGACGGGATTTCGCGCTGCGAGCTCGTGCTCGGGCCGGAGGTCGTCGAAACCGCGCTCCAGCCGCGCCGCGCCTTTCAGGGATGGCGCTACCTTACCGAAGAGGATGCCCCGCGCGACCTGACGAATATGGGCGAGGGCACTGCCGACCTGCCGATGGAACTTCGCCGGGAGCTTGCCGAACTCGGCCTTCTCTGACGATCCTCAGCGAAGGCGCAGGCGAACCGGGTGGCGGTGCTCGCTGACGCCGACATGGAGATGGATCCCGGCAACCGGCTGGCCCGAGCGCCAGGCGCGGGCGCCGTGGGCGAGCAGCATGCCGACGAGATCCTTCGTCCGGTTGCGTGAACGGCCGAGCCCGATATCCGCGATCCGCATCGCCGCCTCGTGCAGCGGATGGAGCGTTCCCTTCAGCGAGCGGCGCTTTTCGTCGCGCGCTGCGAGTGGGACATCGAAGAGGTTCTCGTTCATCGCCATGATCTGCCTCGTACGCATTACCTTATCGAGGATGGCACAGCCGTCGTGACGGCCTGCCTGCCTTCCCCCCGCAGCCTCCGGTACGCAATACCTTTCCGGCGGCCGTTGCGGGTGCAAGGCGGTATTCCAGGGACCGCGCCGCATTTGGCGCAGTCCGATCGTGCTACTGCTGGCTTGCCCAGCAGGCGAAGCCCTTGCGCTTCAGGACCTTGCAGGCGGCCGTCGCGCGGTCCTGGTTGTCGAAGCCGCCGAAGCGGGCGCGGTAGAGCTGTTCGCTGCCGCTGTTGACGGCGACCGTGAAGGGCTTTGCGCTGGAGAGTGCCTTGCCGCCCTGGTCCTGGGCCTTGGACAGAAGCTTCTGCGCCTGGCCGCGGTCCGGCGTCGCACCGATCTGGATCACCCAGCCCGAAGGCGTGGTTTCGGCGACGGCGGAGGTGGTCAGATTATCGACATTGCCGCCGGTGTCGCCCTGTTCCGTCAGGTCTTCCTGCGGGACGGCGGCTTCGCGCTGCAGCTTCAGGGTTGCGGCGAGCGCACGCTTGCCGACGACCTGCGAGCTGTCGGCCGATGCGGCATAGGCCGTTTCGAGATGGCTTTCGGTGTAGCGATAGGACGGGACCGGGCCGTTTTCCGGCAGGTCGAGGCCGCGGCCGGAGACGGATGCGGTGGCCGCATTGCTTGCGACTTCGGCGCTGAGCGTCGGGGCATCCTTGGTCTGGGCGATCAGATCGCCGCCGCCGCGGCGCGAGGCCTTCGGCATGTAGGTGGCGATCAGCTTGCGCATCTGTTGGTCGCGGGCACCGCCCGAGCGGCCGCCCATGACGACGCCGACGACGCTGCGGCCATCGGCGACGGCCGAGGTCACGAGGTTGTAGCCGGAAGCGCGGGTATAGCCGGTCTTGATGCCGTCGACGCCGCGAACGCTGCCCAGCAGGCGGTTATGGCCGTTGATGACCTGCTTGCCGAGGCGGAAGCTGCGAACGGAGAAATAGGAATAATACTGCGGGAAGTGCTGGCGCAGCGCGATGCCGAGACGGGCCTGGTCACGCGCGGTGGTGACCTGCGCCGTATTCGGAAGACCGTTGGCATTGCGATAGACGGTGCGCGTCATGCCGAGCGCGCGGGCCTTCTGCGTCATGATGCGGGTGAAGCGCTCTTCCGAGCCGCCGAGGAATTCGGCCAGCGCCGTCGAGGCGTCGTTCGCCGAGCGCGTGATGAGGCCGAGGATGGCCTGTTCGACGGTGATGGACTTGCCGGTCCCGACGCCGAGCTTCGTCGGCGGCTCGCTGGCGGCGTTCTTGGAGAAGGGGACGCGCGAATCGAGGCGGATCTTGCCGGCTTCCAGCGCCTCGAAGGTGAGGTAGAGCGTCATCATCTTGGTGAGCGATGCCGGATAGCGCAGCTCGTCCGCGTCCTCGCTATAGAGTACCTTGCCCGTCTTGGCGTCGATGACGATGCCCGAGTATTTCGGATTTGCGGCGGCCGGGGTCGCGAAGGCGAGGGTGGCGACCGTGCCGATCATCACCAGACCTTTCGCCGCATTGGCAATCGCCTGGAAAGAGCGGGGGAGAAAATCGAGGAATACGGAACGGGACACTACGTTACTCTTCATTCTCGGATTGCATATGCCGTCCGCTTGCAAGCTGCCGCGACGACCGTTTGAGGCACAATAGCCACACAGCGTTACCAATCGGTTTATGATGAATTATTGGTTTCACAGGTTGGCCGTGTTTTATCGGGTGCGAGTGGTCGAGGCAGGGCGGCCGTTTTCGACGAGGGATGCGGCGAGATAATCGCGTACGCGCGCCTCCATCGCCTGCCACTGCGGCAAAAGTCTGCTCGAAAAACGGTAAAGCACAGAAAGATCGCGGCCGATGTGGATATCGCGCTGGCAATCCGCGCTGGTCGATTGCGATTCGTCCGCCGGCATCATGCAGCGCACCGCATAGTCGGAGCCGTCGGGCAGTGTCCCGGTGAAGAACACCTCGCCGCCATAGCCGGAATTCTCCCGCAGCGGCTGCATCGTCAGGCCGGCCGGACCGGGTTCCGTCCGGTCGTCGAACAGGTGGCTGTAGATCGGTGCCAGCCGGCCGGACATGTCGCGCGACATGGTGCTTTGCGAAAGATTGAGGAAAATCAGGCTCTCGGGCCGCGTCGCATCGTTGAAGCGGATGCGCTCGGCGTTGGAATAGCCATTCATCTCCGGCCAGGTGAGGTAGAGATCGACGCGCTCCGTGCGGCCCGGCCGGCGCTGCTCCTCGAAGCGGATCGTATTGGCGGGAAGGCGGATCTGGTCCTGGCCGATCACGACATCCACGGCCTCAGTGCTTTCGGTATGGCCGGCAAGCGCGATGCGCTCGCCCAACGCGCGGCCGGCGACGCTGATGGCGAGCGTCAGCCCGGCGAGAACCGCGACGCCGACGGTCAGGCGCGTCAGCAGGCGATTGGAGATGAGCGGGGCATGGTCCTCGTTGCCGGTTGCCGTCGCAGCCATATCGCCTCGCGCTCCTTCGACCCGTCCATTGCGGGACACCTGGGCGGAGGGTCTGCCAACATGGTTAATTTTCGGTTGAGGATTTGGGCGGACATGCCCTCAAAAAGGGAGCGGCCGGTTCCGGGACAGGAGAACCGGCCGCAGGGCCAAGGTCGGGGACGGGGATTGGGGGACTGACCGGGCCCTTTTGGTTACCCGGCGAAGCCGCCGGGCAGTCTCTTCGCGCGCCCTGGGGCGCCGGTTCTTATCTGACGCTACCGACAGCCTCGGCGCGGCCATCCTGCAGCTTGACCCACTTGCCGGCATTGGCAGACGACTGGCGCTTGAGGAAGCGGTATTCGGTCTCCGACCAGAGCAGGACCTTGTTGCGCATGTTGTCGAGCACGAAGTCGCCGCGGTCGGTGCGCACGGTCAGGACCGCGTGGCCTTCGCCGTTCGGCTGGAGGACGACGGTGATCAGGAGGTTCGCGGGCGAGATGCCGGCTTCCATCAGGCGCTTGCGCTTGATGAGGACATAGTCCTCGCAGTCGGCGGCATATTCGGGATAGGCCCACTTCTCCTCGACGCCGTAGATTTCCATGTCGGTCATCGGCGCGAATTCGGTGTTGGCGGCGTAGTTGACGTTGAGGATCGTCTTCCAGTTTTCCTGCGTCAGCTTGAGCGGGCCGTCGTCACGGCCGTTCGGGCCGCATTCGCTGGCATTGACCTTGCAGAATTCATAGTGGCCGATCGGCTGGTTGGTCGCGCCTGCGAGCGGCGTATTGGCCGGCAGCGCCATGGCGGCCTGCGCCGCGACCAGAGAAAGGAGGAATGCAAACGTCCCTGTCTTGATGATTTTTGTCATTGCTATGTCCCCGTTCGATGAGGCGACAATGACAGCTATGTTTTGAGCTTGCGCGAAAAGCCGAAGTAGAACTTAGTTCAAATCAAGATAGCATAAGCATAAAACAAGAATAGAATTTGAGATTGATTTGAACTGTATTTGAAGCGAATTTGATTAAAATTGTAGCGAATACGCTCGCGGTTGCGGGCTTTCATCTTCCAGCCATGCTGCTGATTCATAACCATTTTTCGATTTAAGCAGGTGATATTGGGCTGGGCTCGGCTTATTGGAAGCCGGAATTTCCACGCGGATGAGCGCTGGCACAACGTCGTCGTCGGGTATCATGCGAACTTGCATCGCTGCATTTTTCCCGATGATGGACGCGCGCGGCAGAATTTTTTTTGATTTTCTTTTTCGAGAATGTGCCTCGATCCGGGCTGAAACAGCAAAGGGCCCTGCAGGGCCCTTTTTGAAACAATATCGGCTTTCGGCTGTGCCGGAATGCTACAGGAATGCCGTGAGGGCTTCCCGCGACTGGACGGAGGAGAACTCGATGGCGACGCCTTCCTGGAAGTGGCGCACGACGCGCCCCTTCATGTTGCCGAGCTGGACGGGTGTGCCGAGGGCAGGGCGGACGTCGATGTCGACGGCGGCGCCCGAAAGCGAAAGGTCGATGATGCGGCAGGGATAGCGCCGGCCGTCGTCGAGCGTCAGGTCCGTGCGTGTATTGCGCGGCGTGAGGCGGTCGTGGCGGCGGTCTTCCGGCAGGCCGAGCTCGTGCCGGTTGGCGATCCAGGTGAGCTGGGCCGCGAGCTTTTCCCGCTTGCGGTCCGTCGCGTTCAACTGGATGACGAAGCCGTCTTCGCGAAGGATCGCGACGGAGCCCTCGATGCGGCCGACATGGTCGATATAGGCGATGATGCGCTCGCCTATCCGGGGACGTGCGCTGCAGACGAAGCTGGCGTCGCCCGGCGACATGTCGAGGGCGGTGCAGTCGAATTCGTCATGGCTGGCGAGCATCAGGCGGCCGGGCAGGTTCACCGAGACGCGCTGGAAGTTGCGCTGGTCGGGTTGCGCTGCTCTGGTTGCCGGCGATGCTTGCTGGAAAGAGTACATGAGCGCGCGTGCCTGATCGTCCTATCTCTTTCCAACCCTTAACCTTTCGGGGTTAACAGAAGGTTTGCCGGAGCGGGAAAATGTCGCCTCGGGTTGTGGTTTCAACAACCTTTGGGCGATGTTGGTTGCGTTTCCGCCAATCCGCCGTCCTTCCGCCCGCCTTCGAAAATGCGCAGGTGCATGACCCGGCTGATCTTCTGGCCGAAACCGGCCGGGCGCATGGCCATGACGGATGTCGGCATGGAGATCGGCGGGCGGTTGCCGGCCAGATCGTCCTTGCGCGCCGGGTCGATGACCGAAAGCGCATCGAGCGTGGCATAGCGGAAGGCCGAGAGCGGCTGGCGTTGGCCGGGCAGGGGGGCGAAGGTGCCGATGATGCGGTCGGCCGCCCGGCCGGCTGTCGCAAGCGGCAGCAGCACGATTTCCGCCTCGGTATTTTCCAGCGCGCCGTCGACGAGCCTGATCCGCATGACCGCGGGCACGGCCTCGGCCATGACGTTTTCCGCCATGCGGGCCACGCGGCTGCGCTGGTCCGGGGCGAACAGCGCGTCGAAATCCATGCCCTTCAGCTCGCGGGCGAACTGGGCGCACATGCGCGTGCCGGCGAGGCGAAAGCGCGGTGCATGCAGTCGTCCATACTCCAGCATGAAGACATCCGGCAGGATCGCCGCGATGTCGGCGGGTTCGATGGTGCTCCGCAATGGCACGGCGCGCTCGCCGCGCTGGCGCGTCCAGTAATCGTAAAGCGTGGTTGCAGCTCTGGTATGCATGCTCGTTCTTCCGTCTGCTCTGTCCCGCTACGGCACGCCGGAGGCGGTGCAGGGGGCATTTGTGAGAGACTGTGCGAGTTTCGTGCCAGACGGATATTAAGGTTAACGATTGGTTTCCATTGCGCGGCCGGCCGGCTTGGGAGAACATCCGGCATCCCTTCACGAGGGAATGGTTTACTGCACATCTGTTTCGCCCCGGGGATTGGGGGCACCGGCCGTCGGCGAAAGCTGCACGGCCTTTCTTTTCTCGATATAAGCACGAATCGATTTTTGAGTTGGGTGGTTCGGTCATGAGTAACGACGGCATCGAAGTGCAGGGTGATGGGTTCGAGGCCCGCAAGCGGGAGCCGGCGTTCAACCTGCCCGGAAGCCTCGTCTTCGTTCTCGGGCTGCTGACGCTCGTCCATCTGGTGCGCACCTATGTCCTGTCGCCGTCGGCCGACGAATACGTGCTGCTGGAATTCGCCTTCATCCCGGGACGCTATGCCGTTCCGTTCTCCGAATGGGACCTGAGCTGGCTGTGGAGCCCGGTCACCTATTCGCTGCTGCATGGCGGCTGGGAGCATCTGATCTTCAATGCGTTCTGGATGGTCGCCTTCGGGGCGCCCGTCGTGCGGCGCATCGGCACCGTGCGGTTCTTCCTCTTCTGGTGCCTTTCGGCCATCGCGGCCGTCGCCTTCCACACGGCCCTGCACTGGGGCGCGATGATCCTCGTCGTGGGTGCCTCCGGCGTCGTGTCGGGCCTGATGGGCGCAGCGGCACGCTTCGTCTTTTCGCCGAGCGGGCGCGTCAGCCGGCAGTTTGCCCATCTCAACCGCCGACTCACCATCCCCGAAGCACTCTCCAACCGGTCCGTACTGGTCTTTTCCGGTATCTGGTTCCTCACGAACTTCCTGATCGGCTTCGGCCAGATCTTCGGTTCGGTGGCCGCCGGCGGGGCGGTGGCGTGGGAAGCGCATATCGGCGGCTTCCTGTTCGGCTTCCTGTTCTTCCCGATCTTCGACGTTTCCGTGGCCGAGAGCCGGCGGGATTAACGATAGTCTATTAGCCGTCTTGCAATCGCCTCTTTCGTGGCGCACCATGACATCGTTCCGGTTCGCACATGCACACCGGAACAGGGTAGCATCCGCAAGGAGGAAGGGATGCCGCCCCGTACTGGCAGGGCATCCCTGCGCGGATGTCCCGCCTCTCAGCGTCATGATGCACACGGGAGGTACGCATGTATGTAAGGACTATACTGGACGAAAAAGGCCGCAACGTCGTAACCGGCGGCCCGCAGCTCACCGTAAGGCAGGCTGCCGTCTATCTGCATGAAAATCATATCGGCGCCATCGTCATCGTGGATCGAAATGACCGCATCGCGGGCATTCTGACCGAGCGTGATATCGTGGCCGCCATCGCCCGCAGCGGCGGCGAATGCCTGGACAAGCCCATTTCCTCCATCATGTGGGGCAATGTCCATCGTTGCGGCGAAAACCAGACGGTCGAAGAGCTCATGGAAATGATGAGCACGCTGCGCGCCCGCCACATCCCCGTGGAAAAGGACGGCCGCCTGGTGGGCATCATCTCGATCGGCGACGTGGTGAAATCCCACATCCGCGCGATCCAGCACGAAGCTGAAGCCATCAAGGCCTATATCGCAAGCTGATACGGCACCGAACGGGTTCGGGCGGAACGATCTCCATCGCTCCGCCCGCCGCCCATTTCGTCTTTCCCGTGCAAGAACCGGTCGATTTTCCCAGAAAGCCCGCATTCAGCGAGCCATCACCACTTCCAGCATCCGCTTGATCTCGAAAATCCGCGCCTTGCCCTCAAGGTAGCCGCGTTCGATGGATTCACCGGCGCGATGGAATTCCGACAGGCCGATATCAGCCAGCTTCGGATGCAGCGCGAGGTCCGGCGGATCACCGGCAAGGCGCGCGCGGGAAATCCGGTCTTGGATGATGTTGAAGGACTGCACCATGACGCTCGTCAGCCCGAGCCGGGCGGCGCTGTCCTCCTGCTTCTGCTCTTCGATCTTCTGCGGGCCCGCGCTGTGCTTGATCACGGCCGAGCGGCCGTAGAGATCGTAGTTGAGGTTGACGGCGACGACCAGAAGTTCCTCATGCGCCCGGCAGACGGAAACGGGCACCGGATTCACCAGGGCGCCATCCACCAGCGTGCGGTTGTTGCACTTGATCGGCTCGAAGATGCCGGGCAGGGCATAGGACGCGCGCAACGCCGTGATCAGCGAGCCGCTGTTGATCCAGACTTCGTGGCCGCTGTTGACCTCCGTCGCCACCGCGACGAAGGGCCGGTCGAGATCCTCGATCGACAGGTTCTCGATATGCTCCTGCATGCGCCTGGTCAGCCGCATGCCGCCGAAGAGGCCGGAGCCGCGAATGGTGAAATCGAGGAGGCTCGCAATGCGGCGCATGGTGAGCGAGCGGGCGAAGGCCTCCAGTTCGTCTAGCTTGCCGGCCAGATAACAGCCGCCGACGAGGGCGCCGATGGAAGTGCCGGCGATCATGCCCACCTCGATGCCTTCTTCCTCCAGCGCCCGGAGCACGCCGATATGGGCCCAGCCGCGGGCGGCGCCGCCGCCGAGGGCAAGGGCGATCTTCGGCTTGCGCGGCGGGGCCGGCGCGGGAATGTGGGAAACGTCGTTCATGGAAGGTCCGCCGGGATCCGAGGCATCCGCCGTTACGAGGCTACGATTGAAACTCCAGTTCAACATTCCGGACCTCCGTTCCCTAAAGGAATTCGCGGTAAAGCAAACGGTTCCGCCAATTGGCTGCCCTCGGGAGCACAATAAATGGCAGAATAGTTGCAATCTGTGACGCGGGGAACTTTCGGGACAAAAAATCCCGGAAAGAGCACTTTTCTCGAGGCGGAAGACGGGGGCCTGCGCCGGATATCGCTACCCCTTTGGGGGTGGCGTCGGAAACCTTTCGAAGCGCATGCGAGCGATGGGGTTCCATATCCTGATCCGCATGGCGGGGATAAGGTCCGCCATGCTTGGATTAGGCGACCCGACAGGTTGCCAAATGGTAAATCCGTGCCGGAACGGGACGCTATTCGCTGAGATGCTTAATTTTTGCTGTAGACGGCCGCCGGGTCGAATTGCGGCTCGCCGCCGGTGATCGTCAGCACCGCGCCGTCCGGGCCGCCCGAGACCGTGCGGTAGAAGCAGGAGCGGCGGCCGGTATGGCAGGTGGCGTCATGGCCGGCGACGGAGACCTTCAGCCAGACGGCGTCCTGGTCGCAGTCGGTCCTGAGTTCCACGACGGTCTGAAGGTTGCCGGAGGTCTCGCCCTTCTTCCAGAGTGAATTGCGCGAGCGACTCCAGTAATGCGCGATGCCGGTCTCGATGGTGAGCGCCAGCGCTTCGGCGTTCATGTGGGCGACCATCAGCAGTTCGCCGTCCTTCGCATCCGTCACGACGGCGGTCACGAGACCGTTGCCGTCGAAGCGGGGAGTGAAGGCCGGGCCTGTCTCCAGCTCGGCCTTGTCCCTGGAGGGGGCTTGGAAGGTGATCGGCATGGCGGTCGGCTCCGTCGGGCGGAGCCGGCTGTCGCCTAGCTCCGGATCATCGTCATGAACCGGACCTGTTCGGCCGGCTCGGTCTTGAAGGCACCGGTAAAGGTGGTGGTGAGCGTTGTCGAGCCCTGTTTCTGGATGCCGCGCATGGCCATGCACATATGCTCGGCCTCGATCATCACGGCGACGCCCCGCGGGTTCAGCGTTTCGTCGATGGATTTGGCGATCTGCGCCGTCATCGTCTCCTGCGTCTGCAGGCGGCGGCCGAAGATCTCCACCACGCGGGCGATCTTGGAAAGGCCCAGCACCCGGCCGTTCGGCAGATAGGCGACATGCGCCTTGCCGATGATCGGCACCATATGGTGCTCGCAATGCGAGAAGAACGGAATGTCCTTCACCAGCACCATGTCGTCATAGCCGGCGACCTCCTCGAAGGTGCGGCCGAGCACATCCTCGGCGGCAAGGTCGTAGCCGGAAAAGAGCTCGCGATAGGCTTTCGCGACGCGCTTGGGCGTGTCGAGCAGGCCCTCGCGCTGCGGATCGTCGCCGGCCCAGCGAAGCAGAACGCGAACGGCGTCTTCCGCCTCTTTCTGCGTGGGGCGGCCGGCATCATCCTCGACGCGGGGAAAATTGGTGACTATGGCGTCCATGGACCCATTGACCTTTCTGCAGGTTACCTGACGTGTTTATCGGACTCGCCACTGGCCATTCGCCTAACCCTGCAGGCTTGGGTTCCGTTGGCGGGCTCCGGGGCTTTCGGGTCATCGCTCATCAGTGCGATCGACCGTCCGGCACGGTTTCCCAAACAACAGGTGATGGTTCGACACTTGTAAAACCCTCACCCCAATACGAGTTATCATATAGTATCGAACAACCACTGCGAAAGAGGCCCGAGGCGACACGCCGTGCTTTTTTCCCGACGAGGCCGGAATAATCTCCTCGGATCATTGAAGATTCCGCAAAAAGCGCGGAAAACAGGGCCATGATGGACGATATCTATAACAGCCGTATCCTCGAATTCGCCGGCAACATCCCGCGCATCGGCACCCTGCCGGATGCGGACGCCGAGGCCGGCGCGCATTCCAAGCTCTGCGGCTCGCGCGTGAAGGTCTATCTGAAGCTCGACGGCGATACCGTCAGCGATTTCGCCCACGAGGTGAAGGCCTGCGCGCTCGGCCAGGCGTCGTCCTCGGTCATGGCGCGCCATGTGATCGGCGCGACGGTGGCGGAAATCCGCAAGGCGCGCGAGGACATGCTCGCCATGCTGAAGGCCGACGGCGAGGGACCGGCCGGCCGCTTCGAGGACATGCGTTTCCTCAAGCCCGTCAAGGACTACAAGGCCCGCCACGCCTCCACCATGCTGACCTTCGACGCCGTGGTCGACGCCATCGGCCAGATCGAGGCGAAGCGGCTGGAAAAGGCCGGGTGAGGGCGGTGTTTGCCGCCCGCCCCTCATCCTGCTGCCGCGACCTTCTCCCCGCGAGGGGAAAGAAGGGAAATGCCACACCGTTTTCCCTTCAAGCCGCACGGTCGATGGAGCACCGGACGCTCCCGCGAGTCCTTTCTCTCCGCCTGCGGGGAGAAGGTGCGGGTAGGCGGGCGAGGGGCATCCTTCCCCCGGGCCGCAAAGCCCATGTGTAACGCCCCCGACTGCCACCACGCTCCCGAACGACCGCGCCCCAAGGGCCGCAACTGGAACGGCCCGTTCCGCAAGACGCCCGGCCGGCTGTTCGGCATGGCCTTCATCCGTCTTTACCAGCTCACACTCTCCGGTTTCATCGGCAATTCCTGCCGCCACCTGCCGACCTGCTCGGAATACGGCTACGAGGCCGTCGCCCGCCACGGCCTGTGGCGCGGCGGGTTCATGACGCTCTTCCGCGTCGCCCGCTGTGGTCCCGGCGGCACGCATGGCTTCGATCCCGTACCGGAGACGCTGGAAGCGCGCCTTGCCTGGTGGGCGCCATGGCGGCTGTGGCGCGTCTCGAAGGCGGAGCGCGGCTGAGCAGTGGAAACCTATGTCGCCCTCCTGCATTCGATCGTGCTTTCGCCCGGGAAAAGGGTGGTGATGGCGGACCTCAAGGCGATGGCCGAAGGCCTCGGCTTGCGCAACGCCCGCACGCTGGTCGCCACCGGCAATCTCGTCTTCGACGGCGAGGCCGCGCCGCTCGCCGAAATCGAGGCGCGGCTGGAAGCGGGGTTTCGCGCCCGCTTCGGCAAGCATGTCGACATCATCGCCCGCACCGCCGAAGGCTGGAAGCGCCTTGCCGCCGGCAATCCCTTCCCTGAAGGCAACGGCGCGGACGTCGTGGTGCGCGCCATGCGCGCGCCGCTCGACGGGAAAGTGCTGGCAAGGCTCGAAAGCCACGCGACACCCGGCATCCGCCTTGCCCTTTCGCACGGCGACCTCTGGATCGATTTCGCCGCGAAACCGAGCGAAACGAAGCTGCTTGCGCATCTGACGACGAAGAAGCTCGGCACCGGCACGTTGCGCAACGCCAACACGGTCAACGGCCTTTGCGCGCTACTGGCCCGATAGGCGGCGCGAGCGCGGTCTCCCATCCCACGGGCACGTTCGGACTGTGTCCAGTTTCAGCAGGAGGCGAAAGCGTTCCGGAGCTTTGGATGTTAAGCCAACTTAAAGCTGGGTCGAATTTCTGTGGAACTTGCCAAGATTGCGAACTTTTGCAACTTTGCGCAATGAGCAGAAGGCCTTGCATAAACGTAAGGGCCGGCCAGATGATGTGGCAGGTTTTTCTTGATTACCAGAATTGAAATAGATGGCTTCAAAACTTTTCACAAATTCTCGGCGGACTTGAGGCCGTTCGTGGCTGTTGTTGGTCCGAACGCTACCGGAAAATCAAACCTTTTTGATGCGTTAAAGTTTCTTTCAAGGCTTGCGCAAGTCGATGTACGTCAAGCCATGCAAGAGCTTAGAGGGGAGCCAGAAGAGCTCTTTCGGCAAACGCCGTCCGGAAACCAAACAGTAATGACATTCGCGATTGAGGTTCTTTTGCCTGACCGTGGGGTCGATGACTTTGGAGCTTCCTTCGAAACACCTGCTCAGCGTCTACGTTATGAAATCACTATAGAAATGAGAGAAGAGCCTTATGGCATTTTTGTTACCCACGAAGATTGTAGGGTAATTCGCGCCGAAGACGACAAATTGGTTTTTCAGACGCCAGCAAAAATTAGTCGGTCGGGCCGGAAAACGCCATTCTTAGAAACAGAGAAAGACCCTCAAGGAAGGTCACGGGTTTTCACCCTTAGGCAAGATGGTGTCGCAGAGAGTGGCACCTCTAAGAGAGGTAATCCGTTGCAACTTCCTGCGGCGGAAGCTTCACGCAGCGCACTTTCAACTATTGCAACCTCGGAATTCCGGCATTTGTATGCACTCAAAAAACTTATTGCCGGCCCGCAATTTCTAGAGATCAATCCTTCAGAGGCGCGCAAGGCAAATGATCGCTTCGAGGATAAACGTTTGAAGAGCAACGCGTCCAACCTCGCTGCTAGTCTTTCCGAAATTCAGCGTTTATCGGCGACTGAGAATAGACCTGCGGGAGCCATTGCAGATATCTCTGCTGATCTAGCAATGCTAATTCCCCAGGTAAAAAATGTTCGCGTCTTGGATGACACAAAGAACCGAGAATATGCATTTGATGTCGAAGTGCGTGATGGAACTTCTTTCAGTTCGCGTGTTATCAGTGATGGAACCATCCGACTGCTGGCGCTCCTTGCCGTAATTGATGATCCCAATCGTCAAGGCATTCTTTGCTTTGAGGAGCCGGAGAATGGCGTGCATGAAGGCAGAATTCCAGATCTTATAAGTCTCTTACGCGATGCCACGGAAGTGCAAAATGAGGACGGTGATTATTTCCAAGTCCTTCTCAATACTCATTCACCCGCAGTTATGCGTTCATTGCATCCGGAGGAGGTTCTGTTTGCTGACATGGTCCGCAGCGTGCCTGCAGAGGGTGACGATTCCCAAATTCGTACTAGGATGAGGCGAATAGCTCCCTCTAAGGATCTGTTCGATGATGAACATCACTTGTATCCGGAGAAGGTAGAGGAACTTCTCCGAAACAGGGCGGGTGGGATTTAATGTATCTTTCTTGGTCGGCGTTTTATGAAGGCGCAACTGACGCTCAATATTTTAATGTTCTTATCCCTAGAGTCCTTGATGATATTATTAGAGGGTGCGGGAAGAGACCGTGCGACGTCGCTGAATTTCCTGCTGTAGAGTTTGGGATTGGTGAGCGCTCTTTTGAAAGTGTTGCTAAACAGATTTGTGCGCGAAAGAACGAGTTTCATATCATCTTTGTGCATGCGGACCTTGGAGGGCGCGGGCAAGCTGTAAACGTTGCGCAGCGCAGGGAGAAACTCATACAAAAGGCGAAAGAAATGTGCGGCTTTGATCCCAGAGTCGCAGTAATGTTGTCTCCGGAGAAAGAACTTGAAGCTTGGGCGTTGTCTGATCTTGCTGCGGTGAAGGCCGCTCTAGGAGTCAACGCGGTGCCCGGAAACCTAATGCCCGCTACACCTGCGGCTGCTGAGAGACTTCTGGATCCAAAAGCTAATTTTGACGAGATTATTAAGAGTGTAGTAAGAAAAAGATCGATGGCTCGACAAATATTAGTTAGAATCGCTCAGGAGCAGAGTATTAATGAACTTCGACGTTCGAGTTCTTTCAAAGCTTTTGAAGCATGCCTGCGCGAAGTTTTAGGTCATCATGGATTCATTCAATGACCAAGTGAGTTCTTCCTCTTGTCAAATTTTTGCTGCGCCAGTCGAACAAGAAATTTGATGATTTTTATAGGTAAAATGGGGAACCCGCTTTGAGTTGAGATTAATCATCAAGTTCTCACCCCTTCCAATCCCCCCGTTTTCCCCCTATATCGCACACGCTACATGCCGGATTCCCGGCCTTTTACCCTCGCATACCACCCGCATTCGTTGGCGGGACTGGATAGGAGATTTTTGAATGTCTGCACCTGTTTCCCTGACTTTTCCCGATGGTTCCGTCCGCGAATATCCCGCGGGCTCGACCGGGCGTGACGTGGCCGAGGCGATTTCCAAGTCGCTGGCCAAGAAGGCGGTCGCGATTGCGCTCGACGGCGAGCTGCGCGATCTCTCCGATCCCGTTTCCAACGGGCGGATCGAGATCGTCACCCGCGAGGACGACCGCGCGCTGGAACTCATTCGCCACGACGCCGCCCATGTGATGGCCGAGGCCGTGCAGGAGCTTTGGCCCGGCACGCAGGTGACGATCGGCCCGGTCATCGACAACGGCTTCTACTACGACTTCGCCAAGGACGAGCCCTTCACGCCCGACGATCTGCCCAAGATCGAAAAGCGCATGAAGGAGATCATCCAGCGCAACAAGCCCTTCACCAAGGAAGTCTGGTCGCGCGACAAGGCCAAGGAGGTCTTCTCCTCCAAGGGCGAGAAGTACAAGGTCGAGCTGGTCGATGCGATCCCCGAGGGGCAGGACCTCAAGATCTACTACCAGGGCGACTGGTTCGACCTGTGTCGCGGCCCGCACATGGCCGCGACCGGCCAGATCGGCACGGCCTTCAAGCTGATGAAGGTCGCGGGCGCCTATTGGCGCGGCGATTCGAACAATCCGATGCTGACGCGCATCTACGGCACCGCCTGGCGCACGCAGGAGGAGCTCGATACCTATCTCAATATCCTCGCCGAGGCCGAGAAGCGCGACCATCGCCGCCTCGGACGCGAAATGGACCTGTTCCATTTCCAGGAGGAAGGGCCGGGCGTCGTCTTCTGGCACGGCAAGGGCTGGCGCATGTTCCAGACGCTCGTCGCCTATATGCGCCGCCGTCTCGCCGGCACCTATGAAGAGGTGAATGCGCCGCAGGTGCTCGACAAGTCGCTGTGGGAGACCTCGGGGCACTGGGGCTGGTACCGCGACAACATGTTCAAGGTGACCGTCGCCGGCGACGAGACCGACGACGAGCGCGTCTTCGCGCTGAAGCCGATGAACTGCCCGGGCCATGTGCAGATCTTCAAGCACGGCTTGAAGTCCTATCGCGAACTGCCCGTCCGTCTTGCGGAATTCGGCAACGTGCATCGCTATGAGCCTTCCGGCGCGCTGCACGGGCTGATGCGCGTGCGCGGCTTCACGCAGGACGACGCGCATGTCTTCTGCACCGACGAGCAGATGGCGGCCGAATGCCTGCGCATCAACGACCTGATCCTCTCGGTCTACAAGGACTTCGGCTTCGAGGAGATCACCATCAAGCTCTCCACCCGGCCGGACAAGCGCGTCGGCTCGGACGAGCTCTGGGATCGCGCCGAGAGCGTGATGAAGCAGGTGCTCGACACGATCCAGCAGCAGTCGAACAACATCAAGACCGGCATCCTGCCGGGCGAGGGCGCGTTCTACGGGCCGAAGTTCGAATATACGCTGAAGGACGCCATTGGCCGCGAATGGCAGTGCGGCACCACGCAGGTCGACTTCAACCTGCCGGAACGCTTCGGCGCCTTCTACATCGACCAGGCCTCGGAAAAGCGCCAGCCGGTGATGATCCACCGCGCCATCTGCGGCTCGATGGAGCGCTTCCTCGGCATCCTCATCGAGAACTTCGCAGGGCATATGCCGCTGTGGATCGCGCCGATGCAGGTGGTCGTGGCGACGATCACCTCGGAGGCGGACGATTATGCCCGCGAGGTGGCCGACAAGCTGCGCGAGGCGGGCCTGACCGTCGAGACCGATCTTCGCAACGAGAAGATCAACTACAAGGTCCGCGAGCATTCGGTGACCAAGGTCCCGGTCATCATCGTCTGCGGCAAGCGCGAGGCGGAGGAACGCTCCGTCAACATCCGCCGCCTCGGTTCGCAGAACCAGACGGCGATGTCGCTCGACGAAGCGATCGAGGCCCTGTCGCTGGAAGCGATGCCGCCGGACCTGAAGCGCAAGCTCGGCAAGGCTTGAGGCGAGGGGCGTTTGCCTCTCATCCGCCTGCCGGCACCTTCTCCCCGCAAGCGGGGAGAAGGGACTTGTGGCAAGGCGATGCAACATCTTCCTTCTTCCCGCTTGCGGGGAGAAGGTCGCGGCAGCGGGATGAGGGGCTTTTCCGCCTAGTCCACCACGTCCTCGGCGGCGGCCTTCTGGTCGTTCGCCTTCTCGTCGAGCAGCACCTCGACATCGGTGTTCACGCCGGCTTTCACCTGGAAATCACGCTGGTAGATCCTGTTCTTGTTGCGGGCAACGGCGATGTAGCTGCCTTCCGCCAGAACGAGCGTCGGGAACGCGCCGACGCTTTCGGAGACCGTGTCGCCCGATGAGGTGAGGATCGACCAGGCGGTGTCGGCGATGGCCTCGCCGCCGGGCTCGGAGACGAGCTTCAGCGTCAGCTTGGCGGCGCGGTGCTGGATGGTGGCGCGCGTCAGCTTGCCGGCCTCCACCTGGATATCCGCGCGGATGACGGCGTTGACGTCGCCATAGTCGGAAACGACGTGATAGGTGCCGGCATTGAGCCGCACGACGGAATTCGGCTTCACGTCGTCCATCACGAGGTTGCGCTCGCCATCCTCGCGCACTTCGGCGGAATAGATCGCGAAGCTCAGCTCCTTCGGCGGAATGCGCACATCCGCGCCGGAAACGGCATTCAGCATGATGCCGCCGGCATCGAGCACCATGACCTGCTTGTCGACGGAGCCCTGTTCGGGCACGACGAGCTTCTTCGTCGCGCCGGCCCGGCCGAAGGCGACATTGACGAAATATTCCCCGGGAACGAGATGGAAGGCGGCCGTGCCGCCCTCGGAGGTGGCCAGCAGCGGCAGCTTGCCGTCGGCGGCCGGAATGGGCGAGAAGACGCGCCAGGTCAGGCCATGCTGCATCGGCTGGCCGTCCTTGGTCAGCAGTGCCTCGCAGGTGACGTCACGCAGGTTCGCCGGCGTCGCCTCGCCGGTGACGACGGGGTTGAAGGACATCAGCTTGCTGCCCTTGAGTGGCGTCGGAATCTGCGAAAAGCTCTCGAGCGAATCCTGCGCGCGTGCCGGCACGAAAGAGGCGGCAAGGCTCGCGAAGGCGATGCCTGCGGCGGCGACGGGATGGATTCGCATGCGCATGGGAACGGTTGACTTCCTGACTGTAAGGTTCCACTTGAAGGCCCGGCAAATGGCATTTTCAAGGCCGCGCCGGCGGCACGATATTGGAACTCCCCCGCAATGAAAACCGAAATAAAGCTGATCGATTATCTTTCGACCCGCCGGTCGATCCCCGCCTTCCAGATGAGCGCGCCCGGCCCCTCGAAAGGCGAGGTGGAGGAGATGCTGAAGCTCGCCTCGCGCGTGCCGGACCACGGCAAGCTCGCGCCCTGGCGCTTCATCGTCTATCGCGGCGAGGACCGCCGGCGGATCAGCGAGGCGCTGGCGAAGATCGCGTTCGCCGACAAGCCGGACCTTTCGGAAGAAATGGTGAAGGTGGAGAACACGCGGCTCACCCGCGCGCCGGTGGTGATCGCCGTTGTCAGCCGCGCGGCGCCGCATTTCAAGATTCCGGAATGGGAGCAGGTCATGTCGGCCGGCGCCGTCTGCCTCAACCTGGTGATGGCGGCGAATGCGCATGGCTTCGCCTCGAACTGGCTGACGGAATGGTATGCCTTCGACGAGCGCGCCTATCCCATTCTCGGCGTCGAGCCGGGCGAGAAGGTCGCCGGCTTCATCCATATCGGCACGCCCACCGTTCCGCCGACCGAGCGGCCGCGGCCGGAGCTTGCCGAAATCGTCACATGGGTCGGCGATGACGCCTGACGCGCTGTTCTACGAGACCGTGGCGAACGCCCACGGCCTGAAGCACGATCCCTTCAAGGCGATCGTCGCGCCGCGCCCGATCGGCTGGATCGGCACGAAGGCGGCGGACGGGCGGCTCAACCTGTCGCCCTATTCGTTCTTCAACGCGGTGAGCGACAGGCCGAAGCTCGTGATGTTCTCCTCCAGCGGCCATAAGGACAGCGTGACGAATATCGAGGCGACCGGCGTCTTCACCTGCTCGCTGGCCAGCCGGCATCTCGCCGCGGAGATGAATGCGAGCTCGGTCGCCGTGCCGTATGGCATCGACGAATTCGATATCGCGAAACTGACGCCGGTGGCCGGCCGGCTCGTCGATGCGCCCTATGTCGGCGAGGCGCATGCGGCGCTCGAATGCCGGGCGACGCAGATCCTGCGGCCGCTCGGCCTCGACGGGCGCGAATCGGACAACTGGGTGGTATTTGGTGAGGTCGTCGGCATCCATATAAGCCGGGAAATCCTGAAAGACGGCATGATCGACATGTCCGTCGCCCGGCCGCTCGGGCGGATGGGCTACATGGATTATTGCGACGGCGGGGCGGATGTCTTCGCCATGACGCGGCCGAAGGCCGGGTGAGGCAGAAATCCTCGGGGCGAACTTACGGCTGCAGCGCGACAAGACCGGATTCGCTTGAAAACCGTCACCACGCGGCGCCGGTAGCGAAGGAGAGGTGAGGGACCTCGTGTTCAATAAAGGCGGCCGGAAGAACCGGCCGCCTTTTTGTCATCAATCGACCAGCGCCACGGCGATTTCCGCCGCAAGCCGCGCATTGTTTTCCACCAGCGCGATGTTCGTCTTCAGGCTGCGGCCGTCCGTCAGGTGGAAGAGGTTGTCGAGCAGGTAAGGCGTCACGGCCTTGCCGGCGATCTCGTCGCGTTCGGCATTGTCGATCGCGCGGGCGATGTAGATTTCCATTTCGTCGCGCGGGATCTCGTCGGCCGCCGGTACGGGATTGGCGATCAGCATGCCGCCGTCGATGCCGAGCTGGTCGCGAACCTTCTGGAAGTTGGCGATGGCCGCGGGGCTGTTCAGCGTCAGCGGGCTGTTGAGGCCCGAATCGCGCGACCAGAAGGCCGGGAAGGTCGGGCTGTCATAGGTCACGACCGGCACGCCGCGCGTTTCCAGAACCTCCAGCGTCTTCGGAATGTCGAGAATCGCCTTGGCGCCGGCGCAGACGACGATGACGCCGGTGCGGCCCAGCTCTTCCAGGTCGGCGGAGATGTCGAAGGTTTCTTCCGCGCCGCGGTGGACGCCGCCGATGCCGCCGGTGGCGAAGACCTTGATGCCGGCGCGCGCCGCGCCGATCATGGTGGCGGCGACGGTGGTGGCGCCGGTGCGGCGCTCGGCGATGGCGAAGGCGATGTCGGCGCGCGAGACCTTCAGGGCGCCCTTGGTCTGCGAGAGCGCTTCGAGTTCGGCGTCTTCGAGGCCGATATGCAGCACGCCGTCGATAACGGCGATGGTGGCGGGCACGGCGCCCTGTTCACGGATGATGCGCTCGACGCTGCGGGCCATGTCGAGATTGCCCGGATAGGGCATGCCATGCGTGATGATCGTCGATTCGAGGGCGACGATGGGCGCGCCGCGTTCCTTCGCGGCGGTCACTTCGGCCGAGTAGCGCATGGGCAGGAGAGGGGATACGGGTCTGGTCATGCTGTTTTCCTTGAGAGTCCTGGGAGGAATCTTGCTCTGGATTTCGAGCAAAAAAGTCTCATGACAGGATTTCAGCCTCCGGCACAAGAGAAAGTGCACCCGAAAGGGTGGCCTGCGACATTTCTTCGGCCACCGCCAGGGGCGAGCGCACGGTGATCGCCGCCGCCGCAACGCCGTGGCGCAGCGCCTCGCCGACCGTCGCGCCGCCCGTCCAGGCGCTGAGGAAGCCGGAGGCGAGCGAATCGCCAGCGCCGGTCACGTCGCCGAGAGCCGGGATATCCGGCGGAATGACGAGGGCCGCGCCTTTTTCGTCGAAGGCGATCACGCCCCTGCCGCCGCGCGTGACGACGCCAGCGGAAAGCCCGGCGGCGCGCAGCGCCTTCGGCCAGTCGGCGGGGTTTTCCGGCGCCTCGCCCGTCAGCGTGCGGGCTTCCGCCTCGTTCATGAAGAGGAAGGCGAGGGCGGAAAGGCTGTCCTGGAACCGCACCACCTTGGCCGGGGAAATGGCGATGCCGGCGACTGGAACGCCCGACGCCTTGGCTGCCTCGGCCATGGCGGCGAGCGTCTCGCCCGGCAGGTTGGCATCGGTGAGGACGAGCGCGGCCGTGTCGATCGCCTCGCGCATCGCGCGCTGCTGAAGGCGGCGCGGCGAGAACAGCCGGTAGAGCTCCATGTCGGCCAGCGCGATGACGAGGTTGCCGTCGCGCTCGATGATGGCGGTGTAGCTCGGCGTCGCGCGGTCGAGGAAGATGAAGGGCGTATCCTCCACGCCGGCCGCGGCCGCAGCGGCGGCAACGATGTCGCCGTCGGAATCGCCGCCGCGCGGCGAAACGAGCCGCACCTTGTGGCCGAGCCGGGAAAGGTTGCGCGCCGCATTGAAGGCGCCGCCACCCGCTTCCACGAACCAGGCGCCCGGATTGCTTGCGCCCGGCGCCGTTTCGCCGGCGATGCGTCCGCGCCTGTCCACATGGGCGCCGCCCATCACCAGTATCGTCCTGTCCGTCATGGTCTTCCTTCGCATCCCCGCCGATTCGCCCGCATGGAGCCTGATCGGCCGTGGTATCCTGTCTCGTCTTTCATGCCGTTCGCCCGCTGAAACGAAAATAGAACACGCTCCCGATTTCCAAAGTCATTCAATGAGATGAATGGGTCTTGCGAAATGAGAACAAAAAGTGTACATAGCTTTCATCGGCGGCTTCGTTGCCTGTCTTGCTTCAATAACCTAAAGGTGGACCAAATGGCACAGAACACTTTGCGGCTCGTAGAGGATAAAACAGTGGATAAAAGCAAGGCACTCGAAGCGGCTCTCTCTCAGATCGAGCGCTCCTTCGGCAAGGGCTCCATCATGAAGCTCGGCGGAAAGGACAGCGTCATCGAGGTCGAGACGGTTTCGACGGGCTCTCTCAGCCTCGACGTCGCGCTCGGCATCGGCGGCCTGCCGAAGGGGCGCATCATCGAGATCTACGGTCCGGAAAGCTCGGGCAAGACGACCTTGGCGCTCCAGACCATTGCCGAATCCCAGAAGAAGGGCGGCATCTGCGCCTTCGTCGATGCCGAACACGCGCTCGACCCGGTCTATGCCCGCAAGCTCGGCGTCGACCTGGAAAACCTGCTGATCTCGCAGCCCGACACCGGTGAACAGGCGCTCGAGATCACCGACACGCTGGTACGTTCCGGCGCCATCGACGTGCTGGTCGTCGACTCGGTCGCCGCGCTCACGCCGCGCGCCGAAATCGAGGGCGAGATGGGCGAGAGCCTGCCGGGCCTCCAGGCGCGCCTGATGAGCCAGGCGCTGCGCAAGCTGACGGCCTCCATCTCCAAGTCCAACACGATGGTCATCTTCATCAACCAGATCCGCATGAAGATCGGCGTCGTCTACGGCTCGCCGGAAGTGACGACGGGCGGCAACGCGCTGAAGTTCTATGCTTCCGTCCGCCTCGACATCCGCCGCATCGGCGCGGTCAAGGAGCGCGACGAGGTCATCGGCAACCAGACCCGCGTCAAGGTCGTCAAGAACAAGATGGCCCCGCCCTTCAAGCAGGTCGAGTTCGACATCATGTATGGCGAGGGCGTCTCCAAGACGGGCGAGCTCATCGACCTCGGCGTCAAGGCCGGCATCGTCGAGAAGTCCGGCGCCTGGTTCTCCTACAACAGCCAGCGTCTCGGCCAGGGCCGCGAGAACGCCAAGACGTTCCTGCGCGACAACCCGGATCTTGCCCGCGAGATCGAGATGACGCTGCGCCAGAATGCCGGCCTGATCGCCGACCGCTTCCTGGAAAACGGCGGTCCGGACCCGAACGACGGCGACGACGGCGAGCCCTGATCGCTCCGGCGCCGCGTGCGCCTGCGCATCACGCGGATCGGTCTGCGATTGCGCCTCATGCGGAACGATAATCCGGAAACCGGCCTCTTCTTCGTGAAAGGCCGGTTTTTTGGTGTCTGGACAGGGAAGGGTGCGGGCGATAAAAGCCATCAATTCTCGCGCGCGCCCGCGGTTTACGGCCTTTCCCGGGAAAGGCGGCCGGCGTGTGCAGTTTCGACGGAACTGGCGGATGGAGAGCCTCGCAAGGGGCTTCCGGCGGGCACTCCGGCCGGCGGGGCGGTTTCGCGTCTGCCGAATATGACATTGGGTGGATGATGCGCAGCCTGCGGGGCAGGCGGCGCCAAGATGAAGGACGCGACATGAGCGGCGTGAATGAGATCCGGTCGACTTTCCTCGACTATTTCCGCAGGGAAGGCCACGAGGTCGTCTCGTCGAGCCCGCTCGTGCCGCGCAACGACCCGACCCTGATGTTCACCAATGCCGGCATGGTGCAGTTCAAGAACGTCTTCACCGGCCTGGAGTCGCGTCCCTATTCCACGGCGGTCACCGCGCAGAAATGCGTGCGTGCCGGCGGCAAGCACAACGACCTCGACAATGTCGGCTATACCGCGCGCCACCACACCTTCTTCGAAATGCTCGGCAACTTCTCCTTCGGCGACTACTTCAAGGAGCGCGCCATCGAGCTTGCCTGGAACCTGATCACCAAGGAATTCGGCATCGACAAGAGCCGGCTGCTCGTCACCGTCTACCACACGGACGACCAGGCCTTCGACCTGTGGAAGAAGATCGCCGGCTTTTCCGACGACCGCATCATCCGCATCCCGACCAGCGACAATTTCTGGGCGATGGGCGATACCGGCCCGTGCGGCCCCTGTTCGGAGATCTTCTACGACCATGGCGATCATATCTGGGGCGGCCCGCCCGGCTCGCCGGAAGAGGATGGCGACCGCTTCATCGAGATCTGGAACCTCGTCTTCATGCAGTTCGAGCAGATCACGAAGGACGAGCGCCTCGACCTGCCGCGTCCGTCCATCGACACCGGCATGGGCCTGGAGCGCATCGCCGCGCTGCTGCAGGGCAAGCATGACAACTACGATATCGACCTCTTCCGCGCGCTGATCGACGCCTCCGTCGAGGCGACCGGCGTTCCGGCCGAGGGCGAGGCCCGCGCCAGCCACCGCGTCATCGCCGACCACCTGCGCTCCTCCGCCTTCCTGATCGCCGACGGCGTCCTGCCGGCAAAAGACGGCCGCGGCTATGTGCTGCGCCGCATCATGCGCCGCGCCATGCGTCACGCGCAGCTTCTCGGCGCGAAAGAACCGCTGATGTGGAAGCTGCTGCCGACGCTGGTCAGCGAGATGGGCCGCGCCTATCCGGAGCTGCAGCGCGCCGAAGCGCTGATCTCCGAGACGCTGAAGCTGGAGGAAACCCGTTTCCGCACCACGCTGGAGCGCGGCCTGAACCTTCTCTCCGACGCCACCAACACGCTGCACAAGGGTGATACGCTCGACGGCGAGACCGCCTTCAAGCTTTACGACACCTATGGCTTCCCGCTCGACCTGACGCAGGACGCGCTGCGCGGCCGCGGTATCGGCGTCGACCTTTCCGGCTTCACGGATGCCATGGAGCGCCAGAAGGCGGAAGCCCGCGCCCATTGGGCCGGCTCCGGCGAGGCGGCGACGGAGACCGTCTGGTTCGAGCTGCGCGAAAAGCTCGGCGCGACCGAATTCCTCGGCTACGACACGGAAACCGCCGAAGGCGTCGTCCAGGCGATCGTCAGCGAAGGCAAGACGGTCGACAGCGCCAAGGCCGGCGACACCGTCCAGCTCGTGTTCAACCAGACCCCGTTCTATGGCGAATCCGGCGGCCAGATGGGCGATACCGGCACCATCGCCACCGACAATGCGCGTCTTGCGGTTACTGATACCCAGAAGAAGGGTGATGGCGTCTTCGTCCACACCGCGACCGTCACCGAAGGCACGATCAAGGTCGGCGACGCCGTGGCGCTCACGGTCGATCACGCCCGCCGCTCGCGCCTGCGCGCCAACCATTCGGCAACGCACCTCCTGCACGAGGCGCTGCGCGAAGTGCTCGGCACCCATGTCGCCCAGAAGGGCTCGCTGGTCGCGCCCGAGCGCCTGCGCTTCGACGTCTCGCATCCCAAGCCCATGACGGCCGAGGAACTGCGCGTCATCGAGGACATGGCGAACGAGATCATCGTGCAGAATTCGCCGGTCACCACCCGCCTGATGACGGTGGACGACGCGATCGCCGAGGGCGCCATGGCGCTCTTCGGCGAGAAATACGGCGATGAGGTCCGCGTCGTCTCCATGGGCACCGGCATTCGCGGCGCCAAGGCCAACCGGCCCTATTCGGTCGAGCTGTGCGGCGGCACGCATGTCTCCTCCACGGGCGAGATCGGCCTCGTGCGCATCCTTTCCGACAGCGCCGTCGGCTCGGGCGTGCGCCGTCTGGAAGCGCTGACCGGGGAATCTGCCCGCGCCTATCTCGCCGAGCAGGACGAGCGCGTGAAGGCGCTCGCCAATGCGCTCAAGGCCCAGCCGGGCGAGGTTCTCTCCCGCGTCGAGGCGCTGGTCGACGAACGCCGCAAGCTGGAGCGCGAGCTGACGGAAGCCAAGAAGAAGCTGGCGCTCTCCGGCGGCACGGCCGGCGGCGACGACGGCGTGCGCGAGGTTTCCGGCGTGAAATATCTCGGCAAGGTGGTCACCGGCGTCGAGCCGAAGGACCTCAAGAGCCTTGCGGACGAGGGCAAGAAGAGCCTCGGTTCGGGCGTCGTCACATTCGTCGGCGTCTCGCCCGACGGCAAGGCGAGCGCCGTGGTCGCCGTGACGGAAGATCTCACCGGCCGCTTCAGCGCCGTCGATCTCGTTCGCCGCGCCTCCGAGGCGCTGGGCGGCAAGGGCGGCGGCGGTCGTCCGGACATGGCGCAGGCCGGCGGGCCGGATGGTGCCAGGGCGACCGATGCGGTCGAGGCCGTCGCCGCGGCGCTGGCCGGCTAAGCGTTCCTTTTTACTCCACAATTCATCGAGCGGCGGGCCCTGGCCCGCCGTTTCGTTTGCGAAGTCTTCAAGGTTTGCACCTAGCATTCCAGCGTGTGGAGTGCCCATATTGATTGAAGACGTCATCAGCATCTCGACCTTGATGATCTGCACCTTCCTGTCGACCATGGTCGTCGGGATTTTCATGCTGCAGGTCTGGCTCACCGACCGGCGCCATGCGGCGGCCGGCTACTGGTGCCTGTCCATGTGGGTGGGCTCGGCCTG
>Ga0153917_1000275_pt1 | contig 40813 bp, 31 predicted proteins | sample TSFL001MetaG_FD_104695 | JGI IMG/M metagenome (GOLD analysis project Ga0153917, IMG submission 104695) | Attine ant fungus gardens microbial communities from Florida, USA - TSFL001 MetaG | ecosystem: Host-associated > Fungi > Mycelium > Unclassified | place: USA: Florida, Paynes Creek Historic... | reverse complement strand
TACGCTCCGCTCCGGGGTCCCCTCACTCCGGCGCCTTCCGGGGCTCCGCGGCCTACGATTTGCTTCGCAAATCTACATCTCGCGTCTTCGGCTAACGCCGAAGGGCGCTACGCGCCTGCCCCTACAGGCACCTCCACTCGGCCTCCTGAAGTCGCATTTGGCAGCGCCTGAACTACCGCGCACTCAAAAGCAAAAGCAAAGGGCTAGTGGGTTGGGGCTGTGGTTTTGGAAATAAAAAAGCCGCCCCGATAATCGGCAGCGGCTTTCAATGTGCAACCAGTCTTGCCTGCTGGTGCAACATCAGAACGGCATCTTGAAACCCGGCGGCAGTTGCATGCCGGCAGTCATGCTGCCCATCTTCTCCTGGCTGTTCTGCTCGACCTTGCGGACAGCGTCGTTGACCGCTGCGGCGATCAGGTCTTCGAGCACTTCCTTGTCTTCCTGCATCAGGCTGTCATCGATGCTGATGCGCTTGACATCGTGGCGACCGGTCATTACCACGCTGACCAGGCCAGCACCGGATTGGCCAGTCACTTCAGCATTGGCCAGTTCTTCCTGCATCTTGGCCATTTTTTCCTGCATCTGCTGGGCCTGCTTCATCAGGCCGGCCATGCCACCTTTCATCATGGGGGTACACCTCGATTGGGTCATGTAATGCACCACGGCTCAGTGCCGGGCGCATGGTTATACGTTATTCGCCCTGGCTGACCAGGACCTGCACAGGCTCAATAGTATCCTGTCGTACCGTCGCACCGAACTGCCGGATCATCTGCTGGATGAGCGGGTCCTGCTCGATCGAGACTTCCGCCTCGCGCTGGCGCTCCGCACGTTTGCGGGCAGCAGCCTGGGCCGGGGTCTCCTGCTCGGGGCGGATCAGTTCGATCGTGAGCCGCAGGGTGCGCCCCAGATGCTGGTTAAGGGCGTCGTTCAGGCGCCGCTGCTGGGTCGAGTTGAACAACGCACCTTGACCAGGGTCCAGGTGCAGCAGCCAATCGTCGCCATCGACGGCTATCAGCGTACAGTTTGCGGCGATGTTGCCTGTCATCCCGGATACAGGCAACAGTGGGAATAATTCCAGCCATTGCAGGGCAAGCCCCGTGGCCGGCTCGGCCGCTGGTAGAGGCTCCGGTGCCTTGGCGGGCTCAGCCTCGTGTATATGTTCGGCCAGCTCATCCAGGTAGCTGAAACCTGCCGGGTCGCTGTCCGGTGTGTAGTAATCCTCGTCCAGCGGCGGTTCGTCATCGCGATCCATGCCGACCGAGTCATAGGCGGACGGGTCGAAGGGAGGCTCGTCACAACCGGGCTGACCATGGCTTGGTGCCGGAGCAGGCTGCGCCTGGGGCGCGGGCGGGGTTTCGGGTGCAGGTGGCGCGGCCGGCTCCTCCCACGGCAGGTCGACGACCTCTTCCACGACCACATCCATCTCTGGCTCGGACATGTCGACCTGTGGCTCAGGCTCTGGGGTCGACACCGACTCCACCACTGCTTGCGCTGGCTCGACCGGCTGCGAAGGTGGCTCCTCGGCAGCGGCGGACGCCTGGGCTGGTACCACAGGCCGTTCGGGAACACTGGCAACAGCCGGTTCGACGACAGGTGCCGGAGCTGCCACCGGTGTTGCCGGATCAGCTGTGGCCTGGCTGATCCCCACCGGCTTTAGTACTGGCTTCGGCGCGTCTTCGGCATCCGCCGGACGGAAGGCCAGCATCCGCAGCAGGACCATCTCGAAGCCGCCTCGTGGATCCGGCGCCAGCGGCAGGTCGCGACGACCGATCAGCCCCATCTGGTAATAGAACTGCACATCCTCGGCCGGCAATGCCGAGGCCAGGGCCAGCACACGGTCACGGTCGCCCTGGCCGTTGTCCACGGCCTCGGGCAGCGCCTGGGCGATGGCGACCCGGTGCAGCACATTGAGCATCTCGGCCAGCACGCCATTCCAGTCCGGGCCCTGTTCGGCGAGGTTGCGCACCGCCTCGAGCAGCGCCCGGGCGTCACCTTCCAGCAACGCCTGGAGCACGCCGTACACCTGCCCATGATCGAGCGTGCCGAGCATCGCCCGCACATCGGCGGCCAGCACCTTGCCCTCACCGAAAGCGATGGCCTGGTCGGTCAGGCTCATGGCGTCGCGCATGGAGCCATCGGCCGCACGGCCGAGCAGCCACAGGGCATCCTCCTCGAACGGCACGTTCTCGGCACCCAGCACATGGCTCAGGTGCTCGACGACCCGCTCCGGGCTCATGTTCTTCAACGAAAACTGCAGGCAGCGTGACAGGATGGTCGCAGGCAGCTTCTGCGGGTCGGTGGTGGCCAGGATGAACTTGACGTAGGGCGGAGGCTCTTCCAGCGTCTTCAACAGGGCGTTGAACGAGTGGGTGGAGAGCATGTGCACTTCGTCGATCAGGTAGACCTTGAAGCGCCCGCGGCTCGGTGCGTACTGCACGTTGTCAAGCAACTCGCGGGTATCCTCGACCTTGGTCCGGCTCGCGGCGTCGATCTCGATCAGGTCGACGAAGCGCCCCTCGTCGATCTCCCGGCATACCGAGCAGGTGCCGCAAGGGGTGGAGGTGATACCGGTTTCGCAGTTCAGACACTTGGCGATGATCCGCGCGATGGTGGTCTTGCCCACGCCGCGGGTACCGGTGAACAGATAGGCATGGTGCAGGCGCTGGTTGTCCAGGGCGTTGATCAAAGCCTTGAGCACATGGGCCTGGCCGACCATTTCGCGGAACGAGCGCGGGCGCCATTTACGTGCAAGAACCTGATAACTCATCAAAAAACCATCGCAACCTGAACAAGCGGAAGATCGCTAATGCTAGCGGAGCGAGGGCAAAATTGCACCCTGCCGAACTCGTCTAAGCTATGGACAAGCGCACGCCCTGGCAGCGATCAAGGAGGATTGACGTGCAGCGAGTCCTGCTCATCCTCGTGTTCTGGGCCAGCAACGCCCTGGCAGAGCAACCGGTGCTGCGTTTTTCCGTGGCCGAAAGCTGGAGCATGCCTCTGATTCGCATCGAACAGGACCAGCCCGTGGAAGGCATCCTGTTCGACCTGATGCAAACGCTGGCACAGGAGGTCGGTGCACGTGCCCAATATCACCTGATGGCGCGCCTGCGGGTGCAGCAGGCCATGGAATCGGGCGAGATCGACATCCGCTGCTATGTCACACCGGCGTGGTTCAGCGACCGCTTCGACAAGTTCCTGTGGAGCATCCCCCTGATCCACCAGCGCGACCTTCTGGTCGGCAGCCCCGGCGCCTATACCCCCACCAGCCCTGAGCAGTTGCCGGTGCAGGCGGTAGGTACTGTGCTCGGTTACAACTACCCTGCCCTGAATCCGTTGTTCGCCCAAGGCAGGCTGCACCGCGAGGACAGTCGCAACCAGTTGCTCGCCCTGCAAAAGTTGCAGGCTGGCCGCTACCGCCATGCGGTGAGCAATGAGTTCTCCCTGCAATGGTTCAACCGACAGCAGCCTCCCGACCAACAGCTACAGGCTCTCGCCGTGCTGGAAGAACAAGACTTGCGCTGCATCGTGCGCGACGACCCGGCCGTCCCCACCCAAGCGGTGCTCAGTGCGTTGGCGCACATGAAGCAATCGGGGCAGGTCGAGCGGATCCTGCAACGCTACAACGCTCCACCAACACAATCGGCCAGCTCGCAGACCGCAACATCCTCCCAGGTCTTGGACGGCAACTGACAACACTCATACCCCCGACGAACTGGAAGCGCCTGCAGGCCATGAGCAAGGGCCTGCGCCATGCGGCGGCCTGCCCTGAGGAGCATCACCTGAACTGTCCGAAATTTCAGCGCTTATTGAAGCTCTCCGCCGCCGACACCCGAGCGAAAAAGCAGAGAAAGCCTCAATAACCGTGAGACTCCCGGAACGGCTGGCTCTTGTGATAGGCAACCCACTCCTCCACCTCATAGGGCAGGTAGAGCTGGCGCCGCGCCCGCGAAAGCGCGATGTATACCGCACAGACCCTGGCGTCGAAGGCATAGGCATCCTTGAAGGGGTCAGTGCTCATCAGCTCCGGCGTCAGCAGCACACGCTCGAATTCCAGCCCACCGGCCTCCTGGGCCGGCATCAACAGGAGGCTACCGGGCTGGCCGGACACCCGCGCCTTGACCTTGTTCAGGTCTGCCATCCGGAAGCCTTCCTGCAACCGGGCCTCGACCCACAGGAAAGCGGCATCATGCTGATGGATATCGCGAACTTGTTGCCAGTCCGTGACGTGGGCGAAGTACGGGTGCGACTGGTCGCTGTCCTGCTCGCCCCTGAACAACCTGATCGTGGTCGCCATGAAGCCCGGCAGGTCCATCTGCTCGACAAGGGCGAGCCCGCATCGCTTGCCGGCCAGTTCCATGGCCCACTTCATCGTGTCCCAATGGGATGCGGTCAACACCACGCAGCCTTCCGGCGGCACAAAGCCTTCGGGATAGAACTCAATGCCGATCTCGGCGCTGCCTGCGCCCTCGAAGGCCAGCTTGGACTTTTGCGAGTGCACGCTGATCAGTGGATTGATCAAGCGCTCGACCTGTGGGCCACTGCGCACGGAGAAGACAATGTCGCGCTGGCGCACCTCGCGCTGCCTGCGCAAACCCGGCCCCCAGGCGCGCTGGTATTCGTCGCCAAGCGTAATCAGGACCTGGCGGCCACGCTCGATGATCTGCAGCAGTGACGCCGGTACATCCTGGCTCTCATCGATGATCACATGGCTGTAGCGCGCAGGCACGCTGCAACCGGCCAGGCTCGCACGCTTGACCAGCAGCAGCGCCAGGAAACCCGTATGGCTGTCCCAGGCCTGACTGGTCTGCAGGTAGGTCCATAGCCGACTCGAATACTCCAGTAGTACCCGGCTGTCGAGGTTGGACAAAGGCTGCTCGAAAAACGGCAGGTGCCGGGCGGTGATGCTGTAGTCCCAGGATTCGCAGTAGTTCTTCAGCAGCTCCAGGCAGATCTCCAGCGTTTTGTCCGGCCCGTACTGGCGAAACCCGAGAATGCCCAGTTCCTCGGCCAGGGCCCGTTTGCGCGGCACCCTGCCGACCTTGGCGGGCGGGCGTCGCGGGCTCTGCAGCAGCTCCTGGGCGAACTCGCCGAAGGTCTTGCCCCGCTTACTGTCGGCGGCGACGCCGAGGCGACGGCGAAGGGCTTGCAACTTGCCCGGGGTGCGCGCCAGCGGCAACACCCTTCCCGACGGGAGACAGTCCATCAATGCCCCGAGCAGGTAGCTCTTGCCGATCCCCGCATAGCCTTGAACGTGCAGGTCCTCGTCCGGGTTGGCTCGTACGACCCGGACGAGCTTGTCCTGCTCGGTGGTCAGCCAGCGCTCCTTGTCGAAACCCGTGATCGCCTGCTGACGGAACGGGTTGCTGCGCAGATGGCGACGGATCTTGAACTCGAAATCCCACTTGCCATCAGGCAGCAGGTACCCGCCAGCCGCCACTTCGTCGGCCGCCAGCAAATGCAGTTTCGAGCCCTTGATGACCTCCAGGCCAAAATACAGCTTGCGCGCATCGAACAAGCGCCGCGCTTCCGACAGCAAGCCCACTCCGGGTGAATGACGCCCCTCGACCGACCAGGCCAGCAATTTGGCCAGTACCCTCTCGGCGGCTGCGGGATCCAGCACCTGGCCCTGGGCCTCGGCAAGGTTCTGGATGACCAGCACCGCCGCCAGTTGCGCATCACCCAGTGCATCGAGCGCGCCATGGTCCTGGGCATCGAGCAACCCCTGACAGGTTTCAGCGGTGACCGGCAAGAAAACAGGGTGGGTGAAATCGTAATGTTCAGGCTGCATACGCGCTCACGCGAAAATCATTCAACACGACGAGGCTCGTCGACCTCGACCACCGCCAGGGTGTACTCGTACGCCCCGAGGCTGCCTGACATTCCACCCGGATAGCTTCGCGCTTGCGAATGATCGGTTTCCAGTACGCCATCGAGTTCGTAGAGCGCCATTTCCAGCAACTTGCGCAGATCGCGGGCGTTGCTCGCCGAGACCTTCAGCTGGAAGTCCAAAGCCCCCGAAGCCGAGGCGCCCTGTTCATTGTCGGCGATCACTTCGGCCTCGCCGAGAATGCGCGCGTGCTCCTCCTCCATCTGGTCCAGCACCTTCGACAGCTCCAGCACCCGCTCGGGATGGGCGGCCATCAGGTCCTTGATTTCCAGACGACGGATCTGCCAGTCACGGATCTTGTGGCGTGTCTGGTCGTCTACGTGATCCATGGTCGTTACCTCACAGCGCGAAACAGCGGACGGAATGCCTCGCATGATAAGGCGCTCGCGGGGACGGGAGGAAGGCGCACGGTATTACCAGACATTGACGCTGGTGCAGACAGAGGCAGGAGAGGAAAGTCATGAAACGCTTGGCTGACGCCAGAAATGGAGGCGGCCCCACCAGCCACACCCCGGCACACGATGTTCCCGCTATGGCTGCTCCCTTCCGGGCCTGACCAGGTTAACGGGTAATCGTTGCGGGGGGACCGATGGGGCCACCACGACGGCCCGCCATGTGGCGAGCCGCGCCATTGTACCGGTCTGGGACGAAGTTACAACCTCTGCATCGAGAAAAAACCATCATTTCTCAATGACTTGTCCCATCCGTCGGTCAGACGGCGATGCCGTGCCCTTCGAGGAAGGTGACGAAGGCATCCTCATCCAGCACCTTGACACCCAGCTCGCTGGCCTTGGCCAGCTTGGAGCCTGCACCTGGCCCGGCAACCACGCAGTGGGTCTTGCCGGAGACCGAGCCGGCCACCTTGGCGCCGAGGCTTTCCAGCTTGTCCTTGGCGATGTCGCGGCTCATCCGCTCCAGGGTGCCAGTCAGAACCCAGGTCTGCCCGGCCAGGGGCAGGCCTTGCGCGACTTTCTTCTCACTGGCCCAGTGCATGCCAAAAGCCAGCAGTTGCGCTTCGATGGCGCGGGCCAGTTGCTGGTTGGCCTCGACCTTGAAGAACTCTCTCACCGCCTCGGCCTGCTTGGTGTTCAGGGCCTGGCGCAGGTCGATGCCGTCGGCCTCGATGATCTTGTCCAGGGTGTCCAGCTTGGCCACCAGTTTTTCCGCACCGGTCGGGCCGACGGAGGGAATATCGAGCTTGGCGATCATGCCGGCCAGGGTGGTGCTGGCCGCGAACTCGGCGGCCAGGTCGCCCTCCTCCTGCAATTGCATGCCGCTGTCGAGCAACTGCTGGATGACGTCGCGGTTGTGATCGTCCTCGAAGAAGTTGTGGATCTCGTAGGCGACCTCCAGGCCGATATCCGGCAGGTAGGTCAGCACCTGCGGCAAGGCCTGCTGTACCCGCGCCAGACTACCCAGGGAGCGGGCCAGGACCTTGGCGGTTTCCTCGCCGACATCCGGAATGCCCAAGGCGAAGATGAAGCGCGCCAGGCTGGGCTGCTTGCTGGCCTTGATCGCTTCCAGAAGCTTGTTGCTGGAGACTTCGGCAAAGCCTTCCAGCTCGACGACCTGCTCGAACTTGAGGTCGTACAGGTCGGCCGGCGAACGGATCAGCCCTTCGTCCACCAGTTGCTCGACGCTCTTCTCGCCCAGGCCGTCGATGTCCATGGCCCGGCGTGAAACATAGTGGATGATCGCCTGCTTGAGCTGGGCGGCGCAGGCGAGGCGACCCACGCAACGGTACACGGCACCTTCGCTGGTGGTTTCCTTGCCCTTGCTGCGCTTGACCAACTGGGTGCGCTCGACCTGCGACCCGCACACCGGGCACTGGCTGGGTACCGCCACTGAACGCGCATTGTCGGGACGACGCTCGGTGACGACCTGCATCACCTGCGGGATGACGTCGCCAGCCCTGCGGATGATCACGGTGTCGCCGATCATCAGGCCCAAGCGCGCGATCTCGTCCATGTTGTGCAGCGTGGCATTGGAGACCGTGACGCCGGCCACCTTGACCGGCTTCAGGCGCGCCACGGGGGTGACGGCGCCGGTACGGCCGACCTGGAACTCGACGTCGAGGACCTCGGTGAGTTCCTCCATGGCCGGGAACTTGTGAGCGATAGCCCAGCGCGGCTCACGGGCACGAAAGCCCAGTTCGCGCTGAGCCGCCAGGCTGTTGACCTTGAACACCACCCCGTCGATCTCATAGGGCAGATCGTTGCGTCGGGCACCGATGTCGCGGTAGTACGCCAGGCACTGCTCGACGCCTGCGGCATGGCGCAGCTCGCGGCTGATGGGCATGCCCCAGGACTTGAGTTTTTCCAGGATGCCGATATGGCTGTCGGCGATGGTTTCGGAGACCTGACCCAGGCCGTAGCAACAGAACTCCAGGGGGCGGCTGGCAGTGATCTTCGAGTCCAGTTGGCGCAAGCTGCCTGCGGCGGCGTTGCGCGGGTTGGCGAAGGTCTTTCCGCCGCTCTCGGCCTGGACGGCATTGAGGCGTTCGAAGCCGGCCTTGCTCATGTACACCTCGCCACGCACTTCCAGCACCGCTGGCCAGCCCTCGCCCTGCAGCTTGAGGGGGATGTTGCGCACGGTACGCACGTTGGCGCTGATGTCCTCGCCGGTGGTGCCGTCGCCGCGCGTGGCGCCCTGCACCAACTGGCCATCACGGTACAGCAGGCTGACCGCCAGACCGTCGAGCTTGGGTTCGCAGCTGTAGTCGACGGCGGCCTGTTCGACGAACAGATCGCCCGCAGGCAGGTCCAGGCCCTCCATCACGCGACGATCGAAATCGCGCAGGTCGTCTTCCTCGAACGCGTTGCCCAGGCTGAGCATGGGGATCTCGTGGCGTACCTGGCTGAACGCCGCCAGAGCCGCACCGCCGACACGCTGGGTGGGCGAGTCGGGGGTTACCAGGTGCGGATGCTCGGCCTCCAGCGCCTTGAGTTCGTTGAACAGACGGTCGTATTCGGCATCGGACACGCTCGGTTCGTCCAGCACGTAATAGCGGTAGTTGTGCTGGTCGAGTTCGGCACGCAGTTCATGGATACGGTTTTCGGCGCTCATCGTTCATCTTCTCTTGCAACGCAAAAGAGCAGCCCCAAGGCTGCTCTTTTGCTGAAATCGAGCGGGCAGGATCGAGGCAGGATCCGCCCGCTTGGGTACATCAACGCTTCTGGGTCAGCGCGCGGCGCTCGAACTCGACGATACGTTGACGGTAGTGCTCGATGGTCTGGGCGGTCAGCACGCTGCGCTGGTCGTCCTTGAGCTCGCCGTTGAGCTCGTGGGCCAGCTTGCGGGCGGCGGCAACCATCACGTCGAAGGCCTGCTTCGGATGACGCGGGCCAGGCAGGCCCAGGAAGAAGCTCACCGCGCGGGTGCTGAAGTGGTCGATGTCGTCCAGGTCGAATACGCCTGGCTTGACCGCGTTGGCCATGGAGAACAGCACTTCGCCGTGACCGGCCATGCTCTCGTGGCGGTGGAAGATGTCCATCTCGCCGAAACGCAGGCCGCTTTCGAGGATGTTCTGCAGCAGGGCCGGGCCCTTGAAACCGCCTTCATCGCGCGAGATGACACTGATCACCAGCACTTCCTCGGCCGGCGGCAGCTCCTTGACGGTGTTGCTCGCCGCCCCGTTATGACGGCTGTGGTCGGCGGCATGATCATCGTCGGCATCGGCGAACAGGTCAGGCTCACGCGGTTCGGCGGCCAGGTTCAGATCGCCCTGCTGCGGCTCGCTGGCGCGCTTGCCACGCTTGGCGGCCTTGGCCGGCCTGGACTCACGCTCACGCGCCGGGGCGCTGACCGAAGGCAGGTCGCTTTCGTCCAGTTCAGGTTCTTTCTGGGTTTCCAGTACGCGTGCAGGGCCCAGCACCTCGGCATTGCCCTCTTCGTCCGGCAGGTTGGAGTAGCTGCGATCCAGACGGAATTTCAACTTGCCCTTGCCGCCGCGCATGCGGCGCCAGCCGTCGAAAAGAATACCGGCGATGACAATGACGCCGATGACGATCAGCCATTCGCGCAGACCGATTTCCATGTAATCCCGTGCCTCTAAAAAATATGCTTGAAAACAAAGGCTTCAAAGCCCTTTAACACGTGGCGCCAACTCTATGTTCTGACAGGCGTTTTACCCACGCAAAAAACAAGTGACATAAAGCTAGCACGACCAAAGGCAACTTTACACCGTCTGTCGCACATGTCGGGGCCATTTCCCCCCAGATCCTGCCTTATCTTCGCTCATCAGGCATCGACCATCGCCAGCGCCTGCTCCACATCGACTGCAACAAGACGTGAGCAGCCCGGCTCATGCATGGTAACCCCCATCAATTGATCGGCCATTTCCATGGCAATCTTGTTATGGGTGATATAGATGAACTGCACGCTTTCACTCATTTCCTTGACCAACCTGGCGTAACGCCCGACGTTGGCATCGTCCAGCGGCGCATCGACCTCGTCGAGCATGCAGAACGGTGCCGGGTTCAATTTGAAGATGGCGAACACCAGTGCGAGGGCGGTCAACGCCTTCTCGCCACCGGACAGCAGATGGATGGTGCTGTTCTTCTTGCCCGGCGGGCGCGCCATGATCGTCACCCCTGTATCGAGTAGATCTTCGCCCGTCAGTTCCAGGTAAGCACTGCCGCCACCGAAAACTTTTGGGAAAAGTGCCTGCAAACCGGCATTTATCTGATCAAAGGTATCCTTGAAGCGGTTGCGGGTTTCCTTGTCGATCTTGCGGATGACGCTTTCCAGGGTCTCCAGGGCCTCCACCAGGTCGGCGTCCTGGGCGTCGAGGTAACGCTTGCGCTCGGACTGCTGTTCGTATTCCTCGATGGCCGCCAGGTTGATCGCGCCCAAGCGCTGGATCCGCCCATCCAGTTGTTCGAGTTCCTGCTCGGTGCCTTGTTCGCTGGCTTCGGGCTCGAGGGTGGCGAGCACCCCCTGCAAGTCATAGCCGTCTGCCAGCAACTGCTCCTGCAGCGTCTTGCGGCGCACATCCAGCCCCTGGGACTCCAGGCGTGACTGCTCGAGCTGGCCGCGCAGCAACTGGGCCTGCTGCTCGGCCTGGGTACGGCGGCGCTCGGCATCACGCAACTCACGGTCGGCTTCGTCCATGTGCAGGCGGGCCTGGCGCATTTCCTCGTCCACACTCATGCGTCGCTCGAGCAGTTCCTCGAGTTTCAGGCGCAACTCCTCCAGCGGTGCTTCGCCTTCTTCCAGGTTGAGGTTCAACTGCTCCTGGCGCTCGCTCAGGCGCGCGGCCTGGAGCTCCAGACGCTCCAGGGCCTGGCGGGTGGAGTCGTGCTGGGCCCGCATCGAACCCAGGCGCACGGCCAGCTGATGAGCATGGTCCTTGTGCTGGCGGGCTTCCTGGCGGATGCGATCGAGGCCTTCACGCAGGGTGTCGCGGCGGGCCATCAATTGCTCACGCTGCTCGGTGTCCTGGGCCATCCGCTCCAGGGCCTCCTGCAACAGCAGGCGGGCCTCGCCCAGTTGTTCCTGCTCGATGGCTCGCTGCTCTTGCAGCTCGGTCAGTTCTTCCTGCAGACGGCGGCAGCGCAGTTGCACTTGCTCGGCGCGGGCATGGCCGGCGCAGAGACGCGCCTTGAGCTCTCCCAACAGGCGGTTTTCGTCCTGATTGCGCCGACGCAGCTGTTCACGCCGCTCCTCCAGGTCGCGCTGTTGCCCGCGCTGGGCCTGGACATGCTGATCCAGCTGCTCGAGGCGCGCCTGAAGTTCCAGGTGTTCCTGCCCCAGGCGTTCGATTTCCTGGCCACGGGCCAATACTCCGCCCTGGGACTCCCCTCCCCGGCTGACCCGCAGGAAATGCCGCCCGACCCAGTAGCCGTCGCGACTGACCAGGCTCTGGCCTTCGCCAAGATCTGCGCGCAAGGCCAAGGCCTGCTCCAGGCTGTCCACCGGGCGTACCTGCCCAAGCCAGGGCGCAAGATCCGTGCGGCCTTCGACCTTGTCCAGCAGGCTGCCCGGCAGCCGGGCGCCTTCGGTGCCTGCCAGCAGCAACCGCAACTCACCCTGCTCCAGGGCGGCGAAATCCAGCGATGCGAAGCCCTCGACCAGCACTGCCTGCAGATCGGCACCAAGCACCGTCTCGACCGCCAGCTCCCAGCCCGGCTCGACCCGCAACCCTTCGGCCAGCCGCGGCCTTTGCTCCAGGCCCTGGCCACGCAGCCAGTCGGCTGCTCCCGCGCCAGGCTCAAGGGCCGCCTGCTGCAATGCCTCCAGGGACGCCAGGCGCCCGCCCAGGCGTTGCAACTCGCCCTGCGATTGCTGATGGGCGTCGGTGGCCTGCTGCAACTGCTCGCGTACCGCTTCGAGCTGCTCGACCACCTGTTGCTCGCTCAACTGGAGCTCTTCGAGCAGCAGCTCGCTGCCGGCCACCTGCTCGCTCAGCTCGAGCAGCGCGGCATCTTCCGGCTCGGCATCAAGCTGCTCGCGCTCTTGCTCAAGCTTGCGCTGACGCTCCGCCAGACGCTCAAGGCCCGCTTCGAGCTGCTGCAGGCGGGCCTGCTGCACTTCAGCCTGACGCCGCGGCTCGGCGGACTGGGTATTGAAGCTGTCCCACTGCTCCTGCCAGGCATGCATGCCCAGCTCGGCTTGCTCAAGGGTGGCGGTCGCTTCTTCGGCGCTGGCCAGAGTCAGTTCCTGCTCGGGTTCGAGCATCGCCAGCTCTTCGCCGAGGGTGGCGAGCAGCGTGCGGTCGTGCCCCAGGTGCGATTCGGTTTCAAGGCGGGTGCGCTCGGCCTCTTCAAGGTCATTCTGCAACTGGCGCAAGCGTTGCTGGCCATGCTGGATGCTCTGCTCCACCCGGGCGATGTCGCCGGCGACCGAATAGAAGCGGCCCTGGACCAGGTTGAAACGCTCGGACAGTTCATGATGGCCATCACGCAGGCGCTCGATGCTCGCATCGGCGTTGCGCTGCTCGGCCACCAGCGCCTCGAAGGCCACCTCCTGATCGCCGATGACCGATTCGCGCAGGCGCACGCGCTCGTCCAGCTCGCGCCAGCGCAGGGCCGACAGACGCGCCTTGAGCTGACGCTCCTGGGCCTTGTACTCCCGATACTTCTCGGCAGCCTGGGCCTGGCGGTGCAGGCGTTCGAGCTGGCGCTCCAGCTCCTCGCGCAGGTCGGTCAGGCGCGCCAGGTTCTCCTGGGTGCGGCGGATGCGGTTCTCGGTCTCGCGGCGGCGCTCCTTGTACTTGGAGATGCCCGCGGCTTCCTCGATGAAGTTGCGCAGTTCCTCGGGCTTGGCCTCGATCAGCTTGGAAATCATCCCTTGCTCGATGATCGAATAGCTGCGCGGCCCCAGACCGGTGCCGAGGAAGATGTCGGTGATGTCACGACGTCGGCACTTGGTGCCGTTCAGGTAATAGGTGTTCTGCCCGTCGCGGGTGACCTTGCGGCGAATGGAGATCTCGGCATAGGCGGCATATTCGCCAAGCAGCGTGGTCTCGCTGTTGTCGAATACCAGCTCGATGCTGGCCTGACTCACCGGCTTGCGGCCGGAGGAGCCGTTGAAGATCACGTCGGTCATCGACTCGCCGCGCAGGTTCTTGGCCGAGCTTTCGCCCATCACCCAGCGCACCGCGTCGATAATATTGGATTTTCCGCAGCCGTTGGGACCTACCACGGCGGCCATGTTGCTGGGGAAATTGACCGTGGTCGGGTCGACGAACGACTTGAACCCGGCCAGTCGAATGCACTTCAGGCGCATCTATCAGACTCGCGCCAGGGCCGCCAGCACCAGCTCGCAACTGCGCTGGCTGTAGGCGACCAACACCTCGCGGATGCGTGCCTGGTCGCGGGCGACCACGGCTTCCAGCAGGCGGGCGAACAGTTCGAGATAGTCGACCATGTTGGCCTGACGCTGGTCCAGGGCCAGGTAGTAGGCGCGGCTCATGGCCGGCTGGAGGTTCTCGACGGTTTCCTGCAGGTAGGGATTGTCGGCGAACGGGTAGGCCGCGCGCATCACCGCGAAGCTGTCGGCGACGAACGTCTCGATGTCCTGGTTGGCGTGGGCCTGTTGCAGACGCTGCTGGATCTCCAGGAACGGCTCCAGGTCGCGCTCGCTGCGCCAGTGGGTGGCCACGGCGTTGCCCAGCAGGATGTAGAACTCGCCCATCAGGGTGCACAGGCTGCGCACGCCGCGTTCGTCCAGCTCGGTGACATGGGCGCCACGACGCGCCAGGATCGCCACCAGATGCCGGCGCTCGAGGATCAACAGCGCCTCGCGCACCGAACCACGGCTGACGTTGAGCGCCTGGGTGACCTTCAGCTCCTGGATGCGTTCGCCCGGCTTGAGCTCGCCGCGAATGATCCGTTCGGCCAGGTAGTGGGCAATCTGCTCGGAGAGGCTGTCCGGCGCCTTGAACGTCATGGTTTTCCTTCAAAATCTTGAACTGGGCACAAGGTGGCGATTGTAGCCTACTTGCCTGGCTGTCGCGCAGGGGATCGACGCGCTTTATTCGACCTGCGGGCACACCACAAAGCCGGTGCGATCTATGCTTTGAGTATGGCGATTTGTCCCGTCGGGCAGTGGCGCATGCGAATTCTTGACCTTTGAGTCAGAAAATTATTGACCAAATGGTCAAGCGTGCTTAGAGTCCGACCGAACAACAATAAAACCATTGCGAGGCCTTCCCCGTGATCCAGTTTCTCGTCAACCAGGAGCTGCGTAATGAGCACGCCCTGGACCCCAACATGACGGTGCTGCAGTACCTGCGTGAGCACCTGGGCAAACCCGGCACCAAGGAAGGCTGCGCCAGTGGCGACTGCGGCGCCTGCACCGTGGTGGTGGGCGAACTGACCCAGGACGACCAGGGCCGCGACACCCTGCGCTACCGCAGCCTCAACTCCTGCCTGACCTTCGTCTCGTCACTGCACGGCAAGCAGTTGATCAGTGTCGAAGGCCTCAAGCACCAGGGTGAGCTGCACAGCGTGCAACAAGCCATGGCCGATTGCCATGGTTCCCAGTGCGGTTTCTGCACCCCAGGCTTCGTCATGTCGCTGTTCGCCCTGCAAAAGAACAGCGAAGGCCACGATCTGCACCAAGCCCAGGAGGCCCTGGCAGGCAACCTGTGCCGCTGCACCGGCTACCGTCCGATCCTCGCCGCCGCCGAGCAGAGCTGTGCCCGCCCCTGCCGCGACCAGTTCGACGAGCAGCAGGCCCAGACCGTCGCCCGCCTCAAGGCGATCGCCCCGACCGAAACCGGTGAGCTCAACAGCGGCGACAAACGCTGCCTGGTGCCGCTGACCGTCGCCGACCTGGCCGACCTGTACAGCTCCCATCCCGAGGCCCGCCTGCTGGCCGGCGGCACCGACCTGGCCCTGGAGGTCACCCAGTTCCACAAGGCCCTGCCGGTGATGATCTATGTCGGCCACGTGGCTGAACTCAAGCGTATCGAGAAGACCGAGACCCACCTTGAAATCGGCGCCGCCACCCCGCTGACCGACTGCTACACCGCACTCAACGAGGAATACCCGGACTTCGGCGCCCTGCTGCACCGTTTCGCCTCGCTGCAGATCCGCAACCAGGGCACCCTGGGCGGCAACATCGGCAACGCTTCGCCGATCGGCGACTCGCCGCCCCTGCTGATCGCTCTCGACGCCCAGGTGGTCCTGCGCCAGGGCGAGACCCAGCGCACCCTGGCACTGGAAGACTACTTCATCGACTACCGCATCACCGCGCGCCAGGACAGCGAGTTCATCGAGAAGATCATCGTGCCACGTGCCAACGAAGACTGGGCATTCCGTGCCTACAAGGTCTCCAAGCGCCTGGACGACGACATCTCGGCGGTGTGCGCGGCGTTCAACCTGCGCATCGAGGACGGCGTGGTGCGCGATGCCCGCATCGCCTTCGGTGGCATGGCCGCCATCCCCAAACGTGCCCGCGCCTGCGAAGCCGCCCTGGTGGGCAAGTCCTGGAGCCAGGCCAGCATCGAGCAGGCGTGCCAGGCCCTGGGCGAAGACTTCACCCCGCTCTCGGACTTCCGCGCCAGCAAGGAATACCGCCTGCTGACCGCGCAGAACCTGCTGCGCAAGTACTTCATCGAACTGCAATCGCCGTACATCGAAACCCGGGTGACCGCTTATGTCTAACCATCACGTAGCCAAGAGCCAGGCCGAGATGGCCGAACTGTTCAGCCAGGACCTGACCACCGGGGTCGGCCGCAGCATCAAGCATGACAGCGCCGACAAGCACGTCAGCGGCGAGGCGGTGTACATCGATGACCGCCTGGAATTCCCCAACCAGTTGCACGTCTTCGCCCGCACCGCCGACCGCGCCCATGCGCGCATCCTGCGCATCGACACCACGCCGTGCTACGCCTTCGAGGGCGTGCGCATCGCCATCACCCATGAGGACATTCCTGGCCTCAAGGACATAGGACCGGTGGTCGCCGGCGATCCGCTGCTGGCCATCGACAAAGTCGAGTTCTTCGGCCAGCCGGTGCTCGCCGTCGCAGCCCGCGACCTGGACACCGCACGCCGTGCGGCCATGGCGGCGATCGTCGAGTACGAAGACCTGGAGCCGGTGCTGGATGTGGTCGAGGCCCTGCGCAAGAAGCATTTCGTGCTGGACAGCCACACCCACCAGCGCGGCGACTCCGACAGCGCCCTGGCCACTGCCCCTCACCGCCTGCAGGGCACCCTGCATATCGGTGGCCAGGAGCACTTCTACCTGGAAACCCAGATCTCCTCGGTGATGCCCACCGAAGATGGCGGCATGATCGTCTACTGCTCGACCCAGAACCCCACCGAAGTGCAGAAGCTGGTGGCCGAGGTGCTGGACGTGCCGATGAACAAGATCGTCCTGGACATGCGCCGCATGGGTGGCGGCTTCGGCGGCAAGGAGACCCAGGCGGCGAGCCCGGCCTGCCTGTGCGCGGTGATCGCGCGCCTGACCGGCCAACCGACCAAGATGCGCCTGCCGCGCGTCGAAGACATGATGATGACCGGCAAGCGTCACCCGTTCTACGTCGAGTACGACGTGGGCTTCGACGACACCGGCCGCCTGCACGGCATCAACCTGGACCTGGCCGGCAACTGCGGTTACTCGCCCGACCTGTCCGGCTCGATCGTCGACCGCGCCATGTTCCACTCGGACAATGCCTACTACCTGGGCGATGCCACCGTACATGGCCACCGCTGCAAGACCAACACCGCCTCCAACACCGCCTACCGTGGCTTCGGTGGCCCACAGGGCATGGTCGCCATCGAGCAGGTGATGGACCACATCGCCCGTCACCTGGCCATCGACCCGCTGGCGGTGCGCAAGGCCAACTACTACGGCAAGACCGAACGCAACGTCACCCACTACTACCAGACCGTCGAGCACAACATGCTCGAGGAGATGACCGCCGAGCTCGAAGCCAGCGCCGACTACGCCGAGCGCCGGGAGTCGATCCGCCGCTTCAACGAGCACAGCCCGGTGCTCAAGAAAGGCCTGGCGATGACCCCGGTGAAGTTCGGTATCTCCTTCACCGCGACCTTCCTCAACCAGGCCGGTGCACTGATCCACATCTATACCGACGGCAGCATCCACCTGAACCATGGCGGCACCGAAATGGGCCAGGGCCTGAACACCAAGGTCGCCCAAGTGGTGGCGCAAGTGTTCCAGGTCGACTTCCACCGCATCCAGATCACTGCGACCAACACCGACAAGGTGCCCAACACCTCGCCGACCGCCGCCTCAAGCGGCGCCGACCTCAACGGCAAGGCCGCGCAGAACGCGGCTGAAATCCTCAAGAAACGCCTGACCGAGTTCGCCGCGCGGCACTACAAGGTCACCGAGGAGGACGTGGAGTTCCGCAACGGCCATGTGCGGGTGCGCGACCAGATCGTCAGCTTCGAGCAACTGGTGCAGCAGGCCTACTTCGCCCAGGTGTCGCTGTCGAGCACCGGCTTCTACCGCACGCCGAAGATCTACTACGACCGCGACCAGGCCCGTGGCCGGCCGTTCTACTACTTCGCCTTTGGCGCCGCCTGCGTCGAGGTGATCGTCGATACCCTGACCGGCGAATACAAGATGCTGCGCGCCGACATCCTCCACGACGTCGGTGCCTCGCTGAACCCGGCCATCGACATCGGCCAGGTCGAGGGCGGCTTCATCCAGGGCATGGGCTGGCTGACCACCGAGGAGCTGGTGTGGAACGCCAAGGGCAAGCTGATGACCAATGGCCCGGCCAGCTACAAGATCCCGGCCGTGGCGGACATGCCGCTGGACCTGCGTGTGAAGCTGGTCGAGAACCGCAAGAACCCGGAGGACACCGTGTTCCACTCCAAGGCCGTGGGCGAGCCGCCGTTCATGCTCGGCATCGCCGCCTGGTGCGCGATCAAGGACGCCGTGGCGAGCATCGCCGACTACCGCCTACAACCCCAGGTCGATGCGCCAGCGACACCTGAGCGGGTGCTGTGGGGCTGCGAACAGATGCGCAAGGCAGTAGCCGCCGAGCGGCCTGCCGCGCAGGAACTGGAAACCGTGACTCAGTAACGCCGGCCCGCTTTTTGTGGGAGCGGCCTCGTGTCGCGAAAGGGGCGCGCAGCGGCCCCCGAGATTCGTGCAGCGATGAAGATTCTTGGGGCTGCTGCGCAGCCCTTTCGCGACACAAGGCCGCTCCCACAGCGGGGACCGCGTCGATCTTTAGAAAGAGGCTCTGAATCATGCACCAATGGATCAACGCCCTCGCCGATCACCAGGCCCGCGGCGAAGCCTGTGTCCTGGTGACCATCATCGAGGAGCGCGGCTCCACGCCACGCAACGCAGGCTCGAAAATGGTGGTCAGCACCACCGGCCTGTTCGACACCATCGGCGGTGGCCACCTGGAGTACAAAGCCCTGCACATCGCGAGGCAGATGCTCGACGAACAACGCACCACCCCGCATCTCGAGCGCTTCAGCCTGGGCGCGAGCCTGGGCCAGTGCTGCGGTGGCGTCACCGTGCTGCTGTTCGAACCGATGGCGGCCGTCCAGGCACAGATCGCCGTATTCGGCGCGGGTCATGTGGGGCGCGCTCTGGTACCCTTGCTCGCCGCGCTGCCCTGCCGGGTGCGCTGGATCGATTCGCGCGAACAGGAATTCCCCGAGGTCATCCCCAATGGCGTGACCAAGGTCGTCAGCGAGGAGCCGGTCGACGAAGTCGCCGAACTGCCAGCGGGCAGCTATTGCATCGTCATGACCCACAACCACCAGCTCGACCTGGAACTGACCGCCGCCATCCTCAAACGCAATGATTTCACCTGGTTCGGCCTGATCGGCTCGAAGACCAAGCGGGTCAAGTTCGAGCACCGCCTGCGCGAGCGCGGCTACGACGACGCCGTCGTGGCGCGGATGCGCTGCCCGATGGGCCTGGCCGAGGTCAAGGGTAAGCTGCCGATCGAGATCGCCGTCTCCATCGCCGCGGAAATCATTGCCACTTACAACGCCTGCTTCGGCCAGCACGACGCTGCCGCCAACTCAGGCCCCATCGCCCAATTGCTGCCGCCCTCCCGGCGCAGCCAAGCCAATTGACGAGAACGTTATGAGCGCAACCCGCAAAGCCTACCGAGCCGCCATCCTGCACAGCATCGCCGACCCGGCCGAGGTGGGCCTCGACGCTTCCCACGAATACTACGAAGACGGCCTGCTGGTGGTCGAAGACGGCCGCATCAGTGCCTTGGGCCATGCCAGCGACCTGCTGCCGACCCTTGGCAGCGATGTCGACGTCATCCACCACCAGGATGCCCTGATCACCCCAGGCTTCATCGACACCCATATCCATTTCCCGCAGACCGGCATGATCGGCTCCTACGGCGAGCAGTTGCTGGACTGGCTGAACACCTACACCTTCCCTTGCGAGAAGCAGTTCGCCGACAAGGCCCACGCCGAAAAAGTCGCGAAGATCTTCCTCAAGGAACTGCTGCGCAACGGTACCACCAGCGCCCTGGTGTTCGGCAGCGTGCATCCCGAGTCGGTCGATGCCCTGTTCGAAGAAGCCCAGCGCCTGGATCTGCGCCTGATCGCCGGCAAGGTGATGATGGACCGCAACGCCCCCGACTACCTGACCGACACCGCCGAATCCGGTTATGCCGAAAGCAAGGCGCTGATCGAACGCTGGCACGGCAAGGGCCGCCTGCACTACGCGGTGACGCCGCGCTTCGCGCCCACCAGCACCCCGGAGCAACTGACCCTGGCCGGCCAACTGCTCAAGGAATACCCGAGCCTGTACATGCACACGCACCTGTCGGAGAACGTCAAGGAAATCGACTGGGTCAAGGCACTGTTCCCGGAGCGCCAGGGCTACCTGGACGTCTATGACCACTACGAGCTGCTGGGCGAGCGCTCGGTGTTCGCCCACGGTGTGCACCTGTGCGACGAAGAGTGCCAACGCCTGGCCGAGACCGGCTCGGCCGTGGCCTTCTGCCCGACCTCCAACCTGTTCCTGGGCAGCGGCCTATTCAACCTGCCCCAGGCCGAGCGCTTCAAGGTCAACGTGGGCCTGGGCACCGACGTGGGCGCCGGCACCAGCTTCTCGCTGCTCAACACCTTGAACGAGGCCTACAAGGTCATGCAACTGCAGGGCGCACGCCTGCACCCGTACAAGTCGCTGTACCTGGCCACCCTCGGCGGCGCCCGCGCCCTGCGCCTGGACGACCGCATCGGCAGCCTGCGCCCAGGTAACGATGCCGACTTCGTGGTGCTCGACTACAAGGCAACCCCGCTGCTGGACTACCGCATCCAGCAGTCCAACAGCATCGAAGAGACCTTGTTCGTCCTCACCACCCTGGGCGACGACCGCACCGTGCGTGAAACCTACGCCGCCGGTCGCTGCGTGCACCAGCGCTAAGGCTCGCGCGCCAGCCCCCGGTACAGCGCGCCGCCGATCGCCGCACCGATCAGCGGCGCCACCCAGAACAGCCACAACTGCTGCAACGCCCAGCCCCCGACGAACAGGGCCGGGCCGGTGCTGCGGGCGGGGTTGACGGAGGTGTTGGTCACCGGAATGGAAACCAGGTGGATCAGCGTCAGCGCCAGACCGATGGCGATGGGCGCCAGGCCCGCCGGCGCGCGCGCGTCGGTGGCGCCCATGATGATCACCAGGAACATCGCCGTCATCACCACCTCGCTGGCAAAGCCTGCCGCCAGCGAATAGCCGCCCGGCGAATGGTCGGCATAGCCGTTGGAGGCCAGCCCCGATGACAGCTCGAACCCTGCCTTGCCACTGGCAATGAAGTAGATCACCGCCGCCGCCAGGATCGCCCCGATCACCTGGGCAATCACGTACGGCACGAACTCCTTGGCCGGAAACCGCCCGCCCACCACGAGCCCGAACGATACCGCAGGGTTCAGATGACAACCGGAAATGTGGCCGATGGCGAACGCCATGGTCAGGACAGTCAGGCCGAAGGCGAAGGCGACGCCCAGGATACCGATGCCGGTCGGAAAGCTCGCGGCCAGCACGGCGCTGCCGCAACCACCAAGGACCAACCAGAAGGTGCCGACCAGCTCGGCCCCCATGCGCTTGCCCAATGACATACTCATGGACCTTTCCTCAAGAAGTGGAACGCAACGGATGCGCAAGCCCAACTGCTTGATGAAGGTTTGCAAAAGTGAATCTAGCAGAGCCTTGGCCAATGGCCAGTAACCCCAGCACAAGCAGCGCCGCCGTTATCGGCGGCACTGCTCCTGGCACGTGCAAGACGCGTCAACGTGACTCAAAAGTCTGCAAGACTCTGCACCGCGACCTGTCCACTGTGGGGCCCCGCCTCCAGTCGCAATGTCGCCACAAGCCTGACCAGGCGGCCTTGTTCCTGGGCAGTGCGTAGCGCCTGGGCCGCATCCTCGGGCAATCTGGCGATCCACTGTTGCAGCCAGGCCCGGGACAGCACAGCACTGCCCTCCTCGAATGCCAGCTCGACCCACGCGCGTTCACTGCTCTGCAACGACACCAGGTAGACCCTGTTGGTCGAACGTTGGTGATACTGGATGACGGTGCCGACCCGGTGCTGGCGAACCATGCCGTAACGCACCAGCAGATGGTCGATGGCATTGACCGTCAGCCCACGCAACCTGTCGCTTCTCACCGCATTGAGCAACACCTGGGAAGGTTCGTCCATGCCACGCAGATAAAGCACAGCTGGAGAAGCCCCCGCCACTTCGTCGGGCAGCGCCAGTCGCCAGCTCACCCCGCTGTCCAGCCCCAACGGCCACTGTCGCCGGATCAGCAGCATCGGGTCGGCCAACTGGGCCAACGCCTGGCTGTCGTGCAGCCACGACCTCAACACATACTCAAGGTGCAGCAACCGGGCATGCTCGCCGCCCAACGTCGTTTCGAACACAGTCCTGGCCGCATTCTGCGCACTGACCCCAGTCAAGCCCGGCCGCCCCCTGATGACCTGGCTGTCCAGCGGCAGGGTGAACAACGCCCGACGCACCGACCAGCCACCGGGATCCCGCACCAACAGCCAGGGCTGCTCGCCAAAGCTTTCACGGATGCAACGCTCCAGGGCATCGAAGCTCAGCGGCGAAGAAAGGCGTGTCGATTGGGTCAGGAACAACCTGCTGTCCGTCGGCCCCTCGAACACCGGCAGCCACCGGCCTTGGACCTGCACGCCAAGGACGTGCTCATTTCCCTGGACGCCATACAGGCCCGACCCTGGCAACAGCTCCCGGTCCGCAGGCCCCAGCACCCGCAAACGCTGGCGCCAGTTCGGCAATGGCGCCTGTATGCCCGAAGGCAGTGACAGATGCACACGCTGCCAGACCACTTCGGTGACATTCGCGCCCCTTGCATCGAGCCCGCCCATCACGGTGCGCAGCAAACCCTGCCGACGGGCCGAACGCAGCGCCGCAGCCATGCGTGGATTGGGCAAACGGGACAGTAAATGATCGATCCAGGTGTCGCCCAGCATCTGCATGTTCATCCACCCGCGCAGCGAGAGCGTGTCCATGACTTCGGCCTGAACGAGCACATACACCTCCTGGCGCCCCACGCGGTTGAAGATCAGCAATGTACGGTGCTGGAAATGGCTGGCGTGCATCACCCAGTAACCTCGGGCGGTCACGACGCTCACCAACGCCTGGGTCATTTCAACCGCGTCCGCCATTGCCAGGGCACCGCGCACACGGGAGTGTTCGGCCTCGCCCAGGACCCAGCGCAACTGCTCGAAGCGCGTGGTCGAATTGTCCAGGCGCAGCAGCGGGTCCAGGCTCTCCACCCGGCGTACCGCGAGCTCCCTGAGCGGGTCCGACAGAGGGTCGTTCAGCCATTGCTCCAACGCATGCAGTCGCCGATGGGTCAGGCCCGTCGCGGTATCGGCACCTTGGTAAAGCGCTTCGCCCAGGGCCAGCCGACTCTGCGGGCTCATGCTCGGAAAACGACTGGCCAGGCGGCTATTGAATGTCCCGGTGTAGGAGCCCATCACGGCGGCGGCATCTGCCAGGGTTTCGCCAAGGCTGATACGCACCGGCCCCTGGCCCTGTTCGATGAGTGCATCCAGCTCGCCCAGGCTATTGATGTTGCGCTCCCGGGGCAGCACATAACGTGTCCGCCCGCCCTCGGCACTCGGCAAGGTGGCAAAGTAACGCCCCTGCAAGCGCACGCCAGGGCGCGCAACAGACGTCCCTGCGAAGGTGACCTGGACTTCTCCGCCATATCCAAGCCCTGTGGTCACGGTATCGCCCTGGCTAATGCGCCACCCCACGTCCAGCAGATGATCCGTGGCGGCCGGAACACTCCCGGAGGTACCGGGCCCGACTTGATAATGCCGTGCCCACGCGGGCGCCACCCCATCCTGGACATAGGCATAGGCGAACTCCACCGCCCGCGCTTCGTCGGGGAATCGATAGTTCGCCAGGACCTGCCTGGCCCGGTCGATCAGCGTATGACGCGCAACATTGGTCAAGCCAGGATGGCTGCTGGCAGGCCCCAGATCCACCAGGATCTGCTCGGGTACCGTCAACCTGCCGCCACCACCAAACAGGCCGGCCTGGTCACGCATGACCCACCGCGCGCCCTCCAGCCGAACCTGCGGTTCGTGGATTTTCGTCAACGTGCGGCGCAACCGCCATACCTGCTCCCCGGGCCTGCGGTAGACCGCATAGAAACGCCCGTCCTGCCAGAGATAGTGCCTGCCATCGAGCTCATGGATGCCTGGGGCCAGCCCATCCAGACGCTGCGCCTGCCTCACGCTGACGCCGGCCTCGTAACCTGCGAAGTGCCTCGAAAGCGTCCAGCTGCGTTGGCGCGCAACCGCTGCCCGTCGCAGGGTACCCAACCCCGACATGATCGGCACTGCCGTGAAAAGCACATCCAGGACCGCTCCGGCCACACTCAGCATGCCCAGTTGCAATACCTGCGCATCCTTTTTCCGCCACCCTTCTCCGACCGCTTGGGCCCCCTGCCGGATCTCCATCAACGCAACGGGAAGGTTGATCCCCGGCACGATGGACAGTGCCGCCACCAGATAGCCAATGTGACGCTGATGCGCCTGGTACGCGTTCTGATGCCTGATGCTGCGCTGACTGCGGCCGATACGCCTGGACTCGTCGAGCAACAATTGATGACGTTCGGCCAGTTGCACGCAGGCCAGTGTCTGGTCCAGGCTGGGACGCGCACTCAAGTAACCACCATAGTCCCGTTCGGCCGCCTGCCGCAGGTAGCTGACCAGGCGCTCGGGTTCATCGCCGCTGCGAATGGCCACATACGCGGCCATGTCCGGCTGCACACGAATGAGCCAGCGAAGATGATCCAATGCTGCCTCCAGATCCGGGCGCTCGATCAGGTTGCCGTTCCCTGGCGCACCCGGCAGATAAAGCAAGGCAAGACCGGTGTCGAGCGACTCCAGCGCCGCCGCGCCAACCAGGGAGCGTCCCAGTTCTTCGCCACTGGTGATCACCAGCCAGTGCAATCGCATGCCTGCGCTGGCATATGCCTGGGCAGTCCCCAGGCCCGCGGCGGCGTCAAGCAGGCGCTCGCCTTGCTCGGATAACGTGCCCTGCCACCGTTTGGTCGTGGCCAGCAGCTTGAGCTCCCGGATGTAGGGATCGCGCAACTCATCGGGCTCGACAGCCTTGGCCAGATCGAAAACATCCCCAAGCCTGGTTTCGTATCGCTGGAGTGGATCAAGTGCGACCAGTGTCCTGAACAGATAGTCCTGGGTGACGTGCGGCACAAGCACCTCAGCCATCAGCAGACGGGCATGCTCGGCATCCCCAACGGTCCCCGCCACACCTTCACAGGCCAGCCTCTGCAACGTGACGGTCTCCCACTCCTTGCTTGGCCACCAGCGCTGCCCCTCGCCCGGCGGCGTCTGCGGGGTCGGGAAACCGTATTCGGGCGGGGGTTCGAGCTGGGTATCGTTGCCGAACCACTCGAAACTCACGCTGACCGGCCGATTGAGCAAGGGCGTATCGCGCGTCAAGACAATGCCTTTGTCGGCCTCGATGCGCGCGATCAGCAGGTCCGCTGCGAACGCCTCGAAGCCAGGCAGATCGCCCGCCAATCGTTGCTCCAGGCGTGCCGCCGATGCCTGGTACTCGAGCAGCTTCCGAGCGAACGCCTGACGCTCGTTCGCGTCGCGAGACAACAGCCAGGCCGGCAGATGATCAAGCACTTGCTGGGCACGCCAGTGGCGTTCGGTCGCAGCCATTGCATCATCACGGCAGCTGTCCTCGGGAATCTCCAACGCGGCACGTGCTCGTGCTGAGTCGATTGCATGTTCGCCTGCGACAGCATCCAACCGCTCTGTCCAGGCCTCGAACAGCGACTGCACCAGGCCCGACAGCCCCTCATCGGCAGGCGAGAGCGTCAACCGCCCGCGCCCGGAAAATGCCTGGGACACCGGCAGCCCACCTACCGCCAGCGTGCCGGACAATTGCGCAAGCAGCATCGGATGGTCATCCATGCAGAGCATCCCACCACCCTGGCCATGCACCCAAAGCAGCATCGGACAATCCTGCAATCCAGCCGCCCAGTCGTTGGCCTGCATCATGGCCCAGACCCCGGGCAACGGCCGATCACCATCAAGCACCGACAGCCACTGCGCACTGCCGTCCCGCAGAGCGCGAAACAGGGACGCATGTACCTGACGGGTCAACTGGCGCTCCTCGAGCTGCAAGTCGCCCTCGGCGTTCAAGGCCTCCAGAACATGACTGACAAACGTGTCCAGGCGCGGCACCCAGGACGCAGGGCTGGTCTCCAGCAACTGCATGACCTGTCGCGAAGCTTCCTGGCGGCGCGCCGCCGCTGCACGCCAAACCGCGAGCGCATCGTCAATCGGCGGCAAACGCCCGAAGCGTTCGAGCAGTCGATGCGTGTGTCGCTCGATGAAAGCTGCGCACAATTGCCTGGGATAGCTGGCAGGCACACTGCCCAGGGCAAGCAACTGCGCATGGTCACGGGCTTGCCTGTCGAGTTGCTCATCGAGCGCGCGGCGCCACAGAGGGGCATGGGTCTCGATGAGCGAAGCATAGTCCTCAAGGCCCACCGGCAGGCCTTGGCGCCACTGCGTGGCATTGGCAGCCTGCGCTTGCAGCGCATCGGCCACCTGATTGAGCCAGGCAATGGGATTGTCGGCATCGGCAAGCCCGGCAATCAGGCAGGCCCGGGCAAGCTCAAACGCCGGATCGGGCGCTTGTGCCTGCACCAGGGTGACAGGTTGTGTTTCGAGCAATTCTTCCAACGAATCCATGGGGGACTCCTGACTGAGTGAGCGCCCATGGTGTGCAATCCATTCATCGACAACGTGGTATGCCCTTAACGCCCGCCAAGCGGCAGCCGCTGCCTTTCAGCAGGCCAGAAACGAAAAACGCCACTTTACCCTCGCGGGCAAAGTGGCGTTGATCAGCAGGCTGGTCCCGCGAAGCGGGCAAACGATCAACCTTTGACCGGCACCTTGGGCTTTTTCAGCAGGTGCGAAAACACCGCGTGAAGGTCGTCGGAGGCACCCTCCTCGTCCAGGTTCAGCTTGGTGTCGATGTGATCCATGTGATGCATCATCAGGCTCACCGCCAGTTCAGCGTCACGGGCTTCGATGGCGTCGATCAGTTGCATGTGTTCGTCGTAGGAGCAGTGCGAGCGGTTGCCGCTCTCGTACTGGGCAATGATCAGCGAGGTCTGCGAAACCAGGCTGCGCTGGAAGCTGATCAACGGTGCATTGCCGGCCGCCTCGGCCAGCTTGAGGTGGAACTCGCCGGAAAGGCGGATGCCCGCACCACGATCGCCACGGGAGAAGCTGTCGCGCTCCTCGCGGACCATCTGGCGCAGCTCGTTCAGTTGCTCGACCGTAGCGTACTGCACGGCCAGCTCGGTGATGGCACGTTCGACCATGCGACGGGAGAAGAACACCTGGCGTGCCTCCTCGACCGTAGGACTCGCCACGACCGCGCCGCGGTTCGGCCGCAGCAGCACCACGCTTTCGTGGGCCAGACGCGACAGTGCGCGACGGATGATAGTGCGGCTGACGCCGAAGATCTCGCCCAGCGCTTCCTCGCTCAACTTGGTGCCCGGAGCCAGGCGCTGCTCGAGGATGGCCTCGAAAATGTGCGCATAGACGATATCGTCCTGGGTACCGCTGCGGCCGGCCTTGCCGTTGCGCACAGGTTTCTTCAGAGGTTGCAGCTGTTCGTTCATGGGTTCTCGAGCACGAGGATCCGCCAGTCGGGACCTTGACTGTAATACCTGTCAGAGGATCGCTGGCAAGTCCTGGATAGAAAAAGGGGACCAAGGTATCGGCCTATTGTACACAGGCCATCCGGTTTCTGCAGGTGGCCTTTCCCATATAGCCACTACGCGATGGATCACGCACACAAAAAATAAAACATTATTTGCATTATTTGTACACAACAGCATAATCCAGCGAGCAACTTTCTGACTCTGAAGTCAACAAATCGGTCAGACGTCTGCCAATCCCTCGCGGAGCCGCCCAAGTGCATTGGCGCAGGACCAAGGTTCCGAAACAACAAGAAAGACTTGAGGAGTACTCGCTGTGGAAAGCCGCAAATCCGAAGCCCCTACGCTGGATCTCGCTCCACCACTCGAAACGAGTTGGCTGGAACGGATTTTCAAACTCAAGCGACACGGCAGCACCGTCAGGACCGAGCTGATTGCCGGGGTGACCACCTTCATCACCATGGCCTACATCATCTTCGTCAACCCCAACATCATGGCCGATGCAGGTATCGACCATGGAGCTGCGTTCGTTGCCACCTGTATCGCCGCAGCCCTGGGCTGCCTGTTGATGGGCCTGTATGCCAACTGGCCGGTTGGCCTGGCTCCCGGCATGGGGCTCAACGCCTTCTTCACCTACACCGTGGTCGGCACCATGGGCTACACCTGGGAAGCCGCACTGGGTGCGGTGTTCGTCTCGGGTGTACTGTTCATGGCACTGACCCTCTCCCGGGTCCGCGAATGGCTGCTCAACAGCATCCCGGTCAGCCTGCGTCACGCCATGGGTGCGGGTGTCGGTCTGTTCCTTGGGCTGATCGGCCTCAAGACCGCAGGCATCGTCGTCGACAGCCCGGCCACGCTGATCAAGCTTGGCTCGCTCCATGAGCCCGGCCCACTGCTGGCGGCGGTGTGCTTCCTGATGATCGCGGTGCTCAGCTACCACCGCGTGTTCGGCGCCATCCTCATCAGCATCATCAGCGTCACCCTGGCAGGCTGGGGCCTGGGCCTGGTGCAATATGGCGGCGTGTTCTCGCTGCCACCGAGCCTGGCACCGACCTGGATGGCCATGGACGTGGTGGGCGTGTTCAACGTCAGCATGATCAGCGTGGTGCTGGCATTCCTGTTCGTGCACATGTTCGACACCGCAGGCACCTTGATGGGCGTGGCCCAGCGCGCCAACCTGGTCGGTGCCGACGGTCGCATCGAAAACCTCTCCCGCGCACTGAAGGCCGACAGTGCTTCCAGCGTGTTCGGTGCCGCGGTCGGCGTACCGCCTGTGACCAGCTACGTGGAAAGTGCCGCCGGTGTCGCCGCGGGTGGCCGTACCGGCCTTACCGCCGTGGTGGTCGGCCTGCTGTTCATCGCCGCCATGTTCTTCGCACCACTGGCAGGGATGATTCCGGCCTACGCCACCGCGGGCGCCCTGATCTATGTGGCCATGCTCATGATGGGCAGCATGGCGCACATCCACTGGGATGAGGCGACCGACAGCATTCCTGCGATCGTCACTGTCATCATGATGCCGCTGACCTTCTCGGTCGCCGACGGTATCGCCCTGGGCTTCATCAGCTATGTGGCGCTCAAGGCCGGGACCGGCAAGTTCAAGGAAATTTCCGCCAGCCTCTGGGTGCTCTGCGTGATCTTCATCGCCAAGTTCGTGTTCCTCTGAACCTGGCTGACCGAGGGTGTCCGCAGCCCTCGGTCCACTTCCTTGGCAGAAACAAAAAACCCGATGGCAGTCTCCTGCCATCGGGTTTTTCATATCTACCCGCCCTACTTGGCTACGGAACCGGCAGTACCGGATGCCTGCCCGCTACGCTTGCTCTTGAGCATGTAGAAGGCATACATCACCACCAGCCAGACCGGGATCGCATACACCGAGACCTGGATGCCAGGAATCTGCAGCATGATCCCCAGGATCAACACCACGAAGGCCAGGCAAATGTAGTTGCCGTACGGATACCACAGGGCCTTGAACAGGGGTTTCTGGCCGGTGCGGTCCAGGTGCTGACGGAACTTCAGGTGCGAGTAGCTGATCATCGCCCAGTTGATCACCAGGGCAGCCACCACCAGCGACATCAGCAGCTCCAGCGCGTGCTGCGGCATGAAGTAGTTGAGCAGCACCGCCACCAGGGTCACGGCAGCCGATGCCAGGATCGAACGTACCGGTACGCCGCGCTTGTCGATCTTGGCCAGGCCTGCCGGAGCGTCACCTTGCTCGGCCATGCCGTAGAGCATGCGGGCGTTGCAGTAGGTACCGCTGTTGTACACCGACAGCGCCGCGGTCAGGACGACGAAGTTCAGCAGGTGGGCGGCGACGTCGCTACCGAGCAGCGAGAAGACCTGGACGAACGGGCTGCTGCCATAGCTGCCGCCGGAGGCGTCGATGCTGGCGACCAGGCTGTCCCAAGGCGTCAGCGACAGCAGGATGACCAGGGCACCGATATAGAAGATCAGGATGCGGTAGATGACCTGGTTGATCGCTTTCGGGATCACGGTCTTCGGCTTGTCGGCCTCGGCTGCGGTGAAGCCCAGCATTTCCAGGCCCCCGAAGGAGAACATGATGATCGCCAGGGCCATCACCAGGCCGCTCACGCCGTTCGGGAAGAAGCCGCCATGCGCCCACAGGTTGGTCACCGAGGCCTCAGGACCGCCGCTGCCGCTGGTGAGCAGATAGGCACCCAGACCGATCATGCCGACGATGGCCAGCACCTTGATGATCGCGAACCAGAACTCGGTCTCGCCGAACACCTTCACGTTCATCAGGTTGACCGCGTTGATCAGGATGAAGAAGCCTGCGGCGGTCACCCAGGTCGGGATCTCCGGCCACCAGTAGTGGATGTACTTGCCGACCGCGGACAGCTCCGACATGCCGACCAGGATGTACAGCACCCAGCAGTTCCAGCCGGACAGGAAGCCCGCGAAACCGCCCCAGTACTTGTGGGCGAAGTGGCTGAAGGAGCCGGCGACCGGCTCTTCGACGATCATTTCGCCCAGTTGGCGCATGATCATGAAGGCGATGAAGCCGCAGATGGCGTAGCCGAGAATCATCGACGGGCCAGCGGACTTCATCACGCCGGCCGAGCCCAGGAACAATCCGGTACCAATGGCGCCACCCAGGGCAATCAGCTGGATATGGCGGTTCTTCAGGCCACGCTTGAGCTCGCCTGAAGGCATGTTTTGTCCACTCATGAACGAAGTCACCTGCTTGTTTTTATCTGTGACGGAATCGGACCCACCGCGCTCGTGGCGCAGCGGAATGGCAAGGTGGTTACCTTGGGTTTCTTGGACGGGGGTGATAACACCGAAGGGCAGGCCCTGGGTGACTCAACCAGGCGTCAGCAAGAGTGCGCGGTACGCATTGGGGTCACAGGTAAAACGCGGCGCATTGTATACCCCTGCACACGCGCAGGCGTCAACGCGATGCGTCATTTCCTGATGAAAAAACGCAGCGATCCTGGGGGGATGGCCTGAAAAGGCGAAGTGATCGGCGTACATGGCGCCTCCATTTGTTGTTTTCGATGCCCGGCTCTACGGCCAGGCCCTGCACAAGGCATGGCGCTATATCAGCGTGCGGCGAGGGGTTGGACAAGGGGGCTTGACGCGAGGGAGCCGCTCTGGAACGCGGCATTTGGCAAAATCTGTTTACACAATGGGGCGCAAGGGCCAAAAAGGCTGCATTTTGTAAAATTATCGTTACAAGGCGGTCTATCTAGTTTCCACGCCTGAGGAAAAATCACACTGCATCAAGACGTTAGATTTCATTCAAGCAAAAAGGCCGCTCCGACAGGCACGGTGCTGAACCTGTGGGAGCGGCCTTGTGCCGCGAAAGGGCTGCAACGCAGCCCCTGACGGATGACGCGTCTTGGGTGATCAGCCGCGCGGCTTGCCGCGGCCACGGCCTACGGGCTTGTCCGCCTCCGGCTTTGCCGGACGCTTGCGCATTTCGCCAGGACGCTCGGCAACGGTGCTGCTGCGCCCGCCCTTGCGTGGCGCGGCCTCTTCACGTGCCGGACGCTCGCGTGCCGGGCGCTCGGCCTGACCTTCCTGGGCCGGACGCAAGGTACGCACACGCTCGCCACGGCCCAGCGGACGGGTGGACTTGCGCTGCATGCGCTCGAGCTTGTCCTTGGCCTTGAGGTTCAGCGCCGGCAATGCCACCGGCTGCAGGCCGACTTCAGCGGCAAGGATGTCGATCTCGCCCTGGCTCATTTCGCGCCAGCGGCCCATGGGCAGGTCGGAGTTGAGGAACACCGGACCGAAGCGCACACGCTTCAGGCGGCTGACCACCACGCCCTGGGACTCCCACAGACGACGCACCTCGCGATTGCGGCCTTCCATCACCACGCAGTGATACCAGTGGTTGAAACCTTCACCACCCGGGGCTTTCTGGATGTCGGTGAACTTCGCCGGGCCATCCTCGAGCATCACGCCGGCCTTGAGACGGTCGACCATGTCGTCGTCGACCTCCCCGCGCACACGCACCGCGTATTCGCGGTCCATCTCGTAGGACGGGTGCATCAGGCGATTGGCCAGCTCGCCATCGGTGGTGAACAGCAGCAGGCCGGTGGTGTTGATGTCCAGACGACCGATGTTGATCCAACGTCCTTCTTTCGGACGTGGCAGGCGATCAAACACGGTCGGGCGCCCTTCCGGGTCGTCACGGGTGCAGATTTCGCCATCGGGCTTGTTGTACATGATCACCCGACGGGTGGCCTCGGCGGCCTCCACGCGCTTGATCAGCTTGCCGTCGACAGCGATGGCATCGTGCAGGTCGACGCGCTGGCCGAGGGTGGCCTCGACGCCGTTGACCTTGATGCGGCCCTGGCTGATCCAGGCTTCGACGTCACGGCGCGAGCCGACGCCGATGCGCGCCAACACCTTCTGCAGCTTTTCGCCGGACGGGGGGATAGGTTGGGTTTCTTGCAGGTCTTGGTCACTCATCTGGGCACCTCCCGGTGTAGTAGAGAAATCTTTTTGGGCGAACGGACGCGCCAAAGGGGCGCGCATCATACGCGGTTCGGCGAATGAACGCACTGGAGACTAGCGGGTTTTCGGGAAAGGGCCGTGATTTTCCGCCCGGAGGTTAAGGGCCCCTTCGCAGCCCCCCGCATGTTCTCCGATGCTCTCGATAACACTGCCTGCCTATGGAAGCGGGTTTGTCTGCGAAGGGGCCGACCCGGCTTATGACTTCGGCTCGTCCTGAAGGTCAGCCTCAGCCTCCGAGGCCTCGTCCCGCACATCATCGAAATCGGTCTTGAGCCCCTCTTCCATCGCATCGAGCTCCACCAGCAGTGTCCGGAAGCTGGTCTCCTCCCGCGGCGGCACCTCACCCTCGTCGTCTTCACCTAGGCTGGCATCGGCCAGCGCCTGCAAGTGCGCCGGCACCGGTGCATCATCCGGATCCAGCAGCGGCTCAAGCGCCATCTCGCGAAGCTCGGCCAGGGCTGGCAGCTCGTCCAGGCTCTTGAGGTTGAAGTGGTCGAGCAAGGCCTTGGTGGTGGCGAACATCGCCGGCCGGCCTGGCACCTCGCGATAGCCGACAATGCGGATCCACTCGCGTTCCATGAGGGTCTTGATGATGTTGCTGTTCACCGCCACACCGCGCACATCCTCGATTTCGCCACGGGTGATGGGCTGGCGATAGGCGATCAGCGCCAGGGTTTCCAGCAAGGCGCGGGAGTAACGCTGCGGCCGCTCCTCCCACAAGCGGCCCACCCACGGCGCGAAGTCCTCACGGATCTGCAGCCGGTAGCCGGTCGCCACTTCCTTGAGCTCGAAGGCGCGGCCGTTGCAGGACTTGGCCAGCATGTCCAGGGCCTTCTTGAAGACGGCAGGTGCCGGCCGTTCGGCCTCTTCGAGCAACTCGTACAGGCGTTCGAGCGATTGCGGCTTGCCGGAGGCCAGGAGAAAAGCCTCGATCAGCGAGGCCAGGTCACGGGGTTCGTTCAGGTTCATCGGTAGGGAAGGCTTGCTCGTGGTCACTCGGCCCGGGCGCGGACATGGATCGGGGCGAAAGGCTCATTCTGCACCAGTTCGATGAGCGATTCCTTCACCAGTTCGAGAATCGCCATGAAAGTGACCACCACCCCCAGCTTGCCCTCCTCGACCGTGAAGAGCTCGACGAAGGGCACGAAAGCACCGCCCTTGAGGCGTTCGAGCACTTCGCTCATGCGCTCGCGGGTCGACAAGGTCTCGCGGGTGATCTGGTGGCTCTCGAACAAGTCGTTGCGTCGCATCACCTGGGCCATGGACAGCAGGATCTCTTCCAGGGAAACGTCAGGCAACAATTTGCGCACCTTGGCCTGAGGAGCCTCCAGACGTGGCACGACGATGTCCCGGCCCACCCGGGGCAGCTCATCCATGCCCTCGGCGGCCGCCTTGAAGCGCTCGTACTCCTGCAACCTGCGGATCAGCTCGGCGCGCGGATCGCCCTCTTCCTCCTCGACCTCGCTGGAGCGTGGCAGCAGCATCCGCGACTTGATCTCGGCAAGCATGGCAGCCATCACCAGGTATTCGGCCGCCAGCTCCAGGCGCACGCTCTTCATCAATTCGACGTAGGACATGTACTGGCGGGTGATCTCCGCCACCGGGATGTCGAGGATGTCGATGTTCTGCTTGCGGATCAGGTACAGCAGCAAATCCAGCGGCCCCTCGAAGGCCTCGAGGAACACTTCCAGGGCATCGGGAGGAATGTACAGGTCCAGCGGCAGCTCGGTCAGCGCCTCGCCATAGACCAGGGCCAATTGCAGCTGTTGCGGCACATCGCTGCCAGCAAGCGGTGCCGCGACGTCTTCCACCTGGCTCACGCAGGCGCCAGGAACGGCGCGGGATCACCACAGCCAACGCGGATGACTTCAGGCTCGTCACCCTCCAGGCTGATCACGGTGGAGGCCTTGAGGTCGCCGAAGCCGCCATCGATGATCAGGTCCACATGGTGCTCGAGACGCGCCCGGATCTCGTAAGGGTCGGTCATCGGCTCCTCGTCGCCGGGCAGGATGAGGCTCACGCTCATCAAGGGCTCGCCCAGCTCCTCGAGCAGTGCCCGGGCAATGGGGTTGGAAGGCACGCGCAGGCCGATCGTGCGGCGTTTCTCATGCATCAGCAGCCGCGGCACTTCCCGGGTGGCGTTGAGAATGAAGGTGTAGGGCCCGGGAATGTGCGCCTTGAGCAGGCGGAAGGTGGCCGTGTCGATCTTGGCGAACAGGCCCATCTGCGACAGGTCGCAGCACAGCAGCGTGAAGTTGTGGTTCTTGTCCAGCTGACGCAGCCGTCGGACGCGCTCTACGGCGGTCTTGTCGCCGATCTGGCACCCCATCGCGTAGGCCGAGTCGGTGGGATAGACCACCACCCCACCCTTGCGGATGATCTCGACCGCCTGCTTGATCAGGCGCGTCTGCGGGTTTTCCGCATGGATCTGGAAAAATTGGCTCACGTAGTCGTCCTGTTCATACCGCCATAGGCTGTTCATGGCTGAATCGGCGCCACAAAGGTGGCAGGTCCTCGGGCAATGGCCGATAGGCACCGATCTCGCCCCAGGTGCCGGGGCCGTGGAAGTCACTGCCAGCGCTGGCCAGCAGGCCGAACTCACGGGTGAGGATGGACATCGTGCCCACCTGCTCGGCCGGCATCATCCCGTTGACCACCTCCAACGCCTGCCCGCCTGCCTGAATATAGTCGGCAATCAGCCGTCTGCGCTTACTGCGGGTCAATTCATAGTGCATGGGATGGGCCAGGCTCACCCAAGCGTTGGACCGACGCAGCGTGGCGACGGTTTCCTCCAGCGTGGGCCAATGCAGCTTGACGTCGCCCAGCTTGCCGGCGCCCAGCCACTTGCGAAAGGCTTCGCCGCGGTCCTTGACGTGGCCGGCACGCACCAGGAACTCGGCAAAATGCGGACGTGCTGGCGCGTTGCCGCTGTCACCCAGCTCCTGCTGCACGCCCCGGGCGCCCTCAAGCGTGCCGGACATGCCCTTGGCCGCCAACCGTCGGTCGATTTCTTCGGCGCGCAGCCACCGGCCACGGTGCAGGGCCTCGATGGCCTCCAGCAGTGGCGGTGCGTCCAGCGGGAAGTCATAGCCCAGCACATGGATCGTGGCGCCGCCCCAGGTGCAGGACAACTCCACCCCGCTGACCCAGTGCATGCCGTTGTCGTGGCAGGCCTGGCGCGCCTCGGCCAGACCTTCGATGGTGTCGTGGTCGGTCAGGGCCAGTGTCCGCACCCCGTGCTCATGGGCCCGGGCGACCAGGGTCGAGGGCGACAGGGCGCCGTCGGAGGCCGTGCTGTGACAGTGCAGATCAACATTCATGGAGGAGCGCTTTCGCTGGAATCGATGTTTGATATTATGCCGTCACATCCCGCTTCTGGCTGCCACTGTGAAACAATTCATCGATTTCATCCCGCTGCTGCTGTTCTTCATCGTCTACAAACTCGACCCCCGTGCGGTCGAAATCGCCGGCCACAGCGTCGAGTTCGGCGGCATCTACAGCGCCACGGCGGTGCTGATCCTCAGTTCCCTGGTGGTCTACGGCGCGCTGTTCCTGCGTCACGGCAAGCTGGAAAAAGGCCAGTTGCTGACCTTGGTCGCCTGCCTGGTGTTCGGCGGCCTGACCCTCGCCTTCCACAGCGAAACCTTCCTCAAATGGAAAGCCCCGGTGGTGAACTGGCTGTTCGCCCTGGCCTTCGCCGGCAGCCACTTCGTCGGCGACCGGGTCCTGATCAAACGCATCATGGGCCACGCCCTGAGCCTGCCGGACGCCATCTGGTCCCGCCTGAACCTGGCGTGGATCGGCTTCTTCCTGGTGTGCGGCGCGGCCAACCTGTTCGTCGCGTTCACGTTCCAGGACTTCTGGGTCGACTTCAAGGTGTTCGGCAGCCTGGGCATGACTGTGATTTTCCTGGTGGCCCAGGGCGTATACCTGTCGCGCCACCTGCATGACAGCGACCCCTCCACTTCCAAACCTAAGGATTGACATGCTCTACGCCATCATCGCAAGCGACGTCGAAGGTTCCCTGGAGAAGCGCCTGGCCGCCCGCCCGGCGCACATCGAGCGCCTGCAGCAGCTCAAGACCGAAGGCCGCGTGGTCCTGGCAGGTCCGCACCCGGCGATCGACAGCAACGATCCAGGCGCCGCCGGCTTCACCGGCAGCCTGATCGTCGCCGAGTTCGACTCCCTTGCCGCCGCCCAGGCCTGGGCCGATGCCGACCCGTACATCGCCGCGGGCGTGTACGACAAGGTCGTAGTCAAGCCGTTCAGGCAAGTCCTGCCTTGACCGTCACAGGCCTCATGCCTGTGCATGAGGTCTGTGCTCATCTATTGCGACCTGCGGCCGACAACCTTCTGAACCGATAGGAATCAGGAGTTCCAATGCGCCGAGGTCCGATGTCCCTGCTGCTTTGCCTGTTGTCGCTGTCCCCTTTGGCCATCGCCGAAGAACCACTGTCCCTGACCGCCGCCGCGCAGATCACCGATCTGCAGCAACGCCTGCAGGACAGCGAACAGCAACGCACCGAACTCAACCAGCAACTGCAAGATGCCCAAGGCGAGCAGGACAACGCCCAGCTCAAGCGGCTGCGCCAGGAAAACCAGCGCCTGAAGCTCTCCCTCAAGGAGTTGCAGGCCAGCGCCACGCCACCGCTGCTCACCGATCAACAGTTGTGGTTCGTGATCGGCTCGGCCGTTGCACTGTTTTCGGCTGTCTGCGGTATCTTAGCCAGTGGCGGACATAGAAGACGCCGTCAATGGTTGAATTGAGTGAGTCATGAGCGAGCTGTTACTGATTGATGATGACCAGGAACTCTGCGAGCTGCTCGGCAGCTGGCTGAGCCAGGAAGGGTTCGCCGTTCGTGCCTGTCACGACGGCCAGAGCGCGCGCCAGGCCCTGGCGGCCCATGCGCCGGCCGCCGTGGTGCTGGATGTGATGCTCCCCGACGGCAGCGGCCTGGAGTTGCTCAAGCAACTGCGTACCGAGCATGCAGAACTGCCGGTGCTGATGCTCTCGGCCCGGGGTGAGCCCCTGGATCGCATCCTCGGCCTGGAGCTGGGTGCCGACGATTACCTGGCCAAGCCCTGCGATCCGCGCGAGCTCACCGCTCGCCTGCGCGCCGTGCTGCGCCGCAGCCACCCGGCCGCCACCAGCACCCAGCTCGAAATCGGCGACCTGACCTTCAGCCCCGCGCGGGGCGTGGTCAGTGTCGATGCTCGCGAAATGACCCTCACCCTCTCCGAAAGCCGTATCCTCGAGGCGTTGCTGCGCCAACCGGGCGAGCCGCTGGACAAGCAGGAACTGGCGCAGATCGCCCTGGGTCGCAAGCTGACCCTCTATGACCGCAGCCTGGACATGCATGTCAGCAACCTGCGCAAGAAGGTCGGCCCGCACCCGGATGGCCGTCCGCGCATCGTCGCCCTGCGCAGCCGTGGCTACTACTACAGCCTTTGAAGCGGCAGAAGGCAGCCCACCACCACAGCTCTTTCTTGTAGCGTGTGGCTTTACCAAGTCTTTACGCTCAGCTGACCGCCCTTGACCTTGCTTTCCCTAGACTGGGCTCATCCGGTAACCACCGGCCCATGAAAGGAGAAACACCATGCGCAAGACCCTTATCGCCCTGATGTTCGCCGCCGCCCTGCCGACCGTGGCCATGGCCATGCCCGAAGGCGGTCCGCAACACGGTGGCTGGCATCATCGCGGTGACGCGCCTTTCGCCCAACTGGACCTGAGCCGCGACCAGCGCCAGCAGATCGGCAAGCTGATGGGCGAGCAGATGAAAAACCGCCACGACATTACCGAGCGCTACATGGCCAAGCTGCCGGCTGCCGAGCAGAAAGCCATGAAGGACGAACTCAAGGCCAGCCACGACAAGACCCAGGCCGACATCCGAGCGCTGCTCAAGCCAGATCAACAGAAGAAGTTCGACGAACTGCAGAAGGAACGCGCCGCCCGCAAGGCCGAGTGGCAGGAGTTCCAGGCCTGGAAAGCTGAAAAAGGCACCAAGGCCCAGTAAGCTGTCAGCCCCATGCCCGACCTGCCCTCCCCAGCAGGTCGGGCTTTTTCCGTTTTCAGGAGGTCCTCTTGCGTTCATTGTTCTGGCGCATCCTGGCCAGCTTCTGGCTGGCCATCGCCCTGGTCGCCGGCCTGTCGATCCTGCTCGGGCATATGCTCAACCAGGACGCCTGGATCCTCAGCCGCCACCCTGGCCTCAATACCCTGGCCAGCCGCTGGGCCCAACACTATGAGCAGGAGGGTGTGGAGTCTGCCCAGCGCTTCCTGGAGCGGCGCAAGCATCACTTTGATATCGACGTGCAGGTGCTCAACGACAGTGGCGAGGCCGTGGTGCCCGGCACCTTCCCGCGCCGCGCCGCAGCCTTCGAAGCGCGTCAGCACAACGACCAGCGCCGCCTGCCCTGGCGCCGCCTGACACAGGAATACACCAGCCCCGAGAGCGGCGAGACCTACCTGCTGATCTACCGCATCCCGCACCCGGCACTCAACGCCTGGCACCGCGAAAGCCTGTTGTGGCCGCTCAGTGCCCTGGGGATCGCCCTGGTGGTCCTGACCCTGTTCAGCCTGTTCGTCACACTGTCGATCACCCGCCCGCTCAGCCGCCTGCGCGGCGCGGTACATGACCTGGGGCAGACCAGCTACCAACAGAACAGTCTCGCGCGCCTGGCCGCCCGACGTGACGAGTTCGGGGTACTGGCCAATGACTTCAACAAGATGGGTGCCCGCCTGCAAAGCCTGATCGGCAGCCAGCGCCAGTTGCTGCGTGACGTCTCCCACGAACTGCGTTCGCCCCTGGCACGGCTGCGTATCGCCCTGGCCCTGGCCGAACGCGCCGAGCCCGAACAGCGCAAGGCCCTGTGGCCGCGCTTGACCCGCGAATGCGACCGCCTGGAAGACCTGATCAGCGAAATCCTCGCCCTGGCGCGCGTCGACGCCGAGCAGTCCCATGCCGAGCCCGTGGACCTCAACGCTCTGCTAGGCAGTGTGCGCAAGGATGCCCAGCTCAGCGTCCCGGAGCAGGACGTCCGCCTGGAAGCCGCGCCAGGCCTGACCCTGCAAGGCTGGCCAACGCTGATCGAACGCGCCGTGGACAATCTGGTGCGCAATGCCCTGCGCTTCAACCCGGCAGGGCAACCGATCGAGATTCACGCCGCTCGCGAACAGGGGCGTATCGTGGTGAGCGTGCGCGATCATGGGCCTGGGGTGGCCGAGGAGCATCTGGCGCAGCTGGGCGAGCCGTTCTTCCGGGCACCGGGGCAGGAGGCGCCAGGGCATGGGCTTGGGCTGGCCATCGCCCGGCGGGCGGCGGAGCGCCATGGCGGAAGCCTGGTGCTGGGCAATCACCCGCAAGGTGGGTTCGTGGCGAAGCTGGAGCTGCCCTGCGTCATCGACGTTGGCTGACAGACCTTGGGGCTGCCTTGCAGCCCATCGCGGCACAAGGCCGCTCCTGACAAAGGCCTGTAGGAGCGGGCTTGCCCCGCGCAAGGGCCGCGCAGCGGCCCCGATGAATCACTCACCCCAGGCACTGACGAACGCAGCGGTGTCCAGGACTGGCGCGGTGCGTGGTTCAGCGGCAGGCGTGCCGACATAAAGGTAACCGATCAACTCTTCGTTCTCGGCAAGCCCCAACCTTTGGTGCACATGGGCATCGAACGCCATGTCACCGGTGCGCCATACCGCGCCGATGCCCTGGGCATGGGCTGCGATGAGGATGCCATGGGCCGCGCAACCGGCCGCCAGGCGCTGCTCGGACTTGGGAACCTTGAAGTGCTCCTGCAGGCGGGCCACCACCACGACCAGCAAGGGCGCCCGCAGCGGCATGGCCCGCGCCTTGTCCAGCGCAGCCTGGCTGGCATCGCCTTTTTTCTGGACCGCTTGGGCAAACAGCTCACCGAGCTTTTCGCGGGCAGCACCCTCGATGGTCAGGAAGCGCCACGGGCGCAGTTGGCCATGGTCCGGGGCACGCAAGGCGGCCTGGAACAGCGCTTCGCGCTGTGCGCCGTTGGGCGCCGGATCGGTCAGGCGTGGCACGGAAACACGGTTGAGCAATGCGTCGAGAGCCTCCATGGGCTACCCTCCTGGCAGAGAAATGTGCGGGCATTCTAGCGTTTACTTCACAAGGTCCATAGGTAGAATGGCGCCCTTCCGTTTCGAGTCAGAGCAGATCACATGGCGTTGCCGACCTTAAGGATCATTGGTTTCATCATCGGCATCTTCCTGATCACCCTGGCGGTCAGCATGGTCGTGCCCATGGCGACCCTGGTGGT
>Ga0153917_1000274_pt1 | contig 40911 bp, 36 predicted proteins | sample TSFL001MetaG_FD_104695 | JGI IMG/M metagenome (GOLD analysis project Ga0153917, IMG submission 104695) | Attine ant fungus gardens microbial communities from Florida, USA - TSFL001 MetaG | ecosystem: Host-associated > Fungi > Mycelium > Unclassified | place: USA: Florida, Paynes Creek Historic... | reverse complement strand
CCGACGGCCCTGCCCGCGCACAGCTACGCCAAGGCCTTGCGTCAGGCGCATAACGGCGAGCCCGGGGCAGCGCGGGTGCTCTACCAGCAACTGCAGCGCAACGACCTGACGCCCATCCGCCGCGCAGCGCTTCATGCCGAGTTGCCCAACTACCCGTCGCCCCAGGCCCTGAAACTGGCGCGTCAGGATCTGGAGCACGAAGACCCGATGGTGCGCCGCGCCGCGATCGCCAGCATCCGTCGACTCTTGCCCGCAGCCCAGCGTAGCCTGGTCCTGGGGCCCATGCTGGAGGATGAAGAGCAAAGCGTGCGCTTCGCCGCGGTGGATGCCTTGCTGGGCCTTGATCCGGATGCGATCGGTTTGTACTTCGGCCCGCTGCAGGACACCCTGGAACAGTACCAGCAGGCACTCGAAACACAACCCGATGATGCGGTCGCACAGGTCCATCTGGCGCGCCTCTACCTGCACGAGGATGCCTACGAACAGGCTGCAAGCGCCCTGCAGCGCAGCCTCAAGATCGCCCCCGAGGCTCCCGAGGCGCTGGCAACGCAGGTTCGCCTGCTTGAGCGTCAAGGCCAGCATGACGTCTCCCGACAGGTGCTGGCCAAAGCCTTGGCGCTGCGCCCGGACTCCGCCTTCCTGCAGCACCAGCTGGGTCTTTGGCTGACCCGCCATGAGCAAGAAGAATACGCGTTGCTGGCCTTCTCCCGCGCCGTGGAGCTGGAGCCGGACAACATCGACTACCGTTACACCCTGGCCGTGACCCTGCATGACCTGGACCAGGTCGAGGCCGCACAGAAACAGCTGGAGACAGTCCTGAGCCGGGAGCCCGCCAACCGCCAGGCACGGGTGCTGCTGATCCAGTACTGGAAGGAAACCGGGCAATTGCAGAACGTGCAGGTGCTGTTGGCCGAACTTGAACGGCAAAACCCGGATGACCCATTGCTCCAGCAAGGGCTGTAGAGGGCGCACCTGTCTTCAATTGAACCTCAGCCGTTTCTTCGCGGTCCAGTGGGTATCGGTTACCCACAGCCACAGGAGAATCGCCTTGGCCACTGCGGTGCTCACGGACGAACGTGCCCTGATCCTGGCGCCTTTGCCGCTCGCTGCGCAGACTTCCAGCTTGCTGACGGACGCGGGCTTCGTGTGCCTGAGCACCAGTGATGCCAGACGTGTGACCGACTGGCTGGCCGAAGGTGCCGGCCTGCTGATCGTGGCCAACAGCACCCTACCGGATGGCCCACAGTCGCCCTTGCAGGTGTTCATCGATCAGCAACCGGAGTGGTCGGACCTCCCCATCGTCCTGCTGGTCGACAGCACCTTGCCTGCCGACAGTTCATTCTCTTCTCGACTGGGCAATCTGGCCTGGCTGCAATCACCCTTCGACGGCACTCAACTGCTGAACATGAGCCAGGCAGCCCTGCGCTCCCGGCGCCGTCAGTACATTGCCCGCGACCGCCTGCTCGAACTGCAACGGCGTCTCGAGGAGCAGCAGCGCTCCGGCGATGAACAGGCCTGGCATCAGGCCCGAAAGATGGATGCCGTCGGCCAGCTGGCCGGCGGCATCGCCCATGACTTCAACAACCTGCTCACCAGCATCGGCGGCAGTTTCGAACTCATCGACAAACGTGTGCGACAAGGGCGTACCGAACAGCTGGAAACCGTGCTGCGCATGGGCCGCGAAGCGGTGGCCCGTGCCGCCCGCCTGACCCACCAACTGCTGGCATTTTCTTCCCGGCAGTCCCTGCAAAGCCGGATCGTCGATCTGCGTACCCTGCTCCAGCCAGAGACGCTGCAGGCCAGCCTGGGTGTATCCATCACCTTGCACATCAGCGTGCCAGCCAACCTTTGGCTCGTGAAAGCGGACGACAAGCAATTGCAGGAGGTGCTGGGCAATCTGCTGGTCAACGCCTGCGAGGCCATGCCAAGCGGCGGCCAGTTGAACATAGAGGCCAGCAACCAGCGCCTGGACAGCGCCTGTCTGGGGAGCGGTGGATTGTCCAGTGGCGACTACCTGTGCCTGAGCATCCGCGATAATGGCCATGGCATGTCACAAAGCACCTTGGAGCATGCCTTCGAACCCTTCTTCACCACCAAGCCGATCGGTCAGGGTATCGGCCTGGGCCTGTCGATGGTCTATGGCTTCAGCAAGCAATCACATGGCCATGTTGCCTTGCACAGCCAGATAGGCCAAGGCACCCAGGTCGACCTTTACCTGCCGCGCTACCACGGTCGATCAAAGCGGCAGGCGGATGTTCAACCCACGAAGCCGCCAGGCAGCAACCGCGATGTACTGGTGGTCGAAGACGACCCTAACGTACGCCAGCTGGTCTGCCAGGTACTGCGCGAGGAAGGCTTCCCCTGCCAGGCCGCCGGCAATGCCAACGAAGCACTGAAACTGCTGGAAAGGCCGCAGCCGTTCGCCTTGATGGTCAGTGATGTGGGCCTGCCGGGTATGAGTGGCCGCCAACTGGCGCAAATCGCCCGCAAACGTCAGCCTGAACTGCAAGTGCTGTTCATTACGGGCTATGCCGAAACCGCCATGGCCCGCGATGATTTCCTCGAACCTGGGATGCAACTGATCAGCAAGCCCTTCGAGCTGTGCCAGCTTCGGGCACGGGTCGCGCACATGCTGGGTGAATCCTGATCAGCGACCGATGTCTTCATCCCAGAGTTCTGGATGGTTGTCGATGAACGTGCGCATCATGTGCTCACAGGTGGCATCTTGCAGCACATCCAGGCGCACACCTCGGCTTTGCAGCAATTGCTCCTCCCCCATGAACGTACGGTTTTCCCCCACGACCACATGGCGGATGCCATAAAGCAGGATTGCGCCACTGCACATGGCGCAGGGCGATAGCGTGGTGTACAGCGTTGCATCGCGATAAACCTGCGCACTCTGGCGACCGGCCCGCTCCAGGGCATCCATCTCACCGTGCAGGATGGCGCTTGCGCACTGGACACGGCGGTTGTGCCCACGCCCGATGATCCGCCCCTCGTGAACCAGCACCGAGCCAATGGGGATCCCTCCTTCGGCAAGCCCCTGGCGCGCCTCGTCGATGGCTGCCTGCATGAATGTGTCCAAAGCCATGGTGTCCCGCCTCCTGTTTGCCGTCACGGTCAACGGTCTGCCCAGCAGGCTAGCACAGGCCACCAAGGCATGGCTTTCCCGGCATGGACGACTATGCTCATTAGGTTTTCCTCTGCCCTGGGGAGACCCAGGCCCTTTCCAGGTGTCGGGAGCGTGGTCATGAGCAAGAAAATCCTGGTCGTGCTGACCAACACGGCGAAGTATCCAACACTGCGCCGTGCCACAGGCCTGTGGTTGGGCGAGGCGGTTCACTTCGTCGACGAAGTCCAGAAAGCCGGCTATGCCGTCGACTATGTCAGCCCTGCGGGCGGTTATGTGCCGATCGACCCCCATAGCCTGCAGATGGCCCCCGAGCTGGATTGGCAGTGGTACGACGACAAGACCTTCATGAACCATCTCGGCAATACCCTCAGCCCCAGCCAGGTCAAGGTCGGCAACTATTGTGCGATCTATTACGCCGGTGGGCATGGCGTGGTCTGGGACTTTCCCGAGAACACGGCGCTGCAGGAGCTGGCCAGGCGCATCTATGAGGCCGGGGGCGTGGTGGCTGCGGTGTGTCATGGTGTGGTCGGATTGCTCAACATCAAGCTCAGCGACAACAGCCTGCTGGTCCGGGGGCGTCAGGTCACCGGTTTCTCCAATACCGAAGAAAAGCTGGCGGAACTGGACAAGGTCGTGCCGTATCTGACGGAAAACGAACTGGTCGCCCGTGGGGGCAAGTACAGCAAACATGATGATCCGTGGGCGGCCTTCGTCGTCAGCGACGACAGGCTGGTCACCGGGCAGAACCCGGCATCCAGCCGGCAAGTGGCGGCGCAGGTGCTGGAGCGCCTGAAGAAGCCGGCATGACTCCGACAGCCTCCTGCCCCATATGCCCTCCTGCAAAAGGATAGCAGCTACAGCCTGCCAGATTCCTGCCCAGGTACCCTCTCCTGTCTTCTGTCCACTCAGGGCAGCTTGCCGGAGGGTTCCATTTCGATGTCGAGGTTCACTTATGCAGGACGCAGCCTGCTGGAATTACTGCTGATCCTGACGATCGGCTTGGTCCCCATGGTGTCAGGCCTGCTGGTGATGATGTACCAGCTGGAAAGAAAACTTGAAGAAAACGCCCAGGTGTCCGTTCAGGAAGCCATCTTCGCCATCGACAGGGTATTGGACCATCTGCAGATGGCCGCCTCCAGCGCCCTGCCCCTGGCAGGACAACCCTGTGCCCAGGCCCTGGGGCCACTTGAGCGACTGGCCGCCGGTGATCCGCGCATTCGTTCCCTGGTCCTGACCCGTGATGGCCAGGCCTACTGCAGCACGATCGAAACCACCTCCTCCTACAGCCCGTCCTTCTACAGCCCGAACGCCCATATCCAGCTCAACTTCAACTCCCCCGTCACCCCCAACGGCGTGGTCGTCGAACTGCGCCTGACCTATGCCAATCCAGGCGTGATCGCCACCGCCTATGGCCTGGAACTGCGCAATGAGCTGCGCGGCTTCCAGGATGGCCTGGTGCTGCTGGTGGAGTTCGGGAACAAGTATTTGTGGAGCTCTGGAGACAGTCGCGACGCGCAACGCCCATCGCAATCGGAGTTCTTCCGCAGCGCGATGTCGAGCAAGCATGGCTACATGGTCAAAGGGGGCTATCCCGAGGGCTATACCACCCAGGAGTTCCGGCAGTCGATGTTGCAGATACTCCCGTCCCTCGCCTTGGTGGGGCTGCTGACCGGAGCGATAACGTATTGGGGGATTTTCAGGAGCCGCAACAAGGGACGGCACGCCGCATCACCAAGGGGGTGATCCGACGTGCCCTTGCGGTCACTCGACGTTCAGGACGCCTCGACGAACCTGGTCGCGTTCGATGGATTCGAACAGCGCCTTGAAGTTGCCTTCGCCGAAGCCGTCGTCACCCTTGCGCTGGATGAACTCGAAGAACACCGGGCCCATCAGGGTCTCGGAGAAGATCTGCAGCAGCAGACGCTTGTCACCAGCCTCGGAGGAGCCGTCGAGCAGGATGCCGCGGGCCTGCAGCTGGTCGACCGGCTCGCCATGGCCCGGCAGGCGCTCTTCGAGCATTTCATAGTAGGTTTGTGGCGGTGCGGTCATGAAACGCATGCCATAACCCTTGAGCGCATCCCAGGTCTTGATCAGGTCATCGGTGAAGAAGGCTACGTGCTGGATGCCTTCGCCGTTGTACTGCATCAGGAACTCTTCGATCTGACCCGAGCCCTTGGACGACTCTTCGTTCAGCGGAATGCGGATCATGCCATCGGGTGCGGTCATGGCACGCGAGGTCAGGCCGGTGTACTCGCCCTTGATGTCGAAATAACGGATTTCACGGAAGTTGAACAGCTTCTCGTAGAAGCCGGCCCAGTAGGACATCCGACCGCGATAGACGTTGTGGGTCAGATGGTCGATGAGCGTGAGGCCCGCACCTTTCGGATTGCGATCCACGCCTTCGATGAACTTGAAGTCGATGTCATAGATCGAGCTGCCTTCTTCGAAGCGGTCGATCAGGTACAGCGGTGCGCCGCCGATGCCTTTGATCGCCGGCAGGCGAAGCTCCATCGGACCGGTTTCGATTTCCACCGGCTGGGCGCCCAGCTCCAAGGCGCGGGCATAGGCTTCGTGGGCATTGCGAACGCGGAACGCCATGCCGCAGACCGACGGGCCATGTTCGGCGGCAAAGTACGAAGCGATGCTCTTGGGTTCGTTGTTCAGGATCAGGTTGATGCCGCCCTGGCGATACAGGTGCACATCCTTGGAACGGTGGCTGGCCACCTTGGTGAAACCGAGCATCTGGAATACCGGTTCCAGCACGCCTGGGGTGGGTGACGCGAACTCGATGAACTCGAAGCCCATCAGACCCATTGGGTTGTCGAAGATATCAGCCATGTTGGTGTCCTCATCTATAAGCGAAAAAACGGTGGAATCAGGTGCTTTTGATGTCGGACAGGCGTGGTGGCGAGCAAGGTATGCCGCGCACGCTGCGGGCAAGGAAGTCACCAATGATCAGTTTGAACCCATGGTATGTCATATGGACCCATTCTCGGCGGGCTTGATTCCCCAGGGTGTGGAGAACCTTATTCTTTTATTCGTAAATCGATTCTACAGTGCGTAAAATCATTTGTCGCGCTTTAGTTCACCGCTTTTGGCGACAAACGGCTATCCTCTGCCAATTGCATTCATCAGATTAGAACAGCATGCCATTCAAGGTTAAACGCTCCGCCCGCTGGGGCTGGCGAGCCCTGCTTCCCTGGGGCGTCGGTGCGCTGCCGTTACTGTGTGGCCTGGCCGTCATGCACTGGCAGGCGCAGCGCGAACTGCACAACACCAGCCAGGCCACTACCCGACAAGTGGTAGCGCAAGTCGAACACATCCTCGACAACCTTTCCCTGGCAGCCAAGCAGCTGCTGCCTTTGGTCGGCCGTCCCTGCCCCGACATTGACCTGGCCCTGCGCGGTCAGGTCACCCGTAACGCCTTCGTGCGTTCCACCAATCTTTTCCATCAAGACACGCTCTATTGCTCCTCGCTGTTCGGCAATTTCGACGAAGCGGTGGACCCCCGCGATTACACTGACGGCCGGCTCTGGCTGATGGACGGCAACTCGGTCACCCCTGGCCATCCGCTGCTGGCTTACCGCCTGAGTACTGCAGGCAGTGGTGCGATCACCACCGTCGACGGCGACCACCTGACCAGCGCCCTGCACCTGATCGGTCCGGGCGAGGAGCTGCAGCTTCAAGTCGGCAACCACTGGATGGGCAAGGACGGCGTGGTACACACCGGAACACCTCCCGTGGCCGCCACGGCGCCTTCGGTGCAAGCATCGACCCGTTACCCTTTCAGTGTTCATGGTGGCTATGGGGCAGGCAAAAAAGCCCAGTTCATGACCGAACATTACCCGGCCCTGCTCAGCCTCCTGTTGCTGCTGGGGATTCTGGCCGGAACCGTCTGCCACTGGCAGATCCGCCGCGCCTCGTCGCCCCGCGCCGAACTCAACCGGGCCCTGGAAGCCGACGAGTTCCTGCCGTACTTCCAGCCGGTGGTGCGCAAGGACGATTACCGCTGGGCCGGCGTCGAGGTCCTGATGCGCTGGAATCACCCACGCGAAGGCCTGGTACGCCCCGACCTGTTCATCCCCTATGCCGAGCACAGCGGCCAGATCGTCCCCATGACCCGCGCCCTGATGCTGCATACCGCCCAGAGCCTGGCCCCCTATGCCGCCTTGCTCGAGGATGGTTTCCACATCGGTATCAACATCACGGCCGACCACTGCCGCGACCTGGAACTGCTGGATGATTGCCGCACCTTCCTCCAGCATTTCCCGCCAGGGCGCGTGGTACTGACCCTGGAGCTGACCGAGCGCAAGCTGATCGAGGCCACGCCCGTCACCCTGGAGCTGTTCGAGAAGCTCCACGAAATGGGCGTCATGATTGCCCTGGACGACTTCGGCACAGGCCAGTCGAGCCTCAACTACCTGCGCCAGTTCAAGGTCGACTACCTGAAGATCGACCAGAGCTTCGTCGGCATGATCGGTGGCGACGCCCTCTCCCAGCATATCCTCGATACCATCATCGACCTGTCGGGCAAGCTGGGGCTGGGCCTCGTGGCCGAAGGGGTGGAGACCGAAGTGCAGCGCGACTACCTGGCCCGTCACCACGTGGACTTCCAGCAGGGCTACCTGTTCGGGCGTCCTATGCCTGTAGGCGACTTCCTCCAAGCCCTGGCCGCACGCCCCGGCAGCTCGCGGTTGCCGCACAGCGTGCGCCCTGAGATCATGCCCAACTGATCCATCCGCTCAACTCCATTAACCGAGGCATTCGTGTCAAAAGGCATTCTCTCGTCGGTCATGGCGTCCTGTCTGTTCGCTGTGATGTACTTCTATACCTCCTTGATGGCCCCGCTCGATGGCGAGGAGATCTTCGGGTGGCGCACGCTGCTCACGCTCCCCTGCCTCACTCTGTTCATGCTGGCCACCAAGGACTGGAAGCTGGTCGGCGGCTTGCTGGCCCGGGTCAAACAGACGCCGCTGTTGCTGCTTGGGATGGTCGGTACCTCATGGTTGATGGGTGTGCAGCTGTGGCTGTTCCTCTGGGCACCGCTGCATGGGCGCAGCCTGGAAGTGTCCATGGGCTACTTCCTGCTGCCGTTGGCCATGGTCCTGACCGGACGCCTGGTGTATGGCGAACGCCTGTCGCGCCTGCAAAAGGTCGCGGTGGCCTGCGCGGTCCTGGGTGTGGGCCACGAGCTGTACCAGAACGGCAGCTTCGCCTGGGAAACCCTGGTGGTGACCATCGGCTACCCGATCTACTTCGTCCTGCGTCGGCGCTGCCGAACCGACCATTTGGGCGGCCTGTGGTGCGACATGTGCCTGCTGCTGCCCTGGGCGCTGTACTTCGTGCTGCAAAGCCCACTGACACCCACCGACCTGGCCGAGCACCCGGCCCTGTACGGGTTGATCCCTCTGCTCGGGGCGATCAGCGCCTCGGCCCTGATCGCTTATGTGCTGGCCAGTCGCCTGCTGCCGTTCAGCCTGTTCGGCCTGCTCAGCTACGTCGAACCTGTACTGCTGGTCGGCGTTGCCTTGCTGCTGGGCGAAACCATCGGCCCCGACCAGTGGTTGACCTATCTGCCGATCTGGGCCGCAGTGCTGGTACTGGTGCTCGAAGGCTTCAAGCATCTGCTGCGTCAGCGTCGGCGCTCGGTGTAAGACGAACCTGACGGACCCTGCGCTCCTCGACCGCCACCACGGTCAGGGTCCAACCATTGCAAGCCAGGCGGTCCCCCACCACCGGCAGGCGATCCAGCAAGCTCATGACCAGGCCCGCAAGGGTCTGGTAGTCCTCGGTGGCACGCGCACTGAAGCCGGTCCGCGCCTGGACGTGGCTGAGGTTCAGGGCGCCGCTGACGACAAAGCCCTCCGCCTCCTCGACAACCCCGGGGCCAGACACCTCGCTGGCGTCCGGCAGCTCGCCGGCAATCGACTCAAGGATGTCGGTCATCGTCAGCAGGCCCGTGAAGTCACCGAACTCGTTGACCACGAAGGCAATATGCGTCGACTGGGCGCGCATCTGCTCCAGGGCATTGAGGATGCTGAAGCTCTCGAGCAGGTTCAGCGGCGCCCGCGCCAGGCGTTCCAGCTCGGGCTGACCACCTGTCAGCAACTCCTTGAGCAGCTCTTTCTTGTGCACGAAGCCCAGCGGCTCCTCGATCCGCCCGTCACGGATCAAGGGCAGACGCGAGTACGGCGAATGCGCCAGGGCCTGGGCAATCGCTTCGCCAGGCTGGGCCAGCTCGATGGCGTCGACCTTGGCGCGCGCCGTCATCACCGCGCGGATCGGCCGCTCGGCCAGGTTCAGCACGCCACTGATCATCACACGCTCACGTCGGTCGAAGACCACCTGCTCATCGCTGCCCTCGATCAGATCGGCGATCTCGTCGCCGACCTCGTCGGCCTCCACCCGGCGCCCGCCCATCAGCCGCAGCACGGCATGTGCAGTACGCTCGCGCAGCGGCCGGTGCTGTTGCAGGCTGCGCTTGCGACCTGCGCGCGCCAACTGGTTGAACAGCTCGATCAGCAAGGAGAAGCCGATGGCCGCGTACAAGTAGCCTTTCGGGATATGGAAGCCCAGGCCCTCGGCGGTCAGGCTGAAACCGATCATCATCAGGAAGCCCAGGCACAGCATGATCACTGTCGGATGGGCATTGACGAAACGGGTCAGCGGCTTGCTCGCGACGATCATGATACCGATGGAGAAGATCACCGCGATCATCATCACCGACAACTGCTCGACCATCCCTACCGCGGTGATCACCGCATCCAGGGAGAACACCGCGTCCAGCACCACGATCTGCGCCACGATGGGCCAGAACGCCGCATGGCGGGTGGCCCCACTGGTTTGAGTCACATGCCCTTCAAGGCGTTCATGCAGCTCCATGGTGGCCTTGAACAACAGGAACACACCACCGAACAACATGATCAGGTCGCGGCCAGAGAAGCTCTTGCCAAGCACTTCGAACAGCGGCGCGGTCAAGGTGACCATCCAGGAAATGCTGGCCAGCAGGCCCAGGCGCATGATCAAGGCCAGGCTCAGACCGATGACCCGCGCACGGTCACGCTGATGCGGCGGCAGTTTGTCGGCGAGGATGGCGATGAACACCAGGTTGTCGATGCCCAGTACCAACTCGAGCACGATGAGCGTGGCAAGGCCCAGCCAGGCCGTAGGATCGGCTAGCCATTCCATTGCGAAGCACTCATGCGGGATGCGTCACGGGGACAGAGGAAGGAAGGCCGAAATGGCCAGGGACTGGGAGGCTCCGAGAAGGTGCTCATGGTGACCTTGATAGCTAACTGGGATGGTGATCCTACAATCACAGCAGCTTTTTCTGACAGAGCGAAACTATTACAAAAGCTGTAACAGACTCCAGGGGACTTTTCTTCAATACCGCGCCCCGCCCATCAGCCAGGATGACCCCCTCTTCTCCAATTCAAGGAACATTCCCCATGAGCCTGTCCCTGTCCATGGCTGCTTTCGCCCTGGCGGCCTCCATTTCACCCGGCCCGGTCAACATCGTCGCCCTGGGCAGTGGCGCTCGCCACGGGCTGCGCGCAAGCATTGGCCATGCCGCAGGAGCGACCCTGGGATTCTGCCTGTTGCTGGTGCTGGTTGGCCTGGGCCTGCATGAACTGCTGCTGCGCTGGCCGTTGCTGGGCCGGTTGCTGCATGGCGGCGGCGTGTTGTTTTTGCTGTACATGGCCTGGAAGCTGTTCAGCGACAATGGGCAGTTGAAGAACGAGCATCAGGACGGCGCCCCTTCGGCCTGGCATGGTGCGGTCATGCAGTGGCTCAACCCCAAGGCCTGGCTGGCGGCGGTGGCGGGCATCGGGGCCTACACAGGAGGCGAGCAACATCTGTTATGGCTGTTTGCCTGGATCTACGGGCCGATCTGCTTCGTCTCGATCGCCAGTTGGGCCTGGGCCGGCAGCGTGATTCGCCAGTACCTGGGCAACCCGCGGCATATGCGCGTCTTCAACCGTGGGTTGGCAGTGCTGTTGGTGGCCAGTGCGCTGTATCTGCTGGCGGGGTGAGCAGTACCGGCCCGGTCGCCGGCATGGATGTCCAAACGCCTCAACCTCCGAGCCGATAGTGCCCTGGCGTCGTCGCCAGGTGCTGCTTGAATGCCCGTTGCAGATGCGCCTGATCGGCAAACCCGGCCTCCACCGCCACCTCGGCAATCGCACGCCCCCGGCGCAACTGGGCTCGGGCGTGCTGCACGCGCTGATCCAGCAGGTAGCCATGGGGCGTCAGGCCGAAACGCTGGCCGAAGGCGCGGATCAGGTAGGCCCGCGACAGGCCGACGGCAGCGCAGATATCTTCGAGGCTCAAGGAGTCAAGGCGATGCGCGCGGATGAACGCAGCGGCAGCGTCCAGGCGCGGGTTGACCTGCGTCGGCTGAGAGGGCTCGTCGTCCAAGTCACCCGGCAATGCTGTGAAAAACTCGGCCAGGCATGCCTCCCGGTCGGCAGTCCGGTCGTCGAACAGTGCGGCAAACACCTCGAGCAACCGGCCATAGAGCACCGGTGACATGCTGCAGGTCGCCGTGGGCAGGGTGAATCCCCGGGCCTGCAGCCAGGGCAGGTCGACGAACAGCATCAGGTAGGACCACGGCTCGCCCTCGATCGGATTGCAGGTGTGCACCACGCCTGGGTTCATCAGCACCGTGGTACCAGCGCTGACCTCACGCTGCGTATCGCAGGTCACATAGGTGCTGCGCCCGCCTGTGATCACACCGATGGAAAAGCTTTCGTGGGAATGGGGCGCATAGCACACCTGGCGTCCGTCCCCCACCCGCCGGGCCTCGACGAAGGGCAATGCCGGATCCCGCCAGAACCGCGATACTTCGATCATTGCCCTACCCTTGTCATGTGCCATGGTGCATTTGCCCGCCCCTGAACGACCGCCACTCATGGCGGCGAACACTCATCCGGTGCAGGGGAACAGCTTTATCACAGTTGAAGACGACGGGGCCATCTCGGCTCAGATCATCACATGAAACGGGGTATAGCCCCACTCCGACGCTCGTTGCACGGCCCCCGTTTGCGGCTCGATCAATTGCAAACGCAGCCATTGGTCGACAAACAGATTCGCCGCATGCGCGCCTTTTGCATTTTGCCCATACACGATACCCACCGAGTACGGGTACAGCCCGTTTTGCGCATAGGCGTCCTTGGCGGCCTGGGTCTTGTAGGCCATGGCGAATTCATCGCAATCGAACACCTCCGGCTTGAATCCATAGTCCTTGAGCCGCGCGTTGTCCCAGATACTGCGGGCTTGCTGCTCGGAGACAGCCTCGTAGTAATCGTCCACGGACAACTGGCAGCCCAGCGTCGCGTTTGGCCAGGTCGCCTTGAGCAAGTCCGATATCTTGTTCGACGGCATCAAAAGCTTGTGCAGCGAGAATCGGCTCTGGGCATCGTCAGGAACGTCACGTTCCGGAACAAGCTTCAACCACCCCCAATCGCCGGCGGGCGCATGCAATACCATGTGTGTGCTGCCAACGGTCCAGCCCAGGGTAAAGACCGACATCTGCCGCTGATTGACGATCGTAGTCCCTCGGCGCTTGATCTTGAAACGCAGTCGTGGATAGTCCTTCCACAGCTTGAATCCCGCAAACACGGACGTCTCGCGACTGGTGTTGCCGTTGGCGAACAGCGACCAGTTCACCATTTTCTTTTCCGCCGCCAGCACGATCTCCTGAGCGGCAAGATCCACATGCACCACCAACGGCACCATGTCAGCGCTGTAGCGCTTTGGATCGCCAAGGTATACCCATCCCCAGTCTCCCGATCTGGCCTGCAGACAGAGCACGCGCCCGTGCTGGTCACGCAGCACCATGCGATCGGTGGGCAGCATGCCCTTCAAGCGCAGGGCATCCGTCAGGTCCGCGATGACCGGCGGGCTGGTCACTGGGTCGGGTTCCGGTGGCGGATCGAGTGGCTCCGGGCGCGGCAGCACCTGTCCCAAGAGGGGGCTGGCGGGATCATGCGGCTGGCCAGGTACGAGCTTGTGGATGGGCATGAGCGACTCCTTGGATGGGAAATGAGCCTGCAACATGCCCCACGCCCTGGAGGTACAGACAGACGGTAAACGTTCCAGTGGCGGCCGGATCCGCTCACGGAAAAGGGCGGTGCCCTACCGCCCTTCCTGCCCCTGCCGTGACCTATGGCATCACAGGCGGCACATACTGCAAGGTCGTGCCCAATGCCCACAGCAACACCAGCACCAACGGCACATGCACCAGCAACTGCACGAACGAGAAGCCGATCAGGTCCCGCGCCTTGAGCCCCAGCACGCCCAGCAGCGGCAGCATGTAGAACGGGTTGATCAGGTTGGGCAATGCCTCGGCGGCGTTGTAGATCTGCACCGCCCAGCCCAGGTGGTACTGCAGGTCGTTGGCCACCAGCATCACGTACGGGGCCTCGATGATCCACTTGCCACCCCCGGAAGGGATGAAGAAGCCCAGCACCGCCGAGTACACGCCCATGAGCACGGCGTAGGTGTCATGGGAGGCGATCTGCACGAAGAACGTGGAGATGTGATGAGCCAGGGTTTGCCCATCCACACCCTGAACCTGGGTGAGGATCGCGGCGATCGAGCCATACAACGGGAACTGGATCAACACCCCCGTGGTGGTCGGCACGGCGCGGGCCACGGCATCGAGGAAGCTGCGCGGGCGCCAGTGCAACAAGGCACCAAGCATGATGAACAGGAAGTTGTAGGTATTCAGGCCGGAGATGGCGGTGATCGCAGGTTTGGTGGCGAACTCGTGGTACAGCCAGCCGCCGGCCAGCGCCACCAGCAGCAGGGTCAGCACCGGGCTGTATTCCAGCCATTCGCCCGGGCGCGTGCGCTGGGCCGTGGGCGGCACACTGAAGCTTGGGTCGACGCCGCATTGCTCGGCGGTCCGGGCGCTGTTCGGGCCAGGCGCGGTGGCATAAGCGATGACCAGCGAAACGATCACCAGAACCGCCAGCATCACGCCGGACTGCCAGAGGAAGATGGTTTCGGTGAACGGAATCACCCCGGTGATGGCCAGGATCGACGGCGGCAGGCTGGCCGGGTTGGCCTGCAATTGCGCAGCCGAAGATGACAGCCCCAGGGCCCAGACCGCGCCCAGCCCCAGGTAGGCGGCAGCGCCTGCGGCGCGGTAATCCATCTTCAGGTCCTGGCGTCGGGCCAGGGCCCGCACCAGCAAGCCACCGAAGACCAGCGACAGGCCCCAGTTGAGCAGCGAGGCGAGCATCGAAATCAGCGCCACCCAACATACCGCCGAGCGACCGTTCTTCGGCAGGCGGGCCAGCCGGTCAATCAACCGCGCCGCAGGTGGCGAGCTGGCCACCACATAACCGCCTATGACCACGAAAGCCATCTGCATGGTGAACGGGATCAAACTCCAGAAACCGTCGCCGAACGCCTTGGCGGTGTCGGTGGGCTTGGCGCCCATGACCATGGCGCCCAGGCACACCAGCACCACGGCCAGGGCGGCGAATACCCAGGAGTCGGGGAACCAGCGTTCGGCCCAGTTGGAACAGCGCAGGGCAAAACGGGCGGATCGGCTGTCTTGGATTTCAGCGGCCACGGAGGTTTCCTTTTATTTGTTTTTTTGATTATCAAACACTGAAGCAGCACAAAACCCTGTGGGAACGGGTTCACCCGCGAAGGCGTCCGATCAGGCGACTCTATCGCCTCGGCTGACGCATTCGCGGGTGAACCCGCTCCCACAGGGTCGGGTAGTGCTTCTTAGAAGGTCATTTCCTTCACATCGTCCGGCACGATCAGCTTGCCGGCGGTCTTCTCGATGATTTCCTCGACGCTGACCCCCGGTGCGGTCTCGCGCAGGATGAAGGCGCCGTTTTCGATTTCCAGGTAGGCCAGGTCGGTAAGCACCTTGCGGATGCAACCGGCGCCGGTCAGCGGCAGGCTGCAGCGTGGCAGCAGCTTGGACTCCCCGTCCTTGGAGGCGTGGGTCATGGTGACGATGATGTTCTCGGCACCGGCCACCAGGTCCATGGCGCCGCCCATGCCCTTGACCAGCTTGCCTGGGATCATCCACGACGCGATGTTGCCTTCCACATCCACTTCGAAGGCACCCAGCACGGTGAGGTCGACATGGCCGCCACGGATCATGGCGAAGGATTGCGCGGAGTCGAAGATCGACGCGCCGCGGCGGGCGGTAACGGTCTGCTTGCCGGCGTTGATCATGTCGGCGTCGATGGTGCTTTCGGTCGGGAACTCGCCCATGCCGAGCAGGCCGTTTTCCGATTGCAACATCACATCCATATCGGCGGGCACGTAGTTGGCCACCAGGGTCGGAATGCCGATACCGAGGTTGACGTAGTAGCCGTCCTTCAGTTCACGGGCGACGCGTTGCGCCATCTGTTCGCGGGTCAGTGCCATGGTCAGGATCTCTTTGTTGTTCTGTGGACGGCGCTCAGGCCTTGACTGTGCGCTTCTCGATGCGCTTCTCGAAGGTGCCTACGATGACCCGGTCGACATAGATGCCCGGCGTATGGATCTCGCTGGGCAGCAACACGCCCGGCTCGACGATCTCCTCGACCTCGACCACGGTGATCTTGCCGGCGGTGGCGGCCAGCGGGTTGAAGTTCTGCGCGGTATTGCGGTACACCACGTTGCCGTAGTGGTCAGCCTTCCAGCCTTTGACGATGGCGAAGTCGCCGGTGATGGACTCTTCGAGGATGTACTTGCGGCCCTTGAACTCACGCACTTCCTTGCCGTCGGCAACTGGGGTGCCGTAGCCGGTGGCCGTGTAGAAGGCCGGGATACCGGCGCCGCCGGCGCGCATCTTCTCGGCCAGGGTGCCTTGAGGGGTCAGTTCCACTTCCAGCTCGCCGCTGAGCAGCTGGCGTTCGAACTCGGCGTTCTCGCCCACCTAGGAGGCGATCATCTTCCGGATCTGCCGGTCTTACAGCAGCACGCCAAGGCCGAAACCGTCGACGCCGCAGTTGTTGGAGACCACGGTCAGGCCCTTGACGCCGCGGCGCTTGATTTCGGCGATGAGGTTTTCGGGGATGCCGCACAAGCCGAAGCCGCCGGCCAGTACCGTCATGTTGTCGGTCAGGCCTGCGAGGGCCTCTTCATAGGTTGCTACGCGCTTGTCCAGTCCGGCCATGCTCAGTCGCCTTTTGTAGTTGTTGGAACCGTGGAGGCATCTTCACCGCTGCCGACTGATTTGTTAATTTTGTTTTCGTCATCGATTGATAATTTTTCCAAAACAAAATCGGGTTCGCCATGAACGTCAAGCAGTTACGCGCCTTCATCACCGTGGCCAAGTACCAGAGCTTCGCCCAGGCCGGCGAACACCTGCATGTCTCCCAGCCCGCGCTGAGCCTGACCATCAAGGCCCTGGAGGACAACCTAGGCGGCGCCCTGCTCACCCGTACCACCCGCAGCGTCAGCCTCACCCCCGAGGGCGAGGTGCTGCTGCCCCTGGCCCGACGTCTGCTGGCCGACTGGGACGATACCGAGGAGATGCTGCGCCAGCGCTTCACCCTGCAGTTGGGACGGGTGGCGGTGGCCGCCATGCCCGCCTTCGCCGGCAACTTGCTGCCCCGCTCGCTGAAGGTGTTCCGCCAGCGCTATCCCAAGGTCAACGTCACGGTGCATGATGTGATCAACGAGCAGGTGCTGGAACTGGTGCGCCATCACCGCGTCGAGCTGGGCATCGGTTTCGAACCGGAAAACCTCGACGGCCTGCGGTTTCACCCACTTTACCTCGACCGTTTCGTGGCCGTGGTGCCCGCCGACTCGCCGCTGGCCCGCCAGCCTCAGGTCGCCTGGCGGGACCTGCTGGCCCAGGACTTCATCGCTCTGCAACGGCCCTCGGCCGTGCGCCTGCTGATGGAGCAGAACGTGGCGGCCAGCCACGGCAAGCTGACCGCGGCCTTCGAGAGCCATCAGCTGTCGACCATCGGCCGCATGGTCGCCAACGGCCTGGGCGTGAGTGCCGTGCCGGCGCTGTGCATCAACCAGATGCAGGAGCTCGGCGCGCGCTGCGTGGCCCTGATAGAGCCCCGCGTGGAGCGGCGCATCGGTGTCATCGCCCTGGCCGACCACAAGCTTTCCACGGCAGCGCAGGCGCTGCTCGACGTCGTGCTTTCCCACACTGATCCACAGGAGGTGACATGCGTTTCGTGAATCTGGCAGGCGCCAGCGTCCCGGCCATTGGCCAAGGCACCTGGTACATGGGCGAAGACCCACGCCGCAAGGCTGCCGAAGTGGCCGCCCTGCAACAAGGCATCGACCTGGGCCTGACCCTGGTCGACACCGCGGAGATGTACGCCGAGGGTGGCGCCGAGGAAGTGGTTGGCCAGGCGATTGCCGGGCGCCGGGAGCAGGTGTTCCTGGTCAGCAAGGTGTACCCGCACAATGCCAGCCGGCGCGGCATCCCCGCCGCTTGCGAACGCAGCCTGACGCGCCTGGGCACGGACTGCATCGACCTGTACCTGCTGCACTGGCGCGGCCAGTACCCGCTGGAAGAAACCGTCGAAGCCTTCGAGCGCCTGCACGAGCAAGGCAAGATCCGTCGTTGGGGCGTATCCAACTTCGATCTGGACGACCTGCTCGAACTGGACAATCCCGATTGCGCCACCAACCAGGTGCTGTACAACCCGGCCCAGCGCGGCATCGAATTCGACCTGCTGCCCTGGAGCCAGGCGCAGCAACTGCCGACCATGGCCTACTGCCCGCTGGCCCAGGCCGGGCGTCTGCTGCAACACCCGGTGCTGGCCGAGATCGCCGAGCGCCATGGGGCGACCACGGCCCAGGTGAGCCTGGCCTGGGTGACACGCAACGAAGGCGTGATCGCCATTCCCAAGTCGGTGGACCCGATGCACGTGCGGCTCAATGCAGCGGCGGGCGCACTGACCCTGAGCGATGAGGATCTGCTGGCCATCGACAAGGCGTTTCCGGCACCGACGCGCAAGCAGCACCTGGCGATGGTCTGACGAACAAGGCTGCCTTGCACCGCGATTGATTCCGGGATCGAGTGAAAATCCCGGCTGCGTACATCCAGCCCCTGGCCCCCAATGCCCGAAGACGCCGCCGCAACAACGGCCAGGGGATGTGGCCCCAAGGTGGGCCCAGGCTGGCGTAGTCGGCGGGTACCCGACGCGGGTCGATCAGGCGGTCGAGGTCGACTACCGCGCCGTTCGTCGCGAGAGGTGAAGCCTTTGTCGAATCGGGCAGGCCCTGTTCGACCAAGGTTGAATCCCTCACGTGGAGCCAGTGTCATGAGCAATCCAGATATCAAGCACGAGGTGGTCACGCGCAGCCAGTGGCTCGCCGCGCGGCGTCAGCTGTGGCTGCATGAAAAGGCCCTCACCCACCAACGAGACGAAGTGGCCGCGGCCCGGCGGGCCTTGCCGTGGGTCAAGGTCGATCAGGCCTACCGTTTCCAGGGGCCCGATGGCGAGCTGGGGTTGGCCGATTTGTTTGCCGGGCGCAGCCAACTGCTGGTCTACCACTTCATGTTCGCCGAAGGATGGAGCGAGGGCTGCCCGGGGTGCTCGTTCCTGGCCGATCATTTCGACGGAGCCAATCTGCACCTGGTGCACCACGATGTTTCGCTGGTCGCGGTGTCGCGAGCGCCCTACGCAGAGTTTCAGGATTTTCGGCGGCGGATGGGGTGGCGGTTTCCCTGGTTCTCGTCACACGGTGACCGCTTCAACGAAGACTTTGGGGTAAGTGTCGCCACGGATGGGTCTGGGCAGTACAACTACGAGCCCTATGCCGGGAGCGAGCGGGAGTTGCCCGGGTTGAGTGCGTTCTACCGAGGCGCCGAGGGTGAGATCTATCACACCTACTCCACGTATGCCCGGGGGTTGGACATTCTGGTCGGGGCTTACAATTTCCTCGATATTGCACCGCTGGGGAGGAACGAGGGGGGGACCATGGATTGGGTGCGGCATCATGATCGGTATGAGCCGGGGACGGGGGCGGGGCATTGTTGTCATGAGTGAGGGCTTGGGCTGGGCAAAAGTAGGCAAAAACCGCTGGCTCTCACATACGGCCCCTGCACTGCGCTCCAGGGTTCCCTCGCTCCTGAGATCGCGATTGGTGGCGTCTGGACTATCGCGTATCAAAAGCAAGAACGACGTTGTACCTGTAGGAGCGGGCCGTATGCTGGGGCGCAGCGGCTTTGGTTACTTCAGAGCAAACTCCAAATCAAATCTCGTGCGCCGCCAGCAACTCCATAAGCACATCGGCCAACGCCCGAACCATTCCATCCGCCGTCGGCCGATGCACCACCACGATCTCGTAGCTATCGACCTCCGGCAGCCCCTGCTCCACCCCAAGCACCCGATGCTCCTCGGTCGCAGCCCGCGGCGGCAGCAAACTGACCCCCATGCCATCGGCCACCGCCGCCTGTATCCCGCTCAGGCTGGAACTGGTGAAACTGATACGCCAGCGCCGCCCCATGCCCTCGATCGCGGTGATCATGTCATCGCGATACAGCCCTCGCGGCGGAAAGGTCACCAACGGGATCGGATCGAGCTCGAAAGCCGGTGTCCGGGCGCTGTCGATCCACTGCAACCGCTCAGGCCAACACGCCACCCCTTCTCTTGCGTTACGTCGCTGCTTGAGCAACACCAGGTCCAGTTCGCCGTTGTCATAGGCCTGGCTGAGATCGCGGCACAACCCGCTGGTGACCTCCAGCTTGACCTGCGGATGGCACCGACTGAACGCCGACAAGGCATTGGTGGTGCGCCCGCCGACAAAATCCTCAGGCACCCCGAGGCGCACCGTCACACCGACCATGGCCCCGGCCAGGGCCTCGAGCATCTGGTCGTTCAGGGCCAGCATGTGCCGGGCATAGCCCAGCAGTGTCTGCCCCGCGTCAGTCGGCAACACATCTCGGTTGCCTCGCACCAGCAAGCGATGACCGACCATGTCCTCCAGCCGTCGCACCTTCTGGCTGATGGTGGACTGGGTGGAATGCAAGCGTGTCGCCGCCGTGGTGAAACTGCCACAGTCGGCCACCACGACAATGGCCCGCAGCAGGTCGAGGTCGAACAGGGCCCTATTCGGTTTAACGCTGATAGACATCGGTGTATTCAACTTCTGAATGACAGACCTGACTTCTAGCACGCTCAATCACAACGGGCAACCGCGCACATCAGTCACCCAGCGCCACCCCTTCACGACGAGGGTCGGCACCGGCCGACCAGCCGTCAGCAGTGCGCAGGATGATCTGTGTTCCGCTGGTCATCGTCATCGGTGTCACCTCGTGCCCACGGGATTGGAGTGCTCGTACCAAACCCGGGCTGGTCAGCCCTGCCTCCACCTCGGTGCCAAGGTTGCGGCTACCGAAATTGGGCAGGTCGATGGCTGCCTGGGGGGCGAGCTTCCAATCCAGCAGACCGATCAATGCCTTGTTCACATAGCCGATGATCTGCGAACCACCAGGCGAGCCGAGGCTGGCCAGAAAATCACCGGACGGGCGCGAGAACACCAGCGTCGGCGACATCGAGGACAGCGGCCGCTTGCCTGGGGCCACGCGGTTGGCCACCGGCTTGCCGTCTTCGCTCGGCACGAACGAAAAGTCCGTCAGATGGTTGTTCAGCAGAAAGCCTTTGACGAAGAGGTGCGAGCCAAACGCGGCTTCCACCGAGGTGGTCATGGCGATCGCTGCGCCTTGGTCATCGACCGCCGAAACATGGGAGGTGGCAATGCGCAAGGGCGAGCGATCGGGCGCCTGCGCCAGCTGGGCACCGGGCGGTGAACCTGCTTGAGCACGCTTCATGCTGTGCGGTCCGATCAACCTGGCACGGCTGGCAAGGTAAGTCTTGTCGGTCAACCCGTCGAGGTTGACCGACACGTAATCGCTATCGGCCAGGTACTGGGCACGGTCGGCGTAGGCCAGGCGCTCGGCCTCGGCGATCAGGTGAACCGCCATGGGTACAGGCTCAAGCCCAGCCACTGACGGCGCCTGGGTCGGCGCCATGCCTGCGAGATCCAGCGACGGCGTGGCCGACTGCAGTGCTTCGAGAATGCCCAGGGTCTGCAACACCGCGACCCCGCCAGAAGATGGCGGCGGCATGCCGCAAATGCGCCAGGCCTTGTAGGGGCCGCATACGGCTGTGCGCTCCTTGGCCTGATAGCGGCGCAGGTCTTCGAGCGACAGCTGGCCTGGGTTTGCATGACCGCGCACCGCATCGACCATCGCCGTGGCGATCTCGCCGGTATAGAACGCATCAGGCCCCTGCGTGGCGATCAGCGCCAGGGTATGCGCAAGTTCGGGATTCCTCAGTGACGTACCGACCGCCAGGGGCTTGCCCTGGGCATCGAGAAAGTAGCGGGCCATGTCGGGCGAACCCGCGATGTAGGCATCCGAAGCCAACAGCGTGTGCAGCCGGTTTGACATCGGGAAGCCATCACGGGCCAGGGCGATGGCCGGCGCGAACAGGTCGCGCCATGGCAGGCGGCCATGCTGCTCATGTGCCAGTTTCAGAGCCCGCAACACCCCCGGCACACCTACCGAACGGCCACCGATCTGGGCATCCCTGAAGGCCATGGGCGTGCCGTCGGGCGTGAGGAACAGCTCCGGCGTGACACCGGCGGGTGCCGTTTCGCGGCCATCGAAGGCCTGCACCTGCCGCCCGTCCCAATACAGGATGAATGCCCCGCCGCCGATACCGCTGGACTGTGGCTCGACCAGGGTGAGCACCGCCTGCATGGCGATGGCCGCGTCGATGGCACTACCGCCGGCGCGCAACACCGAGCGCCCCGCCTCGCTGGCCAGCGGGTTGGCCGCGGCGGCCATGTGGCGGCTGGCATGGGTCGGCTGTAGCCCTGTGCGATAACCGGAGTCGAGCTCTGGCGGCAGCGGCAAGGCAGAGGGCGGCCCACCTGCGCCACAACTGATCAAGGCCATCAGGTAACTCAGTGCGGTCAATCGAGCCAGAACGGGTAACGGCCTTTTCAAAAGTGACATCCTGTAATCCAAAGCAGGCGCGCTGCACCAAAAACAGCGATTTTAGCCGAACCCACGCGATAAGCCGGAAAACAGCATGTATCCAGAAATGCACTGCTGCTCATGCGGATAATTAACTTCAAGCCCTGGCGGGTATTTCCTAGGATGAGGGCCGGTCATTCAGGAGCCCTTCCCATGCGCTTGCCGTTCGCCACCGCCTTGTTCGCCCTGCTCACCAGCGTCACCGTCCACGCCGAGACCCCTGCCATGGTTAATCAACTGCTCGCTGCCGCCCAGCGTGGCGATGCGCCCGCTGTCCGCCGTCTGCTTGATGAGGGCGTCGCAGTGGATGTGCGCGATTCCCAGCGTCGCACTGCCCTGCTGGTGGCCACCCATGCCAACCAGGTGCAAGCCGCCAAGGTGCTGGTCGAGGCAGGCGCCGACGTCAATGCCAAGGACAATATCCAGGACAGTCCCTATCTCTATGCCGGCGCCCGGGGGCTGAACGAGATCCTGCGCCTGACCCTGGACCACGGCGCCGATCTCAAGAGCACCAACCGCTACGGCGGCACCGCATTGATTCCCGCCGCTGAGCGGGGTCATGTAGAAACCGTGCAGATGTTGATCGACGCAGGTGTCGACGTGAACCACCTCAACCGGCTGCACTGGACCGCGCTGCTGGAGGCGGTGATCCTCGGCGACGGTGGCCCGCGTCATGTGGAAATCGTTCGCCGCCTGCTGGCAGCCGGGGCCGATCCGAAGATCGCCGACAAGGACGCCATGACGGCGCTGGAGCATGCGCGCCAACGGGGCTATCAGGAGATGGTGGCGTTGCTGGACAAGTGAAGTGTCATGCGCAGCGGCCCCGGAACTGTGCAAGGCCCAGTTCATTCAAGCCTTACTCTACCGCCTCGAACGGCAACCCTACATAGTTCTCGGCAATGTTCACCAACCCGGCCGGTGAACTGAGGAAGTACTCCCGGTCGGCCTCCTGCATCTTGCGGTCCCAGTCATCCTGATGCTCGCCAAAGTCATGCAACAGCTGGGTCATGAACCAGCTGAAGCGCTCGCCCTTCCAGACCCGGCGCAGGGCCAACGGCGAATACTGGGCCAGCAGGTCGGTACGCCCCTCTTGGTAGACCTTGACCAGGATCCGGTACAGGTAGTTGACGTCGGACGCCGCCAGATTAAGCCCCTTCGCGCCCGTAGGCGGCACGATGTGCGCCGCATCGCCGACCAGGAACAGCCGCCCATATTGCATGGGCTCGACCACCTGGCTGCGCAGCGGTGCGATGCTTTTCTCCAGGGCCGCACCGGTGACCAGCCGCGTGGCCACATCTTCTGGCAAACGCGCCTTGAGTTCGTCCCAGAAACGCTCATCGCTCCAGTCCTCCACCCGCTCCTGCAACGGCACCTGCAAGTAATAACGACTGCGGGTCTGGGACCGCTGGCTGCACAGCACGAAGCCACGCTCATGGTGGGCGTAGATCAGTTCGTGGTTGACCGGTGGCGTATCGGCCAGCAGGCCCAGCCAGCCAAACGGATAGACCCGCTCGTACTGCTTGAGCACGCCAGCAGGGATGCTCTGGCGCGAGACGCCGTGGAAGCCGTCGCACCCGGCGATGTAGTCACAGTCAATGCGCTGGGCCTGCCCGTCCTTCTCGAAGGTGACATAGGGCCGCGCGCTCTGCAGCCCATGCACCTGCACCTGGCTGGCCGAATAGATGATCGGTGCACCGCTGGCCTGACGAGCCTGCATGAGGTCGCGGGTGACTTCGGTCTGGCCGTAGACCATGACTGTCTTGCCGCCCGTCAGGGCCTTGAGGTCCAGGCGCTGGCGACGGCCACCGACCAGCAGCTCGACACCTTCGTGCACCAGCCCTTCGCGGTCCATCCGTTCGGCCACACCCGCCTCGCGCAGCAAATCGACCGTGCCCTGTTCCAGCACCCCGGCGCGGATGCGGCCGAGCACGTAGTCCGGGGTCTGGCGCTCGAGGATCACGGTGTCGATACCGGCCTTGTGCAGCAGTTGGCCGAGCAACAGGCCGGACGGACCTGCCCCGATGATTGCAACCTGAGTATTCATTGTTGTTGTCTCGTCGTGTCGATGCCGGCGCCCGCAAGGCATGGCATCCGCTGATGGGTTTGCACCTGCATTTTTACTGGCCATCACCTCGCAAAAAGTGTGAAATCCCATGCATTAACTGCACTTTTACAAACTTCGTTCGATTAACGGACAGACATGCCATGACCGCCAAGCTTCCCGGCGTCCCACTGTTCCAGCTCTACGGCGAGAAGCAGGCCTGGCCCAGTACCGACCTGCTGCATTGCGAACCCATCCCTGCCCGCAGCCGTCTGCACCATTGGGAAATCAAGCCCCATCGCCACGCCGAGCTGTTCCAGTTGCTCTATGTACAGCGCGGCCGGGCACAGGTGGAGATCGAAGGCCGGCGCAGCGAGATCCACGAGGCGGCCATCCAGGTGGTTCCGCCATTGACCGTGCATGGTTTTCGTTTCAGCGCCGACATCCAGGGGCATGTCCTGACCTTCGGCTCCACCTTGGTGGCCGACCTGGAACAGCGCCTGGGCGCGCCGCTGGCAGTGTTGACCTCGGTCGGCTGCTACCCGCTGGGCAAGGACCGCATCCGCCTGCACGGCCTGATCGACACCCTGCAGCAGGAATACCAAGGCCATGCCCCAGGCCGGGCGGCCATGCTGCAGGCGTTGCTCACCGCACTGATGGTGTGGATCAGCCGCCGCCAGCAGTCGGGCCAGGCCCCGCGCAACCGCGACGAGCGTGACCGGCAACTGCTCAGCCGCTATCTGCGGCTGGTGGAGGCCCATTACCGCGAACACCTGTCGGTCGAAGACTTCGCCGCGAAACTGGGTGTTTCCAGCCTGCGGCTCAACCAGTTGTGCCGGGACCTGGCCGGGCAGACCGCGCTGCAGGTCATCCACCAGCGCCTGCTGCTGGAGGCCCGACGCAACCTGGTGTACACACGCATGAGCATCGGCCAGCTGTCGGACCGGCTGGGGTTCACCGACCCGACCTACTTCGCCCGGTTCTTCAAGCGTCTGACCGGGCAGACACCAAATGGCTTCCGACGGTCCGCCCAGTCGCAGGACTCTGCAGCGCCTTCTTGACGTTTACGTCAAGCAGCCTTTAGGTTAGCGCTGATCACCCTCTCCGAGCCCAAGCATGAGCAACCAGACCTACAGCATCTCCGACCTTTCCCGCGAGCTGGACATCACCACCCGCGCGATTCGCTTCTACGAGGAACAGGGCCTGCTGGCGCCTGAGCGTCGGGGTCTGGAGCGCATCTATTCGGCGCGTGACAAGGTCACCTTGAAGCTGATCCTACGCGGCAAGCGCATCGGCTTCTCGCTGGCCGAGTGCCGCGAGCTGATCGAGCTGTACGACCCCAGCGGCGGCAACCTCAAGCAGCTCAACAGCATGCTGGCCAAGATCGCCGAGCGCCGCGCGCAACTGGAACAGCAGATGCTCGACATCCAGCAGATGCACCTGGAGCTGGATACCGCCCAGGAACGCTGCGAGCAGGCCCTGGCCGCCACCCTCAACCAGCACAATCACAACAACCGTTGACCTGACACAGGAACCCGCCATGTCATTGCCCGAGAAAGTCCGCCTGGTCGAAGTCGGCCCGCGCGACGGCCTGCAGAACGAAGCCCAGCCCATCAGCGTCGCTGACAAGGTCCGCCTGGTCGACGAACTCACCGAGGCCGGGTTGTCCTATATCGAGGTGGGCAGTTTCGTCTCGCCCAAATGGGTACCACAGATGGCCGGCTCGGCCGAGGTGTTCGCCGCGATCAAGCAGCGTCCGGACGTGACCTATGCAGCCCTGGCGCCCAACCTGCGTGGCTTCGAGGACGCCCTGGCGGCGGGGGTGAAAGAGGTCGCGGTCTTCGCCGCAGCGTCCGAAGCATTCTCCCAGCGCAACATCAACTGTTCGATCAGCCAGAGCCTCAAGCGCTTCGAGCCGATCATGGACGCTGCACGCAACCATGGCGTTCGGGTGCGAGGTTATGTGTCTTGCGTGCTGGGCTGCCCCTACGAGGGCAAGGTCAGCGCCGAGCAGGTTGCGCCGGTGGCCCGGGCCCTGCATGACATGGGCTGCTACGAAGTCTCCCTGGGCGACACCATCGGCACCGGCACCGCTGGCGAAACGCGCCGGCTGTTCGACGTGGTCTCGGCCCAGGTGCCACGCGAGCAGTTGGCCGGGCATTTCCATGACACCTATGGCCAGGCCCTGGCCAACGTGTATGCCAGCCTGCTGGAGGGCATCGCCGTCTTCGACAGCTCCGTGGCGGGCCTGGGCGGCTGCCCCTATGCCAAGGGCGCGACCGGCAACATCGCTACCGAGGATGTGGTGTACCTGATGCAGGGCCTGGGCATCGATACAGGTATCGACCTTGACCGCCTGGTCGCCGCCGGCCAGCGCATCAGCGCCGTGCTGGGCCGCGTCACTGGGTCGCGGGTTGCACGGGCGCGCAGCGCCCAATAAGTCATACGGGTGTCACATTTGTGTGGGTGGAGTGTTACCTCACCCACGTTTGCCAGCAAAAAATCGGGTAACAGGGAAACAAATCGACAGATTTTCAGGTGACCCGATTTTTGCCAATCCATACAAGCCATTGATTTTAAAGGATTTTCAAAAGTTGGCATGGCATCTGCTTTATCTCTGGCATAACAAGAACAAAAACGTGATACCCAATAAAAACAACAGGTAACGGCTCTGACATAACAAGAACAACACGGCAGAGGCGTAGCAAGCAGATTTTTTTGGAGTAGACATGCATTTCAGAGGGTTCGCCCTCGCGGCCTGACACAGAACAATAAAACTACCTGCAAGGTAGCGACAGTCAGGATCGGATCAGCAATGATGAAGGCAGGTCAGCGCTCAAAAAAATACGTTTGCTCTTGTGCCCCGAATGGGGGCCACCCGCGGTACAGAGGCAACGGCTGACAAAAACAACAACAAGCCAGTCTCCAATAATAAAAAAAGAGCAGGCAACAACGCTTTGAGGGGAGCTTAGGCTCCCCTCAGTGCTTCCTGTCCCCTTCGTCTTCCCGCTTGCCCTCCCTCTCCCCTTCGTCTTCCAGCTTCTCCACCAGCACCGGCATGCTGCCCAGTACCAGCAGCGCCAGCACCGTGCTGATCACCGCCGTGGCCTCGCGCCCCATGCCGGCGGCAGTCCCGATAGCGGCGGTCATCCATAGTCCGGCGGCGGTCGTCAGGCCTTTCACATGGCTGGTCTGCCTGCCGTTACCCTTGAGGATGGTTCCGGCGCCGAGAAAACCGATACCCGCGACGATACCCTGGATCACCCGGCTGAGCGCCTGATCATCAGCCCCGGCCATGCTGGGCGCCAGGACGAACAACGCCGCGCCCAGCGAGACCAGCATGTGGGTACGCACGCCGGCCGATTTGCCCTTGTGCTCACGCTCGAACCCCAGCACAGCGCCCAGCACCGCAGCCATCAGCAGGCGCACCAGGATCTGGGTGACCTCACGTCCGTCGGCGATGTCGGCGAATTCGGCTTGAATGGCCTGCCATACCGTGTGCCACCAGGGCTGCATGATGACCCTCCGCCCCCCCACAGGGGCCCGCGCCAGCCGCATGCTCTCTGTGCGACAGGGGTGGTGATCCCACAGAGGCAAGTATCACCTTGCCCCGCCATACTGGATGGACCGCCTTGCCGACCCGGAGTGCGGGCGGATCCGCTGAGCGGAGCGATGCAGCAACCGTCCCCCTGGCACGGTCACAACTGATGACCGCCACCAGGAGGAACTTGCCATGCCGGTTGAAATCGACGAAAGCACTCGCCGCTGCACGCTGATCGGCGAAGACCTGCGTCTTGAAGCCGAGGGGCCGGACATCGAGATCGTCACCGACGAGCACCTGCGCATGTCCGTGGCCCTGCTCGCCAACCAACGCGTACCGATCACCGAAGCCGAGGCCGACGCACTGACCGTGGCCGGTGCGGTGGATAGCCGCAGGCATCTGAAGGCAAGTACGCCAGGCTCCGTGATCTGAGGGCCGCGCGTTACTTCAGGGCCATCTGATACGGTTTTTATCGCGATACCTGAGTCTGTGCTGAAAACAGATCGCGCCCCATAGTGACCGGGCCTGATCGAGACTCAAGAGCACCCAGCCATGAGCGATAGAATTCCGTACCGCGTGATCGATGCTGCCGCGCCCGTCAGCCCACGTAAAAGCCTGACCGACAACGGCATCCATACCCGCAGCTTCACCGGCCTGTACCGCAACCTGCGCATCGGCTTTGCCGGTGCGCTGTTCGTATTGTTCTTCGGCACGGCCTGGCTGGACTGGAACGGTCGGCAGGCCGTGCTGTGGGACCTTGCTCAAAGCAAGTTCCATATTTTCGGCGCCACCTTCTGGCCCCAGGACTTCATCCTGCTCTCGGCCCTGCTGATCATCTGCGCCTTCGGCCTGTTCGCCATCACGGTGTTCGCAGGACGCGTCTGGTGCGGCTACAGCTGCCCGCAGAGCGTGTGGACCTGGCTGTTCATGTGGTGCGAAAAGGTCAGTGAAGGTGACCGCAACCAGCGCATCAGGCTGGCTGCGGCGCCCTGGAGCCTGGAGAAAGTGGTACGTCGCACCGTCAAGCACAGCCTGTGGCTGGCCATCGGCGTGCTCACCGGGCTGACGTTCGTGGGCTACTTCACGCCCATCCGCCCACTTGCCGAAGCCCTTTTCACGCTGCAACTGGGTGGCGCGGCACTGTTCTGGGTGGTGTTCTTCACCGCCGCCACGTACCTCAACGCCGGCTGGCTGCGTGAAGCGGTATGCCTGCACATGTGCCCCTACGCGCGCTTTCAGAGTGTGATGTTCGACAAGGACACCCTGGCAGTGGCGTACGATCCGCAACGCGGCGAGGCCCGTGGCCCGCGCAAGAAAGGCAGCGATCCGCGCGCGCAGAACCTGGGCGACTGCATCGACTGCACCCTCTGCGTGCAGGTGTGCCCCACGGGCATCGACATCCGCGACGGCCTGCAGATGGCCTGCATCGGCTGCGCTGCCTGCATCGATGCCTGCGACACGGTGATGGACAAGATGGGTTACGCCCGCGGCCTGGTCGGCTACAAGTCCGAACACACCCTGCAAGGCGGCAAGACCCGCTGGCTGCGCCCGCGCCTGCTGGGCTATGCCAGCGCCCTGGCGCTGATGATCGGCGCCTTGGTGGTGGCCCTGGACCTGCGCCCGATGGTGTCGCTGGATGTGATCAAGGACCGAGGCCTGTTCCGCGAGAACGCCCAGGGCCAGATCGAGAACATCTACCTGCTCAAGGTCATCAACAAGACCCAGCAGCCCCGGCACTATCGACTGCGCCTGGTGGACGCCGAAGGTTTCGCGCTGCACGGCAAGACCACCTTCGTCATCCCCGCCGGGGAAATGAGCGAGCTGCCGGTGTCGGTGGCGCTGCTGGCCGAGCGACCGTCCAGCAGCGCCCAGGCACTGACCTTCGAGGTCCGCGACAGCGATGAGCCGACCACCTACAGCCGTGCCGACAGCCGCTTCGTCGCACCACTGAACCGCTGATCCCTTACACTGACGTGTCACCTAGACTGCCGAGCCATGATGAAACGCTACGAACGATTTGCCGACGACATCGCCGAACTGATCCGCTCCGGGGTGCTCGGCCCCGGCCAGCGAGTGCCTTCGGTGCGCTACGCCAGCCAGACCCACGGCGTCAGCCCGTCCACGGTGTTCCAGGCCTATTATCTGCTCGAGCGCCGCGGGCTGATCCGCGCCCGGCCGCGCTCGGGCTATTTCGTCAATGCCCATGCGCCCCGACCGTTCAGCGAACCCCAGGCCTTGGCCCCGGTCAGCGAGTCCACCGAGGTGGATGTCAGCGCGCTGGTATTTTCCATCCTCGACTCGATCAAGGACCCCCATACCGTGCCGTTCGGCTCGGCCTTCCCCAGCCCGGAGCTGTTCCCCCTGCAGCGCCTGTCGCGCTCACTGGCCAGCGCCAGCCGGGCCATGGATCCGCGCATGGTGGTCACCGACCTGTCACCGGGCAACCCGCAACTGCGCCGGCAGATCGCCCTGCGCTACATGGTCGGTGGGTTGATGCTGCCCATGGAGGAGTTGCTGATCACCAACGGCGCCCTGGAAGCGCTCAACCTGTGCCTGCAGGCGGTCACCGAGCCCGGCGACCTGGTCGCGATCGAGGCGCCGGCCTTCTATGCCTGCCTGCAGGTACTGGAACGCCTCAAGCTCAAGGCGGTGGAGATCCCGGTGCATCCGCGTGAAGGCATGGATCTGGGCGTGCTGGCGCAGACCCTGGAGAAGCACCCGGTCAAGGCTGTCTGGTGCATGACCAACTTCCAGAACCCGGTGGGCGCGAGCATGCCCGAGGCCAAGAAGCAGGAGCTGGTGGAGCTGCTGCGCCGCCATCAGGTGCCGCTGATCGAGGACGATGTCTACGCCGAGCTCTACTATTCCCAGCAAGCGCCCAAGCCCGCCAAGGCCTTTGACACCCAAGGGCTGGTGATGCATTGCGGCTCCTTCGCCAAGAGCCTGGCGCCGGGCTACCGCATCGGCTGGGTGGCCGCCGGGCGCTTTGCCCAGAAGATCGAACGGCTCAAGCTGATGACCTCGCTGTGCGCCTCGATGCCGGCCCAGGCCGCCATCGCCGACTACCTGCAGCATGGCGGCTATGACCGCCATCTGCGCAAGCTGCGCTACGCGCTGGAAGGCCAGCAGTTGAGCATGCTGGCCGCCATTGCCCGGCACTTCCCCGCGCAGACCCGGGTCAGCCACCCCAGCGGCGGTTACTTCCTGTGGCTGGAGCTGCCGGAGCAGATGGATGCGCTGAAGCTGTTCCACATGGCCCTGGCCCAAGGCATCAGCATCGCCCCCGGGCCGATCTTCTCGCCCACGCGACGCTTCGGAAATTGCATCCGCCTGAACTATGGCAGCCCCTGGCACGAGGGTGCCGAGCAGGCCATGGAGACGCTGGGGCGGATCGTGAGGTCGTTCTGACCGCGTAACGGGGCTGCCTTGCAGCCCAATCGCGACCCAAGGTTACTGCCACCTGATGGCTACCGCTGAATCTAGGCTCTGTACGAAATGTATCCGCACTCGCCCAGACTGCGTTGAAACGGGGCTCGGAATGCTCATGTACTCCAGTACACTCCGCTTCCTCGCCCCGTTTCGCCTTGTCTGGCCTTCGCGCGAACACATTTCATACAGACCCTAGCGCCCACCACCCAGGTCAATGAAACTCCCCGTTGAATAGGACGCCTTGTCCGACAGCAACCACAAGATCGCCTCGGCCACTTCTTCCGGCCGTCCGCCCCGCCCCATGGGCAAACCCGGTTCGAGTTTGGACACCCGGTCCGGATCGCCGCTCAGCGCGTGGAAGCCTGTGTGGATGTAGCCAGGGCGCACACCATTGACCCGCACGCCCTCGCCTGCCACTTCCTTGGCCAGGCCCACGGTGAAGGTATCCAGCGCACCCTTGGAGGCGGCGTAGTCGACATACTCGTTGGGAGAGCCCAGCCGGGCCGCCACCGACGACACATTGACGATCGCCCCGCCCTGCCCGCCATGGCGGCGCGCCATGCGCAGCAAGGCATGCTTGGCGCACAGCATCGGACCGACCACGTTGGTCTTCATCATCTTGAGCAGGCGGAACTCGGACATTTCCTCGACCCGGCTCTGCTGGCCGATGGTGCCGGCGTTGTTGACCAGCGCAGTGACCGGGCCAAGTTCCTGGTCGACGCGGTGGAACAGATGCGCCACTTCATCCTCGACACTGGCATCGGCCCGCACGGCGATGGCCGTGGCACCCAGCGCACGCACCTGGGCCAGTATCTGTTCGGCGGCCTGGTCGTCGGCGCGGTAGTTGATGCAGATGCGATACCCCTGTTGTGCCGCCAGCAATGCAGTAGCGGCGCCGATGCCACGGCTGGCACCGGTGATGACGATGACGTTCTCCATGAGTCTGCCAATTGCCTGGAAATGAACGTTCGACAATAGGGGAAATGCGGGCGCTTGTGAATGCCCGCATGAATGTCATGGGTTACGCCCTGCGCAGGCTTTCCACGGCTGAACCCGCGAAAATACCTGGGTGGTCAATGCCCCGCCGACGCAGGCCCCGCCTTGGCGGTGAACGGCGGTCGCGCCAGCCATAGCAACAGGATCAGCCCCGCGAACACCCAAGTCATCAGCGTGAAGTACTCCACCGTGGACATCATGTAGGCCTGGCCGTTGAGGATCCGCTCCAACTGCGCGTAGCTCTGCGGATTGGCCCCGCCCAACTGCTCCAGGATGTGTTGGGTGGACGGGTCGTACGGACTGATGTGCTCGCTCAGGTAGGCGTGGTGCTGGTCGGCGCGACGAATCCAGATCCAGGTGGTCAGCGAAGCGGCAAAGCTGCCGCCGAGCGTGCGCAGGAAGGTCGCCAGCCCCGAGCCGTCGGCGATCTGGTGGGATGGCAGGTCCGACAGCAGGATGCTCAGGGTCGGCATGAAGAACAGCGCCACGCCAATGCCCATGAACAACTGCACCAGCGCCACGTGCTGGAAGTCCACCTCGCTGGTGAACCCGGCGCGCATGTAGCAACTGGCGCCGATCGCCAGGAACGCAAGCCCTGCCAACAGGCGCAGGTCGACCCGGTGCGCGTACTTGCCGACAAAGGGAGACAGGATCACCGGCAACAACCCGATCGGCGCTACCGCAAGCCCCGCCCAGGTGGCGGTGTAGCCCATCTGGGTCTGCAACCACTGGGGCAGGATCAGGTTGATGCCGAAGAACCCTGCATAGCCACCCACCATCACCAGGGTGCCCACGCGGAAGTTGCGGTGCACGAACAAACGCAGGTTGACCACCGGATGACGGTCGGTCAGCTCCCAGATCACGAAGATCACCAGGAACACCAGCGAGATCAGGCTGCCGATGACGATGAACGACGACTCGAACCAGTCCAGGTCGTTGCCCTTGTCCAGCACCACCTGCAGCGCGCCCACACCGATGATCAGCGTCAGCAGGCCGATGTAGTCCATCGGCTGGCGACTGGTGACCACCGGCCGCGTGCGCATCTGCTGACGTACCACGGCTGCGGCGAACAGGCCGATGGGCACGTTGATGAAGAAGATCCATGGCCAGCTGTAGCTGTCGGTGATCCAACCGCCGAGGATCGGCCCGGCAATCGGTGCCACCACCGTGACCATGGCCAGCAAGGCCAGCGCCATCCCTCGCTTGGCTGGCGGATACACGGCAATCAGCAAGGTCTGGGTCATCGGGTACAACGGCCCGGCGACCACACCCTGGAGCACCCGGAAGGCCACCAGCTCCGGCATCGACTGGGCGACACCGCACAGGAACGAGGCCAGCACGAACAGCAAGGTGGCCCAGATGAACAGCTTCACCTCGCCGAAGCGTCGGCTCAGCCAGCCGGTCAGCGGCAAGGCGATGGCGTTGCTCACGGCGAACGAGGTGATGACCCAGGTGCCCTGCTCGTAGCTCACCCCCAGGTTGCCGGAGATGGTCGGCAGGGCCACGTTGGCGATGGTGGTGTCGAGCACCTGCATGAAGGTCGCCAGCGACAGGCCGATGGTGGTCAGCAGCAGGCTCGGCGGGGTGAACTGCGCCGGTGCGTTGTCGCTCATCGCTGGGCCGTCTTGCCGGTGGCGCTGTTCTCGTGGATCAGCCGGACGATCAGGTTGTCTGCCTCGACCAACTGGCGGTCATACACCTGGGTGGTGTAGCTGGCCTGTTGCGGCGGTTGCTGGGCCAGGGTCGGGCCGCTCTGGTCGTGCAGGTCGACCTCGACCACGGTGGACAGGCCAATGCGCAGCGGATGTTCCTTGAGCTGTTCGGGGTTGAGGTGGATACGCACCGGAACCCGCTGGACGATCTTGATCCAGTTGCCGGTGGCGTTCTGTGCCGGCAACAGGGCAAAGGCGCTGCCGGTGCCGGCACCGAGACTGTCGACGGTGCCGCTGTACTTCACACCGCTGCCATAGAGGTCGGCGGAAATCTCCACCGGTTGGCCGATGCGCATGTCACGCAGCTGGGTTTCCTTGAAGTTGGCGTCGATCCAGACCTGGTCCAGCGGGATCACCGCCATCGTCGCGACACCTGGCTGCAAGCGCTGGCCCAACTGCACGGTGCGCTTGGCCACATAGCCGGTGACCGGTGCCACCAGGGTGGTCCGGGCATTGTCGAGGTAGGCCTGGCGCAGGTCGGCAGCGGCGGCCATCACCTCGGGGTGGGAGGAGACCACGGTGTCGTCGACCAGCGCGGTACTGGTGTTGAGCTGCTGACGGGCGCTGTTCAGGGCGCTCTGGGCAACCGTCAGGTCGTCGCGGGCGTGGGAGATTTCCTCGGCGGCGATCGCTCCGCTGTCAGCCAGCACCTTGCGGCGGCTGTAGTTGTCCTGGGCCTTCTGCAACTCGGCCTGACGCGTCTGCAACTGCGCCTTGAGCGCATCGACGTTGCTGTACAGGCCACGCACCTGGCGGACGGTGCGCGCCAGCTTGGCCTCGGCAGCCTGCAAGGCGACCTCGCTGTCGGCCGGGTCGAACTGCAGCAGCACTTGGCCTTCATGCACTAGGTCGCCATCGTCGGCACCGATGCTGGTGACGGTGCCGGTCACCAACGGGGTGATCTCCACTACGTTGCCATTGACGTAGGCATCGTCGGTGCTTTCGTGCCAGCGCCCGACAAGCGTGTACCAGCCCCAGGCGGCGGCGCCGACAAGGATCAGTACCAGCAGCAGGCCAAGCAGCCAGGCCTTGCGCTTGCCGGTGTTGTCGGGCGCAGATGCTGGGGTGGAGGTGTCAGCGGAAATGGCCATGACAATACCTTGGATGAGTCGTGACAGGAATCAACGATCGGCGAAGCGGCTGATCGTCAGAGGGTCGCCGGCGCTGATCAGCACCTTGGCCAGCAGGCCTTCGAGGGCCTTCAGTTCGTCGGGCTGGAGCACACCGACCAGCTCGTTCATCGCCGCCGCGCCGATCTCCGGCAGACGGTCGGCCAGGCGTTGGCCATCGGCGGTCAGCGCAAGACGCACCTGGCGGCGGTCTTCGGGGCAGCGGTTGCGCACGATCAGGTCCTTCTGCTCGAGGCGATCGAGCATGCGGGTCATCGAACCGCTGTCCAGGCCCAGGTAGCGGCACAGTTCGGCCGGTGTATCCACCTGGTACTGAGTGACGATGATCAGCACCTTGAACTGCGCGGCGGTGACGCCGTCGGCTTCGAGGTGCGAGTCGAGGATGCGGTCTTTCAGGATCGCGGCGCGACCGAGCAGCAGGCCGATGGTGCAGGTCTGGAAATTTTCCGGAGAGAAATGTGGCATGGCAGGCTGCTCGGACAATTGTTTAAAAATATTACTGCCCAGGCAGTGAATGTCAAAGCTTTAATTAGCCTGCTATGTAAATATTCACTCAACGCGATGCCCGGCCCGCAAACCTGATGCAACACCGAAAAAACGCACAACTGATAGTCATTCGCCATTATCTCGGTTCTCGACCGCCCCCTGTCGAGGGTAGAATGCCGCGAAACCGGGAGCCGCAATGAACCACGACCGCCTCAACCCAGACGATGCCCTTGCCGATGCCGCCGCGCACTGGTGCATGCGCGTGCATGCCGAAGACTGCACGCCAGCCGAGCGCGAGGCGTTCAACCGGTGGCTGGCGGCCGACCCGAGGCACCAGGAGGAATACGAGGCGATGCTGGACATCTGGCACACCGCCGAGCTGCTGCCGCGCACCGCCGCGGTGGTCGACTTCAACCCCAGCGCCCGCCAACCGGCCACCGCACGCAACTGGCGCCCCTTGGCCTCGGCAGCGGCGATCGCCCTGCTTGCCCTGCCTCTGGCGGGCTGGGTCGGCTGGGAGCAAGGCTGGCTGCCCAATCATTACCAGCACCTGGAAACCACCGGTCAGATGCGCCAGGTGACGCTCAGCGACGGCAGCGTGGTGGAGCTCAACCTTCACAGCGAACTGCGCTACCTGAACTTCAAGGACCAGCGCCAGGTCACCCTGGTCAAGGGTGAGGCGTTCTTCAAGGTCGAGCACGACTCCACCCACCCGTTCATCGTCCGTGCCGGCGCGGGCCAGACCCGGGTCACCGGGACTCAGTTCAACGTCTGGAAGTATGAAGACCAGGTCAAGGTGACCCTGGTGGAAGGTTCGGTGCTGGTCAGCAGCAACGGCGCTGCTGGCGGCTACCGCCTGGGCCCCGGCATGCAGGCCAGCTACCGGACCGGCGACTTCGAGCCGGCGCTTGCGCAAAGTGACGACACGGGCAACAGCCTGGCGTGGCGCAGCGGCAAGCTGATCCTCGACAACCTCAGCCTGGCCCAGGCCCTGCCGGTGATCAACCGCTACCTGGACAAGCCCCTGCAACTGGCCGACGACCGCACCGGCGCCATCCGGGTCAGCGGCGTCTACAGCACCCAGGGTGTGGCGCAACTGGTGGACAACCTGCCCAAGGTGCTGCCGGTCTACCTGACCCGCAGCAAGGACGGCAGCACCGTCCTCAACCGGATTTCGCCACCGCCAGGGCGCGGCTGATCCCTCAACCTCAAAGCACCATCGCCGCCATCCAGCCAAAGGCCAGCAACGGCAGGTTGTAGTGGATGAAGGTGGGCACCACGGTGTCCCAGATATGATGATGCTGGCCATCCACGTTGAGCCCCGAGGTCGGGCCCAGGGTCGAGTCCGACGCTGGCGAGCCGGCATCGCCCAGCGCACCTGCGGTGCCGACGATGCATACCGTGGCCAGCGGGTCGAAGCCCAACTGCACGCACAACGGCACGAAGATCGCCGCCAGGATCGGCACGGTGGAGAACGACGAGCCGATCCCCATGGTCACCAGCAGCCCCACCAGCAACATGAGCAAGGCACCGATGCCCTTGCTGTGGTCGATCCACTGCGCCGAGGTCTCGACCAGGCTCTTCACCTCGCCGGTCGCCTTCATCACCTCGGCAAACCCCGAGGCGGCAATCATGATGAAGCCGATCATGGCCATCATCTTCATGCCTTCGGTGAACAGGTCGTCGGTGTCCCGCCAGCGCACGATGCCCGACAGCGAGAAGATCAAGAAGCCCACCATGGCCCCGATGATCATCGAGTCCAGCCACAGCTGGATGATGAACGCCGCAGCGATGGCGGCACCTGCCACCAGCAGCGTCAGGGGATTGTAGCTGACGCTGACCTGCTCGACCTGCTCGATACGCCCCAGGTCGTAGTCGCGCTTCTTGCGGTAGCTGAAGAACACCGCCAGCAGCAGCCCGGCAAGCATGCCGGCGGCCGGGATGGCCATGGCGTGGGTGACATTCACCCCACTGACATCCACACCCGCGCGGCTGACGTTGGCCAGCAGGATCTCGTTGAGGAAGATGTTGCCAAAGCCCACCGGGAGAAACATGTACGGGGTGATCAGCCCAAACGTGATCACGCAGGCGATCAATCGGCGGTCGATGCGCAGGCGGGTCAGCACATAGAGCAGTGGCGGCACCAGCAGCGGAATGAAGGCGATATGGATAGGCAGGATGTTCTGCGACGAGATCGCCACCACCAGCATCAGGCCGATCAGCAGCCATTTGAGTGCACCACCGTTGCCATGGCCCTGGCGGTCGACCATCGCCAGGGCACGGTCCGCCAGGGCGTGGGCCAGGCCGGACTTGGCGATGGCCACGGCAAAGGCGCCCAGCAGCGCATAGGACAGCGCCACCGTGGCACCACCGCCCAGGCCACTGTTGAAGGCCTTGAGCGTGCCTTCGGTGCCCAGGCCGCCGACCAGTCCACCGACCAGGGCGCCGATGATCAGGGCGATGACCACATGCACGCGGGACAGGCTCAGGACCAGCATGATGCCGACCGCGGCAATGACAGCATTCATTGTGTGGGTTACCTCGTTACGACAGACAAAAAGCGGACGCGCCGGCGACAGGCTGCCTGCAGGCAGTGGCCGGGCCAGGGGATATTGTTATGAAGGGCGCACACTCTGAAGCACGCCCGGGCGCTTGTCAAAGCGCTCAAGGCCGCGACCTGCGGCATAAGCCTCTGGCAATACGACTTTTTATTGAACGCTTGAATAAAGAAAGCTCCAGACACGCCGACACAGAACGCAGCCCCCCGATTTATCACAAGGGATCCACCCCAAATGCCTCTGCGACAACTCTCCATCCAGTGGAAGATCACCCTGCTGGCCGGCCTCTGCCTGGCGACCATCGTCACCGTGCTGATCGGCCTTTCGCTGTACCGCATGGACCACAGCTCGGACCTGGTCAAGGCCAGCAGCATGCAGATGCTTACCGAGTCGGCCCAGGCACGCATCGAGTCGCAAGGCGAGGTCCAGGCCCTGAACATCCGCCGTCAGTTCATGGACGCCTACCAATATGGCGCTGGCTTCTCACGCCAGGTGCTGTTCCTGCGCGAGCAGGCCGAAAAGCGCTTCCTGGACGCCTATGACCTGCGCGAGGACATGACCCGCCAGGTGCGCGCGGCGCTGCAGGCCAACCCTGACCTGCTGGGCCTGTCGCTGGTGTTCGAGCCCGACGCCCTGGATGGCAAGGACAAACTGTTTACCGGCCAGGCGGAGCTGGGCAGCAACGAGACCGGTCGCTTCGCCCTGTACTGGTCGCAACCGCGTGCCGGGCAGTTGACCTCCATGGCCCTGCCCGAGCAGGACATGGCCAACACCGAGATCGGCCCCAGTGGCGAACCCAATAACACCTGGTGGGTCTGTCCGCGCAGCACCGGCAAGGTGTGCGTGAGCGAACCCTACTTCTACACCATCGATGGCCAGCAGGTGCTGATGACCAGCATCGTGTTCCCGCTGATCGTTGCCAACAAGGTGATCGCCACCCTGTCCATCGACATCAACCTCAACAGCCTGCAGGCCCTCAGCCAGGACGCCAGCCGCAGCCTCTACGAAGGCCGCACCACGGTCGGCATCCTCAGCCCTGCGGGCCTGTTGGCCGGCTACAGTGCCGATGCCAGCAAGCTGGCCAAGCGGTTCGACCAGGTCGACACGGCCCAGGGCGCCGAGATGGTGCGCAAGCTGCCCGACGGCAAGCTGCATATCCTGCGCAACGACCAGCGCCTGAAAGTGCTGGCCGCGTTCGAACCGATCCCCGGCGGCAAGCCCTGGGGTGTGTTGCTCGATGTGCCGGAAAGCGCCCTGACCGGCCCTGCCGAAGCACTCAAGCAAGAACTCGACGCCCTCAACACCAGCGGCACCCTGCTGGAGCTCGGCCTGGGCCTGGCGGTGGCGATTGCCGGCCTGCTGCTGGTCTGGCTGATGGCCCGTGGAGTGACCCGGCCGATCCTGGGCGTGGCCGCCATGCTCAAGGACATCGCCAGCGGCGAAGGCGACCTGACACGCCGTCTGACCTACGACAAGCGCGACGAGCTGGGCGAACTGGCAGGTTGGTTCAACCGCTTCCTCGACAAGCTGCAACCGACCATCGCCGAGGTGAAGCGTTCGGTGCAGGCCGCCCGTGGCACCGCCGACCAGTCCGCGGCCATCGCCGCTGAAACCAGCTCGGGCATGGAGCAGCAGTACCGCCAGGTCGACCAGGTGGCCACCGCCTCCCACGAGATGAGCGCCACGGCCCAGGACGTTGCCCGCAGCGCGGCCCAGGCCGCTCAAGCCGCGCGCGATGCCGATCAGGCAACCCGCGAAGGCCTGGCGGTGATCGACCGCACGACCAGCAGCATCGATGCCTTGGCCGCCGACATGAGCGGTGCCATGGCCCAGGTAGAAGGCCTAGCCCAGAACAGCGAGAAAATCGGCTCGGTGCTGGAGGTGATCCGTTCGATCGCCGAACAGACCAACCTGCTGGCCCTCAATGCCGCCATCGAGGCCGCCCGTGCTGGCGAGGCTGGCCGAGGCTTCGCCGTGGTCGCCGACGAAGTGCGCAACCTGGCGCGCCGCACCCAGGAGTCGGTGGAAGAAACCCGCCAGGTGATCGAAGCCTTGCAGGCCGGCACCCAGGAGGTCGTCGGTGCCATGGACAATAGCCATCGACAGGCCCAGGGCGGCGTCGAGCAGGTCGGCCAGGCGGTCACCGCACTGCAACGCATCGGCCAGGCCGTGACGGTGATCACCGACATGAACCTGCAGATCGCCTCGGCGGCCGAAGAGCAGAGCGCGGTGGCCGAAGAGATCAACAGCAATGTCGCGACCATTCGCGATGTCACCGAGTCGCTGTCCGGCCAGGCCAACGAGTCGGCGCGGGTCAGCCAGTCGCTCAACGACCTGGCCAACCAGCAGCAGGGGTTGATGGACCAGTTCCGCGTCTGAGTCCAGCCTCTCGGGGCTGCCATGCGGCCCCGTTTCATTCAACCGGCCTCGACACCGAAGAACCGTCCTCCCCCCAGGATCTGGTCAAGCATCACCAGTGCCCCATACACGTTGGGCCGAGCCCCCATCGGTAGCACATCGCTTTCCTCCACGGTGGCATCCTTGTAGCCCGAGGCCATGACCAGCATGTGCATCTGGTTGGCATTGAGGTAGACGTGGTGGTGCTCCATCGCATAGGACTGGATCAGGCACAGCGCACCGGTCACCAGTGGCGTCGCCGCGGAGGTGCCGGAGTAGTTGGCAGTGTAGTCCCGGTCATGCCCCGGCTTGTCCTGCAGCTTGCCGTAACCCAGCGTTGTCACGCCGATCCCCCAGGCATTGAGCATGCGATACCGATAGCTGTGGTTGGAATACTGCATGGGCTTGCCGTCCCAAAACTGGCAGGCGCCCACCACAATGGCGTCGGCATCGCCATGATCGGTGAAGTAGGACCATTGGGACAGGTCGACCCCATGCCCCTGCTCCGT
>Ga0153917_1000273_pt1 | contig 40949 bp, 37 predicted proteins | sample TSFL001MetaG_FD_104695 | JGI IMG/M metagenome (GOLD analysis project Ga0153917, IMG submission 104695) | Attine ant fungus gardens microbial communities from Florida, USA - TSFL001 MetaG | ecosystem: Host-associated > Fungi > Mycelium > Unclassified | place: USA: Florida, Paynes Creek Historic... | reverse complement strand
GCTCGACTTGCATGTATTAGGCACGCCGCCAGCGTTCGTCCTGAGCCAGGATCAAACTCTCCGATAAATGGATCACAGGTTAATCTCACCGCATCCTGCGGCGACACCTGTGTGACCTGCATCGTGCAGGCCTAGTTTGACTGACTACGCACATTGCTGTGCGATTTATAAAAATGAATTAACAGGTACGTTTTGTCTTGTTTAGTTTTCAAAGATCATTTTCACTTCTTGTTGAAGCGACTTTATTAATATAACATTTCGACTTTCTTTTGTCAAATGTTTTTTTGGTTTATTTCTCCGCCGCTGTGAGCTTGTTTTCTCAGAAGCGCATCAGCGACGTTTAATAATATAACACCTGTATTTATTTATTGCAATAGTTTTTTTAAAAAAATCTATAAATCAAATAAACTATAATCCTCGCCATGATTTCTAAAGCGTGTGTATCATATAACTTTCTTAAAAGAACATATACATCAGTCATGTGGTCTTGTTGTTTTTTTTGTTTTCTTGTATAGTAGAAACGAACTAAATACTGATGACCACAAGGGGAGCATTAAAGCTGAGAGTGAGCGGTTTCGTTCTGACCCTTTGAACCTGTTAGTTAACGCTGGCGTAGGGATGTGGCAAAGTCAAATGAATTGCGATCGTAAAGCAGTGCGTGGAACTTTTCTCATCCTTCCGCGTGCTGCTTTTTTGTTGTCCTTTTGGTTGTCTGTCAATGGAAGGAGATAGATATGAATCAATCTAAGCAACTGGTTCGCCTTATTGAAATTGCCATTATGACAGCGGCAGCCGTTATTTTAGACATTGTCTCAGGAATGTTTCTTAGCATGCCTCAAGGAGGCTCGGTCTCCATCATGATGATTCCGATCTTTTTAATTTCGTTTCGCTGGGGTGTCAAAGCAGGTCTTACTACAGGTTTGTTGACAGGTCTAGTACAAATAGCAATCGGAAACTTGTTTGCTCAACATCCTGTACAGCTGTTGTTAGATTACATTGTCGCTTTCGCAGCAATCGGCATAAGCGGCTGTTTCGCTTCTTCTGTCCGTAAAGCCGCTGTATCAAAAACAAAAGGGAAATTGATTGTTTCAGTGGTCAGCGCAGTTTTTATCGGCAGTTTCCTGCGCTATGCCGCGCATGTCATTTCAGGAGCTGTGTTTTTCGGCAGCTTTGCTCCAAAAGGAACACCGGTATGGATTTATTCTTTAACTTATAATGCGACTTACATGGTTCCTTCATTCATTATTTGTGCAATTGTCCTATGTTTATTATTTATGACAGCACCCCGTTTGCTTAAAAGTGACAAAGCGTAAAAATAACAATCCCCCAGCGAATTCCGCTGGGGGATTGTTTGTTATCTGTTAAGAAGTGTTTTTAAAGCAGAAAGATCCGGCCAGCCGAGGCCCGCTTCTTTCAGCCTTACTCCGGCGATTTCAAAGCTGTCCTCCGATACTCTTTCAGGAGAATAGGACTGATAAAATATAATCGAGGGGTTCTGCTCAATGACCCAAACAAACATGCTCGAAAAGCCATGTTGAAGCAAAAACTCTGCTCCTTTTGTTAAGAGCGCCCTCCCTGCACCTTGCCGCTGGTGCTCTTCCAGAAGATAAATAGCATATAGCTCGCCGTCATAGCCTTCTTGTTCAGAGCGAATAGGTCCAAATGAAGCAAAGCCGAATACTGAACCCTTTTCATCCTGGGCAACAAATACTCCCTTTAACGAGCGGCTTTTCCATTTGTCTTCAAATTCCTTATAGTTCAGGCTGTTTAAATAATCAGCCGGGATAATTTCGTGGTATGTTGTCCGCCAGCTGTCTACATGCACCTTTGCAATGTCCTTTATATCATCTAACTTCGCTTCACGTACAGTTACCATCCGGTTCTGTCCTTTCCTTACTCTGATTTTTGGACCGTTTTGGCTTCTTTGATTTCATTTGTTAATTCATTAATGCTTTGTTTTACGTTTCCTTTTCCTGAAAAGTTCTCAATCATTTCTTTTACGTCAATTCCTGAGGATGCTTTTAAACTTTCTTGCAGACTTGACATTAAGTTCGTCGCATAGCTGGTTACTTTGTTTGCGCCGCTTGATTCACCGCTTCCTCCTGTATCTACAACGGTGATTTTATCAATATTTGAAAGAGGCGCCGCTGCTTGTTTCGCGTATTCCGGAAGCATTTTGACGATCATATCGAAAATCGCCGCCTGCCCGTACTGTTCAAAGGCAGCCGCAATTTTCTCTTTTGCTTCCGCTTCTGCAAGACCTTTCAGGCGGATAACCTCAGCCTCTGTTTCTCCTTTTGCTTTTTCAGCTTCTGCTTTGGCTAGCCCGTCAATTCTTACTTTTTCCGCCTCAGCCTTTGCCATTGCTTCTATACTGTACTTCTTGGCATCGGCTTCCGCTAGCTGTTTGGCTTTCTCAGCTGCTGCGGACTGCTCAACAGAATAACGGTCTGCATCAGCTTTTTTCTTCACCTCTGAGTCGTATTGACGTTCACGGCGAAGAATTTCTTTTTCTTCTAGTTCTATTTGCTTTTGGCGTTCGATAATTTTAACCTGCATTTCCTGCTCTGTGACTTGCTGGCGCGCTCTGGCTGTCTCTAAATCATATGCTTGGTCAGCATTCGCTTTTGCCGTATCTTGTTCTCTGCGGAATTCAGCCATTTTGAGCTGATTGATTTTTTCAGCTTCAGCGATTTCCGTCGCCCGTTCAAGTTCAGATTTCTTTGCGTCTTTATCGGCTTCTGCCCGCTTAATCCGGGTTTCTTTATCAGCCTCTGCTGTTGCGATATCAGCATCGCGTTTTACTTGGGCAATTCTCGGTTTCCCTAATGATTCAAGATAACCGTTTTTATCACGTACATCTTTAATAGTAAACGAGACGATTACAAGCCCCATTTTTGCGAGATCCTGTGAAGCGACACGCTGCACCTCTTGAGAGAATTTTTCTCTGTTTTTGTAGATTTCTTCTACTGTCATTGAGCCAAGAATGGAACGAAGGTGGCCTTCTAAAACCTCTCGCGCTTCCTGCTCACGGTCGTCTTTCGATTTCCCTAAAAATTGTTCGGCTGCTGTAGCGATTTCTCCTATAGAACCGCCGATTTTAATAATCGCAGTTCCATCGGCCATTACAGGCACTCCTTGCTCTGTATAGACTTCAGGTGTCGAAACATCAAGTTTGCTTGACAATAAGCTTAGCGGCTCTGCCTGCTGGAAGACGGGAAGGACAAAGGTTCCTCCGCCGCGGACGATTTTGAGACGGTTGCCGCCTTCATCGACATGAACATTTTTATTGCCCAGATAACTCCCCGTTACGATTAACGCTTCATCTGGCCCTGCTGTACGATACTTTGTAATAAACACAGCTACTAGTGCAATTAATAAAAAGAATACAACTCCGATGATCACTATAATCGGCATTGTCATATCAAATTCCTCCTTGGGTTTTAAATGGGTTCATGCGGAGTAACAGAAAGAACTCCATTGCTAATATCTACGACCAGCACCGTTGTCCCGTAACTGATCTGCTGATTATCAAAACTGACCGCTGACTTTGAAATGGTGCCGCCTATTCCTTCTATGACCACTTCGCCAAACCCGTCAACTGGAACAGCTGTAATTACTTTACCGACTCTCCCTCTTAGATCATCTTCTCTATATGCCAATGATTCTTCCGCGGATGATAATGGAACCAGCACAAAGATGTGAAGCAATATCACCAGCATGATTGAAAGGATGCAAGATAAAAGCGCAATCAGCAAGCTTGACAGCGGCAATACGAGCTCGCCTATATATCCGCCTGCTGAAAAACATGTGAAAAATGAGAGCACTAATGTAGGATTTAGAAAGGGAATACCTTCCGACAGTCCTGCAAATACATCTCCGAAAAACAGAAATAACAGTGTAAGACTGCCGGCAATAATAAGCGTATAAAGATAAATCGTTTGTATAGGTACACCAAATAACTCCAATTCCCTCATCCTTTCTTCATCAATGCATTGATGAACGGCTGCCGTTACCATTTATACGAGACACCGCAGGAAAGGTTTCAAAATTTTAAGACAAATAACCCATTTTGAAGTGCTTTATAAATGATAATTGCTTATATATATGGTAATGTCATTTTAGGAGGAGATATGATGAGTATCTTTAACGAAGCCAGATTAGAAACGTGGAACGAATTGAAAGGACTTTCTGACGAAAAGCTGAACCAAAAGCCTTCTGCTGAAGAATGGAGTATACGGGAAGTTCTTGACCATTTGAAAAAAATCGATTTGACTGCACAAAAAATGCTGAAGGAACGTGTAAAGGACGCTCCGATTAAAGAAATTGAAGAAAAACGGCTTGAGGTAGCACAGAACAGAAATAATAAACGGAAAGCCCCGAGTCATCTTGAACCTGCGCATGATTTTATTTCAGGCAGCCAAATGAAACGCGAGCTTGATGTGGTAAGAGAGCAGCTGACTGCTGCGATCGCCTCCCTGAAAGAAGAAGATTTTGAAAGAGTGCTTCCGCATCCTGTGTTTCAAGAGCTGACTGTCAGACAGTGGATCGATTTTATCGGCCATCATGAAAAACGGCACCTCAGCCAAATGAAAGAAATTAAAGAAAAGATAGAAAGGGCCTGATTTGTTCAGACCCTTTCTGCTTTTCGTTTAACTTTTCGCTGATAGGAATGAACTTCTATTTCATCACCTGCGTAAACAGCACCGGGTCTTTCAACAATGCAGACAATTCCTCGCATGCCCGCTGCATGGCGGACGAAAGCCGGCGCCAGCTTCGGTTGCTCCGGATAATAAGACTGAATGACTTCTCCGGGCTGAATGCACGGATCATTTTCGCCCTCACACAGCAGAGCGGCTCCGCTCGGAAAAATAATCCGGCTTCCTTCTTTTAATGTAGTAAGATCTGGTATACCGCTGACTGCCACATTCGCCCCGAGCCATTCCGGCGAAATCCTCGGCACTCCCATTTTTAAAGCAATTTCGTTGCATTCCTCTATTGAAACAATTGAAATTTGTCTGCGGTTGAAAATTTCAGTCCCTCTTGAAAACATTGGTTCTCTGGCTCCCGCTTTTTTGGTCAAGCCAAAATGCAAGTCTCCGGGGATGCCGCCATAATCAAAATCAAGCTTGTCCATTTGGTTTGTTACGAAGCTTTCTGTATCTGCAATATATAAGCCTTCCGCTTTTGCGGTCATACGCTTCCACATCAGCTGGCACCTTCCTTCTCATCTAAAATTTCCATCTATGCTTCATTATCCCAAAAAATCCCGCTCTGTAAAGGAGCGGGATTTTGATTATACCGTTTTAGGCGTAAGGTTAAAGCAACGCTTATAGATCCAGTTGTATGCTTTTTCATTTAAATCTCTAGGGTTTCCGAAGGTTTGCGGATCTTTCATTGCTTCTTTAGACAAGCGTTCGATCATATCAGGTGATACTCCCTGATCTTCTAAAGTCGGCACTTCTAAATCTTCGACCAGATCATACATCCAATTGACAGATGCTTTCGCAGCTTCTTCTGTTGTCATCTTGCTTGTATCAATACCGAAGGCTTTCGCAATCCGTGCAAACTTCTCAGGATAGCCCTTCCAGTTGTATTCCATGACAGGCCCCATCATCGCCGCCACACATTGGCCGTGAGCGACTGGGATAATACCGCCAAGCGTTTGGCTCATCGCGTGAGCCGCGCCAGCTGATTCACTGCCGTAAGAAAGACCGGCAAGCATTGCAGCCTGCGCCATTCCGTACCTTGCTTCCAGATCCTCTCCATCAGCAAATGCCCTTTTAATGTAATGAGCGGCATACTCAATCGCCATTAAGGCAACTGCATCCGTGATTGGCTGCGCAAACTTCATTGTATAGCACTCAATAGCATGAGCAAGCGCATCAATTCCCGTCATGGCTGTTACATGCGGAGGCATTGAAATATGAAGCTTAGGATCAATGATGGTTAAGTGCGCTGCAATCAGCGGACCGCCCGTGTTGAATTTGAATTCTCTTTCTTCATCTGTGATAACCGCCCATTGCGTTACTTCTGATCCTGTTCCAGCCGTAGTGGGAATTGTCGTCAGCGGAGGAATGCGGTTTTCCAGCGGTTTTTTCCCATCTGCCGCTTCATAATCAAGCACGCTTCCTTCGTGAGTTGCTTCTACTCCGATTGCTTTTGCTGTATCCATGGAGCTTCCGCCTCCAACTGCCACCAAGCCATTACAATTCTCTTTTTTATAAAGCTCAGACCCTTCATTCACCAGACGGACAGGCGGGTTTGGCTCCACTTTATTAAAGAGCACCACTTCAATGCCTGCTCCTTTAAGTGATTCGATAACAGGATCAGCTACGCCAGCTTTATAAATCCCTGGGTCTGTGACAAGGAGTGCTTTTGAAACGCCCAGTGCAGCTACTTCCTCACCCGTATGCTTGATGGCTCCGATTCCGTGCTTAATGACAGTCGGAATTTCAAATGTGTGGAATTTCTGCATACTTTCTACCTTCATATTTAATGTCATCATCAATCTCCCCCTATTATGAATTGAACCAGTTAACCGCTGCCGGTTTTGTATTGCGATATACATGCTTGACTTCTGTGTATTCTTCAAGGCCTATTTTTCCAAGCTCGCGTCCGAACCCGGATTGCTTATAGCCGCCCCATGGTGCCTGTGCAAAGTACGGATGAAAATCGTTGATCCAAACGGTTCCCATTCTCAAGCGGGCTGCTACCCGTTCGCATTTTTCAATATCTTTTGACCATACCGCTCCGGCCAGGCCATAGATAGTATCATTCGCAAGCTCAATTACCTCTTCTTCAGAGCTAAAAGATTCGACTGTCAAAACAGGACCGAAAACCTCTTCCTGTACGATTCTCATGTCAGATTTACAGTTTGAAAAAATAGTAGGTTCGTAGAAAAAGCCCTTTTGAAGCGCTGGGTCTTCCGGGCGTTTGCCTCCTGTCTCCAGCTTCGCACCTTCTTCTATTCCGATCTCTACATATTTTTCTACCTTTGCCCTGTGCTCCGCCGAAATAAGCGGACCGCTTTCTGTTACTGCGTGAAAACCGTTTCCAAGTTTTATCCGTTTTGCCCGTTTGACCAGCTCCGCCAAAAATTGATCATGAATGGCGTCCTCAACAAGCAAGCGGGAGCCTGCAGAGCATACTTGGCCAGCGTGGAAAAATACAGCGTTTAATGCCTGATCAACCGCAACTTCTAAATCCGCGTCCTTGAAAACGATATTTGGGTTTTTCCCGCCAAGTTCAAGGGCGATTTTTTTGACGTTTCCGCTTGCCGCCCGCATGATTTTTTTGCCTGTTTCGATTCCGCCTGTAAACGAAATCAAATCAACGTCTTTGTTTGCGGCAAGCTCATCACCCACTGTAGCTCCCGGTCCAAGGACAAGGTTTGCGACACCTTTTGGAACGCCGGCTTCTTCAATCAGCTTAAAGACTTTGATAGTCGTCAGCGGCGTAATCTCACTCGGCTTCATGACGATTGTGTTTCCTGCAGCCAGTGCAGGTGCGATTTTCCAGCTCGCTTGAAGAAGCGGATAATTCCATGGAGTGATCTGGCCGCAAACCCCGATTGGCTCCCTAATGATTTTGCTTTCTGAATCAGGAATCGGAGATGAAATGATTTCTCCGCCTTCCTTGTCAGCCAAGCCGGCGTAATATTGAAAAACATTGGCGATATCGTCCATATCGGCTTTGCTTTCTTCGAGTGTTTTTCCTGTATCAAGAGATTCAAGCTCTGCCAGCTCCTCAAGATCGCGTCTGATTAATTCCGCAATTTTCAGAACAATATTCCCGCGTTCAAGCCCGGATAATGAAGACCATTCTCCTTTGTCAAATGCTCTGCGCGCGGCTGCAATTGCCTTGATGGCGTCCTCTCGCCCTCCCTCGCTTACAGTTGCAATTTCTTCTTGATTAAATGGATTGATAATGCTCCGGATCTGTCCTTTTTCGGCACTGATCCATTCTCCGTCAATGTATAATGTTTGACTCATATAAGCCTCCTTGACGCAAATAAAGTTTGTTAAATAAAAATTTAACGTTTTTAACAACATTAATCTAACATACGGTTTTTAAACTGTCAAAGCCCCTTCTCGATTTTTCTTTTTGACTTTTCCTTATGTTTCGTTAAGATAAAGAACATAAAGAAGTAACTTAACGAATTTAACTTTCTAAAGGAAAAGAGGGTCAGTATGGATGAAAATCCAGAATTTGCAGCTATAGAACAGGCTCGGGATCTTGTTATTGACTCCATTGCTGAAACGATGGATCTTTACGGAATTACCCGCAGTGTCGGGATTTTATATGGGACGATGTATATGAGGGATGAAATGACGCTTGACGAAATGCGCGAGGAGTTGCAAATGAGCAAACCAAGCATGAGCACAGGGGTCAAAAAGCTTCAAGACTTAAACGTAGTAAAAAAAACATTTCACCGGGGCATCCGCAAGCATACATTTGTGGCTGAAAAAGATTTCTTTAAATTTTTCACAAATTTCTTTCCCCCTAAATGGGAGCGGGAGGTTCAAGTGAATGTAGCAGCGATCGAAGAAGCTCAGGCTGATTTACAAAAGGTTTTAAGCAAGGAAGATCTCGATGAGGATATCAAAAATGAAGCACTGCAGTTATATGATCAGCTGGAAAGCTCTAAAGCTTACTACGACTGGCTGAAGCGGCTTGCTGAAGCGGTGCAGAGCGGAGAAATTTTTAAATTTATACCGATTGAAACAAAGTAAAACAGCAAACGCCTGGGAAACCAGGCGTTTTTTTAATGTAATTACTACAAATTTGAAAAATACGGGAAAAACACCCCATTTACTTCCAAAATATTTGATGGTAATTTTATGTAGGTAAAATTTGTATTTGGCCTTTCAGAGGAGGTGAAAAGCGGGCAGGCCTGTTTAATTTATCACTTATTAGGGGGAATTTTGTTATGAAACGCAAATTATTATCTTCTTTGGCAATTAGTGCATTAAGTCTCGGGTTACTCGTTTCTGCACCTACAGCTTCTTTTGCGGCTGAATCTACATCAACTAAAGCTCATACTGAATCTACTATGAGAACACAGTCTACAGCGTCATTGTTCGCAACAATCACTGGCGCCAGCAAAACGGAATGGTCTTTCTCTGATATCGAATTGACTTACCGTCCAAATACGCTTCTCAGCCTTGGCGTAATGGAGTTTACATTGCCAAGCGGATTTACTGCAAACACGAAGGACACATTGAACGGAAATGCCTTGCGTACAACACAGATCCTCAATAACGGGAAAACAGTGAGAATTCCTCTGGCACTTGATTTGCTAGGAGCTGGCGAATTCAAATTAAAACTGAATAACAAAACACTTCCTGCCGCTGGTACATATACTTTCCGCGCGGAGAATAAATCATTGAGCATCGGAAATAAATTTTACGCAGAAGCCAGCATTGACGTGGCTAAGCGCAGTACTCCTCCGACTCAGCCATGCGGCTGCAACTAATGTAAAAGACCGGTTAACACCGGTCTTTTTTTGCGTTTTCTCCTACCCTTTTTTCTCTCATTCCCGTTATCTTTTTTCTGGTTTAAAATTTAAATTGACAAACACTAGAAACAGGAGTAAATTCTTGAGTGTTCAATTTCATACAGTCTCTTTTACCGCTTAATCAAACACGAACGGGGGAACCAACGATTGGCTGTTTTATTTAACAGCCTTGGGGTGAATCTTACTAAGTAAGAGGGGGTACTCTGAATCCCTAATCCGACAGCTAACCTCGTAGGCGTATACAGAGAGGAGGTCTATTGCGACCATTCTTCGAAATGGTCTTTTTTGCTTAAAAAAACGTTAATTTACTAAGGGAGTTATGAACATTGGGAAGAATAAAAAATAAGCAATTTGCCGTGATCGGGCTGGGCCGGTTTGGCGGCAGCATTTGCAAAGAACTGCACAGAATGGGACACGAGGTCCTTGCAGTTGATATCAACGAAGAAAAGGTCAATGCATATGCTTCTTACGCCACTCATGCGGTAATTGCCAACGCTACCGAAGAAAACGAATTGCTTTCATTAGGAATACGCAATTTTGAATATGTGATTGTTGCCATCGGAGCGAATATTCAAGCGAGTACGCTGACCACCCTATTATTAAAGGAGTTTGATATTCCAAATATTTGGGTGAAGGCTCAAAACTATTATCATCATAAGGTGCTTGAAAAAATCGGCGCGGACCGTATTATCCACCCTGAAAAGGACATGGGAGTCAAGATCGCACAAAGCCTTTCTGATGAAAACGTTTTGAATTACATTGATTTATCTGATGATTACAGTATTGTCGAGCTTCTGGCAACGCGCAAGCTTGATTCAAAATCACTTATTGACCTGAATGTAAGAGCAAAGTACGGCTGCACGATCCTAGCCATTAAACATCATGGAGATATCCGTCTTTCTCCCGCACCTGAAGACATCATTCACGAGCAGGATTGTCTGGTGATCATGGGGCACAAAAAGGATATTAAACGTTTTGAAAACGAAGGGATGTAGACAAAGGTGACACTTCAAAAGGATAAAGTGATCAAATGGGTTCGGTTTACACCGCCTCAAGTGCTTGCAATTGGTTTTTTCCTTACCATTATCATCGGGGCTGTCCTATTAATGCTTCCGATTTCCACTACGAAGCCATTGTCATGGATAGATGCCCTTTTTACTGCGGCTTCCGCTACAACTGTTACAGGGCTTGCTGTTGTCGATACTGGTACTCAATTTACGGTATTCGGGCAAACAGTTATTATGGGGCTGATTCAGGTTGGCGGGCTTGGATTTATGACATTTGCGGTCTTGATCGTCATGATATTAGGAAAAAAAATCGGCTTAAAAGAACGAATGCTCGTCCAGGAAGCCTTAAACCAGCCGACAATCGGCGGTGTCATTGGCCTTGTCAAAGTCCTGTTTCTGTTTTCGATTAGTATTGAATTGATAGCAGCACTCATTTTATCCATCCGGCTTGTGCCTCAGTACGGCTGGTCATCCGGCTTGTTTGCCAGTCTGTTTCACGCGATTTCTGCTTTTAACAATGCCGGGTTTTCGTTATGGCCTGATAATTTGATGAGCTATGTTGGGGACCCTACAGTGAACCTTGTGATTACTTTCTTATTTATTACAGGAGGGATTGGATTTACGGTTCTGTTTGACATTATGAAAAATCGGCGTTTCAAAGCTTTTTCCTTACATACAAAGCTTATGCTTACAGGAACGCTGATGTTGAATGCGATTGCTATGCTTGTGATCTTTATTTTAGAGTACAGCAACCCTGGCACGCTTGGCCACCTGCATATAGGGGATAAACTATGGGCTTCCTATTTTCAGGCAGTGACGCCGAGAACCGCGGGCTTCAATTCCCTTGATTTTGGAAGTATGAGAGAAGGAACGATTGTATTTACTTTATTATTGATGTTTATCGGAGCAGGCAGCGCTTCAACGGCGAGCGGCATTAAGCTGACTACGTTCATCGTGATTTTAACATCTGTTATTGCTTACTTGAGAGGTAAAAAAGAAACGGTTATTTTCCGCCGCTCCATCAAATATCCGATAATCATTAAAGCTTTAGCTGTGAGCGTCACCGGTTTGTTCATCGTGTTTTTAGGGATATTCGCCCTGACGATCACAGAACAAGCGCCATTTCTTCAAATTGTGTTTGAAACCTTTTCCGCATTCGGAACTGTCGGCCTTACGATGGGGCTTACTCCTGAGCTGACAACAGCTGGAAAGTGTATCATTATTGTCATCATGTTTATCGGAAGAATTGGTCCTTTAACGTTCGTGTTTTCATTCGCAAAAACAGAGCAATCAAATATTCGATACCCTGACGGCGAAGTGTTTACAGGGTGATATCAAAAAAATCCGGCGTGCAATCGCCGGATTTTTTTATGATTCGATATGAGATTGATTTTGTCTTTTTTCCTGTTCCGCGATGATCTCGTTGTCCTCTGCGTTATCACGGGTCACTTTTTGTGTAAGAATCGCACCAACAGCTACGAGTATCATAACAGCGATGTAATAACCTTTTTCATTGAGTTCCAGGTTATCAGCATTATAGAGTCCGATACTAAACAAAAATACTCCCGCAAAAAAAGTGAAATAAGCTAATACGGTAAAGGCAACCGTATTTCTGCGTCTATATTTCTGCACCTTTGTTCCCTCCCAAAAGCATAGTTAATTAGTGATAACTGTCGTGGAATATTATACCTCAAATTCCCCGGAATGGAACAAAGAATTAAAAATACCAGTAAAAAGGGCTTAGGTTGCTTCCTTTATTTCAACAGCTGAATCATCAATCCAGCCGATGAGTTTATTATTGATTTGGAATTGGTACCATACAGACTGGCCTTTCTGTTTTTTAGACACAACCTTTATATCTTTGCCGACGTAAGATTGGGCAGAGGTAAGCCTTATAGATCGATCATCAGTAGAGGGCTTAGACCATACGTCTTGAACGGCACTATCTTTAATGGAAGCATTTAAATCCACTGATTTGAGGGATGGGTTTACCTTATCGTACTCATCCAAATCGTATTTCTCCACAATAGCGCTGATTTTATGAGCGTAGTCAGGGTCTGTAGCATACCCTGCTGTTTGCAGTGCAGTTGCAGCTTCCTTATAATCTCCAGCCTCAAGCACAGGTTTATACTTCTTTTTATTCCACGATGTGCCGCGGACGAACAATTGGGCATGATCATCCATCGATTCAAAAAACGTGCTGTATTTTCGAAACTTCGCACGAATGGTTTTTCTTTTCCCTTTTTCAACTTCGTCCGTTTCCATCGTAACGTGATGGCCTTTATAATTTCCTTTCACGCCAAAAAGGTTGTTGGCCTTAGCAGCCAGCTCGCTATTCCCCCAGTCAGATTCGAGAATGGCCTGAGCGATTGTGATGCTGGGGAGGACATGATATTTTTCATACAAAATTTGGGCATGCCCGGACAGGCTGTCTATAAATACTTGCTGTTCATCAATTTCTTCAGTTTCTTTAGATGTTTCAATCGGTTTTGATAAAGTTGTCGCTAAAACAAACAGAGCTAGCGGAATCGATACAATGAAAAATAGTGAAATGAAGAGTTTACGTTTTTTCAATTTTTTACGGGCCATGAAAACCTTCCTTCGAATTAAAAGATTACGAATGTAAAAGAATCTACCTTTTAGAATTTTACTTGCACTTCTAATATTTTTCAATTCTTTAGGGATAAAGTTGGGAAAAGATTGCATAATAAAAACCTTTTCGTGCAAGGAAAAGGTTTTTATCACGTTTTACTTTTGTAAATTTCTGAGTGCATTCCGATATTCTTTATCATTGATTACTTGATGTGATTTGATAGTTGCATTCGACAATCCCTGTCCTGAAACGGCCGGTTCCGGAGAAGTTTTTGCTTGATCATGTGGTTTATGTGCAAGCTTGTGCCCCATGCCTGTAGCATTCATACAAAATGACAGGCAGACGAGCAGAACGCTGAGGATAAAAGAAATGAAAAAGAGATCATGATAAGCAGTCATCATAGAATCCTGTACCGAACCGTTTTGTCTCGCAGCATCTTTTTTCGTGAAAAAACCGATGAGAATGGGAACTCCCATATAGACAAACAATCTTAAAAACTGGACAGCTGTCATTCTCTTGACCAAATCAGGCAGCGGGCCTCCCATGGCAGCTCCCATCAGCCCTGCGGCGACTGTCAGGCCGGTTCCGGCTGCCAGCATGATAAACAGTGCTGCGAACATATAGAGAGACGATTGATCTTGCATATGCAGCCATTGAAAATTTACAAAGACGAGAATGAGCCCGCCGATAATACCAAGCATCCCTGGTCCGACTTTATCATAAAACAGAGCGCTCAAAATGGCCGCGATCGCCACTCCGATTAAAAGAGTCAAGTTTAAAAGAATGAGATGAGCCTGAGAAATATCATACATTTGACGGAGCAAGCCTTGAAAAGCAGACAGACTGACAGCTACCGTTATCGTCCCTGCAGCTATAATCAATAAGCCAAGCACCGGTTTTGGCAGCAGCATCAGTTTAATAGATATGAAGGGGTTTTTCACTTTATATTCCACAATCAATAGAACAATGAGCAAACATAGCGTCACCCCGAAACCAATCCATACATAACCCGATGACAGCCCCCATTTTTGCAGAAAAATGAATGAAACCGCTGAGGCTGCGGCAAGGAAAACAGATAAAAGAATTCCCTTGCGATCAAGCGGCTGTTCTTGATCCGCCGCTCCGTGATGCTCGTCATGAAGAAAGAAATAGCTCACCGCGACACCGATCAGGGACAAGGTGCCAAAGATGAAAAACAGCCATCTCCAATGCCCGCTGCTTGTTGCAATGGTTCCAAGGATTGTGCCGATGATAACAGAACCATAGAACCCTCCGATTAGCACAAGCAGTGCATAGTTCCTGCGTTCAATCGGGAATGACAGTACAAGCATTGGAATCATAATCATCAGCATGACGCCTGTTGCCGCCCCCTGTAAAAAGCGTCCTGCCGCCATCCATGCAATATCGCTTGAACATGCGATGAGCAGTGAGCCTAGTATAAAGACAGGTAATGAAACCAGATAGACTGGACGAGCACCGAATTTTTTCCTCAGCAGCGGTCCTGCCGGAACTAATAAGGCAAAGGCCATATTGCCGATCAATATTGGATTTACTGTTGTGAAGCCACTTGTTCCAACCACTTTCTGAACAAGGCCTTGAACTGACGACAATGCCGTGTTAGACATCAATCCCGGCCCGACCGCTAAGACGGCGAGCAAAGAAATCACCCAATAGTGTTTTGTCTTCATGTTGTCATTCCTTCCTATATAAATACATGCGAAACACATCATTTTTTGAAACCAAAAGAAGCTAATAGATTTTGCATACCATTAGCTTTCATTCTAATATTCTCCCTTTCAGGGGAAATGATATTATTTTATTATAATTATGTGAATGAATGAGCATATACTCAAACATTATTTCAAATCGATTATGTTTTGTCAATGGAGTAAATTTCAAGCACAACATAAAAAGTCTGAAAGCTTTTCCCCGATATTGTGTTTTGGAGCCAAGGGGCCTAGAACTGCACTTATGGATCCCTGCTCGTTCCCTCAAGCGAATTAAAGCAGGCGGCTTTAACCCTTTCAATCCACTATTCCAACTAATAAACTCGAATAAGTTGGTAATAAGACAACATTTTGGCCGCACTTTTTTTTGTGTTCACTGGGCATTTGCCGCCTCTAAATTGTATATGGGTAAATACCATGAATTAACCTATGAAATACCAATGTAAGGAAATTTTAAATATTCCGGGAGGCAAAACGAATGGAACTGTATGAGTGTATCCAAGATATTTTTGGCGGCTTGAAAAATCCATCGGTTAAAGATTTAGCAACATCATTAAAACAAATTCCAAACGCAGCACAATTGAGTCAACCGTATATTAAGGAGCCAGACCAGTACGCCTACGGCCGAAATGCCATCTATCGAAACAATGATTTGGAGATTATCGTAATTCACATTCCGCCTAACGAGGAGACAACCGTCCACAATCATGGCCAATCCATTGGTTGTGCAATGGTGCTAGAAGGAAAGCTTCTTAATTCTATTTATCGCTCAGTCGGCGAACATGCAGAACTCTCCAATTCATACTTTGTCCACGAAGGAGAATGCCTTATTTCAACCAAAGGTTTAATTCACAAAATGTCCAATCCGACGTCCGAACGAATGGTGTCTCTTCATGTCTACTCCCCCCCTTTGGAAGACATGACGGTCTTTGAGGAACAAAAGGAGGTTTTGGAAAATTCATGATTGACAGATAAACTGCTCACTTTGACTTCGCTCAACTGGAGGATTCAGAGAATGTACCTTTTCCTCAAAACAAAAAACCCTTATAGAATAAGGGTTTAAAGGTATGGAGCCAAGGGGGCTCGAACCCCTGACCTCTACGCTGCCAGCGTAGCGCTCTCCCAGCTGAGCTATGGCCCCGTATGTAACGTCATGTTTATTATAGATGATTTTTTTTTGAAAAACAAGCTGTTTCCTCTTGAATTGACAGAAAAAATAAGGCTCGGGATGAGCCTTATTTTTCGACTTACATCATGATCAAAAGTAAAATCACACCGAGAATAATTCGATAGATTGCAAATGGGACGAGTTTGATTTTATTAATCAGTCTTAAGAAGAAACGGACGACAAACAACGCGACAACAAAGGCACAGATAAAGCCGACGATGAAAAACGGCATCAAATCCGAGCTTAAGCTGTCCCAATGCTTCACAAGGCTTAGAAAACTTGCTCCCATCATGATCGGCATCGCCATAATAAACGTAAAGTCGGCTGCCGCTCGGTGGTTTAACCCAAGAATAACACCTCCGGAAATGGTTGAACCTGAACGTGAGAAACCCGGCCAAAGGGCAAGACATTGGAATAAGCCAACAGCTATCGCCTGCTTATAGGAAATGCGGTCGAGGGTGTCTGTCGCTGTTTTCCGCTTATTGACCCAGTCAGCAAAAAGCATCAGGATTGCCCCGGCAATTAAACCGATGGCCACAGTTTTAACGGAAAATAAATATTCATCAATGTAATCTTCAAACAAAAAGCCGAGAACAGCAGCGGGAACGAGTCCGACAGCAATTTGGGCAATGCTTAATTTATGTCCCTGCTTCTGGTCGCTTGTAATATTTTTTTTCAAGCCAAGTAAATTTAAAATTCGGTCTTTAAACACGATAGCTACTGCTAAAATGGAGCCTAGCTGAATAACGACTTTGAATGAGTTAGCAGCTTCTTCTGACATCAGATTACTTGATTTAAGCCAGATGTCGTCTACTATGATCATATGTCCTGTCGAAGAAACCGGCGCGTACTCTGTTAATCCTTCTACGATTCCTAAAATGGCGGCTACAAACAATTCCCATAGAGTCATGATTTTGATTCTCCCCATTAGACATTTATTTTTTTACATAACGGGAGCTTCCCATAAATGGAAAGCCCGTCTTATATAACTATAAACGAAAATCACACTTTATGCCCCGGCGTATTTTCATTTTTTTCTTCGTCGTATAAATGTGACCGCATTTTAAACCAGTCAAATAAATGTGTCGTAATGACTTTGGCAACTGCATAGCCCGGAATGGCAAGAATGATTCCAACAACGCCAAACAGCTTGCCGGCTGTTAATAGCAGAAAAATAATCGTGATAGGGTGGATGTGAAGGTTTTTTCCCATAATTTGCGGAGAGATCAGCTTCCCTTCAATCAGCTGAACAATGGTCCAAACGATCACCAGCTTAAGCAGCATGAGCGGCGATGTCACTATGGCAATGATAATTGCAGGCGTAATGGCAATCGTTGGCCCTAAATATGGAACAATGCTTGTACAAGCCGCAATGACTGCGAGCAATGAAGCATAATCCAGGCCGATAATCAAATAACCGATAAACAGCAAAAACCCGATACAGAAGCTGACAATGATCTGGCCTCTGATATAAGAGCTTAACCGATGATTCATTTCACTTAAGACTGTATATGTCTGTTCTTTCAATCGAGTCGGCACAAACTTCAGTATGTAGACCGGTAATTTCTTTCCGTCTTTTAGCAAATAGAAAAGAATAAACGGAACCGTGACAATCGAAATGATAATCTCAGTCAGGGCGCCGATAAAATTCCCAACACCGGTAAAGGTGCTGTTTACGATCGTCGCTGCCTGGTCCGAAACCTTTGTAGCAAGATCAGATATATTAATGTTCATCGTTTGCTGGGCCTGATTGACGAAGTTGCTGCCAATCAGCTGTTTCGTCTGATTTTCTACGACATCGACATATCTTGGGATATTATCAATCAAACTCATAATTTGTTCTTTTAAAAAGGGGATGATGGACACGATCGTGATCGTGATCAGCCCGATAATCAATAGATATAACAGCAATATGGAATAGATTCTTCTTATTCTTCTTCTCTCCAGAAAATCGACGACTGGATTTAACAGATAAAAAACAATGCCTGTCAAAATAATCGGAAGTGAAATTGTTTTGAGCAGAACAATAATCGGGGTGAAAATAAATGATGTTTTTGTAAATACAAGAATATTTAAACCAATCAGCAGCAGCACAAGCAAAAATAAAACAAACTTATTGTCCAAGAAGAATCGCTTGAATCTGCCGCTCCATGTTTGCAACGTCTCCACTATCGTTCCTCCGTCATACATAGTTTAGTTAATTGTACACTATCGTCCCTATAATGAAAAATAAAAACCGTTAATTGCTGGAAAAGCTTTCTCGGTTGTCACATTCTATTTATATCTATCATGTGATTTTGTTCTTTTTAAGCTATAATTTAGCTATATCATGCAAAAGGAGCGATACGAGTGATACGTTTTGCAATAATAGGAACCAACTGGATTACAGACCGCTTTCTTGAGTCAGCAGCGGATATAGAAGATTTTCAGCTGACTGCTGTTTATTCAAGATCGGCTGAACGCGCTGCTGAGTTTGCTGCTAAACACAATGCTGCGCATACCTTCTCAGACCTTCAGGAAATGGCGGCGAGCGATTGCTTTGATGCCGTATACATAGCCAGCCCGAACGCTCTTCACAAGGAACAAGCCGTACTCTTTATGAACCATGGCAAGCATGTGCTTTGTGAGAAGCCATTTGCTTCAAATACAAAAGAAACAGAAGAGATGATCTCAGCGGCTAAGGCAAACGGCGTTGTCCTCATGGAAGCGATGAAGACCACTTTCCTGCCGAATTTCAAAGAGCTGAAAAAACACCTGCATAAAATCGGCACTGTCCGCAGATTTACCGCAAGCTACTGCCAGTATTCCTCACGGTATGACGCGTTCAGAAACGGAACTGTTTTGAATGCGTTTCAGCCTGAGCTTTCCAATGGGTCATTAATGGATATTGGCGTCTATTGTATTTATCCGGCTGTTGTGCTGTTTGGCGAGCCGAAGGATGTAAAAGCAAACGGATATGCTTTATCTTCCGGAGTGGACGGAGAGGGAACTGTCATTCTGTCTTACGATGGATTCGAAGCTGTTCTGATGCATTCTAAAATCTCTACTTCCTATGCCCCGGCGGAAATCCAGGGTGAAGACGGAACGATTGTAATTGATACGATTCACCGGCCTGAACGTGTTGAAATCCGATACCGTGACGGCCGCCTTGAAAACATTGCGATCCCTGATCCTAAACCAGCGATGTTCTACGAAGCAGAAGAATTTGTCACGCTCATAAAAGAGAATAAGCAAGAATCTGAAGAAAATACATTTGAACGGTCTTTGATCACTGCAAAAATTATGGAAGAAGCAAGAAAGCAAATGGGGATTGTGTACCCTGCCGATCATGCTTAAAAAAATCCGCCCGCGTACAAATCACGCGGCGGATTTTTTATTAGGCAATCGGAAAAGACGCCTTCCTTTTTAAAAGTACCTTTTGTTCATACTCTTTGATGTCATGCAGCCATGCCTCTTTTACCGGCACGCCCATTTGTTCACAGTAGGAATCCCAGATGGCTCCGAAAGGATATGTTTTGAATTCCTCCATCAGGGCCAGCCTTTCTGTATAGCGGCCCTCTTCCTGCAATTGTTTTAAATAGCCGTTCGGGAGAAGCAAGGCGTACAATAAAGCTTTGATCATATTTCTCGTTCCGATGGTCCAGGCGGCTACACGGTTAATGCTGGCATCGAAAAAATCCAGACCGATGGCGACCTTCTCAAGAGCCTGATTACGCACAATTTCAAGAGCGATTTCTCTCAATTCATCATCCAAAACCACTACATGGTCGCTGTCCCAGCGAACTGGCCGAGATACGTGCAAAGCAAGCTTGTCTGTATAAAGCAGCATGGACGAGATCTTGTTTGATACCGTCTCAGTCGGATGGAAATGGCCTGTATCAAGTAAACAAAGCTTATGATTCGTCAAAGCATAAGCTAAATAAAATTCATGAGATCCGACAACATATGATTCGGAACCAAGCCCGAACAGCTTGCTCTCAACTGAATCGAGATTGTGTTGTTCACTGATCTCTTCTGCGAAAATCTGATCCAGTGATTCTTTTAATCTTTTACGCGGTGTCAGCCTGTCACTCGGGACATCCTTATAGCCGTCGGGAATCCAAATATTCGTCAAGCAAGGGGTGCCTAATTCTTTCCCGAAGTATTCTCCGATACGTCGGCACGCGATGCAATGCCTGATCCAAAATTCTCTGATATCCGGATCGGGGTGTGAAAGGGTGAGTCCATCAGCCGCGTTCTCATGCGAAAACAAGGTCGGATTGAAATCTAAACCTAGCCCTAAATCTTTTGCCCATCTCACCCAGTTTTCAAAATGCTGCGGCTTCAATTCGTCGCGTTCTGTCTCTTCCCCGTTTGTTTCTGCGTAAATCGCATGCAGGTTCACACGGTGCTTTCCAGGAATGAGAGAAAGCGCCTTCTCCAAATCTCTTCTTAATTCTTCAGGCGTTTGCGCTTTTCCGGGATAATTGCCAGTCACGTCAATTCCGCCTGAAAGCTCGCCCTTATTTACTTCAAAGCCTTCAATGTCGTCACCCTGCCAGCAATGGATCGAAATGGGCACTTGCTCTAATTGCCGAAGCGCCTCTTCAACATCAATTCCCCATTTTTCATATGCCTGTTTTGCAATGTCATAATTGGCTTTTATGGTCATGCAGCTCTCTCCCTTTTTCAGTTTTTAATCCAAATAAAAAACTTCCTTTAGATCTATCGAAACAGGACTGAAATCCGAATTTGTTTTCATTAAGGGCGCCATCGATTTCCACCATTTTCGGCAAACTTCTGTATCCGCCATCTTTCTCCATTTCTCTTCATCCTCTATTTCTAAATATGCAAAAAGCCTGCCTGTTTCTTCGTCTAGAAAAATGGAATAATGGTGGGCTCCATGAGCTTTGAGTGCTTCTGCCATCTCAGGCCAAATGTCATCATGCCGCTGTTTGTATTCTTCGTACTTGTCTTGATGGACAAACATGATACTGGCTTTTCTTTTCAAACTTTGTCACCTCTTCATTATTTAGATAACGCTTTCAAAACAGTTTGCTGAAATGACTGAATGATCGTGCTTCTGTCAATGTCTTTGGGTGTAAACACTTTGATCGGAAAGGAATTTCTGACGACTTGCCGGGCTTCTTTTACGTCTTTGACTTCTTTGTCAGCAATCATTTGCATCAGCAGATTTCCTATGGCGGTTGCCTCTACGGGCCCTGCGTATACCGCTTTTCCGCTCATGTCTGCCGTTAATTGATTTAACAAATCATTCCGGGCTCCGCCGCCGATAATATGAAACTGATCGATCGGTTTTTCTGTGATCGTTTCCAGTTCTTTGATGGCTATCGCATAGATGATGGCTAAATTGCTGTAGATGCAGCAGGCAAGTTCGCCTGCAGTGCGGGGAATCATTTGGCGGGTTTCTCTGCAATAATGTTGTATTTCCATTATCATGTTTTCTGGATTGAAGAAACATTTATGATTTAAGTTTATAAATTGCTGGAATGGTTCTGTTTTTTCGGCTTCTTCTGCAAGCTGCTGGAAAGAGTAATTTGCTTGTAACTGCTGTCTTACTTCTTGTATCACCCACATGCCGATAATGTTTTTGAGAAAGCGAATGGTGTTGTTTGCGCCGCGTTCATTTGTATAGTTGTTTTTCAAAGCCAGATCAGTAATTATCGGTGTTTTGTTTTCAACCCCGATTAACGACCATGTTCCGCTGCTGATATATGCCCAGCCATCACTTACACCAGGCGCCGCGATAATAGCCGAGGCCGTATCATGTGTTGCGACTGTCATCACCTTGCACGCCGGGAGATCATAATCCGGGAACCAGTCATTTCTTAGCTTCCCGAGCTCATACCCCGGTTCAGTCAACGGGGCAAATTGCTGTTCGTGAACAGACACGGCTTTAAGCAATTCAGGATCAAACTTTCCTGTTGAGACGTTTAAAAGCTGTGTTGTGGACGCATTCGTGATTTCTGTTACGGCTTTTCCGGTTAAACAATAGCCTAAATAATCAGGAACCATCACAATTTTATCTGTCTTTTTCAGCAGCTCACGGTCTTCTTCATACAATTGATAGATCGTGTTGAAAGGCTGAAATTGTATTCCTGTTTTTTGATAAATTTTAGCTTTCGAGAGGGTATGTTCCAGTTTGTCTATTGTATGATCTGTTCTTCTATCACGATAGGATATTGCTTCCCGCAACCGATTTCCTTTTTCGTCCAGTAAGACATAATCAACTGCCCAAGTATCAATGCCAACGGTGCAGTGTTCATATCCAAGCGTTTTTACTTTTTGCAGTCCTTGCAGGATTTGTTTTAGCAGATGATCAATATCCCAAAAGCAATGCCCGTCTCTTTGACTAAAACCGTTAGCAAATCTGTGAATCTCTTGTATGTCAAGCTTCCCTTCCTTCAGTTCACCTACCATGATTCTCCCGCTTGATGCGCCTATATCAATGGCAGTATAAATCATTCTTTCACCCTCTCTTCGGAAGAGGAACAGCTGTCACCTTCACCTTTTTATCCTCAAGAGCTTTTACCGATGCCGGATCAAGTCCAGAATCTGTAATAACGCGGCTGACATCTTGCAGCGAGGCGATATGTGAAAACTCGCGGTTCCCCCATTTGCTTGAATCGGCCATCAAAATGGTCTGGTCCGATCTTTCAATCATCCGTTTTTTGAGCAGCGCCTGCCACTCATTTGAGTCACTCATCCCGTTGTTTACATCAAATCCCTTACATGACAGAAAGGTTTTATTAACATGATAGGTTTCAAGTGAACGCTCTGCTAACGGGCCGGCAAATGATAATGATTTTTCCAGCAAAATGCCGCCTGTTGAAATGACTGATATGTTTTTTTTATTGCTGAGTTCAATGGCTGCTTTCATTGAGTTTGTAATCACGGTGAGCTCAATGTCAGGGAGTATTTTCGCCATGTACCAGGCGGTTGTGCTTGCATCGAGAATAATTCGGTCTCCGCTTTTTACATATTTGGCCGCTTCGTGAGCGATGGCTTTTTTTTCGATGACATTTGTGATTTCCCGTTCAGAAAAATGAATTTCTGATTCCTTCTGCTGAATACTGACCGCTCCTCCATGACTTCGGCTCAGTTTATGTTCTTTTTCAAGCTTCTCAAGATCACGCCGAATGGTTTCCTCTGTGACTGAAAATATGTCACTTAATTCTGCAACGCGGATGCTTGAACGCGAATTCACTATTTCCACTATTTTTTGCTGCCGTTCTGCTACTAGCATCAGTAACGCCCTTCCTCATATCGTAGTCCATCTTATATTTTTTATCATAGCATATTTCTAACGCGTAAAAGCAGCAGGGACGCCGCCGTCTACCGTGATCATGCAGCCCGTTGTTTTTTCGGCTTTAGAAGAAGCGAAAAATGCAATGGCTTCGGCAATATCCTCCGGGTAAATATTGACGAGCAATGTTGTCCGTTTCCGGTAATGTTCTTCCAGCTGATCCGGTTCAATCCCGTACGCCGCGGCTCGTTCCTCCCGCCAGTTTGAACCCCAGATTGCCGATCCTTGAAGAACCGCATCCGGCAAAACGGAGTTGACCCTAATCCCGAATTCTCCGCCTTCTGCAGCGATGCATCTTGCTAAATGGGTTTCAAGCGCCTTAACCGAGCTGTAGGCAGAGGCGTTTTTCCCCGCATAAACCGAATTTTTTGATCCGACAAATACCATGCTTCCGCCTCTATTTTGCTGTTTCATCTGTTTAAACGCTTCACGGGCTACAAGGAAATAGCCTGTTCCTAAAACATTCATATTAAGATTCCATTCTTTTAGACTTGTTTCGTCAAATGGGCTTGATGTGGCCAGCCCGGCATTATTGATGACGATATCAATGCCGCCGTATGCAAGCGCCGCTTGTTCAAAAGCTGACTGTACGTCTTTTTCCTTTGTCACATCCATTTTGACAGCCATTGCACGCCCTTCTCCGTACGCATCATTTATTTCCCCGGCAATTTTCTGTGCACCTTCTATATTCAGATCAGCTGCGATTACGTGTCCTCCCTCAGCTGCAAATCGGCGGCATGCTGCACTGCCGATTCCGCCAGCCCCTCCAGTTATCAGCGCTACTTTACGGGAAAATTCTGCTTCCGGCGGGGCCAGCGTAAGTTTATATAGTTCAAGCGGCCAATATTCGACATGGTAGGATTCATTCTCATTTAAAGAAACAAATTGCCCCAGAGCTGTTGCTCCTTTCATAACGGCGATGGCCCTCCGATATAAAGCCCCGCTTACTTTAGACATCGTATAACTTTTTCCTGTATTCACCATTCCGATTCCAGGAATCAATATCACCCGCGGAGCGGATTCAAAGATTTGATCCCCATCCTGCTGATTGCGTGTAAAGTAAGCCTGATACTCTGATGTAAAGCGCTCGATCCCTGACTTGATCAGATCCGCAAGCTTGTGAACATCTTGAGTTTCCGGATTCCAATCAATGTACAGCGGAACCCGTTTTGTGTGAACAAGGTGATCCGGGCATGCCGCACCGATTTGCGAAAGTGCTGGCGCTTGAACACTGTTTACAAATTCCAAGACATCGTCATGATCATCATAGGAAAGGATCTGTTTCTTTTCTTCACTTACAGTTCCTCTGATCACAGGCATGATCTCAGCCAATATTTGTTTTCTGTGCTCTTCCGGCAGCGGCTGATATCTTTTGCCTCCAAATACCTCATGCTGATTGATACGATCGTTAATATACTGCTCGGCTTCTTGAATGATGGATATCGTTTTTTGATAACATGTTTCAGACGTCTCTCCCCAAGTGACTAAGCCGTGTTTCTCCATTAATACAAGCTCGGCGTGGGGATTGTTTGCTACGCCTTCAGCGATCATTTTAGACAAAGTAAATCCAGGGCGGACGTATGGCACCCATACAAATCGGTTTCCGTAAATGTCTTCAGCGATTTGTTTTCCATTATCTGCACAGCATATGCTGATAATCGCATCTGGATGGGTATGGTCAACATGGTTGTATGGCAGAAAAGCGTGTAATAGCGTTTCAATTGAAGGGCGGGGATGTTTGCTGTCAATCATACAATGAGACAGGTAATCTACCATCTCTTCATCTGACATTTGCTCCCTTTCAATCAGCGGGCGGATATCATCTAATTTCAAACCGGTAAAGTTATGCGCTTTCATTGTTGCCAAATCCGAACCGCTTCCTTTTACCCACATGACTTCTATTTCACGGCCTCTAAAATCCTTTTCCGTTGTTTTCATAGATGTATTCCCCCCGCCCCAGTTGCAAACAGTGCGGTCTGATCCGATCAGATTGGACCTGTACACCAATTCCTCTACACCTTTAGGCAGCTTTGCAGCTCGGTCTGACTCCCACATATGCTTCACCATATTTGATATTCCTCCATACCCTTTTATTTGTATCCGTTTTCATTATATATGATCTTCGTTTGTTTTTGAATTGTTTTTGTTTATTTTTGTTTATTTTGTTTCCGACAAAAAAGAAAGCAGCAGAATATGCCGCTTTCTCGTTTCATTATGATTCAATTTTAAATTTTTTCGTAATGTCCTGAAGTTCTTCCGCCATGTTTGCCAACGTTTCCGCTGAAGAGCTGATTTCTTCCATGGACGCAAGCTGTTCTTCCGCCGAAGCTGCGATATCCTGAATACCTGCTGAGCTTTCTTTCGCCACTGCAGAAATGTCTTCAACAGCACTTGACACTTCCTGTGATCCGGCTGACAGTTGTTCAACCGTGGAGTTCAAGTTTTGCAATTCGCTGGAAATTTGGGTTGTCATCTCATAGATTTGTTTAAAGCTTTCCGCTGTTTGGTCGGTAATCTGCAAGCCTTCTTTCACTTCATGATTCACGGATTGGAACATTGAAAGTGAAGTGCTGATTTCTCTGACAATCTCTTGAATTAACCCTTCAATTTCCTTGGCGGAGTCTGCTGATTGTACAGCAAGTTTTCTAACCTCTTCCGCAACTACTGAGAAGCCTCTTCCGTATTCTCCCGCTCTTGCCGCCTCAATCGCAGCATTTAATGCCAGCAGGTTGGTTTGATCAGCGATGCCATTAATCACATTCAAGATGCTAGTGATGTCTTGCGATTTTGTTTCAAGGCCCTTCACAACCGCTTCCGCTTGTTGAACGGATTGGTCGATTGTTTTCATTTGGCCGACTGTGTGTTCCACCAGTTTCTCGCCGCTGCCCGCTGCCTCAGAGGACTGAATCGATGATTTCGTAATGGTTGAAGAGGCTTGTGCCACTTTTGAAATCCCGTGATTCATTTGAGAAAGGTGGTTTGAGCTCGTTTCCAGTTTCTCGCTTTGCGCCTCGTTGCCATCTGAGAACTGTTCGATGGCGAGTGTAATATGTTCAGTTGCCTTACTCGTTTGAGCCGCGCTTGCTGTCAGCTCCTCAGAAGATGAGGCGACGTTTTCGACAGACGTTTGAATAACGCCGATTACAGAACGCAATGATGCAGACATTTCATTAAAGCTCTCGCCAAGCTGGCCAAACTCGTTTTTCGAGTGAATATCAATGACTTCTGTGAGATCACCGCTGCTGATTTTTGCAGACGTTGAGACAAGTTTTCTTAATGGCTTGGTAATGGCACGAATAATATAGAGTATGAGTATGCCGCCGATTACAATAGACACGCATAGAATGATAACCGCAGTGTTCAGCACCGGGCTTGAAGCATCTTGCAATTCACTGACAAAATAAGTGCCCGCGATTTTCCAGCCAGTCAATTTATTTGTCGTAAAGGCCATTTTCTTTTCTTTGCCTTCGAATGTATATTCAAAGGAGCCGTCATTTTTGGAATATACTTGGTTTGTCCAATCGCCGGAGCCGGTTGTCCCAGGCTTAATCGTCGGATGGGCGATATATTTTTTGTTGCCTGTCGTAATAAATGCAAAGCCTTCTTTACCGATTTTGATTCTCTGTGATGCAGTAAGCACCTCATCCAGGTTTAAATCAAGCGCTATAACCCCTGACCCGTCTTTTAATTGTTTTGAAATTGTGACAACGATATTCCCTGTTGCTTCATCAGTATACGGCTCTGAGAAAACAGCCTGTCCTTTTTCCGCAACGGCCTGTTTGTACCAGTCACGTCCTGTCGGATCGAAGCCTTTCGGAACACCGCTGTCCGGATATTTGTAAAGCTTCTTATCTTCCGAAGCAGCATAGATTGCGCCTACATCGTCGTTAAGTGTCGTGTACTGCTTAAATTTCTCTTTCAGTAAGGTTTTGTTTTTGCCTAGCAATAGGTCTTTATCGATTGTCTCACTATAATAATCTATTGCTTTCACTTTATCCTCTAATTTATTTTGCAGCGTACTGTTTAGTTCTTCAACATTTCCCTTCGCACTGCTTATGAGCTCTCTGTCTAACGCGTTCCAAGCTGATTGATAACTGAAATATGCTAAAACCCCAACCGGCAAAATAAGCACTGCCAGAAACGCAGCGATTAGCGGTTTGCTGATCGATGGCTGTTTGATCCATTGTATGAATTTTCCCATTCTTGTTGACTCCTCCTTTAAGATAAAACTAATATCGTCAAACGAGGATAAAAGGTTTAATAAAAAAACTAAAAAAAACACCCAAGCGCAACAAGCTTGGGTGTTAAGGCTTATTATTCGATTTTGAATCGTTTGGTCATATCTCGAAGCTCTTCCGCCATAGACGAAAGGGTCTCTGCAGACGAGCTGATTTCTTCCATGGAAGCAAGCTGCTCTTCGGCTGACGCCGCGATATCTTGTATATGCGCTGAGCTTTCTTTTGAAATCGATGCAATGTGCTCAGACGCTCCCGAAACTTCCTCGGAGCTGGCAGAAAGCTGCTGAACCGTCGCACTCATATTTTGCAGTTCGCCGGCGATTTGGTTCGTCATTTCAGAAATGCGCTTAAAGCTCATTTCTGTTTTATCTGTGATGTCAAGTCCTGTCTGCACCTCTTGATTGACAGACTGGAACATGCCGAGAGATGTATTAATTTCCTTCACAATTTCGATGATTAATCCTTCAATCTCTTTTGCTGAATCTGCTGACTGTACTGCCAGTTTTCTTACTTCTTCCGCTACAACGGAGAAGCCGCGGCCGTACTCACCTGCACGGGCTGCTTCAATTGCTGCGTTTAATGCAAGCAGGTTCGTCTGGTCTGCGATGCCGTTAATCACACGCAAAATGTTTGTAATGTCTTTCGATTTCGTTTCCAATCCGCGTACGACTTGCTCCGCTTCTTTAACGGACTTGTCAATGACGTTCATTTGGCCGACGGTTTGGTGAACAAGCTTGCCGCCTTCACTTGCAATTTCTGTCGATTGAACAGATGAATCTGTGATGACTTCAGAAGCTTGAGCCATATTCGTCAACCCGTCATTCATTTGATAAATATGCTCTGCTGCCGTTTCAATATTTTCGTTTTGTTTTTCATTGCCGTTAGAAAATTGTTCAATCGCCAATGTAATATGCTCTGTTGCCTTGCTCGTTTGCGCAGCTGATGCAGTCAGCTCTTCAGAGGAAGCGGCAACATTGTCTACCGAATCCTGGATGGCGTGTATGAGAGAACGAAGTGACGACGCCATATTGTTAAAGCTTTTGCCGAGCTCGCCCAATTCATCTTTTGAACGAATATCAATGGTTTCCGTCAAATCTCCCTCGCTGATCCGCTTAGAGGAACCGACAAGCTGTTTCAGCGGTGTTGTAATCGACCGAATGATTAAAGTCATGACGATAATCCCTATGATAATAGCTGCGGCCAAGACAATTAAAGCAAGGTGAAGGACAGGCTGGGCTGCCTCGTGAATTTCGTCTAAATACATGGTGCCGCCGATCTTCCATCCCGTTAACTTGTTTGTGTCAAAGGCCATTTTTTTCTTATCGCCGTCCATGGTGTATTGAAAATCGCCTTTATCAGCGTTCAGCATCTTATTGAGCCAGTCGCCTTTTAATTCAGTTCCTGATTTTTCATTAGGATGAGCGACAACTTTTTTGTCCTTCGTCATGATAAATGCGTAGCCTTGTGTGCCGATGTTGACTTTTTTGGTTGTTTTCAACAGATTTTCAATGGTCATGTTGATTGCGATAACGCCTGAACCATCTTTTGTCTGCTGGGCGATTGTCACAACCATCGTATTTGTAGACGCGGTTTTATAAGGATCTGTCACAACGACTTTTCCTTTATTCGCAACCGCTTTTTTGTACCAGTCGCGTTCAACCGGATTGTAGTCGCTCGGCATCGGGAGATCCGGGTAACGGGTAAATCGCCCGTTTTCATCACTTGTATAAATGGACTCTACATCTTTATTAATGCTGATATATTGTGAGAATTTCTCTTCAATGCTTGCATTGCTTTTTGCTTTATATCTCTCTTTTGTCAGCCATTCGCTGAAGTAAGCAGCGCTGTTTTCTTTTTCACTGATGCTGGTGTTAATGATTTCGTTTAATTGCTGTACATTTTCTAATGCGCTCCCCATCATCTGTCTGTCGAGTGAGCTGCTAGCCGATTGATACGCAAAGATCGCCAATATGACAACCGGTATGATGAGGATCGACAGAAAGGAAACAAGGAGCTTCCGTGTAATTGATCTTTGTTTTATGAGTTGGAGTATTTTTTTCATCATTCATTTCTCCTTTTTTATGCTACCCTTCATATCGGCTGGAAATGGGTAAATATATACAGCAAAAAAGAAGAAATTTAACAAAAGTAACTAATTCCCCATAAATAAATAGTCTTTTAGACCTATTTTTTATCTACCTTAAATCGTTTTGTCAGATCACGGAGCTCTTCAGACATTCTTTCTAGCGTCAGTGCTGATGAACTGATCTCCTCCATGGATGCCAGCTGTTCCTCAGCTGAAGCGGAGAGATCTTGGATACCGTCCGAGCTTGCCTTAGAAATGGCTGTGATATCATTTGAAGCTGCGGAAATTTCTTGAGCTCCCGCCGACAGCTCCTCAACCGTCGCATTCATGTTTTGCAGCTCGGAAGCAATCTGATTGGTCATTTGCGATATATGTTTGAAGCTCTGCTTTGTTTCATCCGTCATGACAAGCCCTGTTTCAACTTCTTTGTTTACGGACTGAAGCACGTTCAATGATGTGTGAATTTCTTTTACTATTTCACTGATCAGCGATTCAATTTCTTTTGCGGAGTCAGCCGACTTTGTTAATGTTCACCATATGAAAAAACAGCGCCTTGATGAGCGCTGTTTTTCGGCTTTTACTCGATTTTAAATTGTTTCGTCAGATCGCGAAGCTCTTCTGCCATCTGCGCAAGAGTGGTCGCTGATGAACTGATCTCTTCCATGGAAGCAAGCTGTTCCTCAGCTGATGCGGCAATGTCCTGGATGCTTGCCGAGCTTTCTTTCGATACGTCTGCAATGCCGCTGACTGCTGCTGAAACATGCTGTGAACGGCCTGACAGCTGCTCGACGGTGGAATTCATCGTCTGCAGCTTGCCCGCGATCTCGTTTGTCATGCTGAAAATGCTCTGGAAGCTTTCTTTTGTATTGTCTGTGACAATAAGTCCTGATTGCACTTCCTGATTAACCTCTTTAAACATGTGAAGGGAGGTTTCAATTTCTGCGACGATTTCTTGGATCAGCTTTTCGATTTCTTTTGCTGAATCGGCTGATTGAACAGCCAGCTTGCGCACTTCCTCCGCTACGACAGAGAAACCGCGGCCTGACTCTCCGGCACGCGCCGCTTCAATAGCCGCGTTTAGTGCAAGCAAATTTGTTTGGTCAGCGATGCCGTTGATAACTCTCAAAATGCTTGTAATGTCTTTTGATTTCCCTTCTAAGCCTTTGACTACAGCTTCAGCCTGCTGAACAGATTGATTAATCGAGTTCATTTGGCCGACTGTCTGCTGCACAAACTTTTCACCTGTTCCGGCGATTTCCGTTGATTGGATAGACGCCTTTGTAATATATGACGATGTTTGTGAGACTTGCTGGAGTCCTTCATTCATTAAATTCAACTGATGAGAGCTGGATTCAACCTTTTCGCTTTGCTCTTCGTTTCCGTTTGAGAACTGCTCAATCGCCATCGTAATATGCTCGGTGGCTTTACTTGTCTGTCCGGCAGATGCGGTGAGCTGTTCGGAAGATGCGGCCACATTGTTCACCGAGTCCTGAATTGCGCTGATTAGAGAGCGGAGAGATTGTCCCATTTCGTTGAAGCTTTCCCCTAGCTCCCCTAGCTCATCCTTTGAATGAATTTCGATCGTTTCAGTCAGATCCCCTCTGCTGATCGTTTTCGATGATTGAACAAGACGTTTTAGCGGTTTTGTAATCGAACGAACGATAAACAGAATTAAAATCCCGCCTGCCACAATGGAAGCGATCAGCACGATCATGCCTGTTATCAGTACAGACTTTGAGGCATCCTTAATTTCATCCATATACATTGTGCCGGCTATTTTCCAACCAGTCAGTTCATTTGTAGTATAGGTCATCTTTTTATCTTCGTTATTAAGAGTGTACTTCAGTTCACCGCTGTCATTCGCATACATTTTGGCTACCCAGTCGCCTGACAGCTTTTCACCAGCTTTATGGTCCTTGTGGGCTACGTATGTTTTGTTTTTTGTTGCAATGAAAGCATAGCCTTCTTTTCCGACCTTGATTTGTTTCATCTGTTCTAACAATTTATCAATGGTAATATCCATGGCGACAACGCCAGATCCGTCCTTCAGCTCCTGTGCAATGGTAATGACCATGCTTCCGTCACTCGCAGCCACGTAAGGATCTGTCACGACAATTTCACCGCCGGCCTTCATCGCATCCTGGTACCAAGGGCGTTGTCTAGGGTCGTATCCGTCCGGCAATTTCTCTTTTGGCGCTTGTACGTAAGTGCCGTTATCTGCGCCTCCATAAATTCTGGCTACGCCTTGATTAATAGATACATATTGTGAAAATTTAGCTTTGATCTCTTCTTGATTCGATTTTCCTTTGAATGCGGATCTTTTAAGAGATTCACTGAAAAAGGTAACTGCTTTCGCTTTTTCTCCCAGATCATTTGTTACGGTTGTATTAAATGTATCGACACTGTTTTTCGCGTTCCCCATAATTTCCTGATCCAGCTTTCCGCTGGCGCTTCGGTAAGAACTAAATTCTAATATAAGAATAGGGATAATGAGAATCGCAATAAATGAGACGATTAATTTCTTTGAAATAGACGGTTTCTTAAGCCAATTGATAAAAGTCTTCATGTCCACTTGCTCCTTCAGGTTTGATACAGTATATATCGGCTGCTTAAAAAAGTTTTAAAATAAAAAATGGAAGAAGTTCTTTTTGGCAGTCTTCAGTCTTTTTAGCTTTCATTGCCCAAGCCCTTTGCATATCTTATAAAAAACAAGGGGGGCTAAACATGATTATTGTATCAGGACAATTGCTCCGTCCCCAGGATGTTGAAAACTGGCAGATTGATGAGCATCTGAATCCGCTCTTAAAAGAGATGATCGAGACGCCTGTTCAGTTTGATTATCATTCAATTGCTGAACTGATGTTTGAGCTTAAACTGCGGATGAATATTGTAGCAGCGGCAAAGACGCTGCACAAAAGCGGGGCGAAGTTTGCCACTTTTTTAAAAACATACGGGAATACAACGTATTGGAGGGTTTCACCGGAGGGCGCCTTGGAGCTGAAATACAGAATGCCGCCTTCAAAAGCGATTCGGGACATTGCAGAGAACGGCCCGTTTTATGCGTTTGAATGCGCAACCGCAATCGTTATCATTTATTACTTGGCCTTAATCGATACAATCGGAGAAGATAAATTCAATGCCAGCTTTGACAGAATTATTTTATATGACTGGCATTATGAGAAATTGCCGATATATACGGAAACAGGACACCACTTTTTCCTTGGAGATTGTTTGTATTTTAAGAATCCTGAATTTGATCCGCAAAAGGCGCAATGGAGAGGCGAAAATGTGATTTTACTGGGGGAAGATAAATATTTTGCCCATGGTCTTGGAATCTTAAACGGAAAGCAAATTATTGATAAGCTGAATTCTTTTAGGAAAAAAGGAGCCTTACAGTCAGCCTACCTTCTGTCTCAGGCGACCAGACTGGATGTTCCGTCTCTTTTCCGCATCGTCCGCTAAAAAGCCCCATCGCCTATTTTCGGGACGATGGGGTTTCAAATGCCTTTCGTTTGCGATAGAAAGGGGCTGTGCCAAAATATTGGTTCGCAGCCCACTCCATTTTTTCAAGGTCATTTCTTGTCACGATTGGGTCTAAGCTGCTCCATTTGATAAAGCGGACAAAATAGTAGCCTTTGATAGGAGCCATTGTAACTTTTGAGTGAGGCCAGCCTTCAAATACAAACTCAATTTTCCCTCTTTTTTTATAAGAGTATTGAAGAATGTTCATATTTGTCACCTCAGATTTATCAAGTTACATTCGCCTGGATTTGTTATTTTGAGATGTCGGGACTGAGATATTCGATTGTCAAGCGCGCCTTCATTACGTGAGACAGGCCCTCCGGCTTTTGGTTTATGTCAGCGAAAATGTTTCGTCTTAAAAACAACGTGCTACCCCATGATTTTGATATAGCATGTCCGGGTTCGCGGGCCGTCAAATTCGCAGAAATAAATGCCTTGCCACGTTCCAAGAATGAGCCGGCCGTTTTCCACTATGACATGCTGTGAAGCTCCGACCGTACTCGACTTCATGTGTGCAGCTGTATTGCCCTCCATGTGGCGGTCCAGCTCATGTTCCCACGGATAAACCTCATCAAACCTTCTGAGCATATCTTTTTTGACGTCCGGGTCGGCATTTTCATTAATTGTAATGCCCGCCGTCGTATGCGGACAGTAAATCAGCGCTGCGCCGCTCGTTACACCTGTTTCTTGAAGAAACGCATCCACCTCACGGGTGATATCAATCATTTCATCTCGTTTGGTCGTTTTGACTTGCAGTGTTTTCAGCATTTGTTTCTCCTTTCGTTTGTCCGCTCTCATCGCTTAATTCGTTCTGTGTTCTTTTTTTTCCTGTTAAACCGCTCTCATAAACCCGTTAAAACAAAAAAACTCCAGTCTAAGGCTGGAGTTTAGCACCATAGATATATTCTTGCCTCATACGGCTTTAAGAGTGCTGATGTCATATGCTTGTGCGGCTCTGTTTCAATATTTGACAAGACGAGTGCATCTGATGACAATGGCAATCCAGAGTGCCTGAACAACGCCGGGGTTCCTGTCAGATTGGCCGCAATCAGTGCAGTATGGCTCTCGTTTTTCCGAAGATATGCAAAGATTTGCTGATCTTCCGGTAAAATGAGCTTGTATGTCCCGTTAATAAAAACATCATATGTTTGGCGTAGCTTGATCAAGCTTTTGTAAAAATGGTAAACGGATGTTTTATCGTTTTTTTGCGCCTCGGCATTCAGCCATTTGTAATTCTCATTGACTCCGATCCACGGTTTGGCCTCAGAAAATCCGGCGTATGGATCAGCATTCCATTGCATCGGCGTTCGTGAATTGTCTCTTCCCTTTTTCCAGACAACCTTCATCGCATCCTCGTGTGTTGTGCCCCTCGCTGTTTTTGTTTCATACAGGCGTTTCATTGCGACATCATCATAGTCCTCAATAGACGGAAATGCCACGTTCGTCATCCCGAGTTCCTGTCCTTGATAAATAAACGGTGTGCCTTTCATGAGAAAATAAACAGCAGCCAGCGCTTTTGCACTTTCTTTCAGGTACACTCCGTCGTCTCCCCACACAGAAACTGAACGGGGCTGGTCGTGATTCTCCATAAACAAAGCATTCCAGCCAATTCCTTCAAGACTGTCCTGCCAGTCAGTTAAAATTCGTTTAAATGAGGCGATATCAATGCTTTCATCGATCTCTACATCCCACAGGCCAAGATGCTCAAATTGAAAAATCATGTTGAATATGCCGTTTTTTTCTCCAGCCCAATCAGCGGCTTCCTTTGCAGCGACGCCGTTTGCCTCGCCGACCGTCATAATCGGATAGCGGGAAAATGTGCTTTCCTTCAGCTCTGTTAACAAATCCATAATGCCGTCAGCATTCATATGATAAGGAAAGGAAGGAACATAGTCCAGACCCGTTGGATTCGGCATGTCGGGAAGCCCTTCTTTTTTCTTAATATGCGTAATGGCATCCACCCGAAATCCGTCAATTCCTTTATCAAGCCACCAATTGATCATGTCATAAACGGCATTCCTCACCTTTTCATTTTCCCAATTCAAATCAGGCTGTTTTTTATCAAAAAGATGAAGATAGTACTGGTCTGTCTTTTGATCATACTCCCAAGCCGGCCCGCCGAAAATGCTTTCCCAATTGTTCGGTGCTTTTCCGTTTTTGCCGTCTTTCCAAATATACCAGTCGCGCTTTTCCGAGTGTATAGATGAACGGGATTCTATGAACCATGGATGTTCGTCGCTTGTATGGTTCACAACGAGATCCATAATCAGCTTCATGCCCAGATCATGAATGTCATCAAGAAGCTCGTCAAAATCTGCCATGGTGCCAAAATCGCTTAATATGTTTTGATAATCCCTAATATCATAGCCATTATCGGCATTCGGTGAATCATACAGGGGGCAAATCCAAAGGACGTCAGCGCCCAGCTCTTTTATGTACGGAAGCTTAGATCTGATTCCTTGAATATCCCCGATTCCGTCGCCATTTGAATCTTTAAAACTGCGGGGGTAAATTTGGTAAACAACCGCTTCCTTCCACCATGCCTTTTTCATACAGCCACTCCTTCCCAGTGTCCATCTTATATATCCTATGTAGAAAAAAGGCTTTACAGCATTGCTTTTTAAGAAATGACTTGATGACACAAAAAACAGCCGTTTGTTCCCCGGCTGTTTTTTATCAAAAATCAGTTTTTTTAATTTCTACAAAACGGATGTGATGATCTTCGGCGTCGAGGATTTTAAATTCACAGCCTTCCGCGTGTATGATGTCCCCTGCTTTCAGCTCCATTTTTTGCGTTAGGAGCCAGCCTGCAATCGTATCAATCTCTTCATTTTCAATCGCAATGTCGAGCAGATCATTTACTTCGTCTATTAACGCCTTTCCATCCATCACATAATGATGCTCGCCCTTTTTCAGGATGTGCGGTGTTTCATCCTGATCATACTCATCGCGGATTTCCCCGACGATTTCCTCGATAATATCCTCGACAGTGACAAGCCCTGCCGTTCCCCCGTATTCATCGACGAGAATCGCCATATGAATCCGCTCTTTTTGCATGCGGATTAACAGCTGCTGAACAGGAATGCTTTCAATGACCCTGATAACGGGCCTCATGATTTGCTCCAGCTTTATCGGCTGGCCGAGAAAATAAGCTTTAAACATATCTTTGCTGTTGATGATCCCTAAAATATGATCCTTGTCATCTTTGATGACAGGGTAGCGTGTATACCGTTCATTAATGATGTGATGAATTGCCTCTTCAAGCGACTGCTCCAGAGAGATAACCGCAATTTCTGTCCGCGGAATCATAATCTCTCTCGCTACCCGGTTGTCAAATTCAAAAATCTTATTTACATAGCGGAATTCAGACTGATTGATTTCTCCCTTTTCATAGCTTTCTGAAAGGATCAGTCTTAGTTCCTCCTCGCTGATGACAACCTCATGCTCCTTTACTGAATGAAAGCCAAACAATTTCACAAGAAAGCTTGCAGAGCCGTTTAATGCCTTAATAAACGGGTAGGTGATTTTATAAAACCAGATCAGCGGCTTTGCAATCCATAAGCTTACAGCTTCAGCTTTTTGAATAGAAACCGTTTTCGGAGCTAGCTCCCCCATCACCACATGCAAAAAAGTGACGATAATAAATGCAACTACAAATGTGACGATGTGATTAAACGGTTCCGGCATGCCTGTCATTGTAAATAAGGGATGAAGAAAACGTTCAAATGTCGGTTCACCAAGCCACCCAAGGCCGAGTGCTGTAATCGTAATCCCGAGCTGGCAGGCTGATAAATACTCGTCAAGATTGGAGATGATTTTATGTGCGGCCAGCGCCCGGCTGTCACCGCTTTCGATGAGCTGATTGATTTTTGAACCTCTGATTTTGACGATCGCAAATTCCGCTGCAACGAAAACAGCCGTAATGCCAATCAAAACAAAAATGGCGATCAATTGTAAAATAAGCAAAAAAAGCCCTTACCATAAATGGTAAGGGGCCACCTCCTTAACGTTAATTCTCATCACGACCGTTTAAGAAGATCATCACAAAACGAAGAAGTTCAAACAGGGAAACCAGGGCGGCGGCCACATACGTTAAGGCAGCAGCGCTCAGCACTTTATTTACCCCATTTTCTTCATTATTTCGGATGAATCCTTCTGACACAATAATCTGCTTCGCGCGTGAGCTTGCATTGAATTCGACAGGCAATGTAATCAGCTGGAAAAAGACAGCCGCTGAAAATAATATGATGCCAAGCCCGATCAAATTCAGGCTTCCGAGAAGCATGCCTCCTAAGAAAAGCAAAGGAGCTACACCGGATGCAAAATTCACGACTGGGAAGATTTTATGTCTTATCACAAGCGCACCATATGACTCCTGATGCTGCAAGGCATGTCCGACTTCATGGGAAGCTACGGATATGGCGGAAATTGAGCGGCCGTAATAGACCGGCTCAGATAAACGCACCACCCGTCTTGTCGGGTCGTAATGGTCTGTTAAAGTGCCTCTTACCGGTTCGACCGGCACGTCGTAAAGACCGTTTATATCTAAAATCCGTCTTGCTGTTTCTGCCCCTGTACGTCCGCTTGAGGCTTCCACTTTTGAATATTTTTCAAAGTTGCTCTTCACTTTAAATTGTGCCCAAAACGACAATCCCAATGCGGCTATTGTTAAAAATATAAACAGCATTTTTCATCATCCTTTTTCCATGATCATTTCTCTATTACGATTATTTTAATGAGTTTTCTTTCCCGTGTACAGAAATGCGCTTTTTCTTCCGGCTCGGAGCACACAATCCAATCAGCAAAAAGAACAGGCCTGCTGAAAACAAATAAAAGGCGAAACTGCCGGCCAGTTCCTTCAGAAAATGAAGCCAGGAGAAGCTGCCGGAAAAGTGATTATATGAGTTTAAATCGAAAATAAACAAAATCACCGCGGATGCCGCCAGCTGCGTACCGATCAAAACCACGATCGTTCTCTGGAAGATCGTCATCTTTTTCATCCTTTTTGTTTTAGTTTATGAAGAAATCCGGTTTTATATGTTTTGTACATTTTTTGAAAAACATCACCGGAAGTGGGACATACTGTTAGAAAAAAGCACGGGTGTGATGGAAGTTATGAAAGTGACGAGTGAGGAAAGGGAACAGCTAAGCACAGCAATCGACCGAATGAATGAAGGATTGGACGTGTTTATTCAGCTGTATAATGAATCAGAAATTGATGAGCCGCTTATTCAGCTTGATGACGATACAGCCGAGTTAATGAAGCAGGCCCGAGATATGTACGGCCAGGAAAAGCTAAATGAGAAATTAAATACAATCATTAAACAAATTTTATCCATTTCAGTATCTGAAGAAGGAGAAAAAGAATGAAATCAAATCGGATATTTATTTCATGGCTCAGGTGGCCGTTATTTATCCGAATCGGTGTTATTATTTTATGTCTGATTCTTTTGTTTGGCCAAATCATTTATATACTTGAGCCGAAGCAGTTTACTTCGGTATTTGAAGGCATTTGGTGGGCTGTCGTTACGGTTTCGACAGTCGGTTATGGAGACTATGTTCCGCACACGCCGCTGGGTCAGGCAGCTGGAATTCTGCTGATTTTGAGCGGAGCAAGCTTTGTCACTGCATATTTCGCAACGTTATCAGCGGCCGCATTCAGCAGGCAGCACCGCTACATCGAAGGAAAAGTTGCTTACAAAGGCCGGGGCCACATCATTCTGATCGGGTGGAATGAAAAAACAAACCGGCTTTTGAAGGATCTTCAGCTTGCGGCCCCTTCCAAAACAGTCGTGCTAATCGATGAATCTTTAACAGAAGGCCCGCTTATTGAAAACGTCCATTTCATACGCGGGCATGCTGCCGATGATGAAACACTGAAACGGGCCAATATTGCTGAAGCGGAATCAGTGATGATTACAGCTGATCAGTATAAAAGTGAAACTGAAGCAGATATGCTGTCAGTGCTGACTCTTTTATCTGTGAAAGGGCTTAATCCCCTTGCTTACTGCATCGTCGAGATTTTGACTGACCGTTTTGTCACCAATGCGGAGCGGGCAGGCGCAAACCAAATCATCGGAACGTCAGAATTTATCAGCCGGGCGATGCTGCAGCATTACCAAGTCAAATTACGGCCGTCGAAACAGCAGAACGGAATCAAGTTGACACTTGACCAGCATGTAGAGCTTCTTGCTGTTCCTGACGAACTAAAGGGAGCGGCTTACAAAACCTGTGTTCTTTATTTCCTTGATCACAACACAACAATTATAGGCATACAAAAAGAGGAGGGGCCGATAATTTCCCCTCCTCTTACATACAAGGTACTCGAAACAGACCAATTCCTTGCCATCTAATGCAGCAGAACATCCTCCAATTCTTTCACGAGAGAGGCGCCAATATCCAAAAATGCCGGATCAATTTCCGCGTCCCGCCTTTCCGGTTCGGAAAATTGATTAAACAGTGATTGGAAAGGCCCTCCCTCGGCTTGATCATCAACATCCGTCTGAAACACCTGTCTCAGCATAAACGGCGTTCCGACCCGGACGGCCGCCCCGCGTTCATCGAGACTGCCCTGTACCGCATTGACAGGGATTCTTAAAAATAAATAGCCGTCCCTATCATCAATTTTATAATCAAAGTAGCCATGATCGTATTCCCAGCCGCCGTTTATCACATAACCGAGCGGCTTCATCACTTGTTCCAGTTCTTGGAGCAGAAAAGACTGCCCATCTATCGCGGAAGGTATTGGTATCATCAAAATGCCCCTTTTTCACTTATCCTGTCCTGCCGAACAAGACTTCATTCAGAGATACACTACATGGAAAGCGTTGTTTCTTTCGCGCGTCCAACAGAAAAGAAAGCGCATTCAATTAAGAAGTAAACAGCCATTGCAACTGCAAGCCATGCAGCTGAATCCCAAGACACATAAACAACCGTTGCATAGAGTCCTAATTTAGTGAAAAGAGTATGGGTTCGTTTTAAATGCAAAATCCGATGTACCGCATCGGTAAAAAGGGCAAGCGGCAAACCAATGAGAAGAAAGGCGTGGATCAAAAAATGTGACAGCGTGCCGCCAAAGCTTGAAGAAAACCCTGTATACACAGCATCAAAGGAGATAAGGAAACTTAAAACAGCTGCAGAAAAACCGGCAATGATGAGATGTTTAACCACTTGTTTCATGAACATCAGCACCTTTCTGATTTTATAAAAAGCCGACCGGCAAATGCCAGTCAGCTTTCTCACATTAATCTTCCAGACGTTTTTCAAGCTCTGCTTTTTTCTCTTCAAAGCCAGGTTTGCCGAGTAACGCAAACATATTGACTTTATACGCTTCTACTCCAGGCTGGTCAAACGGATTGACGCCAAGGAGGTAACCGCTCATCGCGCAGGCTTTTTCGAAGAAATATACAAGGTATCCAAAAGTATATGCATTCAGCTCAGGAATGTTAACGATTAAGTTCGGAACATTTCCATCTGTATGGGCAAGCATCGTGCCTTGGAATGCTTTTTTGTTAACGAAATCAACCGTTTTACCGGCTAAATAGTTCAAGCCGTCAAGATCGTTATCCGCTTCCTCAATTGTCAGTTCATGTTTAGGTTTCTCTACGTTCAGCACTGTTTCGAATAAATCTCTGCGGCCTTCTTGTACATACTGGCCTAAAGAATGAAGGTCTGTTGAATAGTTAGCTGAAGAAGGATAAATGCCCTTCTCATCTTTCCCTTCACTTTCTCCGAACAGCTGCTTCCACCATTCCGCAAAATATTGAAGCGCTGGTTCGTAGT
>Ga0153917_1000272_pt1 | contig 40988 bp, 41 predicted proteins | sample TSFL001MetaG_FD_104695 | JGI IMG/M metagenome (GOLD analysis project Ga0153917, IMG submission 104695) | Attine ant fungus gardens microbial communities from Florida, USA - TSFL001 MetaG | ecosystem: Host-associated > Fungi > Mycelium > Unclassified | place: USA: Florida, Paynes Creek Historic... | reverse complement strand
TGGGGGGGGGGGTGGGGGTGGGGGGGGGTTTGGGGGGGGTGAAGGGAGGGGGGGGGGGGGGGGGGGGGGGGGGGGGGGGGGGGGGGGGGGGGGGGGGGGGGGGACTGGATTTGTCCCTGGGGTGCAGCGCACCCCCGGGAGAATGGATCAGTGGGAGAGGTAGACGGTCAGCGTCTGCCCGGGCTTGAGCGCGTGACCACTGCGAGGGTTCCAGCGCTTGAGGTGTTTCATCTCGACGTTGAAGCGCTTGGCCACCGCATAGAGGGAGTCACCCTTGCGGACCTTGTACTGGGTGGAGCGCTGCTTGGACGCTGCAACGCGGTTGGCGGCACTGCCGCTCGATGTGCTACCGCCACGCAGGGCGAGCACCTGGCCGGACTTCAGGTGGTTGCCGGAGAGGCGGTTCCAGCGTCGCAGGTCATTCACCGAAACACGATGAGCCTTGGCGATGCTGCCCAGACTGTCGCCACGCTTGACCCGGTAGCTGCGGGTCGCCGCAGGTGCCTTGGTCTCGGCCAGGGCGGCCTGGAACACGGCTTTGTTCGGTTGCAGGCTGACCAGTTCCTCAGGCTTGAGGTTGGACAGGCTGTCGGTCAGCAACTGGGCCTTGGCGGTGGGCACCAGCAGTTGCTTGGGGCCGTCCACGGTCATGCGCTTCTTGAAGGCCGGGTTGAGCTGGATCAGCTCGTCCTCGTCGATGTCGGCGAATGCCGCGACCCGCGAGAGGTCCAGGCGATCGTTGATGGCGACGGCTTCGAAATAGGGTTCGTTGGCGATCGGGCTGAGGCTGACGCCGTAGGCCTGCGGCGTCATGACCACCTGCGAGAGGGCCAGCAGCTTGGGCACGTAGTCGCGGGTTTCCTGCGGCAGGGGCAGGTTCCAGTAGTCGGTGGGCAGGCCCAGGCGCTCGTTGCGCTCGATGGCCCGGCTTACGGTGCCTTCGCCGGCATTGTAGGCCGCCAGGGCCAGCAGCCAGTCGCCGTTGAACATGTCGTGCAGGCGACCCAGGTAGTCCAGGGCTGCGTTGGTCGACGCGGTGATGTCGCGGCGGCCATCGTAGAAATTGGTTTGACGCAGGTTGAAGTGACGCCCGGTCGAAGGGATGAACTGCCACAGCCCGACCGCATGGGCACGGGAGTAGGCCATCGGGTTGTAGGCGCTCTCGATCGCCGGCAGCAGGGCCAGCTCCAGCGGCATGTCGCGCTCTTCGAGGCGCTCGACGATGTAGTGCAGGTAGAGGCTGCCACGCTCGCCGGCGTTCTCCAGGTACGAAGGGTTGCTGGCGAACCACAGGCGCTGCTGCTCGATGCGTGGGTTGACGTCGATGTTGTCCTGCAAGGCGAAGCCTTGGCGCATACGCTCCCAGACATCCTGCGGCGCTTCTTCGGCCTTCTTGACCATCAGCGGGGCAGGTTTGTGCTTGATGCGCGCCTGGTAGCTTGCGCGAACGCTGTCGGATTCGTCGACCTGACGGGTGCTCTGGCAGCCCACCAAGGTGGCGGCCAGGGCCAGCGCGCTGATTTGGGCCAGACGCGTCAGGGCGACGGAATGAGAGGTTCTGCGGCTACGGGAAGACATCGGCTGGGACAGGTTTCCGGGCGAAAAATTTCGGCGATTCTAGAAACCGGTCCCCGCTGGGTCAACCGTTGAACGCTCGTTGCGATATATCTTGGGGTTATCAGAAGTGGTCTTTCCAAGACCTCAAGGCAGCAAAAACAGAGGCTTGGCTTGCATTGGAATGTCCCTTCCATTCGTCTGCTTTTTGTTTAACCGATGTTTCAGCCGTGCGAAGAAAGGGGTTGGTGAGACGCTCCAGGCCGATGGTGGATGGCAAGGTGATGCGATTTTCCGTGCGCAAGCGGGAAACGTCGGCGAACCGTTGCGCAACGTGCGGGTTTTCCGGCTCCACGGCCTTGGCGAAACGCAGGTTGCTCAAGGTGTATTCGTGGGTGCAGTAGACCTGGGTCTCGGCGGGCAGCGCGGCCAGTCGCGACAGGGAGTGGTGCATCTGCTCCGGGGTGCCTTCGAACAGGCGGCCGCAACCGGCGGCGAACAGGGTGTCGCCGCAGAAGAGCAGTGGCGCGCCGTAGTAGGCGATATGCCCCAGGGTGTGGCCGGGCACCGCGAAGATCTCGAAGTCCATGCCCAGCACCTGGACCCGGTCGCCGTCATCCAGCGCCAGGTCGCGGGCCGGAATGCGCTCGTGTGCCGGTCCGCAGACCCGGGCGCCGGTGGCCTGCCTGAGGGCCTCGACGCCGCCGACGTGGTCGTGGTGGTGGTGGGTGATCAGGATGTCCTCCAGCACCCAGCCGGGGTTGGCCGCGAGCCATGCCTGCACCGGGGCGGCATCGCCAGGGTCGACCACCGCACAGCGGCGTTTGGCAGTATCCTGTAACAGCCAGATGTAGTTGTCGGAGAAAGCGGGAAGAGCATCGATCTGTATCATGTGCGTAACCGAATCGCCTGGCGTGAACATGAAGGCATCTTAGCCGCGATGGCGCGGTCGGAGAACCTTCGAGGGAGAACGCAATGACCGACAAAGCCTTTGCCCAGGCCGATCCCGACTGGATCGAGCTGATCAGCCTGGCCCGTGAGTGGTTCGACGGGCCGCTCGGGCAAATGATGCTGCGCGAGGAGGAAAAACTCCTCGAAGACGAGCTTGGCCGCTTCTTCGGCGGTTTTCTGGTGCATTACGGCCCCTGTGCCGAACCGCCGCCCAACGCCCCCCAGGTGCAGCGCAACGTGCGCCTTGGCGCGCCTTTGCCGGGTGTGGAGATCGTCTGTGAAGAGCAGGCCTGGCCGCTGTCCGAGCATGCCGCCGACGTGGTGGTGCTGCAACATGGCCTGGATTTCAGCCTGTCGCCCCATGGCCTGCTGCGTGAGGCTGCCAGTGCCGTGCGCCCGGGTGGGCATCTGCTGATCGTCGGGATCAACCCCTGGAGCAGTTGGGGGATGCGCCATTTCTTCAGCCATGGGGCTTTGCGCAAGGCGCGTTGCATCTCGCCGTCGCGCCTGGGCGACTGGCTCAACCTGCTGGGCTTCGCGCTGGAGAAACGCCGCTTCGGGTGCTATCGTCCGCCGCTTGCCTCGCCGGCCTGGCAACAGCGCCTGGCCGGTTGGGAGCGCATGGCCGGCGGCTGGCAAACTGCCGGCGGCGGTGTCTACCTGGTGGTGGCGCGCAAGATGGTGGTCGGCCTGCGGCCGTTGCGCCTGGAGCGTCGCGAGCCCATGGGCAAGCTGCTGCCCTTGCCGCTGGCCAAGGTCAACCGCCGCCGCAGCGAGCCCTGAGCGGCCCGTGCGATCGATAACACACAGCGATAAAGGCGGTACATGAGCGAGAGCGTCGAGATCTACACCGATGGTGCCTGCAAGGGCAACCCTGGCCCGGGTGGCTGGGGTGTGCTGATGATTTACAAGGGCGTCGAGAAGGAGCTCTGGGGCGGCGAGCGCGAAACCACCAACAACCGCATGGAACTGATGGCGGCGATCCAGGGGCTGATGGCCCTCAAGCGTGAGTGCGAGGTGGTGCTGACCACCGACTCGCAGTACGTCATGAAGGGCATCAACGAGTGGATGACCAACTGGAAGAAACGTGGCTGGAAGACCGCGGCCAAGGAACCGGTAAAGAACGCCGACCTTTGGCAGCAACTCGATGAACAGGTCAACCGTCACAAGGTGACCTGGAAGTGGGTGCGCGGGCACATCGGTCACCCGGGCAACGAGCGCGCCGACCAGTTGGCCAACCGCGGCGTCGACGAAGTGCGCGCCAAGCGCTGAGTCCTCGATCCAGGGTTGCACTGCCGCGGGTGAGCGATGTCTCGCGCTGCGGTGGCCTTTTCGCGGGCAAACCCGCTCCCACAGAGCCTGTATGGAGCCGCTGGTAGCGGATTCGCCCGACGTAGCGCCCCATGCTGTCGTTTGGGGTACAATCCCCGGCTTTGTCCCGTGATGCCAGTTGGAGCCACCCGCGTGGAGCAGCAAATCAACCGATACGTCGTCCTCGATACCGAAACCACGGGTATGCCGGTCAGCGAAGGCCACCGGATCATCGAGATCGGTTGCGTCGAGGTCATCGGCCGGCGCCTGACCGGGCGCAACTTCCACGTCTACCTGCAACCGGACCGCGAGAGTGACGAAGGCGCGATCGGGGTGCACGGCATCACCGATGCCTTCCTGATCGGCAAGCCGCGTTTCGCCGATGTGGCCGAGGAGTTCTTCGAGTACATCAAGGGCGCGCACCTGGTCATCCATAACGCGGCGTTCGACGTTGGCTTCATCAACAACGAGTTCGCCCTGCTGGGGCAGAACGAGCGTACCGATGTTTCCCAGTACTGCACCGTCATCGATACGCTGATGCTGGCGCGGGCACGCCACCCGGGACAGCGCAACAGCCTCGACGCCCTGTGCAAACGCTACGGCATCGACAACTCCGGCCGTGAACTGCACGGCGCACTGCTCGACTCTGAACTGCTGGCAGACGTCTACCTGGCGATGACCGGTGGTCAGACCAGCCTGTCGCTGGCGGCCCATGGGGCGGATGGCGAGACGGATGAGGGTAGCACCGGCAGCGAGATCCGGCGCATCACCGGGCGCCAGCCGGGGCGGGTCATCCCGGCCAGCGCCGAGGAACTCGAGGCCCATGCCGAGCGCCTGGCGGCGATTGCCAAGTCGGCAGGGGCGCCTTCGATGTGGCAGGCGTTGACCGAGGGTTGAAACCCCTGCATTCCTGTTTGCGGGCAAGCCCGTGAACAGGGCCCGTTGATCTATCAATAAAGCCGCTCTCCCTTCCCGCAGCTTCTACCCTGAAAGGACGGACCCGTCCTGCCAAGGGGGCAGTTGCCGATGTACAAGGACCTCAAGTTCCCCATCCTCATCGTCCATCGCGCGATCAAGGCCGACAGCGTCGCCGGTGAGCGCGTGCGCGGTATCGCCGAGGAGCTGGCCCAGGACGGTTTCGCCATCCTGGCCGCAGCCGACCAGGCCGAGGCACGACTGGTGGCGGCCACCCACCACGGCCTGGCCTGCATGCTGATCGCCGCCGAGGGCGTCGGTGACGACACACATCTGTTGCAAAGCATGGCCGAGCTGATCCGTCTGGCGCGACAGCGTGCGCCAGACCTGCCGATCTTCGCCCTGGGTGAGCAGGTGACCCTGGAAAACGCCCCCGCCGAAGCCATGAGCGAGCTCAACCAGCTGCGTGGCATCCTCTACCTGTTCGAAGACACCGTTCCCTTTCTCGCCCGCCAGGTGGCCCGAGCCGCGCACAACTACCTCGACGGCCTGCTGCCGCCGTTCTTCAAGGCCCTGGTGCAGCACACCGCGCAATCGAACTATTCCTGGCACACGCCCGGTCACGGTGGTGGCGTGGCCTATCGCAAGAGCCCGGTGGGACAGGCGTTTCATCAGTTCTTCGGTGAAAACACCTTGCGTTCGGACCTGTCGGTGTCGGTCCCCGAGCTTGGCTCGCTGCTCGACCACACAGGCCCTTTGGCCGAGGCCGAAGCCCGGGCGGCGCGCAACTTCGGCGCCGACCACACGTTTTTCGTGATCAATGGCACCTCCACCGCCAACAAGATCGTCTGGCACGCCATGGTCGGTCGCGACGACCTGGTGCTGGTGGATCGCAACTGCCACAAGTCGGTGGTCCACGCCATCATCATGACCGGCGCCATTCCGATCTACCTGTCTCCGGAGCGCAACGAGCTGGGCATCATCGGGCCTATCCCGTTGAGCGAGTTCAGCCCAGCCTCGATCCAGGCGAAGATCAAGGCCAATCCGCTGACCCGTGAGCGAACGTCGCCGATCCGCCTGGCCGTGGTGACCAACTCCACCTACGACGGCTTGTGCTATCACGCCGGTCTGATCAAGCAGGAGCTCGGCGCCAGTGTCGAGGTGCTGCACTTCGACGAGGCCTGGTTCGCCTACGCCGCCTTCCACGACTTTTTTGCAGGCCGCTACGCCATGGGCACCCCGCGCAGCGACGACAGCCCGCTGGTGTTCAGCACCCACTCCACCCACAAGCTGCTGGCGGCGTTCAGCCAGGCGTCGATGATCCACGTGCAGGACGGCAGCCTGCGGCAACTGGACCGCGACCGTTTCAACGAAGCCTTCATGATGCACATCTCCACTTCGCCGCAGTACAGCATCCTGGCATCGCTGGACGTGGCCTCGACCATGATGGAAGGCCCGGCCGGGCGTTCGCTGTTGCAGGAGATGTTCGACGAGGCCCTGAGCTTTCGCCGCGCCCTGGCCAACCTGCGCGAGCACATCGCTGCGGACGATTGGTGGTTCAGCATCTGGCAGCCGCCTGCCGCCGAGGGGATCCATCGCCTGGCGGCGCAGGACTGGCTGTTGCAGCCGGGCGCCGAGTGGCATGGCTTTGGCGACGTGGGGCAGGACTATGTGCTGCTCGACCCGCTCAAGGTCACGCTGGTGATGCCAGGGCTCACGGCGGGCGGCGCGCTGGGTGAGCATGGCATTCCGGCGGCGGTGGTGAGCAAGTTCCTCTGGGAGCGCGGGCTGGTGGTGGAGAAGACCGGTCTGTACAGCTTCCTGGTGCTGTTCTCCATGGGCATCACCAAGGGCAAGTGGAGCACCTTGCTCACCGAACTGCTGGAGTTCAAGCGCCACTACGATGGCAACACGCCGCTCGGCCAGTGCCTGCCGAGCGTGATGGCGGTGGCGCCGTCACGTTATCAGGGGCTGGGGCTGCGCGACCTGTGCGAGCAACTGCATGACTGCTACCGAGCCAATGCCACGGCCAAGCAGCTCAAGCGCCTGTTCACCCGCTTGCCGGAAATGGCCATGAGCCCGGCCCAGGCCTATGACCAACTGGTGCGGGGGGAGGTGGAGGCGGTGCCGATCGAGGCGTTGCTGGGGCGTGTCGCGGCGGTGATGCTGGTGCCGTATCCGCCGGGCATTCCCTTGATCATGCCGGGTGAGCGCTTCACCGAAGCCACGCGGGCAATCATTGACTACCTGGCCTTCGCCCGGGCTTTCAATAGCGGTTTCCCGGGATTTGTCGCCGATGTCCATGGCCTGCAGTGCGAGGCGCGGGATCAGGGATGGGTCTACACCGTCGACTGCATCAAGGAATGCGAATGAGTTCTACACCGCTGCGGGCCAGCTCGAAGCGATCCTCACCCAGGTGGTTGACCCGATCGCCCACGGGCAGGCGGTAGGTGACGATGGGCGCGCCGAGGGTGCTGCCGTCGGTCTGGAGCGTCGACTCCTGGAACTCGTGCACGGGATAGATGCGGCCTTCGGCGTCGCGTGCGTGGAATTGGCCGACCAGGATTGCTGCCATTTGAGAGAGAACCTCGGAAATTTTCGGAAATATCTGCAGGCATAGACCCGTGAAACGGGCGGGAAGTTTTCTGCAGGCGGGAAAAAAACTCGGGCGGCCGGGTACGGTCATCTATAACTACAACTCTCCCAACCAGCAGAGGTTGCATACCACCATGAGCCAGGTCTATTCGGTAGCGGTCGTCGTCGGCAGCTTGCGCAAGGATTCCTACAACCGCAAGGTGGCCCGGGCCCTTGGGGAGCTGGCGCCGTCCAGCCTTGCCCTGAAAATCGTCGAGATCGGCGACCTGCCGCTGTACAACGAAGATGTCGAGGCCAATGCGCCGGAGGCATGGAAGCGTTTTCGCGATGAAATCCGTCGCAGCGATGCGGTGCTGTTCGTCACCCCGGAATACAACCGCTCGGTGCCTGGTGGCCTGAAGAACGCCATCGATGTGGGCTCGCGCCCGTACGGGCAGAGTGCCTGGAGCGGCAAGCCGGCGGCGGTGGTGAGTGTCTCGCCGGGGGCGATCGGTGGGTTCGGTGCCAACCATGCGGTGCGTCAGTCGCTGGTGTTCCTGGACATGCCGTGCATGCAGATGCCGGAGGCTTACCTTGGCGGTGCGGCGAGCCTGTTCGAGGATTCGGGCAAGCTCAATGACAAGACCCGGCCGTTTTTGCAGGTCTTCATCGACAAGTTCGCGGCCTGGGTGAAACTCAACCGCGCGGTCTGACCTGCAATACACCGGGGGGCGCAAGGCCGCACCAGGTACAGCGCGATTCATATGGGAGCGGCCTTGTGTCGCGAAAGGGCTGCGTAGCAGCCCCAGCGATCTGGAGGCTTACGACGCCTGCGGCATCTCGCCCTTGGCCAGGCGACGGTTGATGTCGGCGATCACTTCCGGCAGCTCGTTGATGGTGTCGATCAGGTAGTGCGGGCGAGAGCTTTCGAACATCGCGTGGATGCGCTTGCGCTCGCTTTCCAGTTTCTCGGCGCTCAGGGCGCGGTAGCCTTCCCAGGTCAGGCCCAGGGCGTTGCCCGAGCACACCAGGGCAACGGTCCACATGCCGGCGCGACGGCCTTCGAGAATGCCCGGCACGGTGTCGTCGACCTTGACGCAGGCGGCGACGTCATCGATGCCCAGGGCAATCACGTTGGCCAGGGCCTGGGCCGGCCACGGGCGGCCGTTCGGGGTTTCGTCGGTGGCCACCACGTGGTCGGCGACATAGCCGTTCTGTCTGGCCAGCTCGACCACTTTGTCCATCACCACTTTCGGGTAGCCGGAGCAGGAGCCGATCTTCAGACCGTCCTTGCGCAGGCCGGTCAGGGTGTCCAGGGCGCCAGGGATCAGCGCCGAGTGCACGGCGATCTTCTCGATCTGCAGCGGCATGAAGCGCTCGTAGATGGCGGTGACATCATCGTCGGTCGGGGTGCGGCCGAAGACCTTGCGGTAGCGCTCGGCAATTTCAGGCACATCGCACAGGGTGCGGATGTGGTCCCACTTGCCCATGCCCATCGGGCCACGGGCTTCCTCGATGGAAACCTGGACATCGAACTCGGCGAAGGCTTCGACGAAGATCTGGGTCGGGGCGAAGGAGCCGAAGTCGACCACGGTGCCGGCCCAGTCGAGGATGGCGGCTTGCAGCTGGGTTGGGTTGCTGTAGTTCATGTGCGCGAATTCCTGATTGTTCGGGGCGGTCGTTGAGTCAGATGTCCAGCACTTCCATTTCCCGCAGCACCTGGGCCACGGCATCGACGGCGGCCTGCATGCCCTCGGCACCCACCACGCCGATGCAGCCGACGCGGAAGGTTTCGACCTGGGTCAACTTGCCCGGGTAGAGGATGAAACCCTTGGCCTTGACGCGCTCGTAGAAGTCCTTGAACTGGTAGCGGGCATCGCGCGGCGCGTGGAAGGTGACGATGATCGGCGCCTGGATCTCGGCGGGCAGGAAGCTGCGCAGGCCAAGCTTGGCCATGCCGTCGAGCAGGGTCTTGCAGTTGTCGGCGTAGCGCTGGTGGCGCGCCGGCAGGCCGCCTTCTTCGTTGTATTGCACCAGGGCTTCATGCAGGGCCGCGACCACGTGGGTCGGCGGGGTGAAGCGCCACTGGCCGGTCTTGGCCATGTACGCCTGCTGGTCCTGCAGGTCCATCGCCAGGGAATGGCAGTTGCCTTCGGCGGCGGCCAGGGCGTTCTTCTCGGCGAAGACGAAGCCCATGCCCGGCACACCTTCCAGACACTTGCCGGAGGCGGCGATCAGGGCTTCGAACGGTACCTGGGCGGCATCGATCGGCAAGGCGCCGAAGGAGCTCATGGCATCGATGATCAGGCGCTTGCCATGACGTTTGACCACCTGGGCGATTTCAGGCAGCGGGTTGAGGATGCCGGTGCTGGTCTCGCAGTGGATCAGCGCCACGTGGGTGACGGCCGGGTCGGCGGCCAGCAGGCGGTCGACATCGGCGGCAGTGGTCGGTTGGTCTTCGGCGGTTTCGAAGGTGCTGTAGGCGCGGCCCAGGACCTTGCAGATCTTTGCCAGGCGCTGGCCGTAGGCACCGTTGATCAGCACCAGGACCTTGCCATCGCGGGGCACCAGGGTACCGATCGCCGCTTCCACGGCGAAGGTGCCGCTGCCTTGCAGAGGGACGCAGTGGTGGGTGGCGGTGCCGTTGACGATGGCCAGCAGCTGTTCGCACAGGCTCGCGGTCAGCTGGTTGAAGTCGCGGTCCCAGGAGCCCCAGTCCACCAGCATGGCTTGGCGGGTGCGGGAAGAGGTGGTCAGTGGGCCAGGGGTCAGCAGGATCGGGGCGTTGCTCATTCCGTTATTCCTCACAAGCGGTGGGCTGAAACTTACGGGGCCTAAATTGCAATTTGGCGCGCTATCAATCAAATTGTTTGTCGTTATGTCAGCCATAAGTAAGGCCGATAGCTATGAACCTTTTCCAACTGCGAGCCTTCGATGCGGTGGCCCGCGAAGGCAGCTTCACCCGCGCCGCGGCGCGCCTGTTCATCAGCCAGCCGGCGGTGACCGGGCACGTCAAGGCACTGGAGGAGCACTACCAGATCACCTTGCTGCGCCGCACCGCGCGGCGGGTGGAGTTGACCGAGGAGGGCACGCGCCTGGCGGCCATCACCCGGGCGATGTTCAGTCTGGCCGAAGAGGCCCAGGCGATGCTCGAGGCCAACCGGCAATTGCTCACTGGACGCCTGGAAGTGGCGGCCGATGGACCGCACCGGGTGATGCCGATGCTTGGCATGCTGCGATCGCGTTACCCGGGCATCACCGTCAACCTGCGCCTGGGCAACGCCCAGGAAACCTTGGCGGCGCTGTTGTCGGAGCACGCCGACGTGGCGGTGCTCACCGAAGTCGAGCCACGCAAGGGGCTGTACCTGCAGAGCCTGGGGGATTCTCGCCTGTGCGTGTTGCTGCCGGTCAGCCATCCCTGGGCGGCAGGCGAGGGGGAGTTGCCGCTGGCAGACCTGGACCGGCAGATCATGGTGCTGCGCGAGCCGAGTTCGATGACCCGGCGCACCTTCGACCAGGCCTGCAGCGATGCCAAGGTGCACCCCAGGGTGCTGCTGGAGCTGGACAGCCGCGAGGCGGTCACCGAGGCGGTGGCGGCGCAGTTGGGGCTTGGCATCGTCTCGTCGATGGAGGTGGCCCATGACCCTCGGGTGGTGGCCCGGCCATTGGCCGGGGAGGGGCTGGTCAACCGGCACATGATCGGTTGCCTGGAGCGGCGCCGGGAGCTGCGCTTGATCCAGGCGTTCCTGGGATTGGCGGCGAGCCTGTGACAGCTGACCGAGATGATCAGCCCAAGCCTGCTCGTTGGCATCGCTGACGCATTCGCGGGCACAGCGATGCCCTTGAGAACAGCGCAGAACCTGTGGGAGCGGGTTTACCCGCGAAGTAGTCGCCACGGAGCAAGACAGTTCCCCGGCGCTGGCGTTTTTCCACCACGGGCCTAAGATGGCCGGCTGAAACAATACAGGCGCTGAAAGGCCGATGAGCGACAAAGACACCATTTCCATGCAACTGGTGCGCGAGGCGTTGTTGCAGACGTGCCCGGCAGGGCAGGCCGATGCACCGTTACTGGCCCGGGCCGGTATCGATGCCAGCGAACTCGACCTGCCGCAGGCGCGGGTGAGCGCCGAAGCCTATGCCCGGCTCTGGCGTCTGCTGGCGCGCCGCTGCAACGACGAGTTCTTCGCCATGGACCCGCGCGGCCTGCGCAGCGGCAGCCTGGCCTTCCTGTGCCGGGCCAGCATGGCCCAGCCCACCCTCGGCGCGGGTGTGGAGACAGCCCTGGCGTTTCTGTCGTTGATGCTCGAGGACCTGCAGCCCAGCCTGGTGCGCCAGCAGAGCCTGGCCGAGATCGTCATCAACGAGCCGCGGGAAACACCGCGTCGCGCCTTCACCTACTTCACCTTCTGGATGATCGTCCATGGCGTGGCCTGCTGGCTGGCCGGGCGGCGCATCCCGATCCTGGCCATCGACTTGCGCTGCGCCGAGCCGCCGTTCTGCGACGATTACCGGGTGATGTTCTCGGAGAACCTGCAGTTCGACCGCCCCCGCACCCGCATGATCATCGCCGCCGACTGCCTGGATGTGCCGCTCAAGCGCACGCCCGAGGAGTTGCAGCGGTTTCTGGCCGAGGCGCCGGGCAACATCCTGGTCAAGTACCGCGACCCGGCCAGCCTGGCCCGGCGTATCCGGCGCGACCTGCTCGTGCTGGATCCTGCTGCCTGGCCCGATGCCGAGGCCCTGGCCCGACATCTGTGCCTGTCGGCGTCCACCCTGCGCCGACGCCTGGCCGAGGAGGGGCAGACCTACCAAGGGCTCAAGGACAGCGTGCGGCGTGAGCTGGCCCTCGCCTGGTTGAGCCAGGACCAACTGGCCATGGGCGAAATTGCCGAACGGCTGGGGTTCGCCGACAGCAGTTCGTTCTACAAGGCGTTTCGCAAGTGGTTCGGCTGCAATCCTGGTCACTACCGTGCCCTGATCCAGAGGCGTGACAGCGATCGCTGAACGTGCGTCCTCCGGCTGTCTTCCCCTGTGGAGCAGCCCGTTACACCAGCATGGCGGCCTCGCAAAAGGCAGAGGATCACGCCTCGCCCCACTTGTACCCAGCGCATGTCGCAGCAGTCGCCTGACGCTGGAGTTCATGCGGTGCATGGCACGTATCCAGGATGACACCGAGCGCGACGTGGGCCGCCTGGATGCGGCCAAACCGGTCATCCAGATTGACAGCTTTGGCCATTGCCGGTCCGGGTGACCGGCGCGAACATCGTCAGACCAATGGTGCACTCCAACAAAAACAACCAGGAGTCTGACGATGCGTGACTACGCCGAAGCCGCCCGTTCGTTCGATTACACCCAGGCCGTCCAAACCGCACTGCAGGGCAACCTGCAGGCCATGAACGCCTGTGTCGAGTGCTGCGACCGTCATGTGGGCAGCGACCGTCCTGCGTTGATCTGGGAAAATCGCGATGGCGATGGCGCGGTCTACAGCTTCGACCAGTTGCAAGCATTGGCCAGGCGCTTTGCCAATGTCCTGAAGGCGCAGGGCGTCGGTGCCGGTGATCGGGTAGCAGGCCTGATGCCGCGCACGCCTGAACTGCTGGTGACCATCCTCGCCACCTGGCGCCTGGGGGCGGTCTACCAGCCGCTGTTCACCGCCTTTGGCCCCAAGGCGATCGAGCATCGCCTGGAGCAGTCCCACGCCCGCGTGGTGGTCACCGAGCGCAACAACCGCTCCAAACTGGACGACGTGCTCGATTGCCCGACCATCATCACGGTGGGCGCGGCGATCGGCGAGCTGGACTTCCATGGCGAACTGAACGCTGCCGCCAGCGAGTGCGACCCCGTGTGGCGTAGCGGGGACGACCCGTTCCTGCTGATGTTCACCTCCGGCACCACGGGACCGGCCAAGCCGCTGGAAGTACCGTTGCGGGCGATCGTCGCCTTCCAGGGCTACATGCGCGATGCCATCGACCTGCGCCCGGAGGACAACTTCTGGAACCTGGCCGACCCGGGCTGGGCCTACGGCCTCTATTATGCCGTCACCGGGCCGTTGGCCCTGGGGCATGCCACCACCTTCTACGATGGCCCGTTCAGTGTCGAAAGCTGTGCGCGGATGATCGACAGGCACGGTATCAGCAACCTGGCCGGATCGCCCACGGCCTACCGCCTGCTGATTGCCGCCGGGCGTGAGTTCTCGGCGCCGATCAAGGGTCGCCTGCGGGTGGTCAGCAGTGCCGGCGAGCCGCTCAATCCGGAGGTGATCCGCTGGTTTGCCGACGAGCTGAACGTGACCATCCACGATCATTACGGTCAGACCGAACTGGGCATGGTCCTGTGCAATCACCACGCCCTGGAGCATCCGGTACGCCTGGGGTCGGCCGGCTTCGCCATTCCCGGCCACCGCATCGTGGTACTGGACGAGCAGGGCAACGAACTGCCTGCCGGGCAACCGGGCATTCTCGCCGTCGACCGCGAGCAGTCGCCGCTATGCTGGTTTGGTGGGTACCACGGGTTGCCGACCAAGGCGTTCATCGGCAAGTACTACTTGAGTGGCGACACCGTCGAGCTCAATGCCGATGGCAGCATCAGCTTCGTCGGGCGCAGTGACGACGTGATCACCACTTCCGGCTACCGGGTCGGCCCGTTCGATGTGGAGAGCGCGCTGATCGAGCATCCCGCGGTGATCGAGGCCGCCGTGATCGGCAAGCCCGACCCGGAGCGCACCGAGCTGATCAAGGCATTCGTGGTGCTGGCCAGCGGTGTCGAAGGCAGCGCCGAACTGGAGGAGACCCTGCGTCAACATGTGCGCCAGCGCCTGTATGCCCATGCCTACCCACGGGAAATCGAATTCGTCAGCGAGCTGCCCAAGACCCCGAGCGGCAAGCTGCAACGCTTCATCCTGCGTAATCAGGAAATAGCCCTACAACAAGCCGCGCAGGCGTCTCACGCCAGCGCCTGAAGGAAGCACATCATGCAAATAGCCAACAAGCATTTCATCGTCAGTGGCGCAGCGTCCGGGTTGGGCGCTGCCACCGCACGGATGCTGGTCGATGCCGGCGCCAAGGTCATGCTGGTCGACCTCAACGCCGAGGCGGTCGAGGCCAAGGCCCGTGAGCTGGGCGAGCAGGCGCGGTTCGCCGTCGCCGACATCAGCGACGAGCAGGCGGCCAAGGCTGCGGTCGATGGCGCGATCAGTGCGTTCGGCAGCCTGCACGGGCTGGTCAACTGCGCCGGTATCGTCGGCGCCGAGAAGGTGCTGGGCAAACAGGGCCCCCATGGCCTGGCCAGCTTCGCCAGGGTGATCAACGTCAACCTGATCGGCAGTTTCAACCTGTTGCGCCTGGCCGCCGCGGCCATGGCCGAAGGGGCGGCGGACGAAGGCGGCGAGCGCGGGGTGATCATCAACACCGCCTCCATCGCCGCCTATGACGGCCAGATCGGCCAGGCTGCCTATGCGGCTTCCAAGGGCGCCATCGCCAGCCTGACCCTGCCGGTGGCCCGTGAACTGGCGCGCTTCGGCATCCGCGTGATGACCATCGCGCCTGGCATCTTCGAGACCCCCATGATGGCTGGCATGACCCAGGAGGTCCGTGACTCCCTGGCCGCCGGGGTACCGTTCCCGCCGCGCCTGGGGCGCCCGCAGGAGTACGCAGCCCTGGCCCGTCATATCATCGAGAACAGCATGCTCAACGGCGAGGTGATCCGTCTCGACGGTGCCCTGCGCATGGCTGCCAAGTAAGGAGAACCGCACATGACTCTCGCCAACGACCCGATCGTCATCGTCAGCGCCGTGCGCACGCCCATGGGCGGCCTGCAAGGCGACCTCAAGAGCCTGACCGCGCCACAGCTGGGCGCGGCCGCCATTCGCGCCGCGGTCGAGCGCGCCGGCATCCAGGGCGACAGCGTCGAGCAGGTGCTGTTCGGCTGCGTCCTGCCCGCAGGTCTGGGCCAGGCCCCGGCACGCCAGGCGGCGCTCGGTGCGGGGCTGGACAAGCACACCACCTGCACCACGCTGAACAAGATGTGTGGCTCGGGCATGCAGGCGGCGATCATGGCCCATGACCTGTTGCTGGCCGGCAGCGCCGACGTGGTGGTGGCCGGCGGCATGGAGAGCATGACCAATGCCCCGTACCTGCTGGACAAGGCACGCGGCGGCTACCGCATGGGCCATGGCAGGATCATCGACCACATGTTCATGGATGGCCTGGAGGACGCCTACGACAAGGGGCGCCTGATGGGGACCTTCGCCGAGGATTGCGCCCAGGCCAATGGCTTCAGCCGCGAGGCCCAGGATCAGTTCGCCATTGCCTCGCTGACCCGTGCCCAGGACGCGATCAAGAACGGTCGCTTCGTCGCCGAGATCGTTCCGGTGGAGGTCACCGAAGGCAAGGAGAAACGCACCGTCAGCGACGACGAGCAGCCGCCCAAGGCGCGCCTGGACAAGATCCCGCAACTGCGCCCGGCCTTCCGCGACGGCGGCACGGTCACGGCGGCCAACTCCAGCTCCATCTCCGACGGCGCCGCGGCGCTGGTGCTGATGCGCCGCAGTGAAGCTGAAAAGCGTGGCCTCAAGCCGCTGGCGGTGATCCACGGCCATGCAGCCTTTGCCGATGCCCCGGCGCTGTTCCCGACTGCGCCCATCGGCGCCATCGACAAGCTGCTCAAGCGCACCGGCTGGAATCTGGCCGAGGTGGACCTGTTCGAGATCAACGAGGCCTTTGCCGTGGTCACCCTGGCGGCCATGAAGCACCTGGACCTGCCGCACGAGAAGGTCAACATCCATGGCGGCGCATGCGCCCTGGGCCATCCGATCGGTGCCTCCGGTGCGCGCATCCTGGTGACCCTGCTGTCGGCCCTGCGCCAGAACAACCTGCGCCGTGGCGTGGCGGCCATCTGCATTGGTGGTGGTGAAGCCACGGCCATGGCCGTCGAGTGCCTGTACTGAGGTGAACCATGCTGGTAACTGACGAGCAACAACAGATCGCCGACGCCGTTCGCGTTTTCGCACAAGAGCGCCTGAAACCTTTTGCCGAACAATGGGACAAGGAGCACCGCTTCCCCCGCGAGGCCATCGAGGAGATGGCCGGCCTGGGCCTGTTCGGCATGCTGGTGCCGGAGCAATGGGGCGGCAGCGACACCGGTTATGTGGCCTATGCCATGGCCCTGGAGGAGATCGCCGCGGGCGATGGTGCCTGCTCGACCATCATGAGCGTGCACAACTCGGTGGGCTGTGTGCCGATCCTGCGCTTTGGCAACGAACAGCAGAAGGCGCAGTTCCTCACCCCCCTGGCCAGCGGCCAGATGCTTGGCGCCTTCGCCCTGACCGAGCCCCAGGCCGGCTCCGACGCCAGCAGCCTGAAGACCCGCGCGCGTCGCGACGGCGACCACTATGTACTCAACGGCAGCAAGCAGTTCATCACCTCCGGGCAGAACGCCGGGGTGGTGATCGTCTTTGCCGTGACCGACCCGGACGCCGGCAAGCGGGGCATCAGTGCCTTCATCGTGCCCACCGACGCCCCTGGCTATAAGGTGGCGCGCGTCGAGGACAAGCTGGGTCAGCATGCCTCCGACACCTGCCAGATCGTGTTCGACGATGTACGCGTACCGCTGGCCAACCGCCTGGGCGAGGAGGGCGAGGGCTACAAGATCGCCTTGGCCAACCTCGAAGGCGGGCGCATCGGCATCGCCTCCCAGTCGGTGGGCATGGCCCGCGCGGCGTTCGACGTGGCCCGCGACTACGCCAATGAGCGCCACAGTTTCGGCAAACCCTTGATCGAGCACCAGGCCGTGGCCTTCCGCCTGGCCGACATGGCCACGCGCATCGCCGTGGCCCGGCAGATGGTGTTGCATGCCGCAGCGCTGCGCGATGCAGGCCGCCCGGCGCTGGTGGAGGCGTCCATGGCGAAGCTTTTCGCCTCGGAAATGGCCGAAAAGGTCTGTTCGGATGCCTTGCAGACGCTCGGCGGATATGGCTATCTGAGCGACTTCCCGCTGGAGCGGATCTACCGCGACGTTCGGGTCTGCCAGATCTACGAAGGCACCAGCGACATTCAGCGCATGGTCATTGCGCGCAATCTTTGAAGGAGCAGTCTGCATGGCATTCGAAACCATCCTGTTGGACATCCACGGCAAGGTCGGCCTGATCACCCTCAACCGGCCGCAGGCGCTCAATGCCCTGAACGCGCAGATCGTCGGCGAGATCAACCTGGCCCTGGACCAGCTCGAGCGTGACCCGAACATCGGCTGCGTGGTGCTCACCGGCTCCGCCAAGGCCTTTGCCGCAGGTGCCGACATCAAGGAAATGGCCGAACTCAAGTACCCGCAAATCTACGTCGAAGACCTGTTCAGCGATGCCGACCGCATCGCCAACCGCCGCAAGCCGATCATTGCCGCGGTGTCCGGCTTTGCCCTGGGCGGCGGTTGCGAGCTGGCGATGATGTGCGATTTCATCCTCGCCGGTGACAACGCCAAGTTCGGCCAGCCGGAAATCAACCTCGGCGTGCTGCCGGGCATGGGCGGCACCCAGCGCCTGACCCGCGCGGTGGGCAAGGCCAAGGCCATGGAGCTGTGCCTGACCGGTCGCCTGATGGGCGCCGAGGAAGCCGAGCGCGCCGGCCTGGTGGCCCGCGTGGTGCCGCAGGCCGAGTTGTTGGAAGAGGCGCTGAAGGTCGCGGCGACCATCGCCAGCAAGTCGATTCCGGTGAGCATGATGGTCAAGGAAAGCGTCAACCGCGCCTTCGAGGTCACCCTCAGCGAAGGCGTACGCTTCGAGCGTCGGGTGTTCCACGCGGCCTTCGCCACCGAAGACCAGAAGGAGGGCATGGCCGCCTTCATCGCCAAGCGCGAGGCGCAGTTCAAGGACCGCTGAGGCAGACGGGGCGCTGGCCTGTCAGCGCCCCACCGGCAGGTCACAGGTTGAAGAAATGCGCACTGGCCGCCGCAGTGGTGATCGGTGCGCGATAGACCTCGATGTGCGCGCCGTTGGCCTCGGTCACGCGCGACCCTGCTGCATGGCGCTGGGCGCTCGTCTTGAGGTGGCCTACGGTGAAGTCGGTCTTGGCAGTATCCATGGCCGGATAGTGGAAATGGGCGTACCACAAGACCTTGCCGTCATGGCTGATGCTGTACTCATCGAGAAAGTCGGCGGGCCGTCCCTTGACCCTGGCCAGGCGCACGCGTGTGCCGACGCGGGCCAACTGTACCTGACCCTGGCCGATCAGAAACTGCACTTCGGTCATGCGCGGTTTCTGTTTCAGGGCCGTTTCGACACGCAGCGTGGTGGCCTGGCCTGACAATGACTCGGCCAGGGTGCGCAGCGCCCTGGCAGTGCCTTCGGCATCCACACCTTTGACGCCCTCATCGGTGGCATTGTCCCGGGTCAGGCGGGTCTCGATGGCCTCGGCCTGCTCGAGCAGACGATCGCGCTGGTGGAGAATGGACTCTTCGATCTCGATCGGCAGGTAACTGCTGTTGGCGCGACGTACCTTTTCCACCTCTTTGCGAGCCTCGTCCAGCAGGCCGACTCCGTCCTTGAGCAAGCGCTTGAGGCTGCGTTCGTCAGGGCGTGGTTTGGCTTTGGCCGGTTTGAGTTCCACCCAGTCGTCTTGTTCGAAATGGTAGGTGCGATTGGTTGTCTTGCCGTCCGGCCCGAGCAGGTCGACGGTCATGGCATCGTCCGCGCGGGGGGTGGTCAGCAGCACGCCGTGCTCGCTGGTCTCGATCAATCCGGGCAGCCGGCGACGCAACTGTCCGAGGGTGCTGACCGGGGGGTAGTCGGGCAGCTCGGCGAGGTCGTGGGCCAGATCCTGCTGGACGCGTTCCAGCTCCTCATGCAGTTGCTGGACCGTTTCCTGCGCAGGGGCATCGGGTACCAGCTTGATCACGATGTTCAACTGACGGTGAGCGGTTTGCAGCTGTTGCTTGATGCTGAACAGGAGGCGGACGTTGGCCTCCGCATCTTCTTGAGGCAGTTGGAGCACGCGCTTGTACTGAGCTACCCCCAACTGGAGATTGTCCCAGCAGCGGTCACGCAGGGAGGCCGCCTCGGAGGATAGCTCATGCACCAACTTCAGGCGGTTGATCTGGTTTTCCATTCGCTGGAAACGCAGGGTCAGCTCCGTTTGTGCGTTGGCAGGCACGCTGGCGGCCAGATCGCGCCATTTGACGATCAGCTCGAAGCGAGGGCCTGCCAGCTTACTGAGTTGCGCATGCCCGTAACGCAAGTTGGCGTTGTTCTTGAGCATCTGTTCCAGCAATTGTGCCTGTTGGTCCAAGCGCTGTGTGGCAATGCGAACATCTGCTTCGGTCAGCGTCTGGCCCCATTGCTGCTGCTCGACCAGTTGCAACAACTGTTTGTGGCAAGGCTCGAAGCGTTGCCTGAGTACTTTATGCAAAACCAACTGACAAAAATTCTCCTGCCGCAACGCCGAGGCCTGGGCCATCCTGAAGTTCTTGACAGGCTCCAGGGCATTGCGTGCTTTTATATGCTCCAGGTGCTCGCTCCAGAATGTGGCAAGGGCGTCGAGCTTGGTTTGGCAGGCACTGAGTGGGGTGTCCTCCGTGGTGGCGGATGCCAGCCCCTCGATGGTGACCATTTCCCGCGCTTTCGCTTCGTAAAGGTCCTTGTCCGCCTTGATCAACGCGTCCGCAGCTGCCAATGCGTCCTGCTTGTCCAGCCGCATTCTGTTCAGTTGCTCGGAAATCGGCATCCCGCCTTTGCCTTTGACGTACAGGGCCAGGTCCAGCCCCCAGCGACCTAGTTCATCGCGTTGCAGCCAAGGGCCTTTGGCCAGGTCCGGGCCGACGATTCGCATTTGCAGGCGCTCGGGATCGTGCTGCACTTCGTACACCTGGCGTTTGGGTATGCGGTAGGTCTTGCCTTCGTGGACCTGAAGCTGCGTGTGCTCAAGTGTCGTGTACAGTCGAGCGCCGTGGAGATACAGGCCTTGCAACTCGCCAGTGGGTACAGGGCTACCGAGCGTTGACTCCTTTACGCTGGCTTGCAACCGGTCCAACAGCTTTTGCTGGCTGTCACTGAGCGTCTTGTCAGGGCTTGACCAACCGAAGTCCAGTGGTTGCAGGGCTGTGACCAGTTGGGCATTGGCAGGCAGGCCATGGGCCTCAGGCGCAGGAGGCACGAGCGAAGGCGTCAAGGCAGAAGGTAGGGGGTCCTCCTCCAGCCGAAGGCGAAAGAGCGAATGGGAAAACAGCAGCATGGCGATGTTCACCAGCAGGTTGACCATGGCCAGCTCGTGGTTGGTCGAGTCAGGCTCGGCGTCGGTGTTCACGAACTCTGCCAATGCCACTTCCATTTGCGTCAACCAGGCCACCTTGCCCAAGGTGCTGCCTGCCAGTGGCAGTAAGGTGTTGAACATCAACCAGCCAAGCGTCACCCAGCTGTCCCATCGCGTTTGCGCAGTGCTGGACGAGGCTTCTTCGAAGCGGACGATGGATTCGTTGACGCACGCCAGGTACAGCGCCTCCCCCAGATCAGCCGGTGGTGGTTCGAGCGCGAGGGTGACGGCGGGAGGTGTGCCGAAGGGTATCGCGCTGGTGTCGTCCAGCGGTACGAACAGATGAGGCTCGAGGAAACCACCATGGGCGTAGAACCTGCGGTCCTCGACCGGCAGACGGTACAGCAGGTCGTCCTGCAGTGCGCCTGGCGTACTGATGGCGACGAACAATGCTAGTCGATCATTGAAGTACAGCAGCGAATCCTCATGCAACGGTCGATAGAGCAGGCAGGCGGCGCCAGCGGGCGTTTGTGGTTCGATCAACCATGTGTTGCGTGGAAAGTCCGTTGCAGAGCCGGGTGCCTTGATGAATCCCAGGCGCCGTATCACCCAGCGGGAGCCCTCGTTCGCCGGGTTTTGAGCGAATGCCTGGGCAATATGCTCGGCGACCTGCGGATCGGTGATCTTGCCCTGCAGGTACAGCTCCATGGCCAATGCTGGCAGTTGCGTGCGCAACTGTGTCATCAACAGTCCTTGGCGTTCGGCGCGCTGCTGCACATCGTCCAGCAGCTTGCTGCGCAGCAAGGCGGGGTATGCGGTAGCAATGTCGAGTTCGGTAACCAGTTTGCGCAGGTAGGCCTCGGTCAACCAGGCTGGTAGTGGCGTGGCCGTGGTGGATGTCAGGGTGACACGGCCAGGCTTGAGCAGGCCCAGATTGCCGATGGCCAACTGCGCGCACGTGAAGGTGACCGGCGTCTGTTTGTTCGAGGTGGCAATCGAACCTTGGACGGGGAGCGCGGCGGCGATCACTTGGTAGTTGGTGATGCGGACCTGTTCGGGCGTGCAGGTGGTACCTGGGTTGTCCGCCTTGAAACGTGCGGCCATTTGCTGGTTGGCGAACGCTTCGGCATCCGGCACATCCTTGAGCCAGAATTGGCCATTGGCCTCCTGGTAGCTTTGCGCGACGCTGACCAGCAGGGTGCTGTAGCGCATCAGCGGGCGGCTCTTGGCGTTGCGCAGCCAATCGGGCAACTGCGCGGAGAGTGACTGGCGCTGAGCGGTTTCGGCTTCGTTACAAATGTCGATCAGCGATGTGAGTCGATCCAGGTCGAACCCCATCGTCACGGCGTCGAACTTGCCATGATAAGTGGCGCCGAGCTGGTCGATGACATGCAATTGTTGACGCAGTAGGCCCAGCGCCTGGCTGTCGAAAGCCGAAGAAAACTGATAGTCGATTTCGATGCGATAGGGCGTGGTGAGCTGTGCGCTGTCACGGTAGCGATGGATCCCCGCCAGGATGGTCTGGCGTGACTCGAATCGGAGCAGCTTGCCGCTTAGGGTATACAGTAACGTGAGGTTGCGAGCGGGGTCGGCATCGACGTGTTCGATCAGGATGGTGCTGGCCAGATCGACGTCCAGGTCGCCATCGGCGGAAAAATCGGCGGCCAGGCCCGCCACGCTGAGCGTGCGGGTATTCTGCCAAATGCTTCGGCTTGCGGCAGCGGGGTAGGTATGTACCAGCCGTGCCATGGCCAAGGCGAAACTGGGCCAGTTCCCCGCCTTGGCCTTGCTGTCGATCGCCTGTTGCATTTGCCTGCCCAGGTAGTTGGCATACCAACGCCAGGGGGTTTGGCCGCTGCTGTCGAAGCGGTGCCAGTAACTCACTAGTTGCTGTCGATACATGTCCAGTAGCAGTGGCCCGGTGTCGTTGATCAGCTGTTCGATTTCATGCAGGTCGATAGCCAGACGACCGCTCGGCTTGCTGTCAAGGCGCGTGGTAAGAAAGTCAGCGTCGACATTCAGGTTGAGGGTTTCTCCCTGGCAATAGCGCTCGACCAGCACCTGCGCAAGGGGACGGACCCAGGGGTGGTCCGTGTGCGGCGCGCGGCTGTCCAGAAACAGCTGACGCGGGTCGTGCTCGCTGAGCGGCAATCGTTGTCGCCATTGATCGAGCAAAAGGGCTTCGGCGCTTTCCAGCAGTGTAGGGCGATCGCTGAAGCGCTTGGCGACCTCGCAATCGAGACTGCTGAATTGCGCCAGGCGCTGGTGCAGGTTGTGAGTCATGGTGTCGGGCCTGATGGGAAAGCTTCATGAAGCCCCGATAAGCGCGCGGCAAGGCATTAAGGGGCTACTACCCGTGCGGTCATGATCTGGAGTGGGGTGCTTGCCTGTGCTGGCGGTGCGATGGGCAGTGGCGCATTGCCTGCCCGCGCCCACCCTGCGCGCGATACCGGCGCAAACAGCACGCCAGTGGGCGGATTCTTGGCGATTTCGGTCAAATCCGCTGTCATTTCTGTTGCCCACCGCCGCTTGGCACCTTAGACTTCCGCCCCCTGTAAAAGCGTCCAGTTGGCGCTTGAAGAATTCCGCGGCCGACGCAGCAGCGTCGGTGGCACCCGAATCGCCAAAATGCCTACATTTTCATAGAGAAATCGATGACCAAGGAACAGTTGCTGGCTATGTCGGCCGATGACTACATGAATGCCGAACAGTTGGCTTTCTTTACGGGCCTGCTGCAAGCGATGAAAGTCGAAACCCACGAGCGCATCGAGCTGAGCCGCGCCACCATCGAGAGCCTGGACACGCCTTCGGATCCGGCTGACGTGGCCTCGGTGGAAGAAGAGCGCCATTGGCTGGTCAACGCCATCGAGCGCGACCAGCGCCTGCTGCCGCAGCTGGAAATGGCCCTGGGCCGCATCGCTGACGAAAGCTTCGGCTGGTGCGACGACAGTGGTGAGCCAATCGGCTTGCAGCGCCTGTTGATCAGCCCGACCACCAAGTACTGCATCGAAGCCCAGGAACGCCACGAACAGCTCGACCGCCACCAGCGTCAGGTCTGATCGTCACGCCTTCCAGAGGCCCCATGGAGCGATCCATGGGGCCTTTTTGCGTTCACGGCGCAGCGCCTTTGTTGCCGTGGATGCAACACAGCTGTACCTGCACACGCTTTTTCCGTTTGGCTGGCGGGCGTATGATGGTGATATCGTTAGGTTGCTAATTAAAATTCCGGAGGGGATGATGAATAGCCGAGTCGATATCGCTGTCATGATCGGTTCTGGTGTGCCCGCTGCCCTGCGAGCACTGGGCCGGCGCGTATGTTGGGTGGTGCTGGTCAACGGCGAGCGCCGTGGTACCGCGTTCGGCAGCCGCAAGGAAGCGCTGGAATGCCAGGCGGCATGGTTGGCGCAACTGGAAAAGGGCAAGGCCGCCTGAGCCTTGTGCAGAGGTCAGCGCTCAAGCTGACGTGCCAGGTCGCAGGCATCCTGATGGCGGCGTCGGAAACCCTTGACGCGGCCTGTGGTGCGTTCGGCGACATGAAAGAAGTCGACGCCGGCGGGAATGACGATAAAACGGGGAGCGCACGTGCGAAGGCAAGAAATACGCTTGGCCTCTCGACGAATTTCGGTGTTTTCGTGCATATTCTTTTCCCTGTAATGCGCTGATGGATACTTGGGCCCGTTCTTCCGAAGGGCCTGACATTATCTATTGCATCTTTTCGGGCAATTTTGTTGTCAGAACATTACGCTTCCTATCAAGGAAACTGCCGAAAAGCCGTCTTGAGGTCTTGGCTGGCAAGCGAGAGTAACGATTCCTGCCTGCCACATCGCATGCCTGCACAGACGTTTCGTGCATCGCTTCATTAGTCTTTCATGACATCGACTTGAAATGACCGCGCCTCCGCGTTTTCGGCCGGGGGTGCCTGTAACCGGTTCGAGGAATTCTTCATTGGCAGTCAGTACACTGGATACCCACGCGTTGTTCGCCTTGGGCGATTTGCGGGCCAAGTTGGCCAAGCTGTTCCACGGGCGTTTCATCTATGTCACGGAACAGAGCCCTGATGGCCTGTACATGGCCGAAATCGATACCGATGACGCCCTGGTCGTCGACAACAAGCAGCACCTTGAATTGAAAGTGGGTGATCACTTTCGCGCGGCGGTCCTGCCCAGCCGTGAAGGCGGAAAGCTGGAGCTGCGTTTTCGTGAAATCAAGCTGAACGTCTATGGCGTTGGTGACTACGCCTTCGTCTCGGTGCCGGAAGGCGAGGGCATCGTGTTCCGTGAGGGGCATGGGGTGATGCTGGTGTTCGCGGCGCAGCAACAGGTGCAGGAAGGTCTGGGCAAGCTGCTCAAGGCCGTGACCGGCAAGGTCGCCAAGTGGCGCAAGGGTGAGCTGACTACCTTCAAGGCCAGCGAATGAGCGACAAGGCGCCGGCAGGCAGGGCGCAGTTCCATCGTCAACACCAGGCGCAGGCCATCGAGCAGGCCGAGCGTTTGCTGGCGCAACGAGAGGCTTTGGGCGGCGCCTGGCTGGCATGGGTGGCGGGCCAGCTGTATCAGCTCAGCCCGCCTGAATACGCCGCCATGGTGCGGCGAGAGTTGCAGCGCCTGACCCAGGCTTGAGATCACCTCGGTCTCGATGGCGCGGAGGGCGTGTCAGTTTCCGCCGCCCCGTCCGCTGCTGACTTCCTCTGGTACCGCCTCACCGGACATGCGCTTGCGAAACAATGCCGCCCTGGCCAGCAGCAGCGTGGTCACCGGCACCGTGATCGACAGCAGTACCGGAATCAACCAGGCATGCAGTACCGGGCTTTGCTTGAGGCAGGAAAAATACAGGATCGAGGCCAGGCACACGCACCACGTGCCCAGGGTAGAGGCCAGTGCCGGCGGGTGCATGCGCTGAAAGTAGTCCTTCAGGCGCAAAAGGCCAAGGGCGCCGATCAGCGCGAACAGGCTGCCGGTAAGCAGCAGCAGGGCAGTGACCAGCTCCAGCCAGAGCGGCAATTCGATGGCTTCGGTCATTCGATCACCTCACCGCGCAGGAGGAATTTGGCCAGGGCGAAGGAGCCGACGAAGCCGAACAGGGCGATCAGCAAGGCGCCTTCGAAGTAGGTGTCACTGGCATAGCGGATACCCAGCACCAGCATCATCAGCATGGCCAGGATATAGAGGTAGTCCAGCGCCAGGACGCGATCCTGGGCAGAGGGGCCGCGGAACAGCCTGACCAGCGCCAACGCCATGGCGATGGCAAAGATGAACAGGCTGGCGAGGACAGCGTTGGCAAGCAGGCCTGTCATTCGAAAATCTCCATCAGCGGGCGCTCGTAGGTGTGCTTGAAATGCGCGATGAAAGCCGCTTCGTCATCCAGGTCGAAGACATGCAGCAGCAGGACGCTGCGGTCCAGTGCCAGCTCCGACCAGACCGTGCCCGGTACCACCGTGGTGATCATCGACAACGCTGCCAGGCCGTGGGCATCGCGCAGGGCCAGGGGAATATGGACGAATGCCGAGCGCGGTGGGCGTCGGCCGGCACACAGCACGCCTCGGGCCACCAGCACGTTGGAATGGATGACGTCCATGCCGACCCGGCAGATCAGCCGGACGACCGCCCAGGGGCGCCGGACATGGGCGTGCTGAGGGCGCAGCGGCGCCATCAGCAAGGGTGTCAGGATGCCCAGGGTGGCGCCGAGCAATAGGTTGCCGGGGCTGGCCGACAGGTTGAGCAGCAGCCACAGGACAAACAGCGACAGTGACAGCAGCGGGGCGGGAAACAGTCGGCTCATGGCTGCACCTGGACGTCGAGGGTGGTCGGGCCGGGTACTGGACGGGTCGCCATCACGGCCTGGATATAGGTATCAGGCGTCTGCAGGCTGGCGGCAGTGTCCTGGGTGTAGCGCAGCAACGGCTCGGCCCGGATGCTCAGCAGGACGCACAGGCCCAGGAGAATGACGATGGGTAGGCACTCGTAGCGGCGTAGCAGGGGCGAAGGACGCTCCTCAGGTTTCCAGAAGCGCTGGATGCCCACTCGGCCGAAGGCGATCAGCGAGGCCATGCCCGAAAGGATCAACAGCGCGACCAGGCACCAGGCAGAGGCGGACAGTGGCTGCCCGGTCGGCATGCCCAGGCCCTGGGGGTTGAACAGTGCGCTGATCAGGCTCAGCTTGCCGATGAACCCTGAGAGTGGCGGCATGCCGATGACCAGCAAGGCGCAGGCGATGAAGCTCAGGCCCAGGAAGGCCATGGTCCAGGGAATGATCTGGCCGATCACCGCCTTCTGCTCGTCATCCAGGTTGATGCCTTTGGGCGGGTGCAGGGACTCCAGCGGCGAAGGGATCGCATCGTCTTCGTCATCCAAGGGTGCCTCGTTGGCCGAGCGCGAGCGCTCCACCAGTTCGGCGAGCAGGAACAGGGCACACAGGGCCAAAGTCGAGCTCACCAGATAGAACAGCGCACTGCCGGTGAGGACCGGCTGGCCGAAACCGATGGCACCCAGGAGGGTGCCGGCGGAGACCAGGATGCTCAGGCCGGCCAGGCGCTCCAGACGCTGGGCGGCAAGAATGGAGAGCGCCGCCACCGCCAGCGTGGCCAGGCCACCATAGACCAGCCACTGCCCGCCGAAGTGCGCCGAAGCGCCGGCCTGGCTGGAGAACAGCAAGGTCCACAGGCGCAGCACCGCATACAGGCCGACCTTGGTCATGATGGCGAACAGCGCCGCGACCGGCGCGCTGGCCGACGAGTAGGCCGGCACCAGCCAGAAGTTCAGTGGCCAGATGCCCGCCTTGACCAGGAACGCCATGGCCAGGATCGCCGCGCCAGCATGCAGCAGGCCGCGGTCGGCTTCCGGCACCAGAGGGATCTTCAGCGCCAGGTCGGCCATGTTCAGGGTCCCGGTCACGCCATAGAGCATGGCCGCGCCCACCAGGAACAGCGACGAGGCGAACAGGTTGATGGCGATGTAATGCAGGCCGGCCTTGACCCTCGCCCGTCCCGAACCATGCAGCAGCAAGCCGTAGGACGCGGCCAGCAGCACTTCGAAGAACACGAACAGGTTGAACAGGTCCGCAGTCAGGAAGGCGCCATACAGGCCCATGAGCTGGATCTGGAACAGCGCATGGAAGCTGGCGCCGGCGCCATCCCAGCGGGCTCTGGCGAACAGCAGTGCGCTGACGCCGATGATGCCGGTGAGGGTCAGCAGCAGTGCGGACAGGTGGTCCACCACCAGTACGATGCCGAACGGTGCGGGCCAGTTGCCCGGCAGGTAGACGCCGATGGACTCGGCCTGGCCCTGGCTGCGCACCCAGCCGAGCAAGGTGATGGCGATGCCCAGGCCAACCAGGGTGGACAGCAGGTTCAGGTGCCCCTTGAGCGGGCGACGCTTCTCGCCCAGCAACAGCATCAGGGCCGCGGTCACCAGCGGCAGCAGGATGGGGGCGATGATCAGTTGGTTCATCAGGCTCATTCTTCACGCTCCCGACCGTCGACGTGGTCGGTGCCGGTCAGGCCGCGAGAGGCCAGCAACACCACCAGGAACAGCGCGGTCATGGCAAAGCTGATGACGATCGCGGTGAGCACCAGGGCCTGGGGCAGCGGGTCGGTGTAGTGCAGTAGGTCCTGCGGTACGCCGTCCTTGATGATCGGCTCCTTGCCGATGAACAGGCTGCCCATGCTGAAGATGAACAGGTTGACGCCATAGGACAGCAGGCAAAGGCCCATGATCACCTGATAGGTACGTGGGCGCAGGATCAGCCAGACCCCGGAGGCGGCCAGCACGCCAATGGCCACGGCAATGACTTCTTCCATCAGGCGGCTCCTGCTTGGCTGGTTTTGGCGGGGGTGCCCGGGCGATAGGCGCGTACCGACTGGTGCGCCAGGGCGGTGAGGATCAGCAGCGTGGAGCCGACCACGACGGTGTAGACACCGATGTCGAAGAACAACGCGCTGGCCACGTGCACGTCACCCAGCACCGGCAGGTGCAGGTGGGCGGTGTGGGTGGTCAGGAACGGGTAACCCAGGAACATGGCCACGGCACCGGTCAGGGTGGCGCACAGCAGGCCGGTGCCCATCCAGCGCAGGGGGCGCAGGCTCATCTGTGCCTCGACCCACTGGGTGCCGGCGACCATGTACTGGAGGATGAACGCCACCGACATCACCAGGCCGGCGACGAAGCCGCCACCTGGCTGGTTGTGGCCGCGCATGAACAGGTACATCGATACCAGCAGGGCGATCGGCAGCAGCAGCCGAACCAGTGCGGCCGGCACCATCATGAAGCCCAGGGCGGTGTCGGTGGCATGGCGCGGGTTGATCAGGTCGGTGACCACGTCCGGTGCCAGCAAACGTTGCTGGGCCGGCAACTGCATGCTCTCCTTCGGTGGGCGGAAGCGTCGCAGCAGGGCGAACACGGTCAGGGCCACCGCCACCAGGACGGTGATCTCGCCGAGAGTATCGAAGCCGCGGAAGTCCACCAGCATCACATTGACCACATTGGTGCCGCCCCCCTGGGGCAGCGCCCGGCTCAGGTAGAACGAGGAAATGTCGTTGGGGGTCGGCCGGGTCAGCATGGCGTAGGACAACAGGGCCATGCCGCCGCCGACCAGCACCGCCAGCAACAGGTCGCGCAGACGCCGCAGGCGGGCGCGCTCCTGGGTGCCCCCCAGTGCCGAGACACCTTCGATACGCCGTGGCAGCCAGCGCAGCCCGAGCAGGATCAGCACGGTGGTCACCACCTCGACCACCAGTTGGGTCAGGGCCAGGTCGGGTGCGGAGAACCAGACGAAGGTGATGCAGGTCATCAGGCCGCAGACACTGACCATGATCAGCGCGGCCAGACGGTGGTACTTGGCCTGCCAGGCCGCGCCGATGGCGCAGGCGATGGCGATCAGCCAGAGCGCGACGAACACCCCGGAGCCCGGGATCTTCGGTCGGTCGCCCCAGGACAGGCCGCTGTGCAGCATCGGCAGCAGCCCCGCGAGGAAGGCGGCCAGTGCCAGCATGAACAGTTGCTTCTGCAGCCGGCGGGTGGTCAGCAGCCCTTCGAGGCGACGGGCCAGCAGCATCAGGCGTACCAGGCCGCGCTCGAACAGACGCTTGCCGTTGAGGCGCTCCAGCAGCGGTGGATGGGGGAAGCGCCCGCGACGCAGTTGCTCGCGCAGCAGCAGGTAGAGCACCACGCCGCCGCTCATGGCGATCAGGCTCATGATCAGCGGTGCGTTCCAGCCGTGCCAGATGGCCAGGCTGTATTCAGGCAGGGTGCCGCCGACCACTGGCAGCGCCGCGGCGGCCAACAATGGGCCGACCGACTGGGCCGGGAAGATGCCCACCACCAGGCAGGTGAGCACCAGCAGCTCCACCGGTGCGCGCATCCAGCGCGGTGGTTCGTGGGGCGTGTGTGGCAGGTCCTGGGCGGTGGGGCCGAAGAAGACGTCGACGGTGAAGCGTAGTGCGTACGCCACGCTGAAGGTGCCCGCCAGGGTGGCGATCACCGGCAGGGCGGCCTCGACCCAGGCGGTGGAACTGATGAAGACCGTTTCGGCGAAGAACATTTCCTTGGAGAGGAATCCGTTCATCAGCGGTACGCCCGCCATCGAGGCACTGGCCACCATGGCCAGGGTGGCGGTGAACGGAATCAGGCGGAACAGCCCGTTCAGGCGGCGAATGTCCCGGGTGCCGCTTTCATGGTCGATGATGCCGGCGGCCATGAACAGCGAGGCCTTGAACGTGGCGTGGTTGAGGATGTGGAACACGGCCGCCACGGCGGCCAGGGGGCTGTTCAGGCCGAGCAACAGGGTGATCAGGCCCAGGTGGCTGATGGTCGAATAGGCCAGCAGGCCCTTGAGGTCGTTCTGGAACATCGCGCAGAAGGCACCCAGCAGCAGGGTCAGGGCGCCCGCGCCGCCGACGATCCAGAACCATTCCTCGCTGCCGGAGAGCACCGGCCAGAGCCGTGCCAGAAGGAACACCCCGGCCTTGACCATGGTCGCCGAGTGCAGGTATGCGGATACGGGGGTTGGCGCTGCCATCGCATGGGGCAGCCAGAACTGGAAGGGGAACTGGGCGCTTTTGCTCAGCGCGCCGATCAGGATCAGGGGCAGGAGTACGGGATACAGTGCATGTTGGCGAATCAGTTCGCCGGCAGCCAGGACCTTGTCCAGGTCGTAGCTGCCGACCACATGGCCGAGCAGCAGCACCCCGACCAGCATGCACAGACCGCCCGCGCCCGTGACCATCAGCGCCATGTAGGCGCCCCGGCGGGCATCGCTGCGGTGGTGCCAGTAGCCGATCAGCAGGAAGGAGAACAGGCTGGTCAGTTCCCAGAAGAACACCAGTTGGATAAGGTTGCCCGAGATCACCAGGCCGAGCATGGCGCCCATGAAGGCCAGGAAGAAGGCGAAGAAGCGCGGCACCGGGTCCTGGGGAGACATGTAGTAGCGGGCGTACAGCGACACCAGGGTACCGATGCCGAGCACCAGCAGTGAGAACAGCCAGGCGAAGCCGTCCATGCGCAGGACGAGGTTCAGGCCCAGGCTGGGCAGCCAGAGGAACTCCTCGCGGATGATGCCGCCATGGGCGATCTGCGGGTACATCAGTGCCACCTGGATGGTGCCAGCCAGGGCGACGAGCCCGGCGAGAATGGACTCTGCGTTACGTGCGTTGTGTGGCAGCACGGCTGCCAGGCAACTGCCCACGAACGGCAGAAGCAATAGCACTATCAATGACATAGCGTTCTAATCTGGAGGAGTTTGCCAAGGATCATACGTGCCGAGCAGTTGATCACCAACACGCAAGCGGTTGCAGAGTCCTATAAATGTGGCGTGACAAGCTGTTTTTTTATAACAGTTTTTTTCAAAGCATAGCTGCTGGTCGGCACCTCACAGGCCTGGTTCGCCCTCGCGGTCGTCGCGGTTTTCCTGCACGGTTGGCGCCTCGTCGCTGCGGCGGACCTTCAACTCGCTGACCACCACGGCAATCACGATCAGCAAGCCGCCAAGCAATGCCAGGCCTGGCAGGCGCTCCCCGGCGATGCGCCCGACGATGCCGGCCCAGACCGGTTCGCCGGCGTAGATGAGGGTGGCGCGGGTGGGCGACACGGATTTCTGTGCCCAGTTCATCGCCACCTGGATTACCGCGCTCATGGCACCCAGACCGATGGCGCTGCACAGAAGCAGCCAGGAGAAGTCAGGGATGCGCTCCTGGGTCGGGGCGATCATCAGAAACGCCAGTGCCGAGGCGGTCAGCAGTTGCACCACTGTGACCCGACGCACATCGACCTGGCCGGCATAGCGGCTGATCAGGATGATCTCGGCCGCGATGGCCACGGCGCTGACAAGGGTCAGCAACTCGCCTTCGCTGAGGTTCAGGGCTCCGCTGTCAGGGCCAGCCACCAGCACCAGGCCGATGAAGGCCAGGCAAATCCCGAGGCTTGGCATCAGCCCGGGGCGGCGTCCGAGCACCAGCCATTGCAGCAGGGGCACGAAGGGCACGTAGAGGGCGGTGATGAACGCCGACTGGCTGCTGCTGATGCTCTGCAGGCCCATGGTCTGCAAGCCGTAGCCGAGCATGATCGACACGCCGATGAGCATGCCGGCCTTGAGTTCGGTGAGGGTCAGCCCCGGCAGCGAGCGCGCCGAGGCCAGGCCGACGAACAGGGCCGCAGCGGCAAAGCGCAGGCCGACGAAGAACATCGGGCCGCTGACCGTCATGACGTTGTGCACCAGCAGGAAGGTGCCGCCCCAGAGCATGGTGATGAACACCAGGACCAGTTCCGCCTTGCTAAGACGCAAGGACACGACGGTTCTGGAATGGCTGGTAGACTGGCTCATGGTCTTGCGCGCTCGGAGAGGGCGGCGCACAATCGGCCGCAAAGTGGGCAGTATACTGCGCAATTCTTATCAGTGAGCAATATAGTGCACAAAGACTCCACGCACCGCGCCTCGGTGCTGCAGCATGTCAGCCAGAACATCCGCCAGTTGCGCAATGCCCTCGGCATGAGCCAGACAGCCCTGGCCGAGCGGTCCGGGGTCAGTCGACGCATGCTGGTGGCCATCGAGGCGGGCGAGAAGAACGTCAGCCTCACGACGCTCGACCTGATTGCCGAGGCCTTGGGCGTGGCCTTCAGCACATTGATCCAGGCCCCCGGGCAGCGCGATCCAAGCCGAATCAACGAACTTGCCTGGGCAGGCGAGAACCCGGGAAGCAAGGCGGTGCTGCTGGGCAGCAGTGCTGCCTTGCGTGAAGTCGAGTTGTGGGAGTGGACCCTGGCGCCGGGAGAATGCTATGTCAGCGAAGCCGACGCCGAGGGATGGAGCGAGCAGATCTATGTGGTCGCAGGCTGCCTGACGCTGCTTATCGAAGCGCGCGAACTGAGCTTGCAGGTCGGCGAATTCCACGTATTTCCCAGCAATTGCCGCTACGCCTACCGCAACGACGGCAGCGAGCCCACGCGGTTCGTGCGCAACGTGGTGATCTGATCTGTCAAACGCGGTATTCGCTGAGCAGTTCATCGGTGGTCTCGACCCGCGCGTAGGCGAATGCCAATGCCGCCATGGAGGCCGCCTGGACCTGGGCGGCAGGGACCTGCTTGCCGGCGAAGTCCAGCGCCAGGGTGGCGCAGGCGTCGTGGGCTACCGCGACCTGATAGCCGTGATCGGCGGCGGCCCGGGTCGCGGCATCGATGCACATGTGGCTCATGCTGCCGACGATGGTCAGGGCCTTGACGTCATGCTGGTCCAGCAGCGTCTTGAGGTTGGTGCCGCGAAACGCGTTGACCTGATGCTTGAGCACCACCGGCTCGCCCGGTTTTGGCGCGACCTTGGCATGGATCTGCGCACCTTCGGTGGCAGGGGCGAAGAACGGCGCGTCGGCGCTTTCGAACTCATGGCGAACATGCACCACCAGGTCACCACGGCCACGCGCGGCGTCGAGCAGGCGTGCGGCGTTGTCGGCGGCGGCGTCGGCACCGTCGAGGGTCCATTTGCCGCCGGGGAAGTAGTCGTTCTGGATGTCGATGATGATCAGGGCCTGCTTGCTCATGCTGCCTCCTGTGGCAGTAGTGGTTGGATGAGGATAGTTATAGGCTTGGCGGACCATCTTTGGGATTGGCGCGATCGACACAATGACGGCAAAAACTGACAGCTCCGGCATCCTGGAAATTGGCGTGCTGGTCTACCCCGGGGCCCAGGACGCGGCAGTGATGGGTCTGACCGACCTGTTCGCGGTGGCTAACCGGGTTGCCGCCGAGCTGGGGGCGGTCGGTCTTCCCAGGTTGCGCGTCAGCCACTGGCAGCTCGAAGGCGACGGGCAGCTACGGGCCCTTTACGACAGCATGCCGCAGCCCACGCATGACGTGCGTGCGCTGGTGATTCCGCCAAGCCTTGCGGCGGCACCCGCGCAGGCCTTGCTCGAGCAGCACCGCGCCCTGCTGTGCCAGTGGCATGGGCAGGGCACTGTGCTCGCCTCGGTGTGTATCGGGGTGTTTTTCATCGCCGCCAGCGGCTTGCTCGATGGGCGGGAGGCCAGCACTCACTGGAATTACGCGCAGGCCCTGGTCGAGCGCTTTCCCAAGGTGCAGGTGGCGGCCAACCAGCCGCTGCTGGATGACGGCGACATCATGACCTCGGCGGGGCTGATGGCCTGGACCGACCTGGGCCTGCGCTTGCTGGAGCGTTTTCTCGGCGCGACGCTTGCGCGCGAGACCGCCCGTTACCTGGCGGTCGAGCCTGTGGCCACGGCATCGCCTGGGGCGCGTTTCAGCCCGCGGCTGGACCATGGTGACGAAGCCGTGCTCAAGGTTCAGCATTGGTTGCAGGGCAGCGGTGCGCAGGAGGCCGACCTTGCGACCATGGCGCTCTGTGCGGGGCTGGAGCCGCGCACCTTCCTGCGTCGCTTCCGGGCCGCCACGGGCATGCGGCCCACCGAGTACTGCCAGCAAGTGCGCGTGGTCAGGGCGTGTCGTCTGCTGGAGTTCACCCGGCGCAGCGTGGACCAGATCGCCTGGGGTGTGGGTTATCAGGACCCCGGCGCGTTTCGCAAGGTCTTCCAGCGCATCACCGGTTCGACCCCCAGCGATTATCGCCGGCGCTTTGTCGCCCAGGCGTGACAGGTCACTGCAGGTGTGGTCCCGGACCTTCCTCGGCCAGGCGATCTTGATGATTGCGCAGCGGGCACTCCTTCAAGGACAGGCAACCGCAGCCGATGCAGCCGTCCAGTTGGTCGCGCAGCAGGGTCAGTTCCTCGATGCGACGGTTTAGGTCTTCACGCCAACGGGCTGACAGTCGGCTCCAGTCCTCGGCGGTGGGCGTGTGGTCGTTGGGCAGGCTGTCGAGGGCCTTGGCGATGTCTGCCAGAGCGATGCCCAGGCGCTGGGCCATCTTGATCACCGCGACCCTGCGCAGCATCGCCCGGGGATAGCGGCGTTGGTTGCCAGCATTGCGAATGCTGTGGATCAGCCCTTTGGTTTCGTAGAAGTGCAACGCGGTGATTGCCACGCCGCTGCGGGCTGCCAACTGGCCGACGCTCAGCAGTTTCTCCTGGGTGCCAGGCATGGAAAAATCCCTTGACCTTGAGTTAACTGGAGGTTTTACCCTTCTTAGCCATCGTGCAGCAAGTATCCGGAACAAGGAGACTGTCCATGGTGGCTCAGCCCCATTCTTTATGGTTCACCCAGATGATTGAATACGAAGTTCCGGCAGCCTGCCAGCATGCTTTGGCCGAGGCCTTGGTGCTGCGCAGCGAAGCGCTGGCGGCGCGTTGTGAAGGCTTGCTGGGCGTGAGTATCCAGGCCAGCGATGATGGCAGTCGGGTGCTCCAGTACCTGCAATGGCAATCACGTCGCGAATGGGCGGCAGCGGCTAGCTTTTTCGTCGAGGAGCCTTTTCTCGACCTGTTGTGCCTGCATCAGGCCCGGGGCGTGAATTTCGCCGCCTACCAGACCCTGCGCAGCCTGGTGCGTGGCGAGGACGGTGGTCTGCACTGTCAGGTCGGGGATAGTCAGGCATACCAGGGGGCATAGTGCGGGTAGCGGTCCAGGCGTGCGCCTATGACCATCTCCCCGATCCATGAGGCCAGGATCGAACTGTAGCCTTTCTGGCTCTCCTCACTGGAAAGGGCATGGTCGGCACCGTCGACGATGCGATGGGTCAAGGAGTGTGCCGCGACGAAGGCCGAGCGGTAGCTCATCAGCGTATTGTGTGGCACATAGTCATCGTGCTCCGACTCCACCAGCAGCACATCACCGCCGAATTCGGCGCATGCGGCCAAGGCTCGATTGTCATCGGGGCCCAGGATCCGTTGGCGATAGCTGTTCAAGCGCTGGCGGTCCAGTGCCTGCTTGGGGATGTCCCAATCCTCGTCCCAATAGAGCGCCGGAACACGTAGAGCCAGCCATTTGACAGGCCGTTGGGTGGTCAGCAGTGTCGCCAGATAGCCGCCGTAGCTGCTGCCGATCAGGGCGATGGCGCTCGGGTCCACGGCCGGGTGGCTGGCCAGGCGGTCGTAGGCGGCCAGCAGATCGTCGAGGTTCTGCTGGCGGGTGACGGTCAGGCGCTGGCTCTCGGTCTTCTCGTGACCGCGCAAGTCGAAGGTCATGCACACGCAACCCAGCCCGGTGATGTGTCGCGCCCGGGCCAGGTCGCGTTGCTGGCTCCCGCCCCAGCCGTGAACGAAGAGGATGGCCGGCATCTTGCTGCCGGGGCTGACGACGGTGCCGGCGATGCGCCCGCTCTCGACCTGCAGCTCCACGGGTTCACTCTGAATGGTCATGGTGGCGTATCCGCGCATACTTGCTGAGTTGTCCAAGTTCACTGTCGTTTCCCTGGTAGAAGAGTGTGGCGTCGGCAGGCAGCTTGGCTGTACCGAAGACTTCATGGCTCGAGGCGCGTACCTGCTGCAGGGCCGGGTCGTCGGCGAAGGCCAGCAGCGCCAGGACCTCGGCGCTGCTGGCGCCGCCCAGGCGCCAGGACTGCTCCAGCACACCGCTGCGCAGGTGTCGGCGATGGTCGAGGCCGCGGGCGATGTCGTAATTGCGGCGGGAGGCTATGAAGCCGGGGAAGTGCCGCTGCGCGGCGTGCTCGTAGGTCATCGCCTGGGTGATTGCCAGGCGCAGGTGATCTTCCAGCGGCAATTGCAGCAATGCCTCGTAGCCCCCTCTGACCACGCTCAGGTCTGAACCGCCGTAGACCTCGGTGCCCTGGTGGTCATGGGTCAGGCGCTGGGTGCCGTAGTAGCTGCAGGTCAGCTGGCCGACGCGGGCCTGGCCGACACTGAAGGTCCGCACCTGGTCCAGATGTTCCTCCAGCACGAGCCCGACAAGCGCCAGCGCCTGGTCGTCCATGTGTGCCAGCAGCGGCTCCAGCGCGTGCATGTGGTCGATGACCGCCTGCCCGCGCCCGGCGCAGGCCAGCACCGGCTTGACCCGCAGCGGGCCGTCGCGCAGCAGCAACTGCGCCGCCAGGCGTGCATCGGCCTTGCTGAACACCGTATAACCGCGCAGCAGGGCATCACGGGCGTCGCGGGCGAAGGCGTCGGTCCAGCCGGGCGGGAAGCTGGCATTGGCCGGCAGGGGGTGGGAGATCGCCTTGGTCGCCATGAAGGGGTAGGGGACCAGGCCGCCGAACAAGTCATGCTCATCGATGATCCTCAGGGCACGGTAGCGTTGTGGGTCGACCAGGGTCTCGGTGGGCAGGTAATAGCAGGACCCGGCAGCAGACGACGGCGGGCTGAGCTCCACGCGGTCAATGCCCAGCAGGCAAGCCAGGTGATCGGCGAGCTTCAGATGCACCGCGTGCTCGTGTTCGGGGGTGCGCTCGCGGGTGTCGAGCAGGACGACGGCGGTTTTCGGATCGCGGGAATGGGGCATGGGCGATGTCTGTCCGCTGAGGGTGTAAGTGTCTGAAGGTGCTCTGGCGGTTAAAGTTCAGCGCAAATGATCGATGGCTGCGGTTGGCGAATGGGCTTGTGGCGATTGCGGGGCATGGCCGGCTGTTCCATTATCAACGGCCTGGAATAGCCGAAGATGTATCCGCAGGAGTGCGCATGAACATTCAGTCCCCAATTGAGCAAAGCGTTCCGGCCCGCCTGGCACGTGTGCGTGAGGTGATGGTCAGTGAAGGCGTGGATGCCCTCCTGGTGCCCTCGGCCGACCCTCACCTGTCCGAATACCTGCCAGGCCATTGGCAAGGTCGCCAATGGCTGTCCGGTTTCCATGGGTCAGTGGGGACCTTGGTGGTCACGGCGGATTTCGCGGGTCTGTGGGCCGATAGCCGCTATTGGGAACAGGCGCGGAACGAGCTGGCAGGCAGCGGTATCGAGTTGATGAAGCTGCTTCCCGGCCAACCGGGGGCGCTGGAGTGGCTTGGGGAGCATGTTTCCCGGAAGGGGGCGGTAGCGGTGGATGGCGCGGTCATGGCGCTGGCTTCAGCCCGGCAGTTGCAGGAGCGGTTGAAGGCCAGGGATGTGCGTTTGCTGACCCATCAGGACCTGCTGGGGCAGGTCTGGGATGCACGACCGGCCCTGCCGGGTAATCCTGTCTATCAGCATCTGCCACCTCATGCCAGCGTCAGTCGGGCGCAGAAGCTGGCGCAATTGCGCCTGACCTTGGATGAGCGCGGTGCCGACTGGCACTTCATCGCCACGCTCGATGACATTGCCTGGCTGTTCAATCTGCGTGGTAGCGATGTCTCCTACAACCCGGTATTTGTCTCCTTCGCACTGATAGGGCGGGAGCAGGCGACGCTGTTCGTTGGCCTGGACAAGATCGATGATCATCTGCGCCATGTGCTCTCGGTGGACGGCATCACGGTGTGCGACTATGCCGAAATCGGCCAGTCCCTGGCATCGATCCCCCCTGATGCCCGTCTGCTGGTGGATCCGGCCCGTGTCACTTGTGGTTTGCTGGATCATCTTGATGGCCGGGTGCAATTGATCGAGGGGCTCAACCCGACCACCTTGAGCAAGTCGCGCAAGGGAGAAGACGATCTGGTGCATATTCGCCAGGTTATGGAGCAGGACGGCGCCGCGTTATGCGAATTCTTCGCCTGGTTCGAGGCCAGCCTGGGCAAGGAAACCATCACCGAACTGACCATCGACGAGCGATTGAGTGCGGCGCGTGGACGTCGCCCTGGTTTCGTGTCCTTGAGCTTCTCCACCATCGCGGCGTTCAACGCTAATGGTGCCATGCCTCATTACCGGGCAACGGAAGAGTCCCACGCGGTGATCGAAGGCGATGGCCTGCTGTTGATCGACTCCGGTGGCCAATACCTCGGGGGGACTACCGATATCACCCGGATGGTGCCGATCGGCAGCCCCAGCCTTGAGCAGAAGCAGGATTGCACGCGGGTGCTCAAGGGCATGATCGCATTGTCGCGGGCAACGTTCCCGCGGGGCATTCTGTCGCCATTGCTCGATGCCATTGCCCGCGCGCCCATCTGGGCCGACCAGGTCGACTATGGGCATGGCACGGGTCATGGCGTGGGCTATTTCATGAACGTCCATGAGGGGCCGCAGGTCATTGCCTACCAGGCGGCGACCCTGCCGCAGACGGCCATGCAGCCGGGCATGATCAGCTCCATCGAGCCGGGCACTTACAGGCCGGGGGCATGGGGTGTACGGATCGAGAACCTGGTGGTGAACCGTGAGGTGGGTAAGAGCGGGTTTGGGGATTTCCTGAACTTCGAAACCTTGACCTTGTGCCCGATCGATACCCGTTGCCTGTTGCCCGAGATGCTTGGGCATGACGATATCCAGTGGCTCAATCACTACCACACGATGGTGCGTGAGCGGCTGGCACCGTTGCTCAGGGACGAGGCCCTGGCCTGGCTCAAGGCCCGTACAGCGCCTCTGTGATCACTGGGGATACCCATGAGAAAGGGCAGCCCACGGTTGCCCTTTTTTCATGTCACTTGCAGAGAACGATCATGCTACGGCTGGTATAGCCGGCAGGGTTGATGCCGAACAGATAGTCGCCCTCTTCCTCGTCGGTCTCGCCAGAACGGGCAATCACTTTGTAACCGCGCTTGCCACACGAGGTGGCTGCCTTGCTGTAGCACTTGTCCCACGAGGAGGAGAGGCCTGAGCAGCTGATATGCAGGCCTTTTTTCCCCCGCTTCACCTCCGTCTTGGCGGTGGCGGCGCATCCAGCTATGGCCAAAATGGCCAGGATGAGAAAAATACGTTTCATTCCTGTCCTTAAAAGCAGTAGCGACCAGTGTACCTGGCCCCGTCGTTATCGCTTTTTCTTCCTGAATGTTCTCCAACATCCCTGTTTGTACAGTAGATAGCGTAAAGATCAAATTTTTGTGACAGCTTAATCAGCCCGGCAGGGAGGGACAATGGGAAATGTCGTATCAGATGAAAATATGGCTCATCTCAATCGGCCGCTACGGTGGCAGGAGCCTCCTTGCGCATGGAAAGCGTTGCGCCCACCGAGGCGGTGATGATTGCCAGGATCGCCAGCCACTGCGCGAGGGTCAGGACCTCCCCCAGGAACAGCAGGCCTGAGAGCGCCGCGACGACGGGCTCGATGCTCATCAAGGTGCCGAAGGTGCGCGCAGGCATGCGCGTCAGGGCAATCATCTCCAGGCTATAGGGAAGGGCCGTCGAGAGGATCGCTACGCCCAGGGCTACCGGGATCAGGGCAGGGGTCAGCAATGCGCTGCCGGCATGCGCGATGCCGATGGGAGCGACGAACAGCGCGGCGACCAGTACGCCGAGGGCGGCGGTCTGGATGCCATGCTCGGCGCCGGCCCGCTGTCCATAAAGAATGTAGAGTGCCCAGCAGACCCCGGCCCCCAAGGCGTAGGCAGCCCCTGCCAGATCGACGGCATTGTCGGATTGGCCGATGGGAATCAGCAGTATCAGTCCGACGACGGCCAGGCCGATCCAGAGAAAGTCCACGACACGGCGTGATGCGAGAATGGCCACGGTCAACGGCCCGGTGAACTCCAGTGCGACGGCGATTCCCAGAGGGACAGTGCGTACCGACATATAGAAGAGCAGGTTCATGCCGCCGAGTGCCAAGCCATAGATGACCACGCTGCGCAGGGTCGCGGCACTCATTCGTGCCCGCCATGGGCGAAGCAGAAGCAGCATGATGATGCTGGCGAACACCAGGCGCAGGGCGGTGGTGCCCTGCGCGCCGACGACCGGGAACATGGTCTTGGCCAAGGAGGCGCCGGATTGAATCGACGCCATGGCGATGATCAGCAGGCCTATCGGAAAGAGTGTGGCGGCCACGCTGCGAGGCTGGGTGTTCATTTAGGTGGGGCGATCCTTTAATAGGGGAGAGCGAGTTGAGCACTATAGTGCGCAATGGGTCGGTGCCCCGCAAGGGCAGGATGATGATGTTTTTGAAAATAACGGTTGACGTGTGGTTTCAGGGGCCTATAATGCGCCCCACTTCCGACGCAGTCGAAACGCAAAACTCCTTGAGAATCAAAGAGTTGAACGTTTCAGGTAGTCTCGGAAGG
>Ga0153917_1000271_pt1 | contig 41107 bp, 38 predicted proteins | sample TSFL001MetaG_FD_104695 | JGI IMG/M metagenome (GOLD analysis project Ga0153917, IMG submission 104695) | Attine ant fungus gardens microbial communities from Florida, USA - TSFL001 MetaG | ecosystem: Host-associated > Fungi > Mycelium > Unclassified | place: USA: Florida, Paynes Creek Historic... | reverse complement strand
GGCTTCCTGCGTGCCATCTGCCCGCGTGTGGGGCCGCACGCCTCTCGATGGTCTGAAAAAGATGCTGGATAATAAAGCATGACCCGCTTGACGGCTAGGGCCGTCGGAGACCCTTGTAATGCCCGATAACGATGTACGCCTGCAACAACTGGCCGTTTGGCTCGATGAACAGCTTGACCGTCTTTTCCTTGAAAACGCCTGGGGCGAGGTGCCCGAAGGCAGCCTGACTGCCGCCAGCAGCGATGCGAGCTTCCGTCGTTACTTCCGTTGGCAGGGCGATGGCCGCAGTTTTGTGATCATGGATGCGCCGCCTCCCCAGGAGAACTGCCGCCCCTTCGTCGACATCGACCATCTGCTGGCCAGTGCAGGTGTGCATGTGCCGGTGATTTACGCGCAGGATCTGGAGCGCGGCTTCCTGTTGCTCGGCGACCTGGGCCACCAGACCTACCTGGACATCATCGATGCCGACAACGCCGATGCCCTGTTCGCCGATGCCATCGACGCCCTGCTGGCCTTCCAGCGGCTGCCGATGAGCGCGCCGCTGCCCAGCTACGACGTGGCCTTGTTGCGCCGCGAAGTGGAGCTGTTCCCCGAGTGGTACGTGGGCCGAGAACTGGGCCTGGCGTTCACCGGGGCGCAGCAGGCGATCTGGCAGCGGATGAGCCAGTTGCTGATCGACAGTGCCCTGGCCCAGCCCAAGGTCCTGGTGCATCGCGACTATATGCCGCGCAACCTGATGCGAAGCGAACCGAACCCGGGCGTGCTGGATTTTCAGGATGCGGTCCATGGCCCGGTGACCTACGACATCACCTGCCTGTTCAAGGACGCCTTCGTCAGCTGGCCCCAGCCACGTGTCGAGGGGTGGCTGCGTGATTACTGGCACAAGGCTGGCGAGGCCGGCATCCCGGTGCAGGCGGACTTCGAGGATTTCCACCGCGCCAGCGACCTGATGGGCGTGCAGCGCCATCTCAAGGTGATCGGCATCTTCGCCCGCATCTGCCACCGTGATGGCAAGCCGCGTTATCTGTCTGACGTGCCGCGTTTCTTCGCCTATATAAATGAAGTGATCAGCCGCCGACCGGAGCTGGCCGAGTTGGGCCAACTGATCACCGAGCTGCAGGCCGGAGCGCATTCATGAAGGCAATGATCCTGGCGGCGGGCAAGGGTGAGCGCATGCGCCCCCTGACTCTCCACACTCCCAAGCCATTGGTGCTGGCGGCTGGCCAGCCATTGATCGAATATCACCTGCGAGCACTGGCCAGGGCAGGTTTCACCGAGGTGGTGATCAACCATGCCTGGCTCGGCCAGCAGATCGAGGATCATCTGGGTGAGGGTGCCCGGTTTGGCCTGAGCATCCGTTACTCACCCGAGGGCGAGCCGCTGGAAACCGGCGGTGGGATCTTCAAGGCGCTGCCGTTGCTGGGCGAAGCGCCGTTCCTGCTGGTCAATGGCGATATCTGGACCGACTACGACTTCACCCGACTGCGCGCGCCTCTGAAGGGCCTTGCGCATCTGGTGCTGGTCGACAACCCCGGTCACCACGGGCGTGGCGACTTCCGTCTGGATGGCCAGCAGGTTGTCGACGGCAACGAAGCGCCCGGCACCTTGACCTTCAGTGGTATCTCCGTGCTCGATCCTGCGTTGTTCGAAGGCTGCCAGCCCGGGGCTTTCAAGCTCGCGCCGCTGTTGCGCCAGGCCATGGGTGAAGGACGCGTGAGCGGTGAGCATTTTCAGGGGCGCTGGGTCGATGTCGGCACCCTGGAGCGCCTGGCCGAGGTCGAACGCTTGATCGGCGAGCACGCCTGAGATGTGGTGGCCAAGCACACTCATTGGCGCCGGTGCCGGTTTTGCCGTGGCCAGTATCCCGGGGGCCTTGCTCGGAGCTTTGCTTGGTCAGGCGATGGATCGTCGCTTGCGCCTGCAGGGGTGGGAGGATGTACGTGAGCGCCTGGGCGGGCGCCCGGCACTGCGTGACGAGGAGTTGCTGTTCGTGCTGCTTGGGCGGTTGGCCAAGAGCGATGGCCGGGTCGTCGACGGGCATATCCAGCAGGCCCGTCAGGAAATGGCCCGGCTGGACATGACCGAGCCCGCGCGGTTGAGGGCGATTGCCGCCTTCAACCGCGGCAAGTCAGGCAAGGACCGCGTGGGGCGCTACCTGCACCGGATCAAGCAACAGCCCCATGCCGCCGAAGGCACCTTGCGTGCCTGCTGGCGGATGGTCTGGGCGGACGGCAAGGCGGGCATGCGCGAGCGCGAGCTGCTGTTGGAGTGGGGGCGCCATCTGGGGATGTCACGGACCCAGATCCAGGCCTTGGCTCTTGAGTACGAGCCGCGCAAGGTGGTGCCGGAAGGGGCCGCGATGACTTATGCATCGGCCTTGCGCTTGCTCGGAGTCGAGGCTGATACCGAGATCGACCAGGTGAAGCAGGCCTATCGCCGGCTGGTCAGCAAGCACCATCCGGACAAGCTTGCCGGCAGTGGCGCCAGTGAGGAGCAGCTGCGCGAGGCGACCGAGCGGACCCGGGAGCTGCATCAGGCCTATGCCATGGTGCGCAAGCGGCGCGGGCTTTAGGCTTCTTTCGGCCAATCGCGACGCAAGGCAGCCCCAACCCGTTCACTCCTGAGGCATCAGCCATCCGCGTACCCGACGGAACAACTGCTCCTGCTGCGCCGCCGCATTGCCTGGCATGGCGATCAGCGACAGTTGCCGGTACTGGCTGTCCTTCTCCCGCTTGCTGGCCTGCAGGCGTAGCTCGGCGGCGCGACGGTCGCGAGGCTGGGTGGTGTAGTAGACATCGGCGGTCGGCACCTTGACCGTAGGCGCCAGGCTTTCGAGGCTCTGCGCCACCTGTGCCGGCGTCTGTGCCGCGACCATCACCAGCTTTTGCACCTGTGGTGGCTGCCGCTCGCCGAGATAGCGCGCGGCCCAATAGGCGCCACTGCCGTGGCCGATCAGGACGATGCTGCGCGCATTGTGCTGCTGGGCATAGGCGACAGCGGCATCGAGGCGGGCGAAGATGCGCTCGGCGTCGGCCTGGTCGTTTTGCTCGGTGGCTTCCTTGGCATCGGTGCTTTCGGCCGCATCGGCCTCGGCGGCGGTGGCCTGGGCGACGTTGGCGTTGGCATCCTCCGGGGTGTCCTTGGCGGGTGCCGACTCTCCTTTGCCTTTGTCGGGTTCGGGCGCAGGCGTGCTCTCGGCGCGAGGCTGCGGGCTGTCGCTGACCAGGTCGGGCAGGCTGACGCTCAAGCTGTGCCAGCCGACATCAGGAAACTTGCGCCGCATCGGGCCGACCGCATCGGGCCAGTCGGCGTTCTCCCCGGCGCCCGGGACGATGATCACGGCGCCTTTCGGGTCGGCGTCGTTGGCCGGCTTCCACAGCGCGAGGAAGTTTTCGGCACCCGCCTGCAGGGTTTGTTGTTCGGCTTTGGGCACCGTACGCTCGAGCGCCTGGGCGTCTTCCTCGCTGCGTTCGGCCAGGGGCGGGCGAGGGGCGGGGGCTGTAGCCGACTCTGCAGCGGCTGGCGGCGCTTCGGTTTCTGCGGCCTGCGTGCCGAGCGGTAGGAGTGAAGCCAGGCAGAACATGGCCAGCGTCGTGCGATAAAGTGTGAACATGGATCAACCCAAGGCCAGAATAATACCGGCAGCCTAATAGTATTTGTCCGTGACGGCCATGCGCGATGGCCACCCTTGCCAAGACGAGCGTATAGATGAAGCGAGTGCGTCGCCTGTTGGTTATCGGCTGTTTGCTGCTGCCCTTGATCGCCTTGGCCAGGCCGGAGGCCGAGCCTTCGTTGGTGCTGGAGCCGGCCCAGCAGCAATGGCTGGATGGCCACCGCAATCTGCGTGTCGGCCTGGTGTTGCAGGCGCCCTACGCGCAGTTCGACCGTCGGCTGCAGCAGCTCTATGGTGCCAACGTCGAGGTGGTCAACGCGCTGGAGCGGGTGCTCAGGCTCGATCTGACCTGGCGCAACTTCCCCGATCAGACCGCCCTCGAGCATGCCCTGCAAGCCGGTGAGATCGACTTTGCGCCGGGCCTGACGCAAACGCCTGCCAGCTTGCGCCTGTGGTCGTTCAGCGACCCCTATATGCGAGTGCCGCAGTTGGTGGTGGGGTTGCGTACCGGGACGATGGCGGTCGAGCTGGAAAAGCTGGGCGCCAACGATCGCGTTGCGGTGCGCATGCCCAGTGCATTGGCGGATTACCTGCGGGCCAACTACGTCAACCTGAACCTGCAAGGCGTGCCCAACGAGCGCCAAGCCTTGCAACTGGTACTGGGTGGCCAGGCAAGCTACGCGGTGCTGGATGAAGCGCGGCTCAGTGGGTTGTCCCAGGAGAGCGAGTTCGGTGACCTGGCAGTGGTCGGTGATATTGGGTTGCCACAGTTGCTTCGGGTCGGCTCGCGGCGCGACTGGCCATTGCTGGCCGATGTCCTGGAGCGTGGCCTGCAGGCCATCCCCGCCAAGGAACTGGAGCAACTGCACCAGCGCTGGCTGCAACCGAAGTACCCCCGGTTGAGTGACACCGCGGGTTTCTGGCAGAACCTCGCACTGTTGTTCGGCCTGTTGCTGATCTGCGCCATTGCCACCTTGCTCTGGCAGCGTCGCCAGCAACACCAGCTGGAACGCAACCTGCTGGCGACGAGAGAAAACCTGGCCGAACGCCAGGCGCGCGAGGAGGCCTTGCGCCTGAGCCAGTTCTCCATTGACCAGAGCACGGTCGGCATCCTCTGGGTCAACTGGGACAGCCACGTGCGTTACGCCAACCATGCTGCCGAGCGCATGCTCGGGCGAGACGAAGGCAAACTGCTGGACCGGCCGCTGATCGACTTCGAGCCCAACCTGCACATGGACCGCTGGTTGGAGCTTTGGAAGCGTGTGCGCACCGGTGACGGTGGCGCCGAGCAGTTCGAGGCACAATGCCTGCGGACCGATGGCAGCCTGCTGCCGGTGGAGCTGTCGCTGAGCTTCCTGCGTTTTCGCGATGCCGAGTACCTGGTGGTGTTCATCACCGACATCACCGAGCGCCGTCGTGCCCTGGCGGCCCTGCGTGAAAGCGACGCGCGGCTCAAGGGTATCGCCGGCAATGTGCCGGGGCTGGTGTTTCGCCTGGAGCGAGACCCGGCGGAGGGCGACCTGGAGTTCCCGTACATCAGCGAAGGCAGCGAGGCGCTGGTCGGCTACGCGCCCGCGCAGATCCAGCACCCGGACATGGGGCTGCGCAATCTCGTCCACCCTGAGGACCGTGCCGATTACCACCGGGTCCAGGACCTGGCCCTGGCCACCGATCAGGACTGGTCCTGGCAGGGGCGGATCCTCACCCGTCAGGGCGAACAGCGCTGGGCCGACATCAAGGCCAGTACCCGGCGCCTGGCCGATGGCCGGGTGGTCTGGGACGGCATTGTCTGGGACATCACCCAGAGCAAACGGGTCGAGCTGGAGCTGGCGCGGTCCCAGGAGCAGTTGCGCGAGCTCTCGGCGCACCTTGAGAGCGTGCGCGAGGAAGAAAAGGCGCGGATCGCGCGCGAAGTCCACGATGAGCTCGGGCAGATGCTCACGGTGCTCAAGCTTGAAGTGTCCATGTGCGAGCTGGCCTATGCCGAACTCGACCCCGGCCTGAACGAGCGCCTGACCAGCATGAAGCGCCTGATCACCCAGTTGTTTCAGTTGGTGCGCGACGTAGCCACCGCCTTGCGCCCGCCGATCCTCGATGCGGGCATCGCCTCGGCCATCGAATGGCAGGCGCGGCGTTTCGAGGCGCGTACGCAGATTCCGTGTCTGGTACAGGTGCCGGATAATCTGCCAGCATTGAGCGACGCCAAGGCCACCGGCCTGTTCCGGATCCTGCAGGAGGCGCTGACCAATGTGATGCGCCATGCCCAGGCACATACCGTGCAGATCGAACTGGTGTGCGGGGAGGGCTATCTGCGCATGACTGTCATCGATGATGGCGTGGGGTTCAGCTGTGATCAGGCCAGACCCACGTCCTTCGGGCTGGTGGGTGTGCGCGAGCGGGTCCTGATGCTGGGAGGCGGCATGACCCTGGACAGCGAACCGGGTGAAGGTTGTAGCCTGAGTGTGACCATTCCGTTGGGGTAGAGGGGAGCGACCGTGATACGTGTGCTTGTGGCCGAAGACCACACCATTGTCCGCGAGGGCATCAAACAGCTGATCGGCCTGGCCAAGGACATGCAGGTGGTGGGCGAAGCCGGCAACGGCGAGCAGTTGCTCGAGGCCTTGCGTCATACACCCTGCGAGGTGGTGCTGCTGGATATCTCCATGCCCGGCGTGAACGGCCTGGAGGCGATCCCTCGCATCCGTGCACAGCACAACCCGCCGTCGATCCTGATGCTGTCGATGCATGACGAGGCGCAGATGGCCGCCCGAGCCCTCAAGGCCGGTGCCGCCGGCTACGCCACCAAGGACAGCGACCCGGCCCTGTTGCTCACCGCCATCCGGCGGGTGGCCGGGGGCGGGCGCTACATCGACCCGGCGCTGGCCGACCGCATGGTCTTCGAGGTCGGCCTGACCGAGACCCGGCCACTGCATACCCTGCTGTCGGAGCGCGAATTCTCGGTGTTCGAGCGACTGGCCCAGGGTGCCAATGTCAACGACATCGCCCAGCAGCTGGCGCTCTCCAGCAAGACCATCAGCACCCACAAGGCGCGGCTGATGCAGAAGCTCAAGGTGAACTCCCTGGCGGAGCTTGTGAAGTACGCCATGGAGCACAAGCTGGTGTGAGTGTTCTGTTCGCGACAGCTGTGATCTTCGGCCCAGCCCTGGGCCTGCGGGAGCGGGGTTACCCGCGAAAGGGCCGGGCCTGCGGTTCGCGTTGCCTGGGCTGACCTCGTCGCGGGTACACCCGCCCCCACAGCGGGCGATGCTGGGCTGGCGTGCTATCCCAATCCCGCCATCCTTGTAGGGATCGCCCTACAATAAATCTTCCATCCGGATGATGGCATTCTCTCAGCACCCCCGATTTTCGGGGGCTTGCACCTTCTCTAGTCTTTGCCTACGCAGTCATTCCAACAAGAAGGTGCAGGCATGAGCGAGGCGAATTCGAACGCTGCCACCGGCGAGATCCTGGTCAGCTTCCGCGGTGTGCAGAAGAGCTACGACGGCGAATCGCTGATCGTCAAAGACCTCAACCTGGACATCCGCAAGGGCGAGTTCCTTACCCTGCTCGGCCCGTCCGGCTCGGGCAAGACCACCAGCCTGATGATGCTGGCAGGCTTCGAGACCCCTACTGCCGGCGAAATCCAGCTGGCCGGGCGCTCGATCAACAATGTGCCGCCGCACAAGCGCGACATCGGCATGGTGTTCCAGAACTACGCGCTGTTCCCGCACATGACCGTGGCCGAGAACCTGGCCTTCCCCCTCACCGTGCGCAACCTGAGCAAGACCGACATCAGCGAGCGGGTCAAGCGGGTACTGACGATGGTCCAGCTGGATGCATTCGCCAAGCGCTACCCGGGCCAACTGTCCGGCGGCCAGCAGCAACGCGTGGCCCTGGCCCGCGCCCTGGTGTTCGAGCCGCAACTGGTGTTGATGGACGAGCCGCTCGGTGCGCTGGACAAACAGCTGCGTGAGCACATGCAGATGGAGATCAAGCACATCCACCAGCGCCTGGGCGTGACCGTGGTCTATGTGACCCACGACCAGGGCGAGGCGCTGACCATGTCCGACCGGGTGGCGGTGTTCCACCAGGGCGAAATCCAGCAGATCGCTCCGCCGCGCACCCTCTACGAAGAGCCGCGCAACACCTTCGTGGCCAACTTCATCGGCGAGAACAACCGCCTCAACGGCACCTTGCTGTCCCGTGAAGGCGACCGCTGCCAGGTCCAGCTGGCTCGTGGGGAGCGGGTCGAGGCACTGGCGGTGAACGTCGGCGAGGCCGGCGAACCGGTGACCTTGTCGATCCGCCCCGAGCGCGTGCGCCTCAATGGCCACAGCGAGCGCTGCGTCAACCGATTCTCCGGCCGCGTGGCCGAGTTCATCTACCTGGGCGACCACGTGCGGGTGCGCCTGGAGGTCTGCGGCAAGGGCGACTTCTTCGTGAAGCAGCCGATCGCCGAACTCGACCCGGCGCTGGCCGTGGGCGATGTGGTACCGCTTGGCTGGGAGGTGGAGCACGCCCGCGCGCTCGATCCGATTGCCGAAGCCCATTGATGGTTTGCTTCACCAACCCTGTACTGTGGAGAGAACAATAATGCACAAGCAGTTGAAACTGACCGCCCTGGCCCTCGGCTTGTTTGCCGCTGGCCAAGCCCTGGCCGCGGACCTGACCGTGGTGTCCTTCGGTGGCGCCAACAAGGCTGCCCAGGTCAAGGCGTTCTACGAGCCATGGGAGAAGGCAGGCAAGGGCAAGATCGTCGCCGGTGAGTACAACGGCGAGATGGCCAAGGTCAAAGCCATGGTCGACACCAACAGCGTCTCCTGGAACCTGGTGGAAGTGGAGTCGCCTGAGCTGGCACGAGGCTGTGACGAGGGCATGTTCGAAGAGCTGGATCCGGCCCTGTTCGGCAACGAGGCTGACTACGTGCCGGGCGCCATCCAGCCTTGCGGCGTAGGCTTCTTCGTGTGGTCCACCGTACTGGCCTACAACGCCGACAAGCTCAAGACCGCCCCTACCAGCTGGGCCGACTTCTGGGATACCCAGAAATTCCCGGGCAAGCGCGGCCTGCGCAAAGGCGCCAAGTACACCCTGGAGTTCGCCCTGATGGCCGACGGCGTGGCGCCGAAGGACGTTTACAAAGTGCTGGGCACCAAAGAGGGCCAGGACCGCGCCTTCAAGAAACTCGACCAGATCAAGCCGAGCATCCAGTGGTGGGAAGCGGGCGCACAGCCGCCGCAGTACCTGGCCTCGGGTGACGTGGTCATGAGCTCGGCCTACAACGGCCGGATCGCCGCAGTGCAGAAAGAAAGCAACCTCAAGGTGGTCTGGAACGGCGGCATCTACGACTTCGACGCTTGGGCCATTCCGAAAGGCGCGAAGGATACCGACCTTGCGAAGAAGTTCATCGCCTTCAGCGTGCAGCCCGAGCAGCAGAAGACCTACTCCGAGAACATCGCCTACGGCCCGGCCAATGCCAAGGCTGTGAGCCTGCTGTCGGACACGGTGAAGAAGGACATGCCGACCACGCCTGAGAACATCGCCAACCAGGTGCAGATCGATGTGGCCTTCTGGGCCGACAACAGCGAGCAACTGGAGCAACGCTTCAACGCCTGGGCGGCGAAGAAGTAAGCCGCGCCGACGGAGCGCCGGCCACCGCGCCGGCGCTCATCGTTCCCCAGATTTTCGGAGTTCGCCATGGCCATTGCAGTGCCCCTGAACGAAGGCGCAGGTAAAAGTCTCAAGCAGCGCCTCAAGCATGCCGAGCGGGTCAACCGTTGGAAGGCGCAGGCGTTGATCGCGCCGCTGGCGCTGTTCCTGTTGCTGGTGTTCCTGGTGCCGATCGCGGCACTGCTGTACAAGAGCGTCGGCAATCCCGAGGTGGTCAGCGGCCTGCCGCGCACCGTCGAGGCCATCGCGCAGTGGGACGGCAAGGGCCTGCCAGGCGAGGACGTGTACAAGGTGCTCAGCGAGGACCTGGCCGAGTCGCGCAAGAAGCAGACCCTGGGCGATCTTTCCAAACGCCTGAACATGGAGCTGGCCGGTTACCGCAGCCTGCTGGCCAAGACCGCACGGGCACTGCCGTTCAAGGCCGAGCCCGCTTCCTATAAAGATGCCATGCAGACGCTCGACGAGCGTTGGGGCGACCCTGCGTACTGGCAGGCGATCCGTCGCAACACCAGTGCGGTCACGCCGTTCTACCTGCTGGCGGCACTGGACCATCGTATCGACGACCTCGGTGAGCTGGCCAAGGCCACGCCGGACCAGGCCATCTACCTGGACATCTTCACCCGTACCCTGTGGATGGGCGTGGTCATCACCGTGATCTGCCTGGTCCTGGCCTACCCGCTGGCGTATCTGCTGGCCAACCTGCCGACCCGCCAGAGCAACCTGCTGATGATCCTGGTGCTGCTGCCGTTCTGGACCTCGATCCTGGTGCGGGTGGCGGCGTGGATCGTGCTGTTGCAGTCGGGCGGCCTGATCAACAGCGCGTTGATGGCGATGGGCATCATCGATGAGCCTCTGGAACTGGTGTTCAACCGTACCGGCGTGTACATCTCCATGGTGCACATCCTGCTGCCGTTCATGATCCTGCCGCTGTACAGCGTGATGAAGGGGATCTCGCCCAGCTACATGCGTGCGGCTATCTCCCTGGGCTGCCATCCGTTCGCCAGCTTCTGGCGTGTGTATTTCCCGCAGACCTATGCGGGCGTGGGGGCCGGGTGCCTCCTGGTGTTCATCATCTCTATCGGCTACTACATCACCCCGGCGCTGCTTGGAAGCCCGAACGACCAGATGGTCAGCTACTTCGTCGCCTTCTATACCAACACCAGCATCAACTGGGGCATGGCCACCGCCCTGGGCGGGTTGTTGCTGCTGGCCACCGTGGTGCTGTACCTGATCTATAGCTGGCTGGTCGGCGCCAGCCGCCTGCGCCTGAGCTGAGGAGCCCTGTCATGCTGAGTCCTTACATGTCGCCCGTGGAGCGGGTCTGGTTCTACAGCCTGCGTATCCTCTGCGGTCTGATCCTGCTGTTCCTGGTACTGCCGGTGCTGGTGATCGTGCCGCTGTCGTTCAACAGCGGGAGCTTCCTGGTGTACCCACTGCAAGGTTTCTCGCTGCACTGGTACCAGGACTTCTTCGCTTCCGCCGAGTGGATGCGCTCGCTGAAGAACAGCATCATCGTCGCCCCGGCGGCCACAGTGCTGGCCATGGTGTTCGGCACCCTGGCGGCCATCGGTCTGACCCGTGGGGACTTCCCCGGCAAGTCGCTGGTGATGGCGCTGGTGATTTCTCCGATGGTTGTACCGGTGGTGATCATCGGTGTGGCCAGCTACCTGTTCTTCGCACCGCTGGGCATGGGCAACAGCTTCGTTTCGCTGATTCTGGTGCATGCGGTGCTGGGTGTGCCGTTCGTCATCATCACGGTGTCGGCGACGCTGCAGGGCTTCAACCAGAACCTCGTGCGGGCAGCCGCCAGCCTTGGCGCTTCGCCGCTGGTGACCTTCCGTCGGGTGACCTTGCCGCTGATTGCGCCTGGGGTGATCTCCGGAGCGCTGTTCGCCTTCGCGACATCCTTCGACGAAGTGGTGGTGACGCTGTTTCTCGCCGGCCCCGAACAGGCGACCCTGCCACGGCAGATGTTCAGCGGCATCCGCGAGAACCTGAGCCCGACCATCGCCGCCGCCGCGACCTTGCTGATCGTCTTCTCGGTGATATTGCTGCTGACCCTGGAATGGCTGCGCGGGCGTAGCGAGAAACTGCGTACCCAGCAGCCGGCCTGATTTGCGTTGCCTGTACCGGCCTCTTCGCGGGCAAGCCCGCTCCTACAGGATTACCGCTGTCCATAAGGCTGCGTTGTCTCTGTGGGAGCGGGCTTGCCCGCGAAGGGGCCGGTACAGGTTGAACATGAAGATTCCGGGTACTGGCACACACTCGTGATACCAATCAGCCCCGAGCCGCCTGGCTGGGTTACAATGCGCGCCACCGTGATCTCTGCCAACAGGTGCGCCATGCAGCCCTATGCTATTGCCCCCTCCATCCTCTCCGCCGATTTCGCCCGTCTGGGTGAGGACGTCGACAAGGTGCTGGCCGCCGGAGCCGACATCGTTCACTTCGATGTGATGGACAACCACTATGTCCCCAACCTGACCATCGGCCCGATGGTCTGTACCGCCCTGCGCAAGTACGGCGTGACCGCGCCGATCGACGTGCACCTGATGGTCAGCCCGGTCGACCGCATCATCGGCGACTTCATCGAGGCAGGCGCCACCTACATCACCTTCCACCCCGAAGCATCCCAGCACATCGACCGCTCCCTGCAACTGATCCGTGACGGCGGCTGCAAGGCTGGCCTGGTGTTCAACCCGGCCACCAGCCTGGATGCGCTGAAGTACGTGATGGACAAGGTCGACATGGTGCTGCTGATGAGCGTCAACCCAGGCTTCGGTGGCCAGAAGTTCATCCCGGGCACCCTCGACAAGTTGCGCGAAGCCCGTGCGTTGATCGATGCCAGTGACCGTGATATCCGTCTGGAGATCGACGGTGGCGTCAACGTCAACAACATCCGCGAGATCGCCGCCGCCGGTGCCGATACCTTCGTGGCCGGCTCGGCGATCTTCAATGCGCCGGACTACCGGGAAGTCATCGCCAAGATGCGCGCCGAACTGGCCCAGGCCCGCCCATGAGTGGCTTCGAGCAGCTGTTCCCGGGAACGCTGCCCAGGCTGGTGATGTTCGATCTGGATGGCACCCTGATCGATTCCGTCCCCGACCTGGCTGGCGCCGTGGATCGCATGCTGCTCCAGATGGGGCGCCCGCCCGCTGGCCTGGAGGCGGTACGCCACTGGGTCGGCAATGGCGCCCAGGTACTGGTCCGCCGCGCCTTGGCCGGTGGCCTGGATCATGACGCCGTCGACGACGCCCTGGCCGAGCAGGGCCTGGCCCTGTTCATGGAGGCCTACGGCCAAAGCCACGACCTGACGGTGATCTACCCCGGTGTGCGCGACACCCTGCGCTGGCTGCGCAAGCGCGGCGTGGAGATGGCGCTGATCACCAACAAGCCCGAACGCTTCGTCGGGCCGTTGCTCGACCAGATGAAGATCGGGCGCTACTTCCGCTGGATCATCGGCGGCGACACCCTGCCCCAGAAAAAACCCGACCCGGCGGCGCTGCTGTTCGTCATGAGCATGGCCGGCGTGCGCCCTGACCAGGCGTTGTTCGTGGGCGACTCGCGCAGCGATGTGCTGGCGGCAAAGGCGGCGGGAGTCAAGTGCGTGGGCCTGACCTACGGCTACAACCATGGCCGGCCGATCGACGAGGAGTCGCCCAGCCTGGTCATCGATGACCTGCGTGCGTTGTTGCCAGGTTGCTTAGTCCCGGCCACTGGGATAACGTTGGCGAACCTTCAGGCCTCACAAGACAGAGAGTCCACCGTGGCGGTTATCGGCAAATTCTGGATGAAAGTCATCAAGGCCTTGGCCCGCTGGCGCTGGCGCGCCTGACTTCTGCCCGCCGGCGCCTGCCGGTCCGTCCGCTTGCCCGATCCCACTTCTGCTTGCCACGAGGCTACCCATGACCCGCGAAGAATTCCTGCGCCTGGCCGCTGCCGGCTACAACCGCATTCCCCTGGCCTGTGAAACCCTGGCCGACTTCGATACGCCGCTGTCGATCTACCTGAAGCTTGCCGATCAACCCAACTCCTACCTGCTCGAATCCGTGCAGGGCGGCGAGAAGTGGGGCCGTTACTCGATGATCGGCCTGCCATCGCGCACCGTGCTGCGGATCCATGGCTACCACGCCAGCATCCTGCAGGACGGCGAGCAGGTGGAAAACCACGACGTGGAAGACCCGCTGGCCTTCGTCGAGGCGTTCAAGGATCGCTACAACGTCGCCGACATCCCGGGCCTGCCGCGCTTCAATGGCGGCCTGGTCGGCTACTTCGGCTACGATTGCGTGCGCTATGTGGAAAAGCGCCTGGGCGCCTGCCCGAACCCGGATCCGCTGGGGGTGCCGGACATCCTGCTGATGGTTTCCGATGCCGTGGTGGTGTTCGACAACCTGGCCGGCAAGATGCACGCGATCGTGCTGGTCGACCCTGCCGAGGAAGGCGCCTACGAGCAGGGCCAGGCGCGACTGCAGGGCCTGCTGGCCAAGCTGCGTGAGCCGATCACTCCTCGCCGCGGTCTGGACCTGAGCGGCCCGCCCGCCGCCGAGCCGGAGTTCCGCTCCAGCTATACCCGCGAGGACTACGAGAACGCGGTCGGGCGCATCAAGGAATACATCCTGGCCGGCGACTGCATGCAGGTGGTGCCCTCCCAGCGCATGTCCATCGACTTCAAGGCTGCGCCCATCGACCTGTACCGGGCGCTGCGCTGCTTCAACCCGACGCCCTACATGTATTTCTTCAACTTCGGCGACTTCCATGTGGTCGGCAGTTCGCCTGAAGTGCTGGTGCGGGTCGAGGACAACCTGGTCACCGTGCGTCCCATCGCCGGGACCCGCCCACGCGGCGCCACCGAGGAAGCCGACCGGGCGCTGGAAGACGACCTGCTCTGCGACGACAAGGAGATCGCCGAGCACCTGATGCTCATCGACCTGGGCCGCAACGATGTGGGGCGCGTGTCGTCCACCGGCAGCGTGCGCCTGACCGAGAAGATGGTCATCGAGCGCTACTCCAACGTGATGCACATCGTCTCCAACGTCACGGGGCAACTGCGTGAAGACCTGACGGCCATGGACGCCCTGCGCGCCATCCTGCCGGCCGGCACCCTGTCGGGGGCGCCGAAGATCCGCGCCATGGAGATCATCGACGAGCTGGAGCCGGTCAAGCGCGGCGTCTACGGCGGCGCCGTGGGTTACCTCGCCTGGAACGGCAACATGGACACCGCCATCGCCATCCGCACCGCGGTGATCAAGGACGGCGAGCTGCACGTGCAGGCCGGTGGCGGCATCGTCGCCGACTCGGTGCCGGCCCTGGAGTGGGAAGAAACCATCAACAAGCGTCGGGCGATGTTCCGCGCGGTGGCCCTCGCCGAGCAGACCTCCAGAGGCTGAACAAGCGTGGTCCATGAGCCCGGCGGGCCATCAGGTGCTCCCGGATTCAAGAGGTTCGCTTCAGATGCTACCGATGAACGCTAATCAGCATTGGCTTCCGTTGGTGTCCACTAGCGTCTATGGAGCTTACTGAGACTCACCAGATTCGGTGTTTGTGAATATTTTGCCCTTGGCCGATGCCTGGATGATCTTAATGAGGGCGTATCCGACAAGGACAAGATCCTTCAATTGGAAGAAGAAAATGTTCCGCTCATCCTTGACCCATTGGGGTTCATGGAGTGGTTATTGTCGTTTGAGTTCGAGTGGTGGGGCATGGACGAAGGGCGCGAGATCTGCCCTGGATCACGGATCCAGGGCATGGCGTAGCGACATTACTCTTTGACTTGTTTGAACAGCGTCTCAAACGCTGAGCTTTGGATGCGTTCGTGCATGAAGTGGTAGGTCACGCTGTCCTCTTCGATTTGGGCTTGAGCGGTCACCTTGCTGAAGCCTTGTGTCAGCACGATTGCCTGCCGAAGTACCGTGGCCCTGATCCACGGATCAAAAAATGCGTACGTGGCTCGATATAGGGATTTCAGTTGCGTACCGGAAGTATCTACCGCAAATTTCAGTGCAGGTAGATACGTGGGATGAATGACATCGCCGTCATCGATTCCTGGAGCCATGTAGAAGCAGGTGGCCGAGGTACGTCCCTTCATGAGGTGTGACCACAGCGCGCAATCGGCCCCGCGGACTTCCGGCAAGAAGCCTGGATGGATATGGATGTACTTGAGTTGCTTCAGCTCAAGCAGCTTGCGGGGAACAATGCCTCCACCCGTGAACAGGATTTGGGTTTCCGGGAGTGCGGCGAGATGTCGGTAGAGGGTTTCGTCAGCCAGATCGTCAACCAACAGTTGCTCCACGTTGGAAGAGTATTCGCTCAATTCACGTAGCGCCAGAGCGTCATCGATGGCGCTCGTGGATACACCGAACCCTTTCTCGACCTCGGTCCTTATGCTCCGGCACAGGTTTGCCTCGCTACGCTGAAGCACGTTTGACCAGTGATGGATGCTATTGCGCTGCTTGTACTGAGCATAGGCCAAACGCAGGGGCCCAGGGAGGAAGCGGCCCACGGGCTTTTTGCTCGCGAGGTCCTTTCTGGATACCAGTTGAATGATTTTTTCGGCCTTCAGGCCCATGTCTTTCAGCATCGCCAGGTAGGCGCGTGCGATAGGCCCTTCCCAGAACAGTACGGTAACCGTCAATGTGTTACCTGGCAGTATGGTGCTGCTTTTGTCATGCGCTGCGACAGGGGAGGCTTCCGTATGCGTATGCTGCTGGAAGAACTGGGTGGTAGTGGAATGGACAAGCTCGACCAGATCTTTATCCAGTTCAATGTTTCGAGCCTTCAGAAAATCCAGAAGCTTGAGTGCTGCATTGAGGCGCTTTATCGCACTGGTGGGCCGTTGAGCTTCCATCAGGCGTCGCATGTCCTTCAATAGAAGGGGGAGTGCCAATATCATCAGCTCCGGGGCTAGCAGATTGCTGCTGGCTCTACCACCGCTGATCAGGTAGCTCTCATACAGGCATTTCGAGATTTCAATGCGTTTGGAGAGAAACTCAAGCGTTGCAATCTCTTCCTCTGACCATTGTACTTGCCGGGCGCAAGCAATCAGTTTTGTCGCTGTGTCGAAATCCACCTGTTTGAGGGGGGGCGGGATAGTGGACGGCACGTAGCGGCTGATGTGGCTGTCGATCATTATGCTGGCTCAACCCTTGACTATTTTTTGATGCACCACCTGAAGGAGGTTGGCGACGGTCCAGTACAAAACCATTCCAGAGGGGAACGAGTAGAACAGAATGAAGAAACCAAGCCCCATTAGGCCGGAGGATATCGCCTGTCGTACCGAAAACTGGCCGTCAGATGCAGAGGTAAACTTGATGCTCAGCAAGGTGGTAAACGCCATCAGCACCGGTAAGAGGTTGAAGTAGGCGCCGAATAGCGGCAGGTCAACTCCCAGTGGAAAGAGCTGGTCGGGCTCGGCCAGTGTCTTGATCCAGAGGAAAGAGGCTTCGCGCAGTTCGAAGGTCTGCCCCAGCAGGTGGAAGAGAGCGACAAAAATCGGCACCTGAAGGAGCACGATCAGCAGTGGTTTCAAACCGGCCAGCGGGTTGACCTGATGGCTCTCATAGAGTTGAAGAATGCGTTCACTTTGTTCGCCACCCTTATAGTTGCGGCGGATTTCCTGCAGCTCAGGTTGAATCTTCGCCTGGATCGCCTCGAATTTCTTTTGTGCGGAGATGGCGTTCCTGGCTATGGGATACATGGCCAGTCGTACCAGGACTGCCAGCAGGATGATTGCGATGCCCCAGTTGCCAACGATCTGCTGGATGAACTGCAGCACATGCATGATTCCCAGGGTCAGTGCGCGCATCCAGTTCCAGAGATTGGGGAACATCAAGCCACCCAAGTCGGGCTTTTCGGCGGTGAGCGCCTGGTAGGCTTTGCCGCCGCCAAAGACGCTCCACTCGTAGGTCTGGTTGCGAGCACCTTCGGATACGGGCAAGAGGATGTTGACGGTAGTCTGGAAGGGGCTCAGTGCCGCCTGCTCTTCAGGCAGGGCTGGAGTGCTGGCTTGCCAGGTGGTGCGCTTGGCGTTGTCGTTCACGGCACCTACGATCAGTGCCAGATATCGACTCTGCAAGCCGACCCAGTCCGTTTGCCCGGTGTCCGTGGAAGAGAGGTTCGACGCGCCTTTGTCTCCCAGGCGCTGTGTCACCACGCCATTGGAATTGTGATAGACCAGTTCGGTGAAGGAATAGATGCTCTGCCCCATGCCCAGCCCTTGAGCAGGTACTTCACCCAGCCCCGGTCCGGCTTGCAGTTCGAGATGGTCGCTGGTCGAGGCCGGCAAGCCCTTTAGGTCCAGCTCCACTTTGAAGTCCGCCCGCCAGCTCTGCTCCCGCAGATGCCAGGTCTTCCTGAGGACGAAAGGCAGGTCCGGATGCTCCAGTGCGAGCACCAAGGTATTGGAAGATTGCTCCAGTACTTTCCAGCCGCCAGCCAACTTTTCCCATTCACGCAGGTCTTTGTCGGCTAGTTCACCGTTCAAGATAAACAGGCGCCCCGCGGGGGAGGCCATGTCTTGGGCCTGACCGGTGGAGTCGTGCAGTCCAGGCAGTCGCCAGTGCATTACCGATGCGTCCGCGAGATTGAACTCCAGGTCAAGGTTGGCGTTGGCGAGATTGGCTGGTGTGAAGGCGAAGGCGCCGCTCGCTTGAGTGAACAGCAGGAAAAACCAGACCAGCCACTTGGCCGGGAGGGGGGACTTGTACTTGAACATAAGTGGGTTTCTGGCTGGGTCGGCAAGAAGTTGAACAAGATGGGGAAGCGTAAATCATCCATGACCTGGCAACTCAGCCCGCCATGCTGCAGTTGGCGGGCTGAAGATGCCTGGATTTGATTTACTTCTTGTCAGAGTGCTCTTCTTTTTTGATGGTGTTCTTGCGCAGCCCCAGGAAGCGCAGCAGACGGTGCCAGTAGAGTTTCAGAACCATGGCAATGGCTGCCAGGGCCCCCAAAATACCTTGCAGCATTGCGCTGCCGGTGCCCGGGTCGAGGTAGGCGAAGGCATTGATTGGCAGAAGCACCAGGCACAGCAAGGCCACTATGGAGAAATTAGTCTTTTGCATAGAGATAATCTTCACTGGTTAATTAAGGTTGTTAAATAGGCTGCGGCGGTATCACCACTTTTACCTGTGTTGAATATCCAGCGCTGGCGAGCCGCACGCAGTGTTGCCTGCCATTTTTCGGAGTCGGCGGCCATTGCCTGGGCAATGTCCCCCAGCTGGTTCAATTTATCTGTGGGAACGACCACGCCCAATTGCCTGCGCACCTGAACCTCGAGCGGCTCGAGGCCGATCTGGGCGTAGTCGGGATTGAGGACTTTGCGCGGTACATCTGCAAAAATGACTGGGCGCTCCAGGCCGAAGGCGAACTCCAGAGCGGCGCCGGACCAGTCGCTGAGCATGATATCTGAACTGAGCAACGAGGCGTTGCTATCGCCATCCTCATCCAGACGAAACAACGGCTCATTCCTGTACTGCTCGGCAATCTCGTCCAGGGTTGCCGATGCGAATTTGCGCGTACGTGGGTGCGGGCGAAGAATGACACGAAGACCAGATTCGATGAATGGCCTGACGGCATCAATCCCGTGGGTTTCGATCAGGCCATTCTGGCCCCAAGTCGGTGCGATCAGTACCTGGATTGGCAAGCCATTGGCTGCCAGGGGGCCGGGGTTACCATTCTTGATGATGGTATCGAGCCGACCGTAGCCATGCTCGACCAGTTTCTTCGCTGGCAAGCTCAGGGCCTGCTCGCGCGCCCGGGTTTCTTCGGCGTGGTGAGGGCCCACGCAGAGGATGGAGTCGAAATGATCGAACGCCTCGGCACGGTAGATCATGTGCGTGCTGACTATCGAGTGGTGCAGGTAGGCGTAATGCACCGAGAAGGGCGAGCGCTTGATGTGGAAGCTCTGTAGATCCGGCATGGTCATCAGCAGTACATCGACATCCAGCGTCGAAAAGAACAGCGTACGCATGCTGCCCTCGCCGATGTAGAACGCGCGCATGCCGACAGGTGGGGAAAGCAGCAACGGATCGTCTTGCGCCGAGGTCACGTACAGGACCGGCACATCGTGATTGGCCTGCAGGGCGCGGAATACCGGCTCGAAGTGCGACCAGTAGCCTTTGCCTTCAGAGTAGAAGACAACCTGGCGTTCTTCGCGAGGCACGCGCTTGAACGCCTGAAGGCCTTTCCACTCCCTGTGCATTCTGCGTAATGCGGCGAACATACTCAGTCCTCAAGCCGGATGAAAGTATCCAGCTGCCCCGTGCGGAGCATCTCGTGATACTGATCCAGGTCTTCCACTGTGTCGACTTCCAGCCAGCCGTTGTCGGTGAATGCGGCGCGGGCGGTCCAGCCACTGTCGATGAGACTTTGCAGGAAAGTTGTCATGTACATGTTGTCGAAGTCTTTGCCGTCGCGCAGCACTGTGCGGTCCATTTTGTGCCAGGCTTCGCGGAAAGCTGCCACGTGATCGCCGCGGACTTTAATCAGCCCCATGTACTGCCCCTGGACTTCGCTATAGTCCTTGGGCTTCTTGCCTAATTCGGTAATGCAGTTGTCGCTGTTCAGCTTCAGGGTTTCGGCATCCGCAAGCGGATTTTCCATACGGATCTGCCAGAACCGGCGCCATTCCCTGTCGATGGAGATTGCCAGCGGGGCGTCGGTGGCCAAAAGACTTTCCAGTACGGACGTTTGATAGATAATGTCGCCGTAGGCGATCAGCAGGTCTTCCCCATCCACCATCCGCTCTTGCGCATAAAAGAGTGTCGAGACCATGTTTGTCTCAGCGAAGCGAGGGTTGACCAATACGTCCAGCCCTTCAGCCTGTAGGCAATCCGCGCGATAACCACCGATCAGGGTGATGTCATTCAACCCCTTGGCCCGCAACACCTGCAGTTGGCGGTGCAGCAGCGGCCGTCCCTGAAGCTGTACGAGGCATTTAGGGCGTTCATCAGTATAGGGGCGCAGACGGGTGCCCTGCCCGGCGGCCAGAATGATTACGCGCATTGTTTGTCCTTGATTGAAAAAAGATGACGAATGAGACGAGCGTCGTGATCACCATTGCCGGAAGGGCGTTCGGGGTGCCACATGATGGCCGTCCACGGCAGTTGTTCGTGGACGGCTGCCTCGATGGAGCCGTCACCCGCGCGAATGCGAGCATTCAGGCTTTTCGCCAGGCCACCGGGGGCAATGCCCCAATTGTGAAAGCTGTTGACCTCGGTGTACTGGCTGAAGTATTCGTCAGCTTCGAGGCTGGAGACACGGTGTACGCAACCGGCATGGCCTTCGATCGGTGCCATGCTGCCGCCGAGAAAATGGTTGAGCATCTGCATGCCCCGGCAGACAGCCAGAACTGGCAGGCGTTCGGCGTGAGCGATGGACAACAGGGTGGTTTCGGTACGATCACGCTCCACAGAAATGTTGGTTGCATTGGGTAGGTGGGACAGATCATTGCCGCCACTCAGGATCAGGCCGGAGACGTTCTGACGTTCCAGCCAGGCGCCTGGGCTCGCCAAACCGTTGGGAACCGGCACTAGGTAGACGCCCAGCGCTTCCATCATGGGCGCCCAGCGTTGGTCGAGGCAATCTCTGCGCTCTCCGTGGCCGGCGATCTGCTCAACTCGCTGGGTGATGGCGATCCGCATCAGTGAATCACCCGAATGATCCGGTTGCCGGCGTTCAGGTCCAGCACCTTGGCGGCAGCCAGAGCCCGATATTGGGTTTCCCCGACACCGAGCGCAGCGGGCAGGCCGAACTCGGCGGCACGGATCGCCATGTGCGAGTTGGCACCGCCATACATAGTGATCAAGCCGGCAATTTGACGGCCGAACAGCCAGTCGTAACCAGGGTCGGCCCGTTGTATCAGAGCGATCTTGCCGGCCAGGTCCTGCTCGTTGTTGTTCTCGCTCAGGTCCACGCAAATCGCGCGTACCTGCCCGGTGCCGACAAAGTTGGGGTGGGTCGCAGGATAGAGGAACACATTCAGGTCTTCGCTGGAGCAGAGCAGAGGAGGCAACTCCACCGCCTGGGTCTGTTCATGCCGGACTTTACTGAGCTGGACTTCCTCGCGCAGCCTCTCACCGAGCTCGGTAGGGTCGATGGCATGCTTGCGCAGCGCCAGAATGGCTTCGATATCCAGGTAAGCCAGTTCTTCACGCGACACTCCCAGCGGCTGGGCCCAGTTGACCAGTTCGTCGAGCGCCAGCGAAAGGTTGCGGGTGAAGGCGAACTTGGAATATTCGCGGCCTTCGATCGCTTGCCGCAGGAAGCACTCCAGCTCCTCGCTGTCGTACCTCATGCCCTGTTTGGCCAGCGCGGAGACGAAGCGCGACCGCGCCTGTTGCCAAAGCTGCCCGGAGGAGGACGTCGGTGTCGAGTGTTGAGTCGCGACGCTGTCGATGATCGGTTTGAGAAAGCGTTCAGGATCCGCACGATAGTTCAGCGAATTGATATCATAAGTGCCGGGACGCAGATGCCCGTACTTTTCGACGAATGCTTTCCAGCTCAACTCTCCGCTGGCGCAGTTTTCGGCGTCGTTGGTCAGCATGTGGCCGACAGTTCGGATGGAGTTCAGGAAGTCTTCCATCTCGGCTTCGCTGAGTACGCCGGTGCTGACCGCAGAGCGCAACAAGGTGACGGCGACAAAGGCGCTACGCGCAAGATGGGCGAAGGGCAGGGTGCCGTATTTGCGGCAGTCATAGAGTAGCGCCCAGGCTTTCTCCAGCGCTGGCATCGAGCATGTGCGTAATGCTTCGAAGCGCTGCTCGAGCTTTTCGATTTGCGCCAGATCTTGCGCACTGCGCAGCACCGCGTTTGAGCTGATGGTGCGCAGACCTTCTCGCAGTTGATCGATTTCCGCTTTCGAGAATCCACCTTCATCGTGTAGGCGGTCACGCCAGCGATCGAAATCCAGTGCGAAACAGGTCGGCACGACATCGAATTCGACCTTGTCGTGCAAATGGGGGTGACGCTCCAGCCAAGCCAGATAGAAATCGGCCAGCCGGGTGGCGAGTTGCTCGCTCAGCTCCTTGGGAATGAAGGAGTTGAAGCTGGCGCGGATGTCCACATACGGGTGGCCGGCAAAGCTGACCAGCAAGGGAGAAGGGCGCACATCACGGTAGCCGTACTCGGCCCGCTGTGTTGCCCAGGTTTCATCCATGATCAGGTGCTTGTAGAGGCTGACCGCGAGGGGCTGTGGCTTGGTGCCGATGATCTCGGCGGGGTTCCAGTCCGGCATGATGCCGAACAACGCGCGGTTGCCAACAACGAAGGGGGGAGGGGTTTGCAGCGACTCGAACTGTCTGCGAGCCTGGTCCATGTGACGGAAGATGCCCTCGTCTCCCCCATCCCACTTGGTGTGAACCACCGCGATCGGACGAACCTGCAAGATGTGCAGCCCGGCATCGGTGGTTATCGCGAACTCCACATCCAGCGAGTCATATCCCAGCAGCGATTCGATCTCCCGAAGTGCCGGCAGCAGGCTGCGCAGATTGTCCGGAATGTTGGCGCTCTGGGTATCTGCATTTCGTTGCATTACCAAGGTCTTGTGGTTGTCACTGGTGCCGCTGGTGATGGACTCCGTGCTGCCGCTGGTGTCGTCGTAGTTGACTTGGTAATACGGCGCGCCGTTGCTCAGGCTGCGGGTGAACGCGACGCCACTGGCGATGACGTTCGCCAGCATTGGTTGGACCAGGACCTGGTTTTCCAGATTGTTGTCGGTGTAGGAGCTTATAACGTGCTCGATGGCAGACTGCAGGGTGTTCGAATCACGCCCATCGATATTCAGCAGGCTGGTATAGGCCCCCGCGTTGGAGTTGCTGAAACCGTCTTCCGACAGCGCACTACTGCGAATCACCAAGTGCTGGTCAGGGAAGTGCTTCTGGATGTCGAGCAGTACCTGCTTGGTGTTTCCGCGCCATTCGCCCACGGTGAAGCTGACCTGGTCTTCGATTCGACTGGATTTGACCATGCAACGCAGACGTCGGAGGGTCTGGGCTTTGGTACCCAGAACAAAGTGCGCGAGGTCTCTAGGTTCGTTCAGCTCTGCCCAGTCACCCTGGACATCGACGGCCTCCACAGTCAGGCCATTGCAGCGCAGTGTCTCGATCAAGTCTGAGAGATTGCCCTTCTGGAACTGTTGTTGGAGGGCGGCTCTGTGTTCCTGAAGGAACCTGATTGCCCTGGGGCCGAAATGGGCGCAGCCGACAAACTCGGCTGACGCTAGGCTAGAGGGGATGTCGGCTCCGAGCCGTGTGATGTTTTGCTTGTGCAGCGAGACCTTTTCGCAGCGCTGCAGGTCCGCACGGGTGCGTCCCACATAGCGAGTACGCCAGTTGCTGTCCACCGCGACGCAGATATCGGCCTGGGCTTCCGTCAGCGCGGCGACCAGGCTGCGGCGAAACAGCACGTCCGAGTAGGAAACCAGGTAATTGTGCTGGTCGCAAAGGTCGACTTGCAGGAAGGAGTAAGCGGACTGGGTGGACTGCCAGTCTTCGTTGACCCAGTAGTGAAGGTCCGGGTAGCGCTCCTGGATCGATTCGATCTTGTAGCCGCCCACGAAGTGAACATTCGACATGAGCGGCGCGGTGGCGTGGATCAGCCAGTCAATGACACGAGTATGCCCAGAGGCGCTGCGAAGTGCGGCGTGTTCATCGCCCTCGTAAGGCCTTCCGGCCCCGAGAAAAATTACCGATGACTGCATCTATACGATCCTGTTGTTCCAGAAACCGCGGTCTGGTGCCCAGATCCGCGGTTATAAATCCGTTCTCGGACTTACCAGGCGCGAGCGCCGTCAGTCCAGTAGCCGAACCCCCGGCAATTACGCAGTGGATCGAGAAGCTCAGGGTCCAGGCGTGCGACGAGCTCGCAGGATAAGGTGTTTCCGTGCGCGAGCAGCTTGTAGTTTATGCCGTCGGAGCGATAAATATATTGCGGTATGCTCTTTTCGCTGAGAGCGGGGTCCCTCGGGAGCGCCGGAATATATTTCGGGGCCAGGCCGGAGATCCACTCCTCGCTGTCGTTACCCCATTGGCTGTTCAGACCGTCGAAACCGACGCTGACAGGATATTTGCCGTTTGCTTTGCGATATGCCTCCAGAGCGTTCTTGATCTGGAGCAGATCGTCCTTGCGTTGCTGGTAAGGATGGTCCGGCGCTGTGAACACCACTTTTCCGGTGTTCTCCAAGGCCTTGGCAAAGTCTGGGGCTCGAGGAACATCGACTGTCAGGTGAGTATCGAATTCGAAGGAAGAGTTCTTGTCCTTGACAATGTTTACATGCAAGAGGGGATCAAGATCTTTTGCATCGAGATCCAGCAAGTCCAGCCCCTTGTATTGTTCACAGTGCTGGTCACCCGGTGCATGGATGCAAAGGGTCTTGGCAAGGTCGCTGAGGCTGGCCAACTTACTGTTATAGGTCAGTGTCTCGTTTACTTGGTCAGGTAATTTGAGCATCAGCAACGGACGGTAACGATTGTATCCCCACATGGGATGATCATTGATCATATAGTCTTCAGGGGAGGTCTTCAGATAACTGACCGGAGCGCCATGATCGCTCTTGACCACGATCAGGGTCTTGTCGTAAATGCCGAGGGCCTTCAGCTTTTCAATGACGGTGGCTGTTTGCTTCAGCGCACAATGTGTCTCGTTAATCAGACCCTGGTAGTTTTGGTTGCTATCGAACCATGCCTTGTCGGCACTACGGTAGTTACAGTTCTCGTCCAGATCGACAGGGAAGTGTGTATGTAACAGATGCAGGTAGCGGACACTGCGCTTGTCGCCCGCGATATGCAACTTGTCAGTGAACATCACCAGATCATCGCTTTGCAGGTTGTTCAGGGCATCCCAGCTCGGCCCCTGGTGGGACGCCAACCGTTCGCTCGTGATGTCATGCAGATATTGTTTCTTCAGCCGGAGTAGTGCATTCCTGACGAAGCTCGCGGCATGCGCTGTTCCTACCCGTGCCGCAATGTAAGGGTAAAATTCGAAGATGCTCGACGCGCGTTCGCCGAACTCCTTATCACGCAAGGATCCGGGAGCGATCGCGTCCTTCGAAACGTTGTTGAAGGCGCTGTAGATTCCATAGGTCGCCACGTCTGCGCCGTTGGCCTGCTCCCGTTGAATCGAATTGACCTGATCCTTTAGCTTTGAGGCCAGTTCGAGCGACTGGTTGGAAAGCAGGCGGAAGTTGACGTTTCCATAGACTTCGGCACGCAAGGATGCACCAGTGGCCGGGGCCAAAGAGACAGCGTTGTCGTAGAAAATGAGGTCTTTGAGAGCGACCTTGAGATCAGGGTGCTCTTCGAGGACTTGCTTGGCGACCACGCCAGCCAGCCCGTCAAAGCTCAGAACGAGCACGTTGTCCGTGCTCGACAGACCGGTAAAACGATCAATGGAAACTTCTTTTTTGGAGAAAAGGACGGGGACCGCGGAAGCCAGAGTGGTAATCGCCAGTATCAGTACGAATACCTGGGCGGCCGACTTCAGCCTGGTGTAGGTGAGCAGCGTCAGCAGTAGAGAGCCGATAGCGACCAGTGAAAGATTGAACACGTTGGTGGTCAGTTGGTCCGCAGAAACCATGCCTGCCTGCTCGACCACGGGCAGGATGAAACCGGCTATACAGCTCCAGAATAAAATGAAATAAAGAATTCCAGAGCCTATCCAGTTCAGTCGAAGCAGGGAGAAAAGTCTGGCAATTACAAAAAAAACAACGGCTGCAACGGAGGTGGCGATGAGGAGGGTGATCAGGAAATCTGAAATGGCGAAGTTAATGTCATTGATCGACAAGTAGAAGATGTAAAGTGGTACCCACAGAAAAAGGCCTGACGCTGCGCAGAGAGAAAGAAGTGCGGTTTTGGAGAGAGCGTTAGCGTTATTTCTGACAGTCACGGGATTTCCAAAATTTCGTAAGGATACTTATATATTACTGTTGGATCAATTATTGCGTCTAAAAAAGCACTGATTTTAGCAGGTTTTCATGAAAATGGAATGCAACCGACTGATGGTCTGGTGCCTGGTGAACCTGAAAAAAGTGGTTCATGCGGTTCGTTTATGGAGCATTTTTTTGCCAGCCCCCTACGGGGCGTTCGCGTCTTTCGTTTCTCTGCGGTCGCAAATCCGAAAGGTGGTGTTGCGCGACAGCCAAGGTCAGGCACTGAAGGTGTCTGGCACTGCTTCGAACCCGGTGCGGTAGGCCACTGTCGTCCAGTGATGCGCACTAGCTTGTTGGCCTGGGTATGAGCTACAACATTGGAGTGGCGTCGCATCAGTGGCGAGCGCGACACTGCGGGCTCCCTGTGGTGAGTAGAGTCGCCGGCATGGTGAGTGGCTATATTTCCTCAGCGTTCTCTGTTTCAGGAGCGGCCAAGAAAAAGCTGCCTTTACAATCGCCTAAGGAAACCCTGAAAGAAAGACCTCCTGCTTTGGCAAGATGCCCCGAGCCCTGCTGCCGGGCCACGCTATAAAGCAGATGCCCTTCGGTAGGACAAGTCGCCGCGGCCTGTGCCAGGTACAGTGTTATTGCACTGTATTGCGCGGTCGGCTACTGTGCCCGGATAGCAATGCTGAGATATCGCCGTGAACACCAGTAGCACCCTCCTGATGCGCCTCATCAAGGCTCTCGCCCGTTGGCGTTGGCGCGCCTGACTTTCTCTTTGCTGGCACTTGCCGGTCCGTTCTTGTTCGTTCCTGTTTCCTTGGCTGTTGGCCACTTACCCCAAACCCTTCGCCGCGCAAAGAAAAGCGGATATATCTGTGGGTACCATGGCGGGAACGTCAAATAAAAAGACAGTAAATTCAAGAGGTTAAAGTTAAAATGCTGCTGATGATCGACAACTACGACTCCTTCACCTACAACGTCGTGCAGTACCTCGGCGAGCTGGGTGCGCAGGTCAAGGTCATCCGCAATGACGAGATGACCATTGCTCAGATCGAAGCCCTCAACCCCGAGCGCATCGTGGTATCCCCTGGCCCCTGCACTCCCAGCGAAGCGGGCGTGTCCATCGAGGCCATCCTGCATTTTGCCGGCAAGCTGCCGATCCTGGGCGTCTGCCTGGGCCATCAGTCCATCGGTCAAGCCTTCGGCGGCGACGTGGTACGTGCCCGCCAGGTGATGCATGGCAAGACCAGCCCGGTTCACCATCGCGACCTGGGTGTGTTCGCCGGCCTCAACAACCCGCTCACCGTGACCCGCTACCATTCGCTGGTGGTCAAGCGCGAAACTCTGCCCGACTGCCTGGAGGTCACTGCCTGGACCGCCCATGCCGACGGCTCGGTCGACGAGATCATGGGCCTGCGCCACAAGACGCTGAACATCGAAGGGGTACAGTTCCATCCCGAGTCGATCCTTACCGAGCAGGGCCATGAACTGTTCGCCAATTTCCTCAAGCAGACCGGCGGCCACCGCTAAGGAGCGATCATGGATATCAAGAGCGCGTTGAGCCGTATCGTCGGACACCTGGACCTGACCACCGAGGAAATGCGCGATGTCATGCGCCAGATCATGACCGGCCAGTGCAGCGAGGCGCAGATCGGCGCCTTCCTGATGGGCATGCGCATGAAGAGCGAAAGCATCGACGAGATCGTCGGTGCGGTGTCGGTGATGCGTGAGCTGTGCAACAAGGTCGAGCTCGAAACGCTCGACGGCGTGGTCGATATCGTCGGTACCGGTGGTGACGGTGCCAACATCTTCAACGTTTCCACCGCTTCGGCATTTGTCCTGGCGGCGGCGGGGTGCCCGGTGGCCAAGCACGGCAACCGTGCGGTGTCCGGCAAGAGTGGCAGTGCCGACTTGCTGGAAGCTGCGGGTATCTACCTGAACCTGACGCCAGTCCAGGTTGCCCGCTGCATCGACAGCCTGGGGATCGGCTTCATGTTCGCCCAGACCCACCACAGTGCCATGAAGTACGCCGCCGGCCCGCGCCGTGACCTGGGGATGCGCACCCTGTTCAACATGCTTGGCCCGCTTACGAATCCGGCTGGTGTGAAACACCAGGTGGTCGGGGTGTTCACCCAGGCCCTGTGCCGCCCGCTGGCCGAAGTCCTTCAGCGCCTGGGCAGCAAGCATGTGCTGGTGGTGCATTCCAAGGATGGTCTGGACGAGTTCAGCCTGGCGGCGCCGACCTTCGTGGCCGAGCTGAAGAACGACCAGATCACCGAATACTGGGTCGAGCCCGAGGACCTTGGCATGAAGAGCCAGAGCCTGCATGGCCTGGCTGTCGAGGGGCCGCAAGCCTCGCTGGAGTTGATCCGCGACGCCCTTGGCCGGCGCAAGACCGAAAACGGCCAGAAGGCCGCCGAAATGATCGTGCTCAATGCTGGCGCGGCGCTCTATGCCGCTGACCACGCCATGAGCCTCAAGAGCGGTGTGGAACTGGCTCACGATGTGCTGCATACCGGCCTTGCCTGGGAAAAACTGCAGGAACTGGGCGCCTTTACCGCGGTATTCAAGCAGGAGAACGAAGCATGAGCGTGCCGACGGTGCTGGAGAAGATCCTCGCCCGCAAGGTCGAGGAAGTGGCCGAGCGCAGTGCCCGGGTCAGCCTGGCCGAGCTGGAGCGCCTGGCCAAGACGGCCGATGCCCCGCGTGGTTTTGCCAATGCCCTGCTTGAGCAGGCCAGGCGCAAGCAGCCGACGGTGATCGCCGAGATCAAGAAGGCGTCGCCCAGCAAGGGCGTGATCCGTGAGCACTTCGTGCCTGCCGACATCGCCGTCAGCTACGAAAAGGGCGGGGCCACCTGCCTGTCGGTGCTGACTGACGTGGATTACTTCCAGGGAGGCGATGCCTATCTGCAGCAGGCCCGCGCGGCCTGCAAGCTGCCGGTGATCCGCAAGGACTTCCTTATCGATCCATACCAGGTGGTCGAGGCCCGCGCCCTGGGTGCCGACTGCGTGTTGCTGATCGTCGCTGCGCTGGATGACGTGCGCATGGCCGAGCTGGCTGCCACCGCCAAGGATGTCGGGCTCGACGTTCTGGTGGAGGTGCATGATGGCGATGAGCTGGAGCGCGCGCTGAAGACCCTCGATACGCCGCTGGTCGGTGTCAACAACCGCAACCTGCATACCTTCGAGGTCAGCCTGGAGACCACACTCGATCTGCTGCCCCGCATTCCGCGTGACCGCCTGGCCATCACCGAGAGCGGCATCCTCAACCGTGCCGACGTGGAGCTGATGGAGATCAACGAGGTCTACTCGTTCCTGGTCGGCGAGGCATTCATGCGCGCCGAACAACCAGGGCTGGAGCTGCAGCGGCTGTTCTTCCCCGAGCGTGCGCTGAAAACCGTGGTTCAGGAACTGGACTGATCGAATCGAAGCCGGCGTTTGCCGGCTTTTTTGTTTGTCTGCCATGACAAGGATCACCGCCAACCCTGTGGGAGCGGGCTTGCCCGCGAAAGGGCCGGCATAAACAACATCAAAGGTGCAGAGATGACCGACCAACCCCTGGCCCTGACCGTCGAACAAGGCCTGCACGCCGAACAGGAGCTGTTGGCTGCCGTCTGCCGTGGCGAGCGCGAAGCCGGGGTGTTGTTCTGGCGCCCCATCGACCATGCCCTGGTGATGCCACGACGCATGAGTCGGCTGGACAACTTCGAGGCCGCCTGCTCCGAGCTGGCCATCGCCGGGTGGCCAGTGCTACTGCGTGAAACCGGCGGCGAACCTGTACCGCAATCCCACAGCACCGTGAACGTGGCGTTGGTTTATGTAGCACCCCGCAGCGAAGGCGACCACGGGCGTATCGAGAATGCCTACGAGCGTCTGTGCCTACCTCTGTGCGATGTGCTGCGTGAGTGGGGAGGCGTAGCCTCGGTCGGCGAGATCGATGGCGCATTCTGCGACGGTCGTTACAACGTCAACCTCAATGGCCGCAAGCTGGTTGGTACCGCCCAGCGCTGGCGCCAGGGGCTAGGTGGCAAGCGCGCGGTGGTGCTGGTGCATGGCGCGTTGCTGCTGGACAACGAGCGGGAATCGATGGTCGCGGCGGTCAACCGCTTCAATGAGTGCTGCGATCTGGAGCAGCGTTGCCGGGCCGACAGCCACATCGCCCTGCATGAGGTAGCGCCCGAGGTGCCGTGGTTCGCGCGTTTGAGCCAGGCCTACAGCGAAGTCATCGCGGCGATCCCCCGCGACTGAGTCTAGCGGGTGCCGTGGACCACCATGGTCTTGCCCTTGACCTGCACCAGGCTGCGCTCTTCCAGGTCCTTGAGGACGCGGCCGACCATCTCCCGGGAGCAGCCGACGATACGACCGATCTCCTGACGGGTGATCTTTATCTGCATGCCGTCCGGGTGGGTCATGGCATCGGGTTGTTTGCACAGGTCCAGCAGGCACCGGGCCACGCGTCCGGTGACATCGAAGAAGGCCAGGTCGCCGACCTTGCGTGTGGTATTGCGCAGGCGCTGGGCCATCTGGCTGCCCAATGCGTAGAGGATGTCCGGATCCTGGCGGGCCAGGTCACGGAATTTTTCGTAGCTGATTTCAGCCACTTCGCACTCGGTCTTGGCGCGGACCCAGGCGCTTCGCTGCTGCTCTTGCCCGGCGGACTCGAACAGCCCCAGTTCGCCGAAGAAGTCGCCGGTGTTGAGGTAGGCGATGATCATTTCGTGGCCGTCGTCGTCTTCGATCAGGATGGTCACCGAACCCTTGATGATGAAGGACAGCGTATCGGCCCGATCGCCCGCGCAGATGATGTTGCTCTTGGCGGTGTAGCGGCGTCGTTGGCAGTGGGCCAGCAGCTTGTCGATATTCTTGATCTTGGCGGGTAGGGCGGAGGCAACCATCACGAAGTCCTGTTCGAGGCGAGGCATGGCTTTTATAGGACGCTGGCATCGAGTGCCAGTCATTTGGCGTCAGCTTATCAGACACTGCCGATTGCCATGGTATTAAAGCGACGCGTCTTGCGCTTTTCCGAGAGTGTCACAAGGACTAAGCTGACGGCCTTTTCTCAAGTCATCAGGGAGTCCAGATACATGAAGGCACGCATCCAGTGGGCCGGTGAAGCGATGTTCCTCGGCGAGTCGGGGAGCGGCCATGTCGTGGTGATGGACGGCCCGCCCGAGGCAGGTGGTCGTAACCTGGGCGTGCGCCCAATGGAGATGCTGCTGCTTGGCCTGGGCGGTTGCAGCAGCTTCGATGTGGTGAGCATCCTGAAAAAGTCCCGACAGGCCGTCGAAAGCTGCGAAGCTTTCCTTGAAGCCGAGCGTGCCAGCGAAGACCCCAAGGTGTTCACCAAGATCCACTTGAACTTCGTGGTCAAGGGGCGTGGGCTGAAGGAGGCCCAGGTCAAGCGCGCAGTGGAGCTGTCGGCGGAGAAGTACTGCTCGGCCTCGATCATGCTCGACCGCGCCGGGGTGGAAATCACCCACGGCTACGAGATCGTCGAGCTGGGCTGATCATCCGGCGGGCGTGGGGACGCTACGCGTCCCATCGTGACAGCTCAGTCGCGCAGTGCCGGCAACGCCTGCTGCAACCAGGTCGGCAGGCGTGCCCGCAACGACTGACTCAACTGGTCGCGCCTCTTCTGGTACAGCAACCCCAGGCCGATCACCCCGAGGCCGATCAGTGTCAGCACCAGCGGGAACAGCAGCGAGTCGGCGAACACGTCATAGGACAGGTAGCCCAGATAGGCTGCCACGCCCATTGACCCGAAGACCATGAACACCGGGCGGCGCAACAGTACCGCCAGCCCCATCAGGCCAAGATTGATCAGGCAATAGAGGGCCTTGCCCAGCTCGCTCCCGTTGTCCATCAGGGTCAGCCCGCCCCAGAATGCCGCCAGCCCGGCCAGGTAGCCCCAGCCTGCATAGTCCCGGCGGGTCCGACCGTCGACCACGATGAATGCCACCAGCAACGCCAGGCCGAACCACAGCGAGACCGTGCGTCGTTGCTCCCAACTGAACGGCGAGCCGAAGAACCACTCGCTCAGGTCCATGGACATGAACCACAGGGCCACGGCCACCGGCATCACGATGAAGGGGAAGGGTACCAGCCGCAGCATCAGCAGGCCCGCCACCACCGTGGTCGCTTCCATCAGCACCCAGCCGCCCTGCACGTAGGTGTAGTACTGGTGGTAGTCGCTCTGGGTGTCATCCAATGGCCACCAGCCGATCAGGCGCTCGATGGCGAAGACCGCCAAGGGCACGATGCTCACCACGACCGCCGCCAGCACGCCGGCAGCGACGGGTTGCTCGCGGCGTTGCAGCTTCAAGGCCAGTAGCGTCAGCAGGGCGATGTAGAGTGAGGCAACGACCAGAAGCGCCGAGTCGCCGATGCTCATCCACGCTTCGGTGAGCAGCCAGCCCATGGCGCCCATGATCAGCAGGGCGCCAAAGTAAAACGCCACATGGGCAAGCTGGAAGGTGCCGCGGGTTTGCGGTTGCTGGCGCAGGAAGGCCAGCAAGGCCTGGTCCTGGCCCTGCTGGAGGATGCCGGCGTCCACGGCGCGTGCCAGATCCCTGGCGTCGAAACGTTCCGTCATGGTCGCGTCCTTAGATGCGGTAGGTGCTCTTGGTCATTACCTTGGCCATCAGGCTCATGCCAAAGCGCACCGGGGCCGGGAAGCGGTAACCGCCTGCCTCGAGCGCAGACTCGGCGTGCTGCTCTTCGTCGACGCGCATCTGCTCGAGAATCGCGCGGGATTTTTCATCTTCCTGGGGTAGTTGCTCCAGGTGTTCGTCCAGATGCTTGCACACCTGGTGCTCGGTGGCTGCGACGAAGCCCAGGCTGACCTTGTCGCTGACCAGGCCGGCGAGCGCGCCGATGCCGAAGGACATGCCATAGAACAGTGGGTTGAGCACGCTGGGATGGCTGCCCAGCTGACGGATGCGTTGCTCGCACCAGGCCAGGTGGTCGACCTCTTCCTCGGCGGCATGCTCCATGGCCTTGCGCACCTGCGGCAGCTTGGCGGTCAGGGCCTGGCCTTGGTAGAGCGCCTGGGCGCAGACCTCGCCGGTATGGTTGATACGCATGAGGCCGGCGATGTGACGGGTCTGGCTTTCATCCAGCTCGACGTCCGGTTGGACGATGGCCGGGGAAGGACGGGCAGGTTGGCCGCTGAAGGGCAGCAAGGTGCGCATGGCGCTATCGGCCTGCAGCAACAAGCGGTCGAGCGGCGAGTAGTGACGTTCGGTAGCCATCGGGCACCTCCGCTAGAGTGTGCCCGACAGTTTACCGCAATCGGGGAGGGGGCGGTTGCCCTGGATCAGCCCGGCGGCCAGTGCATCTGGCGTTGGCCGAGCACATGCATATGGATGTGGTAGACGGTCTGGCCGCCCAGCTCGTTGCAGTTCATGACCACGCGGAAGCCGTCCTCGCAGCCGAGTTCCCTGGCCAGGCGTTGGGCCGTGAACAGGATATGGCCGGCCAGGGCCTTGTCGTCTTCGGTCAGGTCGTTGAGGGTGCGGATGGGCTTTTTCGGAATGACCAGAAAATGCACCGGCGCCTGCGGGGCGATATCGTGGAAGGCCAGGACCTGGTCGTCCTCGTAGATGATCTTCGCCGGGATCTCCCGGTTGATGATCTTGGTGAAGAGAGTCTCCACAGCTCGTGCTCCATGGTGAGTGTCCGGGCCGAGTGTACCCAGCGCGAGGGCGCTCGCCCAGTGGCTATTCGACGCCGACCGGGCAGTAGCGCCGGTGGATGACGCCCGCCAGCTTGCGCGTCAGCCAACGTGGCATCAGGCGCGGCAGGAACGCCAGCCAGCGGTTGCGGCGTCCGGGCATGATCAGCGCCCGGTTCTTTTCCAGCGCCCGCACGGTGTAGAGCGCCACTTCCTCGGGACTCAGGCAGCGGGTGCTTCCGTCCAGGCGGGGAATAGGGCGGCGCGCCGAGCGCACCGGCCCGGGGCACAGCACCGAGACCTTGATCCCGGTTCGCTTGAGCTCCTCGCGAAGGGCCTCGGAGAAACTGATCACGTATGCCTTGCTGGCGGCGTAGGCGGCCATCCATGGGCCAGGTGCGGCGCCGGCGAGTGCGGCGACGTTGAGGATCTGCCCGCCGCCGTGCAGGGCCATCAGGTTGCCAATGGCGTGGCACAGACGGCTCAGGGCGAGGACGTTGACTTCCAACAGGTCCTGCTCGTCGGCCCATTCGTGGGCCAGGAATGGCCCGTAGGTACGTTGACCCGCGCAGTTGACCAGCAGGTCAATGTGCCGCTCGCCCTCCTCGAGCTCCAGCACGAAGCCCGACAGGCGCAGCGGCTGGCTCAGATCACAGGCCCGGAACAGCACCTCGACGCCGAAGCGTTGGGTGAGCTCGATGGCTACCGGTTCCAGGGTCTCGCGGTGGCGTGCCACCAGGATCAGGTTGCGCCCGCGCCGTGCCAGGGCTTCCGCCAGGGCAAGGCCCAGGCCGCTGGAAGCTCCGGTGATCATGGCGTAACGGGTCATGCAAGGCTCCTGGGGCCGAAAAGGGCGCCTAGTGTACAGCGTGACCAAGGAAGGTGTTGCCTTTTGCTGCCGGGCAGGACCCCGGCACCAGGAGCCTCGGCGCCGCGACGACCGGCAGGCGCGATTCGAGCCAGGCGGACAGAGGCATGGCGAGGCCCCAATGCAGGATCGGGCGGGCTCAGAACGGTTTGACCACGACCAGGATCACGATGCCCAGCAGGAACAGCACCGGCACTTCGTTGAACCAGCGGTAGAACACATGCCCTCGCGTGTTGGTGCCAGCGGCGAAGCGTTTGCGCTGGGCGCCGCACATGTGATGGTAGACGGTCAGCATCACCACCAGGGTGAGCTTGGCATGCAGCCAGCCTTGGCTCAGCCAGCCCGGGTTGAGATAGAGCATCCAGATGCCGAAGACATAGGTTGCGATCATCGCGGGATTCATGATGCCGCGGAACAGCTTGCGCTCCATGGTGACGAAGCGTTCCTGGCTGATGCTGTCCTGGCTCTGGGCGTGGTAGACGAACAGGCGCGGCAGGTAGAACAGCCCGGCGAACCAGCAGACCACGCTGATGATGTGCAGGGCCTTGATCCATAGATAAAGCATGGTGGGAGTTCCTTCAGGTTTCACGGTCGTCAGATAGTAAAGGCCAGGCGCTCGATGGGGCACCCGAAGAGTTGTTACAGAGGCCCCAGCCCCCTATTATCGTGCGCTTTCCAGTGGGCTCGTTGATAAGGGGCAAGCGTTATGATCAAGGTCGGTATCGTCGGCGGCACGGGTTACACCGGTGTCGAACTGTTGCGCCTGCTGGCACAGCATCCACAGGCCGAGGTCGCGGTCATCACCTCGCGCTCCGAGGCGGGTGTGGCGGTTGCCGACATGTATCCGAACCTGCGCGGCCACTATGACGGCCTGACCTTCAGCGTGCCGGACAGCAAGACCCTGGCTGCCTGTGACGTGGTGTTCTTCGCCACACCCCATGGCGTGGCTCATGCGTTGGCTGGCGAGCTGCTGGCTGCCGGTACCAAGGTCATCGACCTGTCCGCCGACTTCCGCCTGCAGGATGCCGTGGAATGGGGCAAGTGGTATGGCCAGCCTCACGGTGCACCGGAGCTGCTCAAGGATGCCGTGTATGGCTTGCCTGAAGTCAACCGCGAAAAGATCCGCCAGGCGCGCCTGATCGCGGTACCGGGATGCTACCCGACCGCTACCCAGCTGGGCTTCCTGCCGCTGCTTGAAGCGGGGCTGGCCGACCCAGCGCGCTTGATAGCCGACTGCAAGTCCGGTGTCAGCGGCGCAGGTCGTGGCGCTGCGGTGGGCTCGCTGTTCTGCGAGGCCGGCGAAAGCATGAAGGCCTACGCGGTCAAGGGGCATCGCCACCTGCCGGAGATCAGCCAAGGGCTGCGCCTGGCCGCGGGCAAGGATGTCGGGCTGACCTTCGTGCCCCATCTGACACCGATGATCCGTGGTATTCATGCCACCCTTTATGCGACTGTCGCCGACACGTCCGTCGATCTGCAGGCGTTGTTCGAGAAGCGCTACGCCGATGAGCCGTTCGTCGACGTGATGCCTGCTGGCAGCCATCCCGAAACCCGCAGCGTGCGTGGCGCCAACGTTTGCCGTATTGCCGTGCATCGTCCGCAAGGTGGCGACCTGGTGGTGGTCCTTTCGGTGATCGACAACCTGGTCAAGGGCGCCTCTGGCCAGGCGGTGCAGAACCTCAACATCCTGTTCGGCCTGGATGAGCGCATGGGCTTGTCCCACGCGGGTCTGCTGCCATAAGCAGGCGTTTTGGGGAAAAGGCCCGCCGTCTTGCGGGCCTTTTTATTTGCCGCGACTAAAGCCGCACAATTCTTGACCAATTTTCTCGGAGAAGCGGATAATGCGCGTCATCGAGTTTTATGGCGGCACTGCGCCGGGAGAGTCAACATGAGCGTCGAAACCTTCACCCCCACGGCTTTGGAGTTCACCCCAGGTGCTGCGCACAAGGTGAAGACCCTGGTCACCGAGGAAGGTAATGATCGCCTGAAGCTGCGCGTGTTCGTGACCGGCGGCGGCTGCTCGGGTTTCCAGTACGGCTTCACCTTCGATGAGGAAGTGGCCGAGGACGACACCATTGTCGAGCGCGAGGGCGTGTCCCTGGTGGTTGATCCGATGAGCTTCCAGTACCTGGCTGGCGCCGAGGTGGACTACCAGGAAGGCCTGGAAGGTTCGCGCTTCGTGATCAAGAACCCCAACGCCACAACCACATGTGGCTGCGGCTCCTCGTTCTCGATCTGAACCGGCACCTGCAACGAAAACGCCGCGCAATTGCGCGGCGTTTTGCATTCTGGGACATTGTCAGGCTGGGTAGATCGCCCCGAGGATGCGCAGGCCTCGGGCTGCGGTGACGCTGGGGCGGTTGGCCGGGATGCGCTCCAGGCAGCAGTGGGCCAGCCAGGCGAAGGCCATGGCCTCTACCCAGTCCGGGTCCACTCCATGGGCCGCGGTGCTGCTCACCCGGGCGCAGGGCAACAGCGCAGCCAAGCGGCGCATCAAGGCTCCGTTATGGGCGCCGCCACCACAGACCAGCAGGGCTTCGGCGCCTGATTGGGCGCCAAGCAGCGAGTCGATGATGCTGCGTGCGGTCAGCTCCAGCAACGTGGCCTGTACGTCTTCGTCGCGATAGACCGGTAGCGCATCGAGGTGGGCGTCCAGCCAGGGAAGGTTGAACACTTCTCGGCCCGTGCTCTTGGGGCCGCTGCCAGCAAAGAATGGATCTGCGAGAAGCCTGGCGAGCAACCCGTCGATGACTTGACCGCTGGCGGCCCATGCGCCGTCGGCATCATAGGCCCGGCCGTGCTTGCGTTCGATCCAGGCGTCCAGCAGCACGTTGCCCGGGCCGCAATCGAAGCCACGTACCGGCCTGTCCTTCTCGATCAGGCTGAGATTGCTGAAACCACCCACGTTCAGGATGGCTACGCGCTGGCCCAATTTGCCGAACAAGGCTTCATGGAAGGCGGGTACCAAAGGCGCGCCCTGACCACCTGCCGCCACGTCGCGACGGCGGAAGTCGCCTACCGCGCAGATCCCGGTCAGCTCGGCCAGCAGTGCCGGATTACCGATCTGTACGGTGAATCCGCGGGCCGGTTCGTGGCGGATGGTCTGGCCATGGCTGCCGATCGCACGGATGGCGCTGGCATCCAGACCCTGGCTTGCCAGGAGTTGGCGTACGCCTTCGGCAGCCAGGCTGGCCCAGCGGTTTTCTGCCAGTGCGGCGCGAGCGATCTCGTCAGGGCCGCTCGCGCAGAGGGCGAGCAGGTCCTGGCGTAGATCTGGAGGCATGGGGGTGTAGTGGGTGGCGAGCAGACGGGTCTGCTCGCGCTGTTCGATCAGTGCGATGTCCAGACCGTCGAGGCTGGTTCCGGACATCACACCCAGGTAAAGCGCCATGGGATCAGCGCTTGTTGGCGGCGAGCAGGGTGGCCTTTTCCTGATCCATGCGAGCGATCAGTGGCTGGCTCTGCTGCAAGAATCGCTGGCGCTCGGCGCGTGCGATCGGGTCAGCCATGGGCACCTTCTGGCTCAGAGGGTCGACGTGCACGCCGTTGACCTGAAACTCATAGTGCAGGTGCGGGCCAGTCGACAGGCCCGTGGTGCCGATGTAGCCGATGACTTGGCCTTGCTTGACCGAACTACCGGTCTTGACGCCCTTGGCGAAGCCCTGCATGTGGCCGTAGAGGGTTTTGTAGGAGTTGCCATGGGCAATGATCACAGTGTTGCCGTAGCCACCACGACGACCGGCCAGGAGCACCTTGCCGTCACCGGCGGCCTTGATCGGCGTGCCCCGTGGCGCTGCATAGTCCACACCCTTGTGGGCGCGGATCTTGTTCAGTATCGGGTGCTTGCGGCCGGCGGAGAAGCGCGAGCTGATGCGTGCGTAGTCCACCGGGGTGCGGATGAAGGCCTTGCGCAGGCTGTTGCCGTCGGCGGTGTAGTAGCTGGTGTTGCCCTGCTTGTTGGTGTAGCGGACGGCGGTGTAGGTCTTGCCGCGGTTGGTGAAGCGGGCAGACAGGATGTTGCCGGTGCCGACCACCTTGCCGTCCATGACCTTCTGTTCGTAGACCACGTCGAATTCATCGCCAGGACGGATGTCCTGAGCGAAGTCGATGTCGTAGCCAAGGACGCGGGCCATGTCCATGGTCATGCTGTGGGAGAGGCCGGCGCGCTGGGCGGAGGCCGACAGAGAGCTCTTGATGATGCCGTGGGCATAGGCCGTGCGCACGACCGGCTTGCTGATCTCGCGATCAAAGCTGTAGCCCTTGGCGGTCTTGGTCAGGCGAATGGTTTCGAGATTGCTGACCTTGCTGTGCAGGCTGGCCAGTTGGCCATCCTTGTCGAGTTCGAACTGCAGCACCTGGCCATGCTTGAGCTGGCTGAACTGCTTGGCCTGTTTGCCACTGGCCAGAACGTCATGGACCACGTTGGCTGGAAGGCCGACCTTGGCGAACAGGGTGGAGAGGGTATCGCCTCGCGCTACCGCGACTTCGCGATGGCCCGGCAGCTTGGCTTCGGCGGCGGCTGGTGCCTGTTGCTCAGCCTGCTTGGTAGCAGGTTCGGCATTGTCGATCTGGGCGAAAGGGGAGCCTTGGTCGTTCTCGGCTTGCACCAGGGGGGCGGCATTGGACTCGTCCTTCAACTGCTCGGCTGGGGTTTCCAGCTCCAGGTTGAGGGTGGTTTTCTTGGCTTCGACTTCGCTGGAGGGGAATACCAGCAAGGCCAGGCTGAGCAAGGCTGCGATGCCACTGGCGGCCAACAAATGGCTTTTCGGATAAAGCGGGGGCGCTTTAGGCGTCTCGTTGGTCATAGGTGAAGTGACTTTGAAAAGGTGAAATGGAAAAGATGAATGACATGATGAAGATGAAATAACTGTATAAAATATAATCAAAATCGGTTTCGCGCAAGGGCGCGTAGACGCCGCAATGCGTCGTCCAGGTCACATTCCTTTGCGAAACTTGTATTTGATGGCCGATCTTGTATGGTTGGCTCCCCTTGAATCTGAGCCTTGCGGGTCTGTCTATGAAGTCGGTTGAAGAGCAGCTGGCGCTTATCAAGCGCGGTGCGGAAGAGGTATTGGTCGAGTCGGAACTGGTGGAGAAGCTCAAGCGCGGCCAGCCCCTGCGTATCAAGGCGGGCTTTGACCCGACTGCGCCGGACCTGCATCTTGGCCACACCGTGCTGATCAACAAGCTGCGTCAGTTCCAGGACCTTGGGCATCAGGTCATTTTCCTGATCGGTGACTTCACCGGGATGATCGGTGATCCGAGTGGCAAAAGTGCCACCCGTCCTCCGCTGACCCGCGAGCAGGTGCTGGATAACGCTGAGACCTACAAGCAGCAGGTGTTCAAGATCCTCGATCCGGCCAGGACCGAGGTCGCATTCAACTCCACCTGGATGGACAAGCTCACGCCGGCTGACTTCATTCGCCTGGCGTCCCAGTACACCGTCGCCCGCATGCTCGAGCGCGATGACTTCGACAAGCGCTATAGCAGCAATCAGCCGATCGCGATCCATGAGTTCCTTTATCCGTTGGTGCAGGGGTATGACTCGGTTGCGCTCAAGGCAGACGTCGAGCTGGGTGGCACCGACCAGAAGTTCAATCTTCTGATGGGGCGCGAGCTGCAGCGCGCCTACGGTCAGGAGGCGCAGAACATCGTCACCATGCCGCTGCTCGAAGGGCTCGACGGCGTGAAGAAGATGTCCAAGTCCCTGGGCAACTATGTCGGTATCCAGGAAGCGCCGGGCGTGATGTACAGCAAGCTGGTCTCGATCCCGGATACCTTGATGTGGCGTTACTTCGAGCTGCTCAGCTTCCGTTCCATGGATGAGATCAACCAGTTCCGTGCGGATGTCGAGCAGGGTGCCAACCCGCGTGACATCAAGATCAAGCTGGCTGAAGAGATCGTGGCTCGTTTCCATGGTGAAGAGGCGGCGGCAAATGCTCACCGTGCGGCGGGTAACCGCATGAAGGATGGTGAGTTGCCGGAAGACCTGCCTGAGATCGAGGTGGCTGCCGCAGAGGATATGCCGATTGCTGCCGTGCTGAACAAGGCCGGCCTGGTCAAGAACTCTGCAGCGGCCCGCGACTTGCTCGGCGCTGGCGGCGTGAAGGTGGATGGTGTTGTGGTTGATCGTGGCTTTGTCTTTGTCGTCGGTGCGACCCATGTTTGCCAGGCGGGCAAGAAGGTATTCGCACGCATTACCCTGAAAGCGGAGTGACAATCCACTCTTCTATATAGGAAGAGAGCGGTTGAAGCGGGGAGGCCGATAGGCCTCCCTGCTTTGCTTTTCAGCGATATCGAAGTTTTTTGAAAATAACGGTTGACGTGTGGTTTCAGGGGCCTATAATGCGCCCCACTTCCGACGCAGTCGAAACACAAAACTCCTTGAGAATCAAAGAGTTGAACGTTTCAGGTAGTCTCG